>Ga0209317_1000541_pt1 | contig 43815 bp, 38 predicted proteins | sample RifGroB2_FD_183994 | JGI IMG/M metagenome (GOLD analysis project Ga0209317, IMG submission 183994) | Soil microbial communities from Rifle, Colorado, USA - Groundwater B2 (SPAdes) (version 2) | ecosystem: Environmental > Terrestrial > Soil > Unclassified | place: Rifle, Colorado | collected... | reverse complement strand
CCAGAAGGACGTCCCCTGGCCCTGCAACAAGGAAAAGTACATCGTCCACTTCCCCGAGGAGCGCTCCATCTGGTCCTTCGGCTCCGGCTACGGCGGCAATGCGCTGCTCGGCAAGAAGTGCCTGGCGCTGCGCATCGCCTCAAAGATCGCCAAGGACGAGGGTTGGCTGGCAGAGCACATGCTGATCCTCGGCATCGAGTCCCCCCAGGGCGAGAAGACCTATCTGGGCGCCGCCTTCCCGAGCGCCTGCGGCAAGACCAACCTCTCCATGCTGGTACCGCCCGACACCTTCAAGAACAGCGGCTGGAAGGTCTCGACTGTGGGCGACGATATCGCCTGGATCAAGCCCGGCCCCGACGGCCAGCTCTACGCCATCAACCCTGAAGCGGGTTTCTTCGGCGTGGCCCCCGGCACCTCGCTCGCCTCCAATCCCAACGCCATGTATTCCTGCGCCTCCAACTCCATCTTCACCAACGTGGCGCTCACCCCCGACGGCGACGTCTGGTGGGAGGGGATGACCGACACGCCGCCGGAGCAGCTGACCGATTGGCAGGGGAATCCCTGGACCGCCGGCTGCGGCAGGAACGCGGCGCATCCGAACTCCCGCTTCACCTCCCCGGCCAGCCAGTGCCCCTCCATCGACCCCGAGTGGGAGAACCCCAAGGGGGTGCCGATGAAGGCGTTTGTCTTCGGCGGACGGCGCAACAACGTGATCCCGCTGGTGTACCAGGCCTTCAACTGGAGCTACGGCGTCTACCTTGCCGCCACCATGGGTTCGGAGACCACGGCAGCGGCCGTGGGCACCATCGGCAACGTCCGCCGCGACCCGTTCGCCATGTTGCCGTTTTGCGGCTACCATGTCGCCGATTACTTCAACCACTGGCTGCAGATGGGGCGCACCACCCCGAACCCGCCGCGCATCTTCAGCGTCAACTGGTTCAGGAAAGACGCCAACGGCAAGTTCCTCTGGCCCGGTTTCGGCGAAAACATGCGCATCCTGAAATGGATCGTGGACCGCGCCAACGGCCGGGGAGCATCCGTGGAAAGCCCACTGGGCTGGATGCCGCGTTACGAGGATATCGACTGGAACGGCCTGAACAGCGTGAACCGCGAGCAGTACCACGAACTGATGTCCATTGACAGGGATGTATGGAAGGAGGAGATCCTCTCTCACGAGGAGCTGTTCGTCAAGATGTACGACCGTCTCCCCAAGGAGTTCCTCCACATCCGCGAGTTAATTCTTTCGGGTCTGTGGCGCTCCCCTGAGCACTGGGAGCAGTTCACCCCCTCTCCTGAGGATGATGGTTACAACGACTAAAGGATCAGTCACCAGAATCCAGGTAGAACACTGTAACAACCAAAGGCCCCGCTCGGAAGAACGGGGCCTTTTTACGTGTTTACCACTGTTGCATTCCATCTGCGGCCTGCTATCTTTTAGCTGGCGGGAATCCAATGAGTAAGGAGAAGCGAACGTGAAACTGAATGACATCACCCGGGGGACCGGGCTGGAAGAACACGGCATCACCAATGCGAACCTTATCTATTGGACTCCCACGACCGCCGTCTTGTACGAGCAGGTCGTCAGAAGAGGCGAGGGTCTTATTTCCCATCGTGGCGCCCTTACGGTCAAGACCGGGCACTACACCGGGAGGGCGGCCAACGAGAAATTCATCGTGGACGAGCCGTCCAGCCACGACCACATCAACTGGGGCAAGGTGAACCGCCCTTTTGATCCGGAAAAATTCGACGCACTCTACAAGAGGATGACCATCTACATGCAGGGTCGCGACCTTTTCGTGCAGGACTGCTTTGCAGGCGCAAACCCGGACCACACCCTTCCGGTCCGCATCATAACCGAACGAGCCTGGCATTCACTGTTCGCCCGCAACATGTTCCTGCGGGCTACCCCGGATCAGCTGCAAAAGCACCAGACCCAGTTCACCGTCATCGACCTCCCCGCTTTCCACGCCCAGCCAAAGACGGACGGGACCAATTCCGAGGCCTTCATAATCATCAACTTTGCCAGGAAAATGGTCATCATCGGCGGCACAAGCTACGCCGGGGAGATCAAGAAGTCCATCTTCACCGTGCTAAACTACCTCTTGCCGCAAAGAAACATCATGTCGATGCACTGCTCGGCCAACGCGGCGCCAAACGGCGAGGTCGCCATATTTTTCGGTCTCTCCGGGACCGGCAAGACCACCCTTTCCGCTGCACCGAACCGGCTCCTGATCGGCGACGACGAGCACGGCTGGGATGACAAGGGGATCTTCAATTTCGAAGGGGGATGCTACGCCAAAGTGATCAACCTCTCCAAGGAATCAGAGCCCGAGATCTACGACTGCACCAGGAAGTTCGGAACCATCCTGGAGAACGTGGCGATCAGCACCATATCCCGCAGGATCGACCTGGACGACGCCTCCTTCACGGAGAACACCAGGGCCTCCTATCCGATCACCCACATCCCCAACATCGTCGTCTCCGGCACCGGCGGCCACCCTACCAACATCATCATGCTCACCTGCGACGCCTTCGGGGTGCTCCCTCCCATCGCGCGCCTAGCACCGGAGCAGGCGATGTACCACTTCCTCTCCGGCTACACGGCCAAAGTTGCCGGTACCGAGGCCGGCGTGACCGAGCCTCAGGCGACCTTTTCCGCCTGTTTCGGCGCTCCCTTCATGGCGCTGCGCCCATCGCTCTACGCTCAACTGTTGGGGAAGAAGATAGCCTCCCAGGAGGTTACCTGCTGGCTGGTCAACACCGGCTGGAGCGGCGGCGGTCCGGGGGTAGGAAGCAGGATGAAGATCGGCTATTCCCGGGCTCTGGTCAATGCGGCGTTGGACGGGACCTTGAACGCCGGCGCCTTCGAGAAGGACGCGGTCTTCGGCCTCAATATCCCGGGCAGCTGCCCGGGCGTTGCACCGGAGGTCCTGAACCCGAGAAACGCCTGGAGTGACAAGGCGGCCTACGATACGACGGCCAACAAGTTGGTCGAGATGTTCCGAAAAAATTTCGAGCAGTTCAGCGCCACCACCTCCGCGGAGACCGCCGCGGTTCTTTAGCCAGGACGTCAGACCCTGCTGGAAGTTGCACGGCAGTGACCGTCCTGCTATCATTAAAACCAAGCGCAGGAGGCTACCATGAAAAGAGTTCATTCGGAAATATGCGATACCACCGAGAGAAGGGACCAAAGGGTCACGGTTAGAAACAGGAACACAGGCGAAGTGGGCTTGAGCTTCGGTTGCACCATAGAAGGCGATACCGTCCAAGTGGAACTGCCGGACGGAAGCCTTGACAGTTGGCTTGAGGATGACTGCGAGATTGTCTCCGAAAGTGCGCCCGCCTAACCCGCGGGCGCAGGAGAACAGGAAGCTCGGATAAACAGGTGAGCCCCGTTGCAAAACGGGGCTCTCTTTTCTAATGAGTTATCCCCCCATCCCCGCCTCAGCCAGAACAAGATGTTGCAGGCAGGCTTCCAGCGCCTCAACGCATGTAACCGCACGCACAAATATGAGCGGAAATTCAAATTAAAGGTAATATTATTTCGGCTCGGGCAAATCGGTTTGTCGAAAGGTCTACCCAGGAAAAAGCAGCTTCCCCCCGGGCAAACGACAACTGGGAGGCGTACGTGTTCCTTCATGCGGTCTGCTTTTTAATCAGCCAGTGGTTCGGACGAGCAACCGGACTTGCTTTCGTTACGCTGCTACTGCTGTTGGCAGACCAGGGCAGGACATCCGCGAATACCTTGCCTCCATCTGTCCATGAAAGGCCCATTTCAACCGCTTCCCTCCTCGACGGCTTTCCCGCATTCGATAAAAACGTTGCCGATGATGCAGCCGGCTTCCGGAACGGGATCTCCCTGTTGGGGGAAACGACATCAGCGGTTAATGCGCGAAGCCGTGCAGGCGTTATTCCGGCGCCTGCCGCTGAAACTTCTGCCGGCGAATCATCAACGCGCACGGCGGTTGATGGGACCCGTATCCCGGACTGGAACGGTATCTGGCGTGATACGGGAATTTTATTCGGCTCTCAGATTGTAGTTACTGGGCTTCTCTATATCATGCCCGAGAGTGTTTCCGGATGGAGCGAGGAGCAGAAAAGGGACGGTCTCAAGAATTATGCCGACAACGTCGGCCATCCTGTCCTTGACGATGATGAATTCTACATAAACTACATCCTCCACCCCTACTGGGGAGCCACGTACTACATCCGTGGCAGGGAACGCGGGTTGGATAAAGGTCCGTCCTTCATTTACTCTGCGCTGATATCTGCGATGTACGAATTCGGCATCGAGTCTTTTTTCGAGAAACCCTCCATTCAGGACCTGATCGTCACCCCTGTCGGCGGTTCACTTCTGGGGGCACTCGTATTTGAACCTTTGCGGGAGTCGATCAAACGCAAGCAGGAGTTGCGCTGGTACGATCACGCGGCGCTCGTCGTCACCGACCCGGTGGGCCTTCTCAGCAGGGGGGTTGAAAGATTGTTCGGCATAAAGTCCACCATCACCATCAATTATTCAGCGGGCCACTTGCAGAAGTTTTCTGGAAGCGCCACTAAAAACAACCGCATCGGAGTTCTTTGGCGATTCCCGGTGAACTAGCGTTTACCGGGCTGAAAACTTAAAACCGGCCCTCCCTTGTAAGGGTGGGCCGGTTTTTTTCGACAAAAAAGCGCGGATTGCCTGCGAACAGACGCTTAAACTAGATAATTTTGTTCAGCGAATACTCCACGATCCCCTCGGCGCCCAGCTTGAGCAGCTCGGGCACGATGCGGCGCACCTCCTGCTCGGGCATGATGCTCTCGATGGAGACCCAATCGGAATTGTAGAGGTTGGAGACGGTCGGGTTGTTGAGGCTCGGCATGATTTCGATGATGTCGGCCACCCGCTCGCCTGGGGCGTTCATCTTGAGACCGACCATCCCTTCGGCGCGCAAGGCGGACTGCAGCAGGGTGGCTATCTGCTGGATCTTGGCCCGTTTCCAGGGATCCTCCCAGGCCACCTTGTTGACAATCATCACCGGCACCGACTCCATCAGGTCGCAGACGATGCGCAGCCCGTTCGCCTTGATGGTGGAGCCGGTCTCGGTCACCTCGACAATGGCGTCGCAGAGCCCCTCGACGACCTTAGCCTCGGTGGCGCCCCAGGAGAACTCGACGTTGACCGGGATGTTCCTTTCCGCGAAGTAGCGCTTGGTGAAACCCACCAGCTCTGTGGAGATGGTGGCGCCGTGCAGGTCTTCCGGCCCCTGCACCTTGGAATCGCCGTTCACCACCAGCACCCAGCGGGCCGGACGGCGCGACACCTTGGAATAGACCATCTCGCACACTTCCACGACGTCAGAATCGTTCTCGCGCACCCAATCGCGGCCGGCGATACCGACGTCGATGGTGCCCCGCTCCACGTACTTCCCCATCTCCTGCGGGCGAATCAGGGAGCATTTTATTTCGTCGTCGTCCACACCCGGGAAATAGCTGCGCGACGAAATCGAGATCTGCCAGCCGGCCTTTTTGAACAGCTCGACGGTGGCGCTTTCCAGGCTTCCCTTCGGGATGCCGAGTTTCAATAAGTTATCCATGTGATCTCCTCGCATTAAGATTAAAAGCTGAACCATTTGCCACGGAGACAATCTGAGGAAATCCGAGAGAAACGGACAACTCAGGTCTCAAGCTCCAAGCGATCGCGCGGCTTAAAGGCTTTCCCCCGGTTCTCCGAAGCGCTCCTTGGCTCGCGGTCTCGATTATTTTTTATAGACCGTGGCCGGATCGAAGAGCGGGTTGGAATGCTCGACCCAGGCGCCTCCCTCGTATTTCACGTAGAAGCAGCTCCGGTTCCCGGTATGGCAGGCGGCCGGACCGTTCTGCTTCACCTTGATGACGACGGTATCCGCGTCGCAGTCGGTCAACACCTCCACCACGTCCTGCGTGTTGCCGGACTCTTCACCCTTCATCCAGTACTTGTTCCTGGTGCGGCTGAAAAACCAAGTCTTTCCCGACTCAAGTGTCAGATTCAGGGTCTTCTCATCCATGAACGCTACCATCAGCACATCGCCGGTTTCGTGGTCCTGAATAACCGCTGGGATCAATCCACCCATCTTCTCAAAATCGATCTTTATCATAGTTTTTCTCAGTCCTTTTACGGCATTTATTCACAAAAAAGTGTCTTTTAATACACCCTGCGCCTGCGCTATGTCAATAACTATGTGAAAACAGCTCAGGCCCTCCTATCTATCGCCTCCCTCACTTTTTATCATCAGAAATCTTAGAATGATTTTATTTTAAGGCGAGCCTGGTCCCTGGTTGACACTGCAAGTGTAAAAAGTTAGAGTACCGATTGCCTGTCGTTTTTTCACGCAGGCACAAGGCAAAAAGAGCCCGCCCATCTAACGGCGTATTTGGTCCTCTAGACGCCGAACCGACACATTCACGGCATCCGGGAAAATTCATATTCAACCCGATCCGACCCGCTTTCCGGGCTCTCGGCAGTATCGCTGCGAGCGGATTCGCGGGACGGTTTTCGGCAGACATAACCATTCAAGGAGACAACCTACGTGAAGTACCAGCACCTACCCCCCCGCCGACTGCCCGTTCCCCTGTTTCTGCTAGCCCTGCTGGCACTGCCGCTCTTCATTTCTGGATGCAACGAAAAGACGCCGGCCGCTGCTACGGCATCTGCCGAAAGCGCTATTCAGGGCGCGCCGAGTTCGGCTGCCAGGGAAATTCCGGCTGACCCCGCTGCCACGACAAGTAACGCCGAACAGCACGCCGCCGATGTCGCAGCGACTGCTATCGGCTTTTCACAGCAATCATCAGCGACACGCAATCCCAAAACCGAAAAAGGTAAGAGCGCGGCGGCGAAAGTCGCCTATCGCGCCGGGGAAAATCCCGATTTCGCCGCTCAAAAGGGGTGGCCGGTCAAGTCTCCGTCTTCTCTCCCCGGCGCTATTTTGCCTCAGAAGAGGATCGTAGCGTATTACGGCAACCCCCTCTCCAAGAGGATGGGCGCGCTGGGCGAATACCAGAAAGACGACATGCTGCAGCGCCTGAGGAAAGAGGCGGCGCGCTGGGAGGCGGCCGACCCTTCGCATCCGGTACAACCTGCGCTGCACCTGATCGCCGTCGTGGCGCAGGGAGAGCCGGGCAAGGCCGGGATGTACAGAATGATCATGCCCGACAAGGTGATAAACGAGGTATACGGGTGGGCCAAAGAAGCGAACATGATTCTTTTCATCGACATCCAGACCGGGCACGATGACATCCGCGCCATCCTGCCGCGCTTCGAATGGCTGCTGAAGAACCCTGACGTGCACCTTGGAATCGACCCGGAGTTCAACCTGATCAAGAGCAAGGCTAAGCCGGGGCGCAAGATCGGGACCTTCGACGCAGCCGATATAAACTACGCCACGGGGTATCTGAAGGACCTGGTGCAGAGGTACAAACTTCCCCCCAAGGTACTTACCGTCCACCGCTTCACGCGTAACGGCGTAACCAACTACAGGAACATCACCCTGCGCCCCGAGGTGCAGATCGTCATGCATATGGACGGCTGGGGAGCCCCCTGGCTGAAGCGTGACTCGTACAAGGACTACATCGTCACTGAGCCGGTGCAGTACACCGGATTCAAGCTCTTCTACCACAACGACACCAAGAAGGGCGATCCGCTAATGACCCCGGGCGATGTGCTGAAGCTGCATCCCAAGCCGCTCTACATCCAGTACCAGTAAAGGCGAATCCGCCGGCTACCGAATGAGTCTCGTCTCTTGCGGGAGCGGCATTCTCTATCGCGATCAGGCTTTCCGCGATCGCGGCGGAAATACCGCTCCCCCCGGGAACATCAGGACCAATCCAGGGAGACGCCGGTCTCGCTCGGCGCGCTGCCGTCGAAGCTGCGTTCCACAAAAGTGGCCTTCCCCTCGTTGTCGACTAAAAGCAGGCTGGAACAGCGGGTACCATAGCTCTCGCTTGCGATGAAGATAGGGGAGAGGAGCCGCTCCATTTCAAGTCCCACTCCGGTATCCGGCAGTTGGTCGTCGGGGGGCTTTGCGGTGTCGGCGAGTACCTCGAAGAGATCTTCCGTGGAAAATCGGCTCCCCCCCAGCACGCGGGCGAGGGCTTTCTTGCCCCGCTCGACTTTTGGCCAAGGGGTGTTCAGCAGGTGGTTACTGAGCCCGTGGATACCGGGCGTTATTCTGACCGTTTGATCGGTCCTGTTGGAGTAGCAATAAAGCCGGTCCTTTTCCCCTACCAGCAGATTGTAGCCGCTGTAGGGAGCATCCTCCTGCCGCAGGCCTTCGATATATGCGTCCCCGCCCCCCGTCCCTTCAAGAAATCCGCTCACCAGCCTGCCGCGGGACGGACCGTGCTTGCTCACAGCATGAGGATCCCGATAATTGGTCAGGGCGGCAATGCGCCCGCCCGTTGTTATCCCGAGCCAGGTTCCCCCATGCACCAGGTCCCTCCCCGCAAAAAGGTGCGGCGCTTCCTCCCAATAAGCGGCCGCGGCCGTCGGGCGCCGGTAGAACTCGTCCCTGTTGGCGGCCAGGATGAGCCGGTACCGCGGATGCGCCCGGTAGGCCAGTAATAGTGTGCACATTTATCATCCCGCAGAGGCTGACTGGATTCTCACAGGTTCAAAATCCTTTGAATATCCTTCTCCTGGTCGGAGGTCAGCGCATCGAACCTGAGGCCGGCGCCGGGGATGCAGCGCGTAATCCCCCATTCCTGCGACCAGCATACCGTAGCGGCAATAGGGGACTGGTCGGCAAACTCCATGAAGCGCAGCCAGACCCTTTCCCCTTTCTTAAGATGCCGCATGGTGTGCAGGAAAATACCGCCCTTGGAAAGACTGACCGTGAAAGACCTGTGAGTGTCTTGTTCAGAAAATGCGCCATCGCTGCAATAAAGCAGATTAAGGTTGATCTGTTTTCTTTTATCCCTGCGTAATGATCTTGCAGGGAAAGATTTGCAGCGCGTTTCTATGAAGAATCGCAGCGCCGACTCGGTGTCCGGCGAAAAGGCCTGCTCCAGGGGACTCAGTTTGATTTTCTTATACCGGGCCTCCCATTTCACCCGCAATACCGGGAAAAAATTGATGCAGTCATAGGCAATGACTTTCTCCTCCTTGCTGCAGCGAACCAGCGTCAGGATATCGACAAGAATGCCGTTGTAGGCATTCTCGACTGCGACAACCGACATTTCTCCAAAAGAACGAACGAGGTCGCATGCCACGCCGCTATCGGAAAGTACCTGTTGGTATGCATTGCCTGCGTCAACGTCATTAACCACTACGAGTATCTTCACATCAGTCATAAAATCGATCTTCCCTCTATGCCTGTCCGTCGACTGGAATTCACTTAAAGGACTATGAGAGCATTTGGAGCCCGGAAATTTTGCCAGCTACACTATAGCTCCTTCAAAAAAAAGTTCAAAGCTTTTATCGGCTGGTTCCGGAATGCAGCCCAACCGGCAAAACCGGTACCCATGCAGCATGCGACAATCCGTTCGAGACATCCCCCGCGCTTTGACTTTCGCCCATTCACGGCTACACTCTACGACATTGAAAATTTATCATTAACCAGAACCGGCATTTCCAGCGCATCTCTCGACAGGAGAACCGTCATGCATGTCGACACGGGGTTGATCAAGCTGATCGAGTTTATCAAGAAAGATCTGGCGAAGGGCAAAGGTATCGGTACGCTGAGCGAAGCGGACAATCTTGTCGAAGCCGGCGTGATGGATTCGCTCGCCATAATGAAGCTCATCCTGTTTCTCGAGGATGAATTCGCCATAAGGATTACGGACGAAGACATGGCATTGCAAAATTTCACTTCGATAGATTCCATTTATTCCCTGGTGCAAAAGAAAACGAAGAAACAGAATCGGGGTAAATTCGCCTGATCATTTGGGCCTGCTGGAGCTGATGGCCACCACGGTCACGGTCAGATCGCCGGCGGGACGCTTAATCGTTATCTCGTCATCCACCTTTCGCCCCAGCAGCGCCTTGCCGACAGGCGAGTCCACGCTGATCTTGCCCAGGCTCACATCGAACTCGTCCGGACCCGTCAATTGATAACAGCGTTCCTCGCCGTTTTCATCCTCGTAGGTAACCCAGCAGCCGAAACTGGCGGAGGCGGGATTCAGCGGCGGATAAACCACCTTCAACACCTTCAGCCTATCTCCCAGATGCTTCAACTCACGGTCGATCTCGCGCAGCCGCTTCTTGGAGTAAATGTACTCGGCGTTCTCCGAGCGATCCCCCTCGGCAGCCGCCTCCGCCATGTTCTTGACCATGCGAGGCCTCTCGGTCTCCCAGAGAAAATCGTAGCGTTCCTGTAAACGTCTGCGCCCTTCCGCGCTTATCATGTCCGTCATTTTTTCACTTCCCTTGTTTCTGTCATCTTCCATGGCTTTTCCCTGAACAATTCAGCCCCGAGGCGGGTTGTTTGCCGGATCGTCATGATAGTCGACTTTCCGGACTAAGGCAACTCCGGAGCGCCTTACGGGCCGACTTAAATCCCCCGAGCGGCAACCTCCTCAAAGGGGCCGGGCGAATCGGGCGGGAGGGGTTCGCTTAGTCCAGCTGACGATGCTCCCTGATCGCCTTTTCATAGGTTTTTTGAATCGGGTTGGAGGGGGGGGATTGCCGGTAGTCGATGAAATACCTGACCAGGGAATAGGAAAGAACCAGAAAGAGCAATACCCAGAGAACGCGGACGCACATCTCACGCCTCGTCATCGGTGCGGCTTCTCGCGGCTGCTCCGGCTTTACAGTTTCACGCTTGTCCGCCATCCTTCTGAGCAGCGCTATCTGAGCGACCGATATCTGCTGGAAGATCAGATCGCGGTCCCTTTCGTCCAGCAAGATGAACCGCATGCCGACGTCGTATCGGGAAGAGCCGTCCTTTTGCACCTTTGGCGGCATGACGTGAACTGCCTGTGCCACTGCCTGGACCAGCCGGGGAGGGGTGAGGGGAAGATGCATTTCCAGGTTCAAAAGCTGGTCGGGTTGCACCGATTGCGGCAGACGCAAACAGATGCCGCCTCCACCCAGGTTCATATGGGGCGAGCGCATATCGCGCCATTCGATCTTTTTAGCCGGCCTGTACCGCGCCATATGCGCTGCTATGACAAAATCGTCATAACCCTGGGATTTCATCTGCTCCTGGTCTTTACGCAGCTCCCAATCTCTCTCGACATCTTTCAGGCTCGAATCATCGACGATGTCGTACTTGATTCTCATGCTGAGTTCGATCCGGAAGAACTGGCGCCTCTCGCGCAAGGTGAAGTTGCCGAAGAGACGGATGCGCAACACGCGCCCGCCCAGCTTTTCGGTGACGATGCCGCTGCAGGTGTAGACATCCCTCTTGACCCAGATGCTGACATCCAGAATGAAACCGATGTCGAAGCGCACGTTGGAAGGCAAGATATCGCGGGATATCTGCGCCAGCAGTTCATCCTGCCGGGACTCGCTGATGATGGCCCAGTCGCGGAACACCCCTCCCCCGGAGAGCGGGATCCCTATCTCTATCCTCATTCCTGCGCCGAGCTGTTCCCTGTATTCTCTATAATCGTCTTGCATGGCGATGCCCATGATCAAATTTATTAAAAAGCAGACAACATCACATTAAACTGCAACGCCATCAATTTGCAAGGGGTTAGCGGCAACGGACGCATGATACCTCAAGAGCCGGAGACCGTTGCGCCTTGACATTCCCCCCCGCTGTGTTATCAGAGGTAGCGACATTCGACTTAATGAGAAGGGGAGACCTATGAAAAACATGGCAAAATCGGCAGCAGCTCTCGTGGTACTTTTGGCGGCAACCCAGGCGGTGGCGGTTACCGCCGGCAAGAGCGTGGAGTGGAACACCTCCATGGGCAAAGTCGTATTCAAGGGAGATGACCACGCCGGCAAGGGGCTCAAATGTGCGGAATGCCACCCGAAGATTTTCAAGATGAAAAAGGACGCAGCCGACATGAAGATGGCGGACCTCAACGCGGGGAAGTTCTGCGGCGAGTGTCACAACGGCAAAAGGGCGTTCAAAACCACCAGCTGCGCCAAATGCCACAAGAAATAGCGGACAGCTTCAACTGAAATGCAGCAGCAAGCCGACGACGGCGGCTCCCAGGATCACGGCCATAGGCGCTATGGCCGTGAACTGGAGTATAACGAAGCCGGCGCCCAGCAGCACGAAATCCCTGACGTTGGTAAGGGAGGTCCGCCCGAGGTTGAAGGCTGCTGCAAAGACCAGCCCGACCACCGCCGGCAGGATGCCGTCCAGAAAATGGCTCATCGCGTCGACGCTGCGAAATCGCTCGTAGCGGCTGGATATGAGCAGCATCAGCAAGGTGCAGGGAAGAAAGATGCAGATCGTCGCAGCGAGCGCTCCAAGTAATCCCCCGGCCTTGTAACCGGTAAAGGTGGCAAGCATGGCGAGCGGCCCCGGGGTTAATTGGGAGAGCGCCACCCCGTCAAGGAACTCCTTGGGGCTGAGCCAGTGCATCTGATCCACCATGATACGGTGCATAAGCGGTATCAGGACGTAGCCGCCTCCGAAGAACACCACCCCGATCTTCAAAAAGACCCAGCAAAGCTTCAGGATGCCGACCATCAACGTCCCCTCCCGGTACGCCACCACTTACATAACCCCCAGCAACCGGCGACCACCAGCACCTTCAGGGCGCTCACCCCGAAGAGCGCAGAGGCGGCAAAAGCGAGGGCCGCGATGCCCGCTGACTCCAATCCCGCGGCCTTCTTCCGGGCCATTCCGAGCCCCGCCACCACGATAAGTGCGATGATGATCGGGTTGGAACCAAGAAGCGCCGACTTGAGCTCGGGGATTTGATGGAAGCGGAAATAAAGGGAACTAAGGACGCATACCAGCAGAAAGGAGGGTGCTATGAACGAGACTGAAGCGACCACTCCCCCCAGGATTCCCCGCAGATAGTAGCCGACGAAGGTGGTGCTGTTGAGCGAAAAAGGGCCGAGGATCTGGCTGAAGGCAAGTCCGTGCATAAACTCGTCGTGCCCGATCCATTTCTTCTCGACGACGCAGCGCCGCTCGATCAAGGCGACGATAGCCATGCCGCCGCCAAAGCCGGTGGCCCCTATCATGAAGAAGGTCGACGCGATCTCCGCAAGCGTCACCCTTTGAATCTGCTTTCCCATGCCCGGTTTATAACAGCAAAGGCGGATTAAGATCAAGATTAAGATTAAGTTAAAGGCAGTAAAGGCAGATCGAGATCGAGATTATGAAAAAGATAAGGACAGATCAAGAATGGGATTAGAACCCAGAAACATCCAAGGATCGTTTGAAATTGAGATTGAGATTAAGGCCAGGAAATCGTACAACAGAGGCTGCCGTCAGAGCTGAAAAAAACAATTTTCCCGATCTTGATCTTAATCTTAATCTTAACCTCAACCTTAACCTTGATCTAAATCTGCCTTAAGGAGATTTTCGATGAGCACCGTTACCAAGAGATCCGTCTGCCCCTTCGATTGCCCGGATGCCTGCGGCATGCTCGTGCAGGTGGAGGGGAGCAGGGCGGTCAAAGTGCAGGGAGACCCGCTGCATCCGTTCAACCGCGGCACCCTCTGCCCCAAGATGCTCCACTACGAGAAAAGCGTCCATTCCCCGCTGAGGCTCACGACACCGCTGAAAAGAAGCGGCCCTAAGGGATCGGGTGAATTCACCCCCATCTCCTGGGAAGAGGCGATCCAGAACATAACGGCGCGCTGGGGCTCCATAATCGAAGAGTACGGGGCACAGGCCATTCTCCCCTACTCCTACGCCGGGACCATGGGGGTGGTGCAGAGAAACGCAGGTCACCCCTTTTTTCACCGGCTGGGCGCCTCCAGGCTGGACAGGACCATCTGCTCGCCGGCCAAGGGCGCCGGATGGAAGGCGGTCATGGGACAGAGCGCGGCGCCGGCGCCGGAGAGCGCCGGCAAAAGCGACCTCTTGATCCTTTGGGGCATCAATGCGGCCGCCACCAGCATCCACTTCCTGAATCTGGTGCATGAGGTGAAAAAAAGGGGCGGAGAGGTCTGGTTGATAGACACCTATGAAACCCCGACCGCGGCGGCCGCCGACCGGACCTTTCTGGTGCGCCCCGGGAGCGACGGCGCGCTGGCCTTGGGCATCATGCACATCCTGGTGCGCGACGGTCTCACGGACGCCCCTTTCCTGGCCTCACAGGTGCTCGGTTTTGAGGAGCTGCGACGCGAGGTGCTGCCTGACTACACCCCGCAGCTCTGCTCGGCCATCACCGGTCTTTCCGAAGAGACCATAGAGCTGATGGCGCGCGCCTACGGTGCCGCACGTGCCCCCTTCATCCGCCTTGGCTGCGGGCTGTCCCGCTACGGCAACGGCGCCATGACCGTCAGGTGCATCTGTTGCCTGCCGGCGCTGGTGGGGGCTTACGGCAAGGAGGGGGGCGGGTGCTTCCCCGACACCTCCACCGCGGCTGCCTTTCCCATGGAAATGCTGCTGCGGGAGGACCTGATGGAGGGGTCACCCCGCCTGGTGAACATGACCCGGTTGGGGGAGGCCCTGAATGCGCTCACCGGCCCGCCCGTCATGGGGCTCTACGTGTACCACTCGAATCCGGCCGCGGTCACCCCGGACCAGAATTCCGTGCTTAAGGGTCTGGCCAGAGAAGAGCTCTTCACCGTGGTACACGAGCGTTTCCTTACCGATACGGCACGCTACGCCGACATCGTGCTTCCCGCCACCTCTTCGCTTGAACACAGCGACATCTACCGCTCTTATGGGACCTACTATATCCAGCGCGTGCAGGCGGCGATCGAGCCTGTCGGGGAGAGCAAGTCGAACTGGGAGGTCTTCGCACTCCTGGCCGAGGCGCTCGGCTTTGAGGAGGAGATCTTCTCGCTCAGTTGCGACCAGATGGTAGACCGGCTCCTGGCCTTTCCCTCCCCCATGAGGCAAGGTATCGACCAAGCGGCGCTCGCCGCCGGCCGGGCCGTCGAGCTCGCGCCACCCGCGGGTTACCAGACCCCTTCGGGAAAGATAGAGATCCTGAATGAGCGGTTGGAGTTCCCCCTGCCGCGCTATCTCCCCACCCATGAGGAGCACGGCGCGCTCCCTTTCAGGCTGATGACGGCGCCGAACCCTTATGCCCTGAACGCCACCTTCTACGAGCAGGAAGAACTGCGCGACAAGCAGGGAGGGATGCGAATCAAGATGAACCCCGCCGATGCAAGGAAAAAGGGCCTTCTTGACGGGGAGCGGGTGGTCGCCTGGAATGCGCTCGGCGAGGTTACCTTTCTGCTCTGCGTAACGGAAAAGGTACCGGCCGGCCTCGTGGTCGCCGAAGGGGTCTGGTGGCTCTCCCACGTCCCGGGAAACCGCTCCGTCAACGCTCTCACCTCGCAGCGCCTGACCGATTTGGGGGGTGGCAGCACCTTCTACGACAACCGCGTGGACCTGCGGCGCGAGTCATAATGCAGATTTGCCTCATGCTTTTAATGTTGATGCCGATGTGAATAGAATCGATCAGCCAAAATAGCATAGCGGAGGGGACATGGAACCGAGCAAGAAGATCCTGTTGGAAAGCGGCACCAACGAGCTGGAGATTGTGGAATTCAGGATTGACGAGTGCGACAGCAAAGGAAACCTGATCCCCTGCTACTTCGGCGTCAACGTCGCCAAGGTCCGCGAAATCATCCGGCTGCCGACCATGCGCAAGGTGCTGAACGCCCACCCGGCGATATGCGGGATGATAAAGCTCAGGGACCAGGTGATCACGCTGATCGACCTTTCCCGTGCGCTCAACAAGAACATCGAGGATATCCCTGCGGACCGGGTCATCGTGCTCGAGTTCAACAGGATCATCGTCGGCATCCTGGTCCACTCCGTCTCCCGCATCTACCGCATCTCCTGGGAAAACGTGGAGCCGCCGGTAAGGGCGATACACGACGCCAACATCACCGGCGTGGTGAAGATGGAGGACCGCATCATCCTGATACTCGACTTCGAGAAGATCATCGGGGAACTCTCCTCCACCATGGCGCTCTCCACCCCGAGCGAGGACCTGATGCTGGCGCATCCGGCGCTGAACCGCGGCGCGAAGACCATCCTTGTCGCCGACGATTCCAACTTCATAAGAAGGTCGATCTGCGGTTCGTTGCGCCAGGCGGGATACGTGGTGGCGGAGGCGGAGAACGGCGAGGAGGCATGGGACTACGTGAACGCGGTGCGGCAGAAATGCGCCGAGAATGGTCTCCCGATAACGGACATGCTGAACCTGATCATCACGGACATCGAGATGCCGCGCATGGACGGCTTGCACCTCACCTCGCTGATCAGAAAGGACGAAAGCCTGGCCCAGATCCCGGTGGTCATCTTCTCGTCGCTGGCAAGCGACGACAACAAGGCCAAGTGGAAAAACCTCGGGGCGAGCGACATCCTTACCAAGCCGGACCTCCCGAACCTGGTCGAGAAGGCGGACAGCCTTGTCCTTTGAGGAGCGCCCCGAGCTGTCGGTCGTAGTCCCGGTATTCAACGAGGAGCGGAACATGGCGCCGTTTCTGCGCGCCTTGTCAGGGCAGCGCGAGGTGCGGCTGGAACTGATAATCTCGGATGGGGCTTCTACGGACGACAGCGTCGCAGTTGCGCAAAGGTCTTCACGGGGGTTGTCTTTCCCGGTCAGGGTGATCGGGGGGGCGAAAGGAAGGGGGGGACAGATGAACCTCGGGGCCGGCGCCGCCCGGGGGAACACGCTGTTGTTCTTGCATATCGATTCCGGCTTCAGCGACCCGCTCGCTCTGAGAAAGGGGCTGGATGCGCTGAAGAGAGAGGCCGAGGGGGGAGCCAGGGTTGCCGGGCGCTTCGCCCTCGCTTTCGACTTCGAGGGGGAAACGCCGCTCCCTTACCGCTTTTACGGGGCGAAGGCCACTCTGGATCGCCCCGGGTGCACCCACGGCGACCAGGGCTTTCTGATCGGGAGCGATTTCTTCGGCGAGATCGGCCCCTTTGACACCGCTTTGCCGCTCATGGAGGACACCTTTCTCGCCGAGCGGGTGAGAAAAGCCGGCAGATGGCTGCTACTTCCCGCCCGCATCACCACCTCGCCGCGCCGCTTCCTGGCCGAGGGACTGTTGCCGAGACAGACCCTGAACGCCATCCTGATGAACCTCGCAGCAATTGGGCGGCTGTCCCTGATCGAGTCGCTGAAGAAAAGCTATCGCAGCCAGGACGCCGCACGAAGGCTTAGACTGCAACCTTTCCTGGCACAGCTTGAGGAAGCGATCGCCGCCCTGCCGCGCGCGCAAAGGCGGCACCTTTGGTACCTGACCGGGACCTACGTCCGTGGCAACGCCTGGCAGATCCCGTTCTTTTTAGACCTCCTGACCGGAGGGGTGAGCGAAGGGAAAGGTGGAAAGCTTCTCGCGCTCCACGACCGCTTCCTGGGGCGGCTCATCGACAACAGGTTCGGCAACTGGGGCGCGGCGGCGCTTACCTGGGCCTGGTTCCGCCTGACACTGTACGCTTCGCGCTAGTCGAAGGGCAAGCCGCGCCCCTACGGCGCGGTGTCGCCCGAGCGGCTTCCCGCTTCGGCCTCGACAAACTCTCTCAGCGCCGCGATCTCCTTCTCCTCCAGACCCTGAAACTCAACCCCGAACCCGGTGGGCAAACCCGCGTGCACCCTTTTACCCTCCTCGTTCAGCCAGGCGACCGTCCCTTTTAACTCCATGAGAACCGGCTGCGCGGTAGAGAGGTAGAGCGCCAGCTTGAGCGGGCGATCCAGCGACAACTGCGCGCGCGTGGCGAGGAATATGCCTCCATCGCTGATATCGAGAGCATGGGCGCCGACGGGGCTTTTTTCCAGCAGGAAAAGGACCGGAAACCGGCAAGGTATGCGCAGCTCGCGCCGTTCCACCGCATCGGTGTACTTGCGCGCCTTCCCCAGGAACTCGCGGCGGTCGATAGGCTTGGTGAGGAAATCGTCGCATCCGGCCTGCATGGCCCGCTCCCGGTCTTGCTCCCTCCCCGCCGTGGTCAGCATGATCACCGGGATGCCGCACAGGAAGGGATCCGCCTTGAGCAAGGTGCAGCAGGAAATACCGTCCAGCACGGGCATGTTCATGTCCATGAAGATCAGATCGGGGGGGCTCTTCCTGATCAGCTCCAGCGCCTCGACGCCGTTTGACGCGGTCATGACGTCCACGTGGGAGAGCTTCAAAAAACTCTTCTCCAGTTCCAGCACGAGCCTGGTGTCGTCCACCAGCAGTATCTTAGCTTTAGCCACGCCAGTCCCCCTAAAAAATCATTGATCCACGGCCAGGCGGGGCAATGGCCGTTCACCCCCGGCTGATCGATTTCGCACATTAAGCCAATATCGCCGGTGCTTTGTCAAGCCGTAAAAAAAGCTCCGCCAAAGCGGCTCAGACGATCAGGCGTACCAGGTCGGGAATGGATTTCACCCGCAGCGGCGCGCCCTCGAAATAATCACCATCCAGCTGGACGGCCTTCTCCCCGGCGAGTTCCAGTTCAGTCGCGGAAAAAACCGTGACCTGCCGGCCGGCTGCGCCTCTGCCGAACAAAACCCGCAGGGCGAGCTTCAGGTAGCTCAGGCGCCCACCCGCGATGCAGACCACCTGGAACCCGGGGCTGAAGATATTGGCCTCCGGCGCCAGCACGAAGTTCCCTCCATATTTCGCCGCGTTGCAGATGATGATGCCGTGGCAGGAAAGCTTCCTGCCGCCTCCGGCTACCTGCAATTCGGAGCGATCCCAGGCCAGGAGAACCCGAAGCGCCGAGAGGATATAGGCCCCCTTGCCGATGGTCAGCTTCTCGGCCAGGCGCACGCCGCGGACCACGGCGCCGTCAAACCCGGCCCCGGCCATCAGCAGAAAGAGCCTTTTCTCTCCGGCGCAATCTATCTCTCCTACGGAGATGGGACGGGTATCCCCGCGTGCCAGGCGATCCAGGGCATCGTCGACGGAGGCGATCTTCAACTCGCGCGCCAGCACGTTAGCGGTCCCGAGAGGGACCACGCCCAGGGTCGCCGCTCCCGGGGTGAGCCCGTTCAGCACCCCGTTCACGGTGCCGTCGCCTCCCGCCACCACTATCAGGGGGTCCGGCGTCTCAGCGCAGATGCGCGAGGCGAAAAGAGCGGGGTCCTCGGCGCCATGGGTCAGGAGCAGTACCGGGTCCAGCCCTCTTTGCCTGAGCCCCGACATTATCAGGTCCACTTTTTCCCGGGAGAAGGATCCGGAGACTGGATTCACGATCAGAAAGCAGCGTCTTGCCAAGGGGCATCACCTCATAGGAGCAAAGAAAAAGGGCCGCTACATGCGGCCCTGGGAAATTAGCAAAAACCCGCCTCCCTTACAAGGTAAGTTTTCAGCGACGGAAATCGGGACGGCTAAATCGGATCCGGCTTGCCCGTGCCGTTGCGGGTTCCGTTCTTGTCCTGCGGCTGGCTGAAGCGGCGCATGCTCTCGCCCATCGCCTTTAGCCTCTGGTCCACCAGGAAGTTGACGCTCCCCTCCGGGTAGCTGCCGTCCTCGGCCATCTTTCCCGCCGGGACGCCGGTCAAGATCCCGATCCCCTGGTCCACGTCTTCCACGCTCCAGAGATGAAACATCCCCTCCTGGACCGCCTGCACTACCTCGTCATTCAGCATCAGGTTGCGCTCGTTCAGCTTCGGTATGATGACCCCCTGGTCGCCGGTCAACCCCTTGGCCTTGCAGACGTTGTAGAACCCCTCCACCTTGTAGTTGACCCCCCCTATCGGCTGTACCTGGCCATGCTGGTTCACGCTTCCGGTGACCGCTATCGACTGTTTGAGCGGCAGACCCGAGAAGGCGGAGAGCAGTCCGTACAGCTCGGCGGAGGAAGCGCTGTCCCCCTCGACCCCCTCGTAGGATTGCTCGAAACAGATGGAGGCGGAAAAGGAGAGCGGCTGGTCCCTGGCGAACTTCCCGCCCAGATAGCCGGTCAGGATCAAGACCCCCTTGTCGTGGAGAGGTCCCGAAAGCTTCACCTCACGTTCTATGTTCACCATGCCGGCCCGCCCCTGGGAGACGCGCGTGGTGAGCCGCGACGGCCTGCCGAAGGTGTAATCGCCAAGGGTGATGACCGAAAGCCCGTTGATCTGGCCCACGACGCTCCCCTGGGTATCGCAAAGGATGATACCGTCGGCCAGATATTCCTGGATCCTCTCCTCGATCCGGTTGGAGCGGAAGGTCTTCTCCCGCACCGCCCTCTGGACCCAGGCACGGTCCACCACCTTCGCTCCTCCCCGGGTGGCCCAGTAACTCGCCTCGCGGATCAGGTCGGAGAGCTCCATGAAGTGCGAAGAGAGCCGCTCCTGATCTTCCACCAGGCGTGAGGCGTGCTCCAGCAGTGCCGCCACGCCGGCTGAGTCGAAGTGAAGCAACCCCTCCTTGGAGCAGTGGGTGGCGACGAAGAGCGCGTAGTCCTGCATGATCTCGGGGGTGCGGCTGATCCTGTTGTCGAAGTCCGCCTTCACCTTGAAGAACTTCCGGTAATCCGGCTCCAGGTAGAAAAGCAGGTAATAGATCCAGAGCGAGCCGATCATGATGATCTTGGCGTGCAGCGGGATCGGCTCCGGCTTGAGCGACACCACCGTCATGAAGCGGTACTGCTCCAGCACGTCCTCTATCCTTATCTCCATGTTCCTGATGCAGCGCTTGAGCGACTCCCATGCGAAGGGGTTGATCAGTATCTCGCGCGCGTCCAGGACCAGGTAGCCGCCGTTGGCGCGATGCAGAGCGCCCGACTTGATCAGGGTGAAGTTGGTGGTTGCCACCCCCCCCATCTGCATGATGTTCTCAATCTTGCCGAACAGGTTGTTGTAGGTCGGGTTCGATTCGAACACCACGGGGGCGCCGTTGTCCGGGTTGTTCTCCACGATGACGTTCACCTCGTAGCGCTCGAAGGTCGGTTCCTGCCTGGGGAGCTTCAATCCCGGGATTTGAGGGGCGGCGGCCTGTGGCTTGAAGTCCTCCAGGTTCAGCAGGAGATCCTCCTGCACGCTCTCCAGGTAGGCCAGCACCTTGACGAATCCGGTGTACTTCTCCTTGATAGGGTTCAGGTGGTGCCCGACCGCGCAGAGTCCCAGTTCGCGGTCCAGATGCGCCAGGGCGTCCCGCAGCGACTTCTCGTTCTCCCGGACCTGGCGCAGCGCATCGTTCAGCTTTTCGGTAAGCTCACGTCCTATGCCGTCCAGACCTTCACGCTCTGTTTTTTCCAGTGCCTCGTATTCCTCCTGGGTGAAGTTGCGCCCCTCCTTTTGCGGCACGATGACCAACCCCGAGACGGTGCGTTGCAGCGCGAATCCTTTCTCGCCCGCCTCCTTCTCGAGATCGCTGAAGATCTCGCCGTTTTTCTCCTGGAACCGCTCGATGAGGGCCACCCGGTTGGTCTCATACTCCTTGCTCTCCAGGGCATTGGGCATGTTGGCGCGCATGTACTCCAGCAGCTCGCGCATGTCCCTGGCGAACTCATGCCCCATGCCGGCCGGGAGCGAGAGGGCTAGCGGCGCGTCCGGCGCATTGAAGTTATGCACGTAGCACCAGTCGCTTGGCGGGGGGGTGTCCTTGACCCATTTTTTCAGCATCTGGCGGATGGTGGAGGTTCTGCCGGTCCCGGGGTCGCCGGCCAGGTAGATATTGAAGCCGTTGTTGGGCATGCCGAGCCCGAAATCGATGGCGGCCAAGGCCCTCTCCTGCCCGATGCTCCCTTCCACATTGGCGATCTGGTCGGTGGTTTCAAATTTAAACAGGGCGGGGTCGCACACCCAACGAAGTTTCTCTACAGGGACCTTGCAATCAGTTTCCGACATGCGAGCCTCCTTTCGAGCGTTTTGTAAACGGAGCTTAGCTGCTTGGCAGGTGCAAATCCAGAAGATCCTCGAAGCGGTCGCGTACAAGTTCCTTCAAGTCCGCTACGGCGAGTCCGGCCTTTCGCTCCAGATTCAGCGAGGTGATCCGGCATTGGGGCATGCCGCACGGGTTGATCCGTTCAAAGGGCGAGATATCAGGTGAGACGTTGAGCGAGAAGCCGTGCATCGATACCCAGCGCCTGACCCCCACTCCGATGGCGGCGATCTTCCCCCGCTCGGTCCAGACTCCGGTGCGTCCGGGGACGGTGAAACCTTCGACGTCCAGGGAGGCGCAAAGCTGCAACAGGAACAGTTCCAGGAAACGCAGGTAACGGTGCAGGTCGCGACCGCGCCGTGACAGGTCCAGGATAGGATAGCAGACCAGCTGGCCTGGTCCATGATAGGTCACGTCCCCGCCCCGGTTGACTCGAAACGCCTCGATGCCGGGGTCGAGCAGGTTGGCGCTGTCGCCTCCCGCGCCGATGGTGTAGACGGGTGGATGCTCAAGAAGCAGGAGCGTCTCTTCGGCACCCCTCTGCACCTCAAGGACAAAACGCTCCTGCATCCGGAGCGCCTCTGAATAGCCGATCAGTCCCGCATCATAGAAAATCATTGGGGCACCCGCTCAAGCTGCTTGAGCCGTATTTACGTATTTCCGGATCGGCAAAAAACCCGCTGATGCCATCCTCAGGCGTGGATGGCCCGCTTGTCAAGATCGAGCGCCGCCTCCTTGAAGGCCTCGGAGAGGGTCGGATGGGCATGGATGGTGAGGGCGATGTCCTCGCCGCTCCCTCCGAAACTCATCACGGTAACCGCCTCGGCGATCATGTCCGAGGCGCGCGGGCCGATGATGTGAACCCCCAGGAGCCGCCCCCCCTCGGACTCGGCCAGCACCTTGACGAACCCTTCGGTCTCGTCCATGCAGCGGGCCCGTCCGTTCCCGGCGAAGTTGTACTTCCCCGCCTTGTAGGAGATCCCCTCCTCCTTGAGCGCTTCCTCGGTCTTGCCGACGGAGGCCGCCTCGGGCCAGGTATAGCAGACACCGGGAACGCAGCCATAGTCTACCTGGCTAGGTTCATCATGCATCCTCTCGACGCATACCGCCCCCTCCTCCATCGCCTTGTGGGCCAGCATCGGTCCGGCTGTCAGATCGCCTATGGCGTAGATACCGGGCACGCTGGTGAGGTAGTCGGCATCGACCTGCACGCGCCCCTTTTCCAACCGCACGCCAAGTTTCTCAAGATCCAGCCCCTCGGTCAGGGGGGCGCGGCCGACGGCCACCAGCACCTTGTCACAGGCGATCTCCTGCACGCCACCCTCAAGCTCCACCCGCGCCTGCAGCTTCCCTTCCCGCTTTTCCACGCCGGCCACCTTGGCACCCATCATGAAGCGCATCCCCTGCTTTTTCAAGGAGCGCATCAGGGCGTCGGCCACCTGTCCATCACTGCCGGCAATAAGCCGCGGCAGCATTTCGACGACGGTCACCTGGGCACCCAGCCTGAGCCAGACCGAGCCGAGCTCAAGGCCTATGTATCCTCCCCCCACCACGAGCAGATGCTCCGGCACTTCGCCGAAACAAAGGGCCTCCCGAGCGCTCACGACTGAGTCGCCGTCAAAGGGGAGTGCCGGGAGTTGCACGGCGGCGCTCCCCGTGGCGACAAGCACCTTTCTGCCCAGAACTGGTGCTGCTGCACCTTCCACCTCGACCCGATGCACCCCATCGGCATCGGCGCCCAGCAGTCTCGCGCTCCCCGGAAAGCTGCGTATCTTGTTCTTCTTGAAAAGGAAGGCGATCCCGTCGGTAAGCTTCTTCACCACGTCGTCCTTGCGCGCCATCATCCGGCCCAGATTCAGGGTAGGGGGGACCACCTCTATGCCGTGACCGGCAAAGCGATGCCGGGCCAGGTGAAACAGCTCGCTCGAATCGAGCAACGCCTTGCTCGGAATGCACCCCTCGTTCAGGCAGACCCCGCCCAGCGCCTCCCGCTTCTCCACCCACCGCCACGGTCATGCCGAGCTGGGCTCCCCTTATGGCGGCCACATACCCGCCGGGGCCCGCGCCTATGACGATAAGATCGAAAATTTCTTCGGACATCGTTTCTCCCCCGTCTGTTTCAGAAGCTCCAATAGGGCTCATCCCTCAAGAAGCATCGCTTCAGGCTCCTCGATATACTCCTTCAACCGTTTCAGGAAACCTACCGCTCCCCTGCCGTCCACGATCCTGTGGTCATAGGAGAGTGCCAGGTACATCATGGGGCGGATGACGATCTCCGAGTTTATCACCACCGCTCGCTCCTGGATGGCGTGCATTCCGAGCACCGCGCTTTGCGGCGGGTTGAGGATCGGCGTGGAAAGCATCGAGCCGTAGACTCCGCCGTTGGAAATGGTGAAGGTTCCCCCTTCCAGTTCGGCAAGGGCCAGGCGGTTGGTTTTTACCTTCTCGGCGAACTCCGCTATCTGCTTCTCGATCCGGGCCAGCGTCAGCGACTCAGCGTCCCGCAGTACCGGCACCACCAATCCCTTTTCACCCCCTATCGCGATACCCACGTCGCAGTAATTATGGTAGACGATGTCGTCCCCTTCGATGCTCGCGTTCACCTCGGGAAACTCCCGCAGCGCGCCGCAGCAAGCACGCACGAAGAGCGACATGAAGCCGAGCTTCACGTCATGGCGCCTCTGGAAGTACGCGCCGTGCTTTTTACGCAGCGAAAGCACCTGGCTCATATCAGCTTCATTGAAGGTGGTCAGCATCGCTGTTTGCTGCCGCACGGAAACCAGACGCTCCGCGATCCGCTTTCTGATCTGCGTCATCGGTTTCCTGACGACGCGGGGCACCTCTTCTTCCCGTGGCGGGGGGGGGGCAGTCCCGGTTTCCCCGAGGGTTGCGGGTTCAGGCTCGCCAACGGGTTCAAAAGCCTGCTCTTCCGGAAGCGGGGCCGTCTCGGCTTGCATGGCGGGCGAGGCCTCGGCTTTCAGCAGGTCGTCCCTGGTCACCCGGCCGCCGCGACCGCTCCCTTTCAGTTCTTGAGTCTCGACCCCCATCTCGCGGGCGAGCTTTCGACCGGAAGGGGACATGGGAGCCGGCTGGGATCTCTTCGCAGCCTTGGCGTCTTCGTCTTCGGGGGCCTTGGCGGCTTCTTCTTCGGGGGCCTTGGCGGCTTCGCCTTCGGGGGCCTTGGCGGCCTCGGTTGCCGAAGCCTTGGCGGCACTGGCGGCAGCCCCCTCCCCTCCCCTGTCGTCGATGGAAGCGATCACCGCACCGATCTTTACCGTCTCTCCCTGCCGGCTCAGGATGGTAAGAACACCGTCCGCCTCAGCGGCCACCTCCAGGGTAACCTTGTCCGTCTCGATCTCGCAAAGCGGTTCGTCCTTGGCCACCACATCGCCAGTCTTCTTAAGCCACCTGGCTATGACCGCCTCGTAAACAGACTCACCTACCGCCGGCACCTTTATATCCATTACGCTACCCCCATGGGATCTGTGCAAACAAAGGGAGCCGATTCAACTTTGAGCAATGCGGGGATGCCGCTCCTGAATCGACTCTTTTTAGGGTATTTGGCTGGGGCATTTAACGCTGCAACGCCTCATCCAGGATCCGCTCCTGCTCCACCCTGTCCAGCCGATGCGAACCTGATGCGGGCGCCGCCGCGTCGGGGCGCCCGACGTAGCGCGGCACCGCGCCCAGAATCTCCGACAAAGGCTCCCGGATGAAGCGCCAGGCGCCCATGTTGCGCGGCTCCTCCTGCACCCAGCTGAAACGGGCACCCGAAGGATACCTCCGCAGCTCCTCCTTCAGCAAATCGATCGACAGGGGATAAAGCTGCTCGATCCTGACCAGCGCAACCCCCTGCACCTCGTCTTTGCCGATCCGCCCCAGCAGGTCGTAGTAAATTTTTCCGCTGCAGATCAGCACCTGTTGCGCGTCCCCTTTGGAAGCGGGCTCGGCGATCACCTCATGAAAGCCGCCGGAGGTGAGCTCTTCCAGGCTGGAGACGCATTCGGGGTGCCGCAGCAGGCTCTTGGGAGTGAACAGCACCAAAGGCTTGCGGAAACCCTGCAGCATCTGCCTCCTGAGCACATGGAACAGTTGGGCTGGTGTGGTCGGATAGACGATCTGCAGGTTGCCGGCGGCGGCCAGGGCGAGGAAGCGCTCGATGCGGGCACTGGAGTGCTCCGCGCCCTGCCCTTCGTAGCCGTGGGGCAGCATCATCACCAGACCGCTTGACCGCTCCCACTTCGCCTCGCCGCTGGCAATGAACTGGTCGATGATCACCTGGGCGCCGTTGGCAAAGTCGCCGTACTGGGCCTCCCAGATGGTAAGCGTCTCAGGCGCCTCAAGCGAATAGCCGTAATCGAAGCCGAGCACGGAAAACTCTGCGAGCATGCTGTCATAGGCGTTAAAACAGATGCCTTTGGGCGCGACGCCGTCAAGCGGCAGATAGGTGCTGCCGTTTTGCTGGTCGAAAAGGACCGAGTGCCGGTGACTGAAGGTGCCGCGTCTCACGTCCTGCCCGGAGAGGCGGATCGGTATTCCCTGGGCCAGCAGCGTGGCGAAGGCAAGGGTCTCGACGTTCCCCCAATCTAGAGGCCCTCCCTTTAGCACCGACTCGCGCCGCTTCTGCAGGACGCCGACAACCTTTGGATGCGCGTTGAAGCCGTCAGGGATGGCGCAAAGCCTCTCCGACAGCTCCATTAAGGAGTCGGCCGTTACGGCTGTTGTCACCGCAACCTTGGCCGTACCGGGCTTCATGCCGCTCCATCTTGCCAGAAAGGCCGACTCAACGGGCGCGGCGCTCCGCTCCCCCGCCTGTTCAAGCCGCAAGGAAACCTCAGCCTCGGCCCCCTTCAACTCTTCCTCGGAAAAGCCTTCGGACAGGAGATCCATCTCGTAGAGGGCGTGCAACTGAGGGCGCAGCTTGATCTGCTCGTACATGAGCGGCTGGGTGAAGTAAGGTTCATCCCCCTCGTTATGCCCGTGCCTGCGGTAGCAGAGGATCTCGACCACCACGTCCTTGCGGAAGCGGTCCCGATAGCTCAGGGCGAGGCCGGTCACATGCACGACCGCCTCAGGATCGTCGCCGTAGACGTGGAACACCGGGGCCCGCACCATCTTCGCCGCATCGGTCGCGTAATGGCTCGATCTCGCATCCGCTGCCCCCGTGGTGAAGCCTAGCTGGTTGTTGACCACGATGTGCAGCGTGCCGCCGGTACGGTAGCCTGCCAGCTGGGAGAGGTTCAGGGTTTCCGCCACCACCCCCTGCCCCGCGAAGGCCGCGTCGCCGTGGATCAGAAGCGGCAGCACCCTGGCCTCCCCGCCTTCCCCGAGACGATCCTGGCGCGCCCGGCACTTCCCCTCCACCACTGGATCAATCGCCTCCAGATGGCTCGGGTTGGAGGTCAGGGTCAGGTGGATGGAGCCGCCATCCGGCAATGTCCGGTCGACGGAGAATCCCTTGTGGTACTTCACATCCCCCTCGCCGACCACACCGTACTCCGCATTGTCGGCGAACTCGGCGAACAGGTTCTCGTAGGGCATGCCGAAGATGTTGGCGAGCACGTTCAGGCGCCCGCGGTGCGGCATCCCGAACACGATATCGCTGATGCCAAGCGACGCGGCCCGGGTGACGGCGGCGTCCAGCAAGGGGATCAGCGCGTCACCCCCTTCCAGCGAAAAGCGCGTCTGTCCGGGGAATTTCTTCTGCAGCTGGCGCTCGAACAGGGACGCCTCCTTCAGCTTCTTCAGAAGCAAAAGCCGCTGCTCAGGCCGGAAGAACCCCCTGTTGCCGCCCGGCTCCATCCTGTCGATAAGCCACTGACGCTCCTCGGGGTCCTGTATGTGCATGAACTCGACGCCGACCGACCCGCAGTAGGTGTTCCTCAACACCTGGACGATCTCCTTCAGGGTGGCGCTGCGCCTCATGAAACGCTTGGTATGGAAGGTTGTCCCGAGGTCGGAGTCGTCAAGGCCAAAGGCGGAGAGCGACAGCAGCGGGTGTTCGATGCGGCAGGGTGACAGGGGATCGGTACAGGCGAGCAGATGGCCGATATCGCGGTAGCGGTAGATGAGGGACTGGACTGCGGAATGCTTCAACGCCTCATCGGTGCTCAAGGCAGCGGGTGCCGGCGCCGGCCGGGCGCACCCCAGTTCGAACCCGGCGAAAAAGGCGCGCCATGATTCGGAAAGCTTTTCCGGCTCCTTTTTCCATTCCTCGTATTGGTTCTCGATCCAGAGAGGACTCAGGTTGTCCAGCGTGCCCATCAGGAGCTCCTTTTCATGAATTGAGAGAGTGTAGCAGATGAAGATATGCTTTCAAGCCTCGCGCTTTTTCGCATAACGCCAGACGGAGACGCTTTCCATGGTGATCATCCCTCCATCCATCATCTCCTCGACCCTTGGCAGCACCGCCTCGACGCGGTCCTTGTGATCGACCACCTCCAGTACCATGGGGAGGTCCGAGGAAAGGCGCAAAAGCCGGTCCGTGCGGTGCATGCTGTGAGCGCCAAAACCGGCCACGCCGCGCAGCACCGTCGCCCCCGCGAACCCTTCCGTGCGGAAAAGCTCCACCAGCGCCTCGTAAAGCGGGATGTGCTTGAACTTGTCGCTTTCCCCGATAAAGATCCTCAGCAGCACCTGTTCGCCGATCATGTCGTTTCTATCCGTCTGCGTCGTCATATCCCTGCTGGTATTCATCGTCGGTCTCCGTGTCGTAAGTCAGTCGAGGCTGTAGCATGGTTACAGATATCAAATGGGGTGGCTTTTCGTTCGGCAGGCAGGAGGGGGTACGCGACGGCAGCCGATCACAGCGCCCTCGCCACGACAATTCCGAGCCAGGTGCAGGCAAGGCAGACAAATACGCTGGCCGCGACGTTGCAAAAGGCAACGAGGAGAGCCCCTTCTTCAAGAAGACGAAAGGTCTCGAAACTGAAAGTGGAGAATGTGGTAAGCCCGCCCAGGAAACCGATGGTAACTGCGACGCGCAGGGCGGGCGGAACCAGGGCGCTCCTGATGGAGAATTCCATGACCAGGCCGATCAGGAAGGCGCCGGCCACGTTCACGACCAAGGTGCCGTAGGGAAAGCTGGTGCCGAAAACCTGGTAGGCAAGCCCGGAAAGGAGATAGCGGCAGATGCAGCCAAGGGCGCCCAGAAGCGCTATGTAGACCAACTGCTCCATGTATTTCTACCGCTTAAACCAAAGGACGCATGCCCTTATCTGAAGGCCCAGCCGGATTCCTCATGCCGAAGATGTCGGATGAGGAATCCGGCTGGAAGAAGTTTCTGGTTCGCACCTGCCCCTGGTCCATCAGGCGGGCGTATTTTCTTTCTTCTTGCGCGGTGCCCGTGGCTTCTTGGGCTTCTCTTCGGTCGCTGCAGCCGGCAGTTGCTCGGGCGCAACCTCCGCAGCCGCCCGCGGCTTCCTCTTTGGTCCACGCGTGACGGGGGCCTTTGGGACCGCTCCGGCTTCGGCAGCCGGCGGCTCCGCTACAGCCGTACTTTCGGCTCCCTTTTCCGGCTCTGCCTTGGCACCCCTGGGAGCTCTCGGCGCCCGGGGAGCTCTCGGCGCCTTGGCAGCCCTGGCAGGTTTACCCTCGGCAGGTCCAGCACCCTCGGCACCCTCGCCGGCAGTACCCTTATTCACGTCTGCCACCTCTATCGCATCGGTAATGGCAACCGCGGAAACCAGTTCGACGCCGGCCACCTTTTCATCACCTTCGACGGCCTTGGCGCCCCGAGCAGGACGTGCCCCCCTCGCGGGCCTGGCAGGCTTAGCAGGCTCGACCAGTTCTGCCGGCACGTCAATCGCCCCTGGAGCGGGCTCTGCCGCGACGGCGTCCGGGGCCGGCTTCCTGCCTCGGGGAGCTCCCCCTCCCTTCTTCGACTTTTCTTTTGCTGCAGCAGGTTCGTCTGAAACAGGCTGCGCTGCGTCGCCTGGCATAACCGCCTGAACAGGCGTTGCAGTCTCCGCGGCGGCGGCATAATCCTGCCGCGGCTCCGCTCCCTGCTGCGGAGCAAGCTCCGGTTCCCCCTCCTCGTGCAACTGCGCATCGGCGGCGCCTTTCGCATTGCGCCGTCTCTTGCGCCGACGCTTCTTCTTTACCTCTTCGCCGGCCTCGGCGGAAACCTGCTCCCCTGCCTGTTCTGATGCCTGTTCCGCCGCTTGATCCCCAATCTCGCCAGCCTCGTAAATCTCGCCCGCCAACTCTCCCTCGGGGAGATCGACGACGGCCTCGGCCGGCTGATCGGCAGGGTGTTCGGAACCACCCTCCGCCAAGGCGCCCTTACCCCGCTTCCGCTTGCGCCGGCGCTTTTTCTTCTGCTCCTCATGCTCTGCATCGATGGTAACCACATGCTCGGCACCGCTTGGCTCCTCCACCACGGCAACCGGCACAGCCTCGGCATGAAGCGTGACCTCGGCATCCTGCGGCTTTTTCCCCTTTTTTCTTTTCTTGCGAGCATCTGCGGCAACGGGCTCCTGGACGGCGACTTCTTCCCGAACCTGCGCGCGCCCCTGGCTCGGCCTTTCCTGCGGCAGCTCCTCCAGGGGGAGCTTCTCTCTCTTGACCAGCTCCAGCTCCATCTGGTTCAACAGGTAGGAAGGCTTCCCCTTCACCGTCACCTCGATGTCGTAGTCGCTCTCGATCTGGGACAGCTCGTGCCTCTTGCGGTTCAGAAGATAATAGGCAACCTCGAGAGGAAGGCTCCCTATCACCTCGCCGATGGTCCCCTTGGCCGCGGCCGCATGCACCTTTCTCAGGAAGGAGAGCGCCATAGCCTCGACCGACTTCACCTTCCCCCTGCCGTCGCAGTGAGGACACTCCAGCGTGCTGGCCTGGTTCAGCGTCTGGCGGATACGCTGCCGCGACATCTCGAGCAGCCCCAACTCGGAGATGCGCACCACGTTTACCCGAGCCTTGTCCGCCTTCAGCGCGGTCTTCAGCGCCTTCTCCACCTCGGAATTGTGCTTTCTGTCCCGCATGTCGATGAAGTCGATGACGATAAGCCCGCCCAGGTCGCGCAGCCTGAGCTGCCTGGCGACCTCCTCGGCGGCCTCCATGTTGGTCTTGAAGGCTGTGTCCTCCACCCCCTTCTCCCCGGTCGACTTGCCGGAGTTGACGTCGATGGATACCAGCGCCTCGGTCGGCTCGATGAAGATGGACCCCCCGGACTTGAGCGGCACCTTCTTCTCGTAGATCAGGTCGATCTGCTCCTCAAGCTGGTAACGCGAAAAAATGGGGCGCTTCTCCTGGTGCATCTTGACCAGCTTTTCGAACTGCGGATCGATCTCCTTCAGACACTCACGCACATCGTTGTAGACGTCCTTGCTGTCGACCAGCACCTCGTCTATGTCCGCCGAGAAGTAGTCGCGAATGGTCCTTATGATGAGCGCCGACTCCTGGTAGATGGCCCCCGCACCCTTCATGATCGCACCCTGCGCCCTGATCCCTTCGTATAGGGTGATGAGCGAATCCAGGTCCTTCTGGAGTTCCTCGCGGCTCCTCCCCATCGCCTCGGTCCTGATGATGTAGCCGTACCCTTCCGGAATAGTCATCTCGGCGATCATTTCCTTAAGCTTTCTGCGCTCCCCCTCGCTCTCCACTTTCCTGGAGATGCCGGCTGAGTCGCTTCCCGGCATCAGCACCATGTAGCGCCCCGGCAGCGAAGCGTAGGTGGTGAGCGCGGACCCCTTGTTGTCGCGCTCCCCCTTCTCTACCTGAAGGATCAGTTCCTGTCCCCGCCTCAACACCTCCTGAATGCGCGGGCGCCTGTTCCTCTGTTCCTCGGGCACGTCGTCGCGCCACTTCCAGTTTTCCGGGTGCAGTTCCCCCATCTGCAGGAAGCCCAGCTTCTTGAGCCCGATATCCACGAAGGCGGCCTGCAGCCCCGGCTCCACGCGAACCACCACACCTTTGTAGATGTTGCCGCGGATCTGCTCGTTACCGGCTATCTCGACATCCAGATCCACCAGGCGTCCGTCTTCGACGATCGCCACCCTCGCCTCTTCGGCGTGAAGCGCATTAATCAGCATCTTTTTTGACATATATATCTTTTTTCCTTTCGTTTAGGGGGTGTGCGCCGGGTGGAAAAACAACTCCGACGCGCCTCGCTCCCATTTTTATCTCGGCCGTAAGCCAGGCCGATCAGCTTCTCTATATGCATCCCCCACCAGAAGGGGGTGTCAAGATTAATGAAAACTGGGTGATTATAGCAGAGTTTCCTTCCCTCGCCCATAAAAAAGCGCTGTCTACTCGCGGCATTGAGACCTGCCGGCAGAGGCGCGTGGGAAACAGCCGCCCGGCAAAAACGACTTCGCCGGACCGCGCCGGGGCGAACAGGGGGAAATAGGTTTTATTAATCGGCACATTACGTCAAGGGGGCGCACGGGAAGCAGGTTATGGACATCGCTCCCTCCTTCCCCCCACAAGCGCCGCGGGTACCGCATCGGACCTGTCGATCTTTTTAACTATTTATGATATTCGGGATTTGTGGTATGCAGTGGTGAGGGGTAGTGAACCTCGAAGCAACTCCAGATCATGCCAAGGGTGACAGGCCATGCAGGACCTCAGGATCGACACGACAGCGCTAAACCCGATCTACCTGGAAATGGGCGCGGCTGTACAGGATTGCCAGAGGATCGAGCTTTACATCTCCTTCATCGTCACCCTGCTGATAGATTTAAGCGACGGGACCCTGTCCGACCACGAGTTCAAGGGATCCATGGATACCCTCGGCACACGGACCCTGGGGCGCCTCATGGAGGAGATCAAGGAGAAAGTGGGTTTCACCGATGACGCGGTACGCGCCCTACGAAAGGCCCAGAGAGCCAGAAACTTCCTGATCCACCGCTTCTACAACGAGCGCTCGAACCTGCTTTTGAACCAGGTTGGACGGGACAAGGCGCTCAACGAGATACGGCTCAAAAGAGGCGACATCAACGCTGCGAATGCGATGCTGGACCCCGTGATGAACGACCTGATCTGCTTGAAGGGGATCGACTTGGCGCAATTTCGAGACGAGATAAAAAAGAGATTCGAAACCTGAGGATCGATAAGGAGAACAACAGATGCTGCGCGATTTCCAAACCATAGGTGCCGTGGCTAGCGTCATACAGCTCTCGGTAGCCCCGGTTTTCCTGCTCACCGCGATCGGGACCATGCTGAGCGTCATGACCAACAGACTGGCACGCATCATCGACCGGGCGCGCTACCATGAGGCTAAACTGGAAAATGCACCTCCCGAGGCCGTGCCGCAACTAAAGGAGTCCCTCGCCACCTTGTCCAAACGTGCGAACCTGATAGGACTCGCCATCTTTTTGTGCACCGCTACCGCGTTACTGGTCTGCACCGTGATCGCGCTGCTGTTCCTTGGCGATTACCTGCTCTACGACATCTCCCTTCCGATAGCGGGCCTTTTCATCCTGGGGATGCTGCTGATGGTTATCGGGCTGATCAGTTTCCTGCGCGAGATTTTCATAGCCAAGGCGAGCCTGCACATAGGCCCCTACTAGAAGCCTGCCGGGAGGTTATGGAACATGCACCAGGAACTTGAATCAGCCGGCGCCATCCCTGTCTTCGACAGCCATTTCCACATCATCGACAGGCGTTTTCCGCTTGTGCCAAACAACGGCTATCTCCCCGAAGATTTCACCTGCGACGATTACCTGCAACGCACGCGCGATATACCGCTCGCAGGAGGCGCCATCGTCTCCGGTTCCTTTCAGGCAATGGACCAGGCGTACCTGGTCGACGCACTATCGACACTCGGCCCCCGATTTGTCGGGGTCACCCAACTCCCCGCGCAGGTAAGCGATGACGAAGTGCTGAGACTGAACGCGCTTGGGGTGCGCGCCGTTCGCTTCAACATCCAGCGCGGAGGCTCGGAGCATGTGGATCGCCTGGATGAGATGGCGAGAAGGGTGTATGAACTTGCCCGCTGGCACGTCGAACTGTACGTCGACTCCGGCGAGCTCCCCGCGCTGAAGGCCGTCCTGGCAGGCCTCCCGGCTGTCAGCATCGATCATCTCGGGCTTTCAAAGGCCGGGTTTGGAACGTTGCTTGCCCTGGTCGAGCGGGGGGTGCGCGTCAAGGCTACCGGGTTCGGGAGGGTAGATTTCGACGTAAGGACCGCGCTCAAGGAGATCTGCAAGGCGAACCCCGACGCGCTGATGTTCGGCACCGATCTCCCCTCCACGCGCGCACCGCGCCCTTATGCTGATGAAGACCTGCTTCTGGTGCTGGACTCTCTGGGTGAAGATCTGGCGAGAAAGGTGCTGTACCAAAACGCCCTTGAACTGTACCGCCCGCGTGCCACTTCCTCATGATCCACACAGCGGACAACTCCCCCTGCAACATTAGTTTAAAATAATTTTGACTTTTCCCCCCCTTGCATTAAACATTAAGTATTGATAACTGTCAGGCGACACATACAATGTTCAGTTATCAGCCAAGATCCTTCTCTTCAAATGTGGCCATGAATGTCAAAAATATTCTTCATATCAAACGATGAACGCATAGACACACTCATAGAAAATTTGCAACCTATAATTGCGCACAAAATTACAACGGAACCGGGCTATTCCAATGCCCTCAAGAGAATCTCCCAAGAGAGACCGGACGTTATCTTCATACAGAACATGATCAACGGTGTTTCTTGCAGTAATACCGTGCAAAGGGTCAGAACGCTTGCAGATAAGGAAACCAGCCTGGTGCTGCTTTCCGACCAATACTTCACGCCGGACAGCGTCACCTCTTTCTTCGACGGCTCAATTGACATCAACCTCCCGCTGGGCGAGTTGAGCCGGCAGCTGCTGCAAATACTAGCTACCCGGCCTGCCGGCCCTGACCGGCCCGATCCTCGCGAAGAAGCTACCGAACTCCTCATTACCTCCCTTGACGTCGAAGAGCTGGACCCGCACCTCGTGCAGTTCAGTGAATTCACCGACGAGGAGGGCCTCCGGCGGGATTCATCTCAAGGCCAAGGCGACCGATGGCCCTGTGGAAGCGAAGAGAGCGCAGGAATTGCGCTGCCGGACATGGATCAAGCCGCGGGCGACATAGATTTTTTCCTCGAGGAATCGTCGCCGGAGACCGACCTGGTAAACGTGCGGGATGAGGCGCCGGAGGAAGCCCCTTTCCTGCCGCAGCATTCCGGAAAGCTCTGGAGCGCGGAACAACACGATTCGGCAGCCAGAGTTCGTTACAGACCCGACCTGGCGCTCCACCCTTGCGATTCGTCTGCAGCAGCCGGGACGGATGGGGAGCCCCCTATCGGCCAGACTCCCCTGGAGGGGGCCATCCCGACTGCGGGGGGGGCACGCGCCGTGACGGGGGCAGTCAAAAAAGCGGGTAACTCCTTATATCCGACCCGCGATCAGCTGTACCGAAAAGAGGTGAAACCGAGCGCGACCGACGTGCAGCCGCCCCAGGCTTGCCTGAAAGATGAAGGATCAACCAAGCACCGCCCCGGCGGGGGGATGGCTGTCTGCGGCTTGCTACTTGTCTGCCTTGCTTTCCTGGCACTCCCTCTGAACCGTTCTCCGGAAAAGGCTGATCCGGGAAAAGAAACCCTTGCGCCGCAGGTTGTCACGACTGCCGATCGCCCGCGACCGCAAAAGCGGCCCCAGTTCATCCCGCAGGTGGCACCCGACGCGGATTATGCGGCGAGCCGGCCCGGCTGGGAGCGCTACAGGGAAGGCGACTTGCAGTACCTTGTATTCCGGGAGGAGGGCAATGTCAGGGCGGTTCAGGTAATAAGCAAGAAGCCGGAGGGTATCCCCATATCCTTTGTCGAATCGTTTGTAAGAAAGGCCACCGGTCAAGAGTTGGCTGCGGTGGCCACATCGAGGAGCGGCAACGGACTCACCTTGGAAACCAGACCCCTTGCCGAAGGCTCGGAAGTAGCGATCTATCGCAGCAGCGCCGACGGCGGCATCAGAGGCGTAGTGCTGCAGTTCCCGGCCAAAAAGCCTGTTGCTTCTACCGTCGAGGAAACCAGATAGCGAAGGCCGGCGCGGCAATGTCCGCTTCCCGCCGGGACGGAGGCAACCCGCCGCAACACCGAATCAGCCGGCGCGATGCTGCACGGCCGCCGCAAGGCCGCAGCGTTGCCAACCGACCCACGCCTTGGCTGATCGACACATTCATGGAGCTTATATGGCGGTTCAGCTAAATAAGAAGCAATTGGGCCTGGCCCTGATGATGCTCGGCGCGTTACCGCTCCCCTCTTACTGCATCGAGCGGAGGTTCGAGATAGAACCCGGCATGCTGGGGGAAAAATATGCAATTTCTCCTTCCCCGGCCCAGGCCAAGGCGCCCCGCGGGGATGCGGTGACCTCGACCTACATGGTGAAGCGTGGTGATTACCTGTACAAGATACTTGCCCGGGAATACGGCATCCGCGGAGGGAGGGCCGAGGCGGTAGTGCAAAAGGTGAAGATCCTGAACCACCTCGCGGATGTCCGAAAACTGCGGGTGGGGCAGACTCTGCTGATTCCCGCAGTCCCATCCGAAAGGGCCGGGAACAAATCGCGTCGCGGGGTCAAGACGGCGGCCGCCGAAATCAGGAGGGGTGAGCAGGCCGCTCCCGCTGCAAGCCGGGAGCAACCGGCTGGGGCGCAGCAGCGCTCGGGCTCCACAGTCATCCGCGAGGCATGCCTGATCTGGCCGCAGCTTGTCTCCTACTCCCCGGCCGGCAGAAGCCGGCTCGACTACGTTACCGGCGCCTTCTCATTGTCGCTTGACCCCGGCAAGTACCCTGTAGTTGCGGCCCAGGATGGCGGCATGATCTTGATAGACGGCAACAGATCCCTGCCGGCACTGGTCAAGTCCCTGCTGCAGGCGGAAAACCCTCAACTTGGCGTCGTCTCCGAATCGCCGGAAAACCGGCGCGGCTTCTTTCGTTCCCTGCTGAGGGCAGCCCGGTTCTACTCTTTCGAGGAGGACTTCCTGGTGGAGTTCGGCACCGACAGTAAAATCACGGTCCATGCCGATTTCAAGATAGAGAAGGTTCCCGACAGCCTGCTGCATCAAGAAATCATCCTGCTTAAGGTCGCTGAAAACCGGCGCCCCACGCCGCAAGGGGTGGTCAAACTGCTGGCTGCCAACGGATTCAACCTGGTGGAAACCTCGACATCTTCCATCGCCGCAGAGCCCGCAATGACGGGAAGTTATTTGTACCAGATCCCCGGGAAGGATACCAAAACGATCGCCGAAGCGCTCCTCCATGCCCTGGGGGTCCCGTTTGAGACCGGAAAAAGGATCGACCTGTACGCCGGAGAAGATAACGGAGTCCACCTGGAGGTGCGGGTACAGCAGTATTTCGAAAGGAGCGGCAACCGCTTCGTGCTGGCGCTTTTTGGAGCGGATCCTGTCGGCGAGGCCCTGGCAGACCTGCTGGAAGCCAGGGGATACCGGGTAGTTCTGCTTCAGGAAGGGGATGACCTGGCAGATGTGTCCGGCAAGTTGCTGTCACGGATGGATATGGCGGCGCGCTACGGAGAACAGGAGCTCTGGTCGGCTTGGGAGGAAGGCTACGGCGTGCGCATCCCGGGCTTGATGATTCGTGATGCAAATAACGGAGGGAATATCTTCATCACGGACCGCAATCTGGATCCTTTGGTGCTGGAACTGGCGGAACTAAGAGGCTATAGCCAGCGCGGCGGGGGGAGGTAGCCCGCCGACTGTCCTGCCGCCGGCGGCCACGGATCACGGACGGGCTTCCGGCGCGGGAACAGATAGCCGAAGGTATGCCTGCTGTAGCAACTCCAGGTGCTTGCTGTTGGTGATCGCCAGGAACGACTTCTCATACGAAGCGTCGGCAAATTTTATCACCTCTTCACTCATGATCCGGTCCAGCTTGATCTCAAGCTCCATGCAGATCTCCAACGCGCCCAGGACCGAAGGGGGGTGTTCCTTGACGTTTTCCACCAGGGACTGGACGTGGATGAGGGCCACCTCCGCCTCGGTCAGTTCCATCTCGATGGATGCGATGATGTTGTCATGCCTGAGCTTCCCGACGAGCGCGAACAACCTGGCGCGGTTTTCCTTTTCCATAGCGACCTTCAGCCAGAGTTGGAAAATCTCCCTGTCGCCCTTGAATAAATCGGCAAAATGGTGGTACAGCTCGGCACAGGCAAATTCCGCTTTTTCACAGACCCCCAGCACCTCGTTCAGGCCAGCCCCGATGATGTAAGTCAATTTCGCCTCCTGTTATCACGTTCTGAAATCGGTTCCAAAATACAACATCCCATTTAAAGGCGCAACGAAGCGCGGCTCCGACAACTATGTCTTGCCCATAGCCTGAATCTGCCGTGCCGGCGAGTGCATATCCGGCAGCGGCATGGGTGATTCTGTCTAAGTGGAGTGGCTATCGTATGGGCGCGGAAGCGGAGCGAGGTGTCGGCTTGCTACTCATGGGACAACTGTAAAAAGCAGTCCGCGCGGTACAGAAAGGCATCTGCGGCGAACTCGGAATGGGGGAATTTAGTGAGAAAACCGGAGAAGTAGTCCAGCGCCTTCTGATAATCGCGGTCCAGGTAGGCCTGCTGGGCCCTCTGATAGCTCGCCCGTTCTCCGGGATCGACAACCGGCGTCACGTGGATCAAAGGTTCGGCGGCCGACTTGCCGCGCCGCGAAGTTCGCCGGGGAGTCTGGCCGTTTTCGTCCTTCGCGCCCCTCTGCTTCAAAGCCGCCTGTCCCGTGCCTACCGGAACCAGCAGCAGGTCGCCGGTGTATATCAGGTCGGGATTCTTGATGGTGTTGAAAAGGAGCACCTGCGGAAACCAGCGGGCAACCCCCGTATATTTCCTGGATAGCTTTGCGAGCGTGTCCCCCCGCTCGACCGTGATCTTTTTTACCAGAACCCCCTGTTCAGGCGAAGCCGGCAGGTGATCCCCCGCAGCCGGCTCCGGCCTGTAGAGCAGGAATTCCTGTCCGCTGCAGGGTACAGGGGTAAGGACCAGCGCAAGCAGACAACAAATTAGCGGCAGTGGACAGCTTCCCATCTCAGTACCTGGTTCCTATAGGGTCCTGATAATTCAGCAGATTTTTGAGCTGCATGCTGGTTCCGACCGCTATGCCGGGTTTAACTCGATAAGTCACCTTGATATTGCGTTTCTCACCGGCCCCGAGCTGATCAAAGCGCCAGATGAAGACGCCGTTGTCGGCTTTAGAAAAGGCCGGGTCGGCCGCCACAAGTTCCAGCTGCTCGGGAAGCATGCTCTGCAAGGTCACCTGCTTTGCAAGGTTGGAACCGCGGTTGATGAAATTCAGCTCCAGTGACGAAACCTCGCCAGGCTTGAGCCGCCCCCCTTTGGACGCCATGGTGAGTTCCAATATGGGGCGCGAATAATTAAGCTGCAGATTAACGGAAGCGGATTTATCCGCGACGTTTTCAGGCTCGAACATCACCAGTGCCGAAGCTAAAGCTCCGTCATTGGCGGAAGCCGGAGTCGCGATTTCCATCACCACATATGCCTCCTCCTTTGGGGAGAGAGGGCCCACATGATTGATGAGCGGTTCGCTTACCTGCCTTTTGCCGTCCCGATTCATGTCGTCGAAGAAGGTGTAGGTCGCGCCGGCCGGAGCAGTCGCCTTGATGGAGAATACTTCCCGAATGTTGCCTTTGTTGGTGATTATCAGCGGGACGGCAACCGTCTGGCCCGGAATCACTACCAGTTTCTCGGCGGTAGCCCTTGCGACGACGCCGCTTACCCTTTGCACCACACTGGTAGCTGAGACGAAGGACTCCTTCTTGTCCAGATCGTTGTTGATGATGTCTACCCTGATGAACAATTCCTGCTCTGCCAGCGCCTCGTCTTTCAGCTGAAAGGTCACGTTGAAGTCCTGGCTCTCGCCGGACTTGATCACCATGCCGTCGAGCACGAGGGCGGCATCGACCTCCTGCTTGAACCCGGAGGAAAGAAAGCCGGCCGGTTCGTACTGAGGCGGGTAGTTAAGCCGCAGTGTGGCGCCGCGGGCGGCAGCCGTGCCTATGTTCAGCAAAGAGATCCGGTAAGAGATCTTCTCTCCCGGCAGAAGCTTCGCTTTGTCGCTCTTGACCACCGCCCGCAGTAGCGGAGCGGACGCCACGAGAACTACTTCCTTCGACTGGGAGACCTCCCCGGCAAAGGAGGAAACGATCTTGATCGGATGCCTGGTCTTTTGGCCGTCTATGTAGCCGCGCGGCATGGTGCCGACAGCAAGAGCCCTGAATTTTCCCCCGGCTTCCAGAGTGGGAGTGCTGTTGATCGGGGAATCGGGAGTAGACGCGGCAGCGAAATGGAAGTTGAACTCCTGCGGGAACCCGGACTCCAGATAAAAGCTGTCGCTGCCGTTGCCGACATTCACGATGTCGAGCGGAATAGCGAAACGCTTGCCGGCTTCCTGCGTCCCAGGCGCCGGTCCCAGATTTACTTCCAGATCGGCAAACTGCGCAACCTCCAGGTTGAACACCTGGGAAACCTCCCCCTGCTGAGGAGCGGTTACAACTGTTTTGGGAGCACTTGGATATTCAACGCCCAATTGCCGCAGTTTCGCTGCGGCGCTCGACGCGGCGGCAGTCCCCGGGTACCGGTCAACGACATCCTTGTACGCCGCTATCGCTTTGTTGCGCATTGCGGCGGATTCTTTCTCTTTTTCGCCGGATTTCTGCTGGACAGCCTTGTCGCTGGCAGCCTTTGCCGTCGCGGCCTTCTCGACGGCGGCCTTCTCGGCTGCAGCCTTTTCAGCTATAGCCCTCTCGGCGGCGGCCTTCTCGGCTGCGGCGGCTTCCGGGACCGGGGTTTCAGCTGAACGCAACTTTCCTGCAGCGGTCTGCGCAGCAGGCGATTTTTTCACAGACTTCGGTGTGCCATCTATGGGCTCGCCCCTTTGATATCTCTCGGCAAGCGCAATGAGATCATCTTCGACGGTCCCCTTCAAGGGATTTTCGGGGTATTCACGAAGGAACTGCGCCATGTATTTTGCTGCTTCCTGCTGATTCCCAGCCTTATAGTTGGCCCTGGCAAGCCAGAAGATGACCATATCCTTAAGAGGAGTTTCGGGGTAGTTCCTCAAAAGTCCCGACATACTCTCAATGGCCGCTTGGTAATCCTTTTTCTGGTAGGCATTGAATCCGGAAATAAAGATCTGTGAGTCTTCAGAATCGAGAGAGAAGGCAGGCGCGGGGAAAATAAGCGCGATGAGGAGCAGTGCAGCCAGTAATCTCGAGAATGAGGCGCGGAAAATATTATAAAAATGCACGTGATGAACCTTTCCCGAGCTAAATAGGTTATAAAGCGTTGAACGTGTCGAAAAGTATCACTATAGACAACTATTGTCAACGAGAATGGCGCCCGTCTTATCCCTGCTAAAGCCCAATTGGCGGCACTTTAAGAGATATCGAATTGCGCGGGGAAATAACTGTTCCGCCTACCGGGAAATCTGCCGTTGGTTGCAAAAGCCGCTCTCATTAGACCCACGGCACCAGCTTTCCTTGACGTACCATACCCGGAGTTGCCGGTGTTGACTTCCCTTGCATTGTTGGCTACCATCGCCACCGTTACATGCTTTTTTTGCATGAACAGGCCCATCACGAAGGGAGACATATAATGAGTAGCAAGCCGACCAGGGAAGCGACCTGGGAGTTGGTCAAAGAGCACCTGCCAAGCGACCAGATGAGAAGACACTCCCTTGCGGTGGAAGCGGTGATGCGCCACATGGCGCGCAAATGCGGAGAGGACGAGGAGATGTGGGGGGTGATCGGGCTGGCGCACGACATCGACTACGAACGCTATCCGGAGCAGCATTGCGACCGTGCCCCGGAAATCCTCAAGGGTGCCGGTTGGCCAGAAGAGCATATCCGCGCCGTCGTCTCCCATGGGTGGGGGATCTGCAGCAACACCGAGCCGATCTCGAGACTTGAGAAAACCCTTTATGCCATCGACGAGTTGACGGGACTGGTGGCGGCAGCGGCCCTGGTGCGTCCCTCCAAGAGCATCCTCGACCTGCCGGTGAAAAGCGTCACAAAGAAATGGAAGGACAGGGCATTTGCCGCAGGCGCCGACCGTTCCGTAATAGAGAAAGGCGCCGCCATGCTTGGCGTGGAGCTTGCCGAACTGATAGGGGACACCATCGACGGCATGCGCTGCCAGGCTGAAGCAATCGGGATCAAGGGGAACCTTTAGCGCTCCCCGCCTAAAAGGAGAAACTGGACATGTCGCCATCATTTCGCCCCCGCGGCCCCAAAAACGTGCCACCGAAGAGCGCCGAGGAGATAGACGAGATCGTCCGCAAAATGCGGGGAGAGCAGTCGCGCCCCGACAACTATCGTGAGCGCTCCCTGAAGATGCACGGCTGGATCTGCGCCAAATGCGGCAGGGAGTTCGAACTCTCCAACCTGCACCTTTTGACCGTGCACCACAAGGACGGCAACCACAACTACAATCCCCCCGACGGCAGCAACTGGGAAAATCTTTGTGCCTACTGCCACGACGACGAGCACAGCCGCAACATCCTGGCCGACTACCTCTCCGGCAAGAGCAAGCGCTAGCTTAAAACAGGTTGAGGTTAAGGTTAAGGTTTAGAAACTTCCTCAACCTCAACCTCAACCTTAGCCTTAACCTCAGATTTTCGCGCCCGCTCCTGAATGTTTGACAAACTCCCGCCTATCCACCTACAATGACCAGTTAAAATCCGGACCATACCTGTCTGCCATCGGCCAAAAAGGAAGATTCATCATGCTGCACCTGAAAAAGCTTTCCAAGGAATTCGCGGGAAAACCGCTCTTCACCGAGCTCAACTGGCACCTTAAAAAAGGGGAACGGGTAGGACTGGTCGGTGAAAACGGAGCGGGCAAGTCGACCCTGATGCGCATCATCGCTTCAGAGGTGGAATGCTCCAGCGGCGAGATCCAGATCGCCCGCGGGGGAACGGTGGGCTACCTGCCGCAGGACGGCATCGTCGCCAAGGGACAACCGCTTTTCGCCGAGGTGATGACTGCTCTCTCCGCGCTGCAAGACATAGAAAAGGAGATCGCACAGCTTACCTTGCGGCTGGAGCACGAAGCGCACGACGCGCCGGGTCACGATCAGCTTCTGGACCGCTTCGGGCAACTCCAGGAGGAGTTCCGCCTGAAGGGGGGGTACTCGATGGAGAGCGAGGTGGGAAACGTTCTCTCCGGCCTCGGCTTTTCGCCGGCTGATTGGGAAAAAGAGTGCGGGGAATTTTCGGGAGGCTGGCAGATGCGCATCGCGCTCGCCAAGCTCCTCCTGAAGAAGCCTAATGTGCTCCTGCTGGATGAGCCGACCAACCACCTGGACATCGAGGCGCGTAACTGGCTGGAGGGATACCTGCAGGCATACCCCTATTCCGTCATGCTGGTCTCCCATGACCGGTTCTTCCTGGATCAGGTCTGCTCCCGAATCGCGGAGGTCTGGAACCACGCCATCTCGGACTACCATTGTAATTACAGCCGCTATCTCACCTTGAGGGAGGAGCGGGTCGCGGCACTCAGGGACGCCAAACGACGCCAGGATGAAGAGGTGGAAAAGATCGAGGACTTCATCGCGCGCTTTCGCTACAAGACGGACAAGGCGCCGCTGGTGCAGTCTCGCATCAAGCAGTTGGAGAAGATCGAGCGCATCGTCATTCCGCCGGAACGGAAAAGGATCCGCTTCAGTTTCCCGACACCCCCAAAGAGCGGCAAAACAGTGATGGAGCTTTTCGGGGTCCGCAAGGCTTACGGCGCCAATGTGGTCCTTGACGGCATCGATCTCACCGTGGAAAGCGGGGAGCGGATCGCCCTGGTGGGGCATAACGGCGCCGGCAAATCGACCCTGATGCGGGTCCTGGCGGGAGGCGGCGTCACGGACGGCACCCTGCGGACCGGGCACAACGTGATATTCGACTACTTCGCCCAGGACCAGGCCCAGGAACTCGATTCCTCGCGCAGCGCCTACGAGGAACTCCTGGCC
>Ga0209317_1000540_pt1 | contig 43842 bp, 37 predicted proteins | sample RifGroB2_FD_183994 | JGI IMG/M metagenome (GOLD analysis project Ga0209317, IMG submission 183994) | Soil microbial communities from Rifle, Colorado, USA - Groundwater B2 (SPAdes) (version 2) | ecosystem: Environmental > Terrestrial > Soil > Unclassified | place: Rifle, Colorado | collected... | reverse complement strand
TAATATTCGGAGACATGCGCCTTCCAGGTGGCAGTGAGGGGAAAGCGGGCGTCAACCCAGCCAAGCAGTTTATGCAGCAGTTTCATCATGCGGCTCCTTTGCTGTCATCGCCGATCAGGAGTCGGCCGTCACTGAGGTATTTGTGCGACGGGACAATCATGTTGGTTGGCGCCGGCGATCCCTTGTACACGCGCGCCGCCAGATCGAAGCGCGTGCCATGGCAGGGACAGAACCAGCCGCCACGCCAGTCCGGGCCAAGGTCAACCGGCGCAACTTCCGGGCGATAGGTCGGCGAACAGCCCAGGTGGGTGCAGATGCCGAGCACCACGAAATATTCCGGTTTGATGGAACGATGGGAATTTTTGGCGTATGCCGGCTGTTGCGGAACGGAAGAGCCGGGATCGGCCAGGTCTTCATCGTGTCCTTGCAAAGCGTCAATCATTGCCTGGGTGCGGCGCACGATCCATACCGGCTTGCCCTGCCATTCGATGCTCATCATCATGCCGGGTTCCAGCTTGCTGATGTCCACCTCTACCGGCGCGCCGGCGGCCTTGGCGCGCTCGCTCGGCATCAGGCTCAATACAAATGGCGCGCCAGCCCCCGCCGCAGCAACGCCACCCGCCGCCGTGGTAGCAGCGATCAGTAATTGCCGCTTGCTGCGATCTACCTTATTGGTCATAACTATCATTCCTCATGAAATAAGCCCCCCCAGCATAACCGGAGGGCTTTAGTTTTGTGAGCCGCTCAAAGCGGCTATCGAGATCACTTACGACTGCCCAGTCTTGCGAGCCGTCCTGGGCGATCCTGCCAACCCCACAAATTCACCCGACTCAAACATGTGCTTCCAGCCTTTGGTCTTGAATATATTTCGAATTGTTCCTGCAACTCATCTCGCCGTTTATAACGAAAGACCCTTTGGCGAAAATGGATTGCCCTGCAGAATGATACTCTTTTGGTGTCTCCCCATAGTGAATTGACTGCGGCCTCCGGCGTCAGCTACACTCCCCGCTTGGATTTCCTATCCTTTTTACGTTAGGTACAAGCAAGCCCTCTTCACCTCGATCATCCTTTTATTATTGGAGAAATAAAAATGGCACGCTGGACTGAAAGCACTGCTGATATAAATCACATGGTCGCGATTTCGCAACATATTCCTGTTGGTGACATTGTTCGAGTTGTGCTCAAAAACGGAACCGTTATTGAGGGGGTTTTTCGACGAATGAATATTGAAAATAATGCCGGGCAAGGTGGTTGGAAGTTTTGCGGAGAATGTGAAATTGAAGCAAAAGATCATTCTCGTTTTGTTTTAGATTATCTTGATATCAAGTCTGCATCCAGTATCTGGAACGATCCTGTTTCCACTGAATATCATAATCTTGGCCTCATCACCCTAGATCACAGAACAGGACTACGATAATCCAGCGCCCAGATTCGTCCGAACCGGCGAGGCAATCAAAACTTCCCCCTCACCTAAAACGGCATCAAAGTGCCAGACTGGAGCCGTTTGGCAACGCAAGCTGAACCGTGAGGGATGACTCAAGGTTTTGCTTGAGAAAATCGAGCCAGGTTTCGACTGTGGCGACAAATGCGCTGTGCTCACGGAACTGGTCTGGCTAATAAGTCGATCAGAATCCAAGTGACTCAACGATGGCGACCAGATCGGCGAAACTGGCCGATCTAAGCTTCGTCGCCAACACATCCTTATCGAGTCCCTCGCACTCGAACTTTGTCCATCCCACCTCGTCGGGCAGTTCGCGGATTTCCAGCGGTGACATGAAACCGATCTGGCAGATATGAGCAAGGCACTCACGTTCCGGCGCAGTGAGTTCCAGGCCGTGATACCTCAGTATTTCCAGGTAGCGCTCTGCGGTGCGGTTGAGCCTGCCGCTGACTTCCAGGGTGTTCTTCTGCTCCGCTGTAAGGTACACGAGCGGCGGGCCAAAAAAGACGTTGGTTTTTCCGACGGCTCGCCGTGGTTTTGCGGGTGTTGTTGAAACGGGGTCGATTCCACCGGAATCGACCCCGTCTTGATCAGGCTCGTGCATCAAGCCCTTACCAACTGAATAGCGCCATCGAAGGCATCAGTGTTCACTGGCGCCATGATGTGGTTGGCTGATGGCATGCACGCGCTCGTGATCAGCGTTCTTCATCCCCTTGGGGAGTTGAGGAGGCAATTCCGGCTCGATCTCGATGAATCCCCTGTTTCTGGCACCGTCCTGAACGTTGTGCGGATTATGGCATTCGGTGCAGACGAACCAGCGCTTTTTGCCCGTACTGGCCCATTCGCCGATGCGCTTGCCGTGAATACCGTCTCTCCAGTCACGCAGTTTGTCGCCGTGACATTTGCCGCACAGCTGTTGCGGCTGATCAAAGCTGACCGGATCGCCAAAGTTGTCCACCAACTTGTTGCGCTGGGTCATGTGGTGGCAATCGAGACACCAGATACCGCCGCGACCATGCTGCAGGTTCTTGGCATCCGGCAGCAAGGTTTCCATCATGGGGAGCGGCGTTGGCTTCTTGTCCTTGGGCAGCGTTGGCGGGATGGATTTTGGGCCAACTCCGTTGTGACAAGCCGTTCCGCACATCGGCAGGATGGCCAGCTTCTCGGAGCGCGGCTTGACTACGGCGTTTCCGTGAGGAATCTTGTCCATGTGTGGCATGTCGCCGAGCGGTACGGTGCCATCAAAAGGGTCGCCCCACCAGAGCACCGCACCGGTTTTCGGCGAACACTTCACGTTAGGCAAGCCAGGCTGAAGGTCATGCTTCGTGACTTCGGACGCGCCCTTTCGGCTTTCGAAGCAAGTGACTTCTTCCGAAAAGGCAGAAGAAATCACCCCGCAGCAAAACACCAGAATCATTGTGCTGAATGAAAGTTTTTTCATGATCTTAGCCTCACCGTGCTTCGTATGCAGCAGCCTTACCGCCGCTCGCGACATCATTGGATTTCTCCGCCTTGTCCCCTCTGTACTTGAGCTCGCCGATCAGGACGCCGATAGAACCCTTGAGTAGAATGGTCAGTATTATGAAGCCGATCGCCCAGTTGCCGATTGACATCATGATTTCAATCATGGTCGGGTAATACTCGGTCACTTCGCCGATGGGGGTGGGGATGAATCCGGGAACGATCAACCCCATTCCCTTCTCGACCCAGATTCCGCCAAACCCCAGAACGCAAGCTATGGGAAGCAGCTTGTAGTTGGTGCGGATACTGGGGATCAGGAACATCACAAATGCGGTGATCATTGCGATCAGGGAACCCCAGAACCAGGGAACAAGCTTGGTGAGCCCATGCAGGCCAAACATCAGGTAGTAAAGACCGTTCGCATGCTCGGTGCGCGCATACAGCTCCGACACGACTTCCGACATCGTCAGGAAGAGCGCGATACCGAGGCACCAGGTGATGATGAGCGACAGCAGGTTGATTGCTTCGTCCTGAACCCAAAACTTGGTGTTCTTGCGGATGATCAGGAAGACCAAGATGATCAGACAGGGGCCCGCCGCAAACGCGGTCATGATGAAGCGGATCGGCATCATGCTGTGGAACCACATCGGACGTGCGGGCAACGTCGAGATCAGGAAAGCCGTGACAGAATGAATGCTGAGCGCCCAGACGATCGAGGTGTAAACCAGGGGCATGAAAAACTTCATGTTTATCTCGCCGTCGGAATACTTGATGAAGAGGTAGTACAACCCGCAGACCATGTTAAGCAAGAGGTACACGTTGAGCACCAGCACGTCCCATGCCAGCATCGAGCCGGGCATGTTGTAGATGCCGAGGTACGGGATCATGTGCCAGAGCCGATCGGGTCGTCCCATGTGGGAAAACACGAATAACATGACCATGATCACCGCAGAAACCGCCAGCGTTTCGCCCAGCAGCGTGACTTCATGCATCGCCTTGTGATGCATGACGTAGGCGGGAAACACGATGGTCACTGCTCCAGCCGCCACGCCGACGAGGAACACGAGGTTGGCAAAGTAGAGGCCATCGTGAATCTGGCTGGTCATGCCGGTAACGATCAGACCCTCGGTGTTTTGCAGGTAAAACCCGTATAGCGAGAACGCGCTGAGGACTGTAAGAAAGCCCATCCACGCATAAAATTTTATGCCACCTTTGAGGATGTAGCGAATGTAATCGAGAGCGAAAATCCTTAGTTTATGCACGACTTAACCCCCTCAATCAAAGAAATAAAAGAATTTTGGAAAGGTGTTGAGTTCGGCCTTCAGACGGAACACATTCTTTCTGGCTAGTATCAAGCTCACTTCGCTTTCCGGGTCGAGTAAATTGCCGAACTTGCGGGCACCCACCGGACAAACTTCAACACAGGCCGGATAGCGTCCGACACGGTTCCGTTGTACGCACCAGGTGCACTTTTCAACGACACCCCGCATGCGCGGCCGGTTTCCCAGGTAATGAGTCTTCGGGTTCATCTCTTCCTTGGGAAGGACGGGTGTGGTGAGGTTGATACGGCGCGCCCAGTAAGGGCAGGCACCCATGCACATGCGGCAGCCGATGCACCAGTTGTAGTCGATCACCACCACGCCGTCTGGCTCACGGTAAGTTGTTCTTACCGGGCAAACCTTGACACAAGGGGGTTTCTCACACTGCATGCAGGCGATCGGCATGTAATTCGCGTCTTTTTCCGGGACGGCTTTGGGTTCGTAGAAGTACTCTCCTTCGAGAACAACTCCGGCCGGGCTGTACGCGTTACCCCCGACCTGGATGCCAAGTCCTTCCGGATAACCATCGTTCATCTTGTCTTTTGAGAACTCCCCGCGCGCCATCTTCATAACCTGAATCCACTCGATTGTTTCACCAGCATTCGGACCGCGCGATTGGTTGTTTTCGGCGACGCAGGCCTTGACGCAACGGCGGCAACCGATGCATTTTCTGATATTCAGCGCGTAACCCAGAAGGACGCCTTCCTTTGCAGGGGTGCCATCGACAGTGACAGCCTTGCCGTACTCTTCGGAATAGCGTTTTTCAAGCCGAGCACGCGCTTCGGCCTTCTCCTGATCGGTCATCAGGCGGTAGTTGCCCTGAAAATGTTCGGCCCATTCGATGTTGGCCTGGGCATCGTCTGACTGAGTCATCAGCGCAGCAGCGCCCAAGAGCGAAGCCACGCTCGTTTTCAGGAAGTCGCGGCGGGAGTTTACCTCGGATGGATCTTTCGGCTCGGGCTGAATCTGGCATTCGGAAGGCAGTTCCGGGGAAGGATCGTCAAGGGTTATCTTGTTCTGAGTCACAACTGTTCTCCTGTAAGGGTCATCATTTTCATATTGGATAAATCACGGTGATCAGATTAATCCAATAAGCGTGTTGCAATGCAAGGCCGATTTGTGGCCGTAAGCGCCGTCCCCGATTAAGCGTTGCCGAGCTTGGCTTGCGCGCTGGCATGACCCTGCGCAGCGGCTTTTTGCCACCATTCAACTGCCTTGGCGGCATCCTTGGGCGCACCGTCACCGCTGGCATACATCACGCCGAGTTTGAATTGCGCATCGCTGTGATCCTGTTCGGCGGCTTGCCTGAACCATTCCACCGCCTTGGCCGCGTCTCTGGGAACGTCGTCACAGTTGGCAGATATCATGCCGAGCATAAATAGCGCATCGCCATAACCTTGCGCCGCCGCTTCTTGATACCACTCAAGTGATTTGGAAGAATCAACCAAACCCAGGGAGTTTTTGTCAGGGATGCCAAACTTTGCTGCGTACTGTGCTAATGGCTGGTCAAATTCGTTCATCCCAAGAGAAAATACCTGGCCTGTTTTGTATGCCATCCCAAGCATATACTGAGCGATTGCATTCCCCGATTCCGCCTCCTTCAGCAACTGCGCAAGTTTCTCTTCCGATGTTAATTCTTTCGCTGTTACCACTGGCTTTTTGGAATAGTGTTCCTCAAGCAGGGAAAGTGCTTCAGCCTTCTCCTGACTGGTCATCAGGCGGTATTTTCTCTGAAAATGTTCGATCCAATCGATGTTGGCCTGTGCGTAGTCTGATTGCGTCATGAGCGCGGTAACACCCAAGAGCGAGACCACACTCGTTTTCAGGAAGCTGCGGCGTGAAGTTACCTCGGATGTATCTTTCGGCTCGGGCTGAGCCTGGCATTTGGAAGGCTGCTCCGGGGAATGATCGGTGGGTATCTTGTTATGGGTCACAACTGTCCTCCTGTGATGGTCGTCATTTTCATATTGGGTAAATTCGGCAATCAGATTAATTCAATAAGCGTGTTACAACGCAAGGTGCGACTTGCGGCCACAAGTGCCGCCCCCGATTAAGCGTTGCCGAGCTTGTGTTCTGCTCAATATTTAAGGTCAATACCGGATCGGACTATACAAATTCACGACGAACATTCTCATCGGCGCTCGCGATATTGTCAAATAGCATTGCTCTCCGTGTTGCGATTCAAACTGATGCAGTTATTCAAGCGGCTTTTCAGAGTTGATTTCAATAGTTACCCAATTGCCGGTTTGCCCAATTCTGGCGCAAGCATCATCACGGGAGCATGGGTAATTCACGAATTGCCCTCATCCGAATCACCCGCACTTATCTCGGTGGATTGGTGCGCGCTGCGCGGTTTATCCACATTTTTGGTTCAAGGTCTGGTTTAAGCATTGATAGCCACTCACGCTGACATCAAGCACTACGCACATCTCGGCGAGCGTAAATTCCTGCTGCTTGTCCATCCATGAGTACTTCACAGTGTGTCTCTCGCGAAGTACGCCGTTGCTTTTTTTAGGATTTCACACTCTCGCTTTAGCTTTACATTTTCTGCTCGCAATCGGGATAGCTCCATCTGCTCCTGCGTCACCACCTTGCTGCCGGCTCCGGTCAGCTTACCCGCAGCCGCAGCCTTGACCCAGTTGCGCAGTGTCTGATCAATCAGCCCCAGTTCCTTCGCTACCGCGCCAATCGACTTCCCTGTCTTCACATGTTTGACCGCCTGCTCCTTGAATTCGGTCATGTATTCCTGCTTCGGGATATTCTTCGTCTTCTTCCTTTCAAAAGTAACATTAATTTTACGTCACCTTTGGAAGATGATTTTTCGGGGGAAGCTCACCTTCGTTCAGGCTCATGTGTCATTGGACAAGGCTCCCATTATCCGGAGCACTTTTTTTCGAATACTATCTCAATTATTCGCAGTAGTGTCTTTTTTTAACACTTTAAAACTCAAGCGGATCAATGTCCAGTGACCAGCGCAGTTTTTGCGCGGGCAGCGCGTCCAGCAACGCCTGCCAGTTGCGCAGGAATTGCTGCAAGTCCTTGCGCTTCGCGCTTTGTATCAGCAACTGCGCACGAATGTGATTGGCGCGGCGCGGCAGCGCGGCGGGCACTACACCGAACACCTCCACAGGCTGCCGCAATTCAATTGCAGCGGTGCGCGCCTGATTGAGGAATGCGTAAACCCCTGTCTCATTTTTCCCCTCGGCGCGCAGCATCGCCTGATAGACGAACGGCGGAAAACCCGCCATCTGCCGCTCGGCGAGCTGCGCCGCCGCCCAGCCCTCGAAATCATGGGCCTGCAAGGCGAGAAACAACGGGTGATCCGGGAAGGCGGTCTGGATCAGCACCTCGCCCGGCTTGTCGGCGCGCCCGGCGCGCCCCGCCACCTGCGCCAGTTGCGCGAACAGCTTCTCCGCCGCGCGAAAGTCGCTGCTGTACAGCGCACTGTCCGGATTCAGCACACCGACCAGCGTCAGCGCGGGGAAATCGTGCCCCTTCGCCAGCATCTGCGTACCGACCAGGATGTCCACCTCGTTGGCGTGAATCTGCTCGCGCATGGTTTGCCAGGCGCGTTTGTTGCGCGTGCTGTCGCGGTCCACGCGCAGGATGCGCGCGTCCGGAAAACGCTCCTGCAACACGCTCTCCACGCGCTGCGTGCCGCTGCCGACCGGATGCAAGTCCGCATTGCCGCAACTCGGGCAGGCGTGCGGCACATGCAATTGATATCCGCAGTGGTGGCAGCGCAGCCGCTTGTCGTTCAGGTGCAGCACCATCTTGCCCGCGCAATGCTTGCACCCTGACAGCCAGCCGCACCCGGTACACATCAGCACCGGCGCATAACCGCGCCGGTTGATGAACAACAGGCTCTGCTCGCGGCGCGCAATGCGCTGCCCGATCTCGCGCAGCAGGTTCTCGCTGATGCCGTGATGCATCACGGTCTGGTTGATATTGATGCAGCGCACCGCAGGCAGGCGCGCCTCGGCAAGCGCGCGCCCGGTCAGTTTGAGCAGCCGGTAGCGCCTGCTCTGCGCGTTGTAAAAACTCTCCAGCGACGGCGTCGCCGAGCCCAGCACGATCGGCACGCCGCGCTGGCTGGCGCGGAAAATCGCCACGTCGCGCGCCGAATAGCGCAAAAAATCCTGCTGCTTGAACGAACTGTCGTGCTCTTCGTCGACAATGATCAGCGCGAGTCCGGGTAATTCGGCAAACACCGCCAGGCGCGTGCCGAGCACGATCTGCGCCGTACCGGCTTGCGCCTGCTGCCAGTTATGCAGCCGCTCGCCCTCGCTCAATCCGCTGTGCAGACTGACCAGGTTCACCTCCGAAAAACGGCTGCGGAAATAATCCTCCAGTTGCGGCGTGAGGTTGATCTCCGGCACCAGCAGCAACACCTGCCCGCCACGTTGCAGCACCTCGTGCATCAAATGCACATACACCTCGGTCTTGCCGCTGCCAGTGATGCCGTGCAGCAGGAAACAGGCATAGCCCTGCGCCGCGTTGACCGCATCCACCGCCTGCTGCTGCTCACCGGTCAACGTGTGCGCGTTATCGAAGGTATGCCGCACACTGTCCCCTCCCCCTTGCAGGGGGAGGGCTATAACCAGCGACTTGGCCGGCGTCTCTTGCCGGCCTAGTCGAATGGCTAGTGGTTTCATCAGGGAGGGGGTAGAAGCTACGAGTTCCACCCATCCCTCCGTCACCAACACTTTCAACTGCGCTCCCGCCGTCGCCGACAGGCTTTTGAGCTGCGCCAGATTGCACGGCTGCTGCGCCAGCTTCGCGAGAATGCGCCGCTGCACCACCTTGCGCTTCGGCAACATTTCCATGTCGAGCACCGCCACACTGGCGCTGAGGCGATAATTCAAGACCGGTTTGCTGACAACCGGCTTGTCCGAGCGCAGCCGCGCCGGCAACGCCGCCAGCACCGTCTGCCCGATCGGATAGCGGTAATAGTCGCTGCAAAAGCGCAGCAGCTTGAGCAGTTCCGCCGACAGCGGCAGGCTGTCGTGCAGCACCTGTTTCACCGGCTTGACGCGCTCCGGCGCCATCTCCGTCGCGGCAACGCACTCCATCACCACCCCGACCATCTGCCTGCGCCCAAACGGCACGATCACGCGCTGCCCGACTGCAATACCCTCCGCCACCGCGTAATCGAACAGGGTGGACAGCGGGATATCGAGGGCGACACGGACTATAGGCATAGCACTACCGTAGGGCGGATGAGCGTAGCGTTATCCGCCGCATGAAATAAGTGTGGCTTTGCCAGCCATCCGGCGGATAACGCTACGCTCATCCGCCCTACGTTATTCATCACGCTCACCCGCCTTCAAAGTAGCCCCTTCAACCGCCCAATCGTGAGGATAAATTCCCTCCTTCACAAAACGGTGAAATGAGGAATGTGGCCAATCGGCAACGCGTTGCACCAATCCATGCTTGAGCGGATTGATATGCACATAATCCACATGCGCCGCGTAGTCGCTCTCATCGCGGATGGTGTGCTCCCAGAAACGCCGCTGCCAGATACCGCGCTCGCCTTTGCGCTCCCGCACTGCCGATAAGCTTTCGGTTTTAGGCAGCGTCTTCGCAAACGCAATCTTAATCGCCTTCCATCGCGACGAGTAATCGACATCGCCGGGAGGCAAAGTCCAAACGCAATGCATGTGATCCGGCAACACCACCCAGGCATCGATATGAAACGGACGTTGCGCACGAACCTGCCGCACAGCATCGCGCAGGGCGTCGATATGCTCGACCAGCAGACGCTCGCGGCGCTCCAGCAGATTGACCGTGAAGAAATAGGTTCCCCCGGGAACACGATTGCGGCGGTAGTCAGACATTGGCGGGGAGTGGTTGAACGAGTAACGGCAACGACGTAGGGCGGATGAGCGCAGCGTTATCCGCCGATGGTGTGATGCGGATATTCTGTCGGATAACGCGATGAAGCCGCTCATCCGACCTACACTGATGTGCATTTAATTTCACGGCGTAATCAATTTAATGCTGGGGAAATAACTCTGATACCGCCGCGCATCGCGCGTCAGCAGCGGGCAGCCGAGTACGGCGGCGTGCGCGCCGATGAAGAAGTCGGCCAGTACGTTGTTGGCTTTGCCGCCCTGCCGCCGGTATTTTGCTAAGGCTTTGCCCGCCAGAAACAAGGCGGGGCGAGGCAGTTCCGATATCGTCAATCCGAGGTTTTCGATGGCTTTGTCCAGCGCTTCGACTTTTGTAAATGCCAGCGATAGTTCGGCGTAGATGATGGGGTTGATGGTTAGCGGGTGCACCTTTGATTGAGCGCGCAATTGCGCAATTGACCAGTCTGCCCATTCCGGATCGTCTTCCAGAACGTCGATCAGCACGTTGGTGTCGATGAGCAGCATCAATTATCGCCGCGCAACAACGCCATCAGGTCATCGGTGTGCCATTTAACATCCGCCTTGCCGCGCGCCGCTTCGAAGCGATCCGGCTTGCGGCTGGCACGCCCGCCGACTTTATGGATCACCACGTCGCCATCACGGTTGACGGCAAACTGTACCGAGCAGCCCGGCGCCATGCCGAGCGCGTCGCGAATTTGCTTGGGGATGGTGACTTGGCCTTTGCTGGTGAGTGTGGTGGTCATGGCAATTCTCGCTTATGTATTACGCCGGTTACCATTGTAATACCGCAGGAAAAGCCCGACAACGGCGATGCAAATGCAAAAGCCGCAGGATATGCCTGCGGCTTTGTTAACCTTCAAAACTCGTAGGAGCGGGCCCTGCCCGCGATAAATCTGTTCGCGGGCAGGGCCCGCTCCTACCTCAATGGTATTTGCGGCTCAACTCGTGCACCGCCGCAACCAATGCCGCCGCGTGCTCCGGATTGGAATGCTGCGAGATGCCGTGGCCTAGGTTAAACACGTGACCGCTGCCATAGCCGTAGCTGCCGAGGATACGCTCGACTTCGCTGCGGATCGCATCCGGCGAAGCGAACAGCACGGCAGGATCCATGTTGCCCTGTAGCGCGACCTTGTGGCCGACCTTCTGGCGCGCCACGCCGATGTCCATGGTCCAGTCCAGACCGACCGCGTCGCAGCCGCTGTCGGCGATGCTCTCGATCCACAGACCGCCGCCCTTGGTGAACACGATGGACGGGATGCGCACGCCGTCCTTCTCCTTGATCAGGCCGTCGATGATGCGCCGGGTATAGGCCAGCGAGAACTCGTGGAACGCCGCATGCGACAGCACGCCGCCCCACGAATCGAAGATCATCACCGCCTGCGCGCCGGCTTCGATCTGCGCGTTCAGGTAGGCCGTCACCGCCTGCGCGGTTACCTCGAGGATGTGGTGCATCAGCTTCGGCTCGTTGTACATCAGGGTTTTCACCTTGGCGTAGTCGTCGCTACCGCCGCCTTCGACCATGTAGCAGGACAGCGTGAACGGGCTGCCGGAGAAGCCGATCAGCGGCACACGTCCGTCCAGCGCCTTGCGGATCTGCGTCACGGCATCGGTGACATAGCGCAAGTCCTTGCCGATGTCCGGCACGCGCAATGCCTTGATCGCCGCTGCGTCGCGCAACGGGCGCTCGAACTTCGGCCCTTCGCCGTCGGAGAAATACAGCCCCAAGCCCATCGCGTCCGGCACGGTGAGGATGTCGGAGAACAGGATTGCGGCATCCAGCGGAAAACGGTCCAGCGGTTGCAGCGTGACTTCGGTGGCGTAGTCCGGACTCTTGCACAGGCCGAGGAAGCTGCCGGCGCGCTTGCGCGACTCGCGGTATTCCGGCAGGTAGCGGCCGGCCTGGCGCATCATCCACAGTGGGGTATAGTCGGTCGGCTGGCGCAGCAGGGCGCGCAGGAAGGTGTCGTTTTTCAGTTTGAAGTTCATGTTTAACCTTTTAAATATCTGTCCGCAGATTACGCAGATTCACGCAGATTTGAATCTGTTTAATCTGCGTAATCTGCGGATAAGAGGGTTTGTATTAACGCGGCAGTACCGACGATCCCATCAGGAATTCGTCCACTGCGCGCGCGCACTGACGGCCTTCGCGGATCGCCCATACCACCAGCGACTGGCCGCGGCGCATGTCGCCGGCGGCGAATACCCTGTCCTGGCTGGTGCGGTAATTCTCCGTATCGGCCTTGACGTTGCCGCGCGCGTCCTTTTCCACGCCGAACGCATCCAGCACTTTTTGCGCCGGGCTGACGAAACCCATCGCCAGCAGCACCAGATCGGCCTTCAGGTCGAACTCGCTGCCGACGATTTCACTCATCCTGCCGCCTTTCCATTCGACGCGCACCGCGCGCAGCTTCTCGACCTTGCCGTTGCTGCCGGCAAACTCCCTGGTGGCGATCGCCCAGTCGCGCGCGCAGCCTTCCTCGTGCGAGCTGGTGGTGCGCAACTTGAGCGGCCAGTTCGGCCACACCAATGGCTTGTCCTCCTGCTCGGGCGGGCGCGGCATCACCTCGATCTGGGTCACCGATAACGCGCCGTGGCGGTTGGCAGTGCCGACGCAATCGGAGCCGGTATCGCCGCCGCCGATCACGATCACATGCTTACCCTTCGCGCTGATCGGGTTTTTGCCGTCACCGGCCACCTCTTTATTTTGCGGAATCAGAAATTCCAGCGCGTAATGCACGCCGTTCAGCTCGCGCCCGGGCACCGGCAGATCGCGCGGGGTTTCCGCTCCGCCGGACAAAATCACGGCATCGAATTCGGCCAGCAATTTTTCCGGCGCGACGGTTTCAGCGGCGAGGTTAGTCACGCCGATATCGGCGTCCTTGCCGATGAACACGCCGGTGCGGAATATCACGCCCTCGGCCTGCATCTGCGCCACGCGGCGATCGATATGCGACTTCTCGAACTTGAAATCGGGAATGCCGTAACGCAGCAGGCCGCCAATGCGGTCGCTTTTCTCGAATACGGTCACGGCATGTCCGGCGCGCGCCAGTTGTTGCGCGGCGGCCATGCCCGCCGGACCGGAGCCGACCACGGCGACTTTCCTGCCGGTCTTGGCCGTGGGCAGTTGCGGCATGACCCAATCCTGTCCCCAACCCTTGTCGATGATGGCGTGCTCGATGGACTTGATGCCCACCGCGTCATCGTTGATGTTGAGCGTGCAGGCCGCTTCGCACGGCGCAGGACAGATACGCCCGGTGAAATCGGGGAAGTTGTTGGTGGAGTGCAATACGGCCAGCGCTTCGCGCCAGTTGCCGCGATACACCAGGTCGTTCCAGTCCGGAATGATGTTGTTGACCGGGCAGCCGCTGGTGCAGAACGGCACGCCGCAATCCATGCAGCGCGCGCCCTGTATCGCGGCCTGTTCGTCGCTCAGGTGCAATGTGAATTCGCGGTAATTCTTCAGCCGTTCCGTCACCGGCAGGCTGGCTTCGCTCTGCCGCTGGAACTCGATGAATCCGGTTGGCTTACCCATTACGCGGTCTCCTTCTGCTGCGCCGCTATCTCCTGCAGGGCGCGGCGGTATTCGGTCGGCATCACCTTGACGAACTTCGGCAGGTATTGGAACCAGTTATCCATAATGTCCTTGGCGCGCGCACTGCCGGTATGCTGCCAGTGGTTCCTGATGAACTCGCGCAGCACATGCTCGTCGACCTGGTTGAGATGGTTGAAATGCACGCGGCCGTGGCTGTCCGGCGCGACCTCTCCCTTCTCCAGCGCGGCGACTTCTTCCGGCACCGGCTCCAGCTCGACCATCGCCAGATTGCAGCGCTTCTCGAAGCCGCCGTCCTCATCCAGCACGAAGGCCACGCCGCCGGACATGCCCGCAGCGAAATTGCGTCCGGTCTGCCCCAGCACGATGACCATGCCGCCGGTCATGTATTCGCAGCCGTGATCGCCGACGCCTTCCGCCACGGCGACGGCGCCGGAGTTGCGCACCGCAAAGCGTTCGCCGGCCACGCCGCTGAAATAGCACTCGCCGGAGGTTGCGCCGTACAGCACGGTGTTGCCGACGATGATGTTCTCGTGCGCCGCCAGCTTGCTATCGCACGGCGGCATGATCGCGATGCGCCCGCCGCACAGCCCTTTGCCGACATAGTCGTTGCCTTCGCCGCGCAACTCGAATGAAATGCCGTGCGCGAGGAACGCGCCGAAACTCTGCCCTGCCGTGCCGCTGAATTTCACGTTGATGGTGTCGGTGGGCAGCCCCGCCTGGCCATAACGCCTGGCAACTTCATGCGACAGCATCGCGCCGGCGGTACGGTTGACGTTGCCGATCCTGCTCTCGATGGTCACCGGTTTGCCGTTGTTCAGCGCATCCTGCGCCTGGGCGATCAGGCTGTTGTCCAGCGCCTTCTCCAGTTCATGATCCTGCTGCTCTACGTTTCGGCGCGCCACGCCGGACGGCGCGGACGGCTGGTGGAATATCCTGGAGAAATCCAGCCCTTGCGCCTTCCAGTGCGCGATGCCATGTTGCATGCCCAGCAAATCGCTGCGTCCGATCAGCTCGTCGAACCTGCGGATGCCCAGTTGCGCCATCCATTCGCGCACTTCTTCGGCGATGAAAAAGAAGAAGTTCACCACATGCTCCGGCTGGCCGGTGAATTTTTTGCGCAGCTCCGGATCCTGCGTCGCCACGCCCACCGGACAGGTATTGAGGTGGCACTTGCGCATCATGATGCAGCCTTCCACCACCAGCGGGGCGGTGGCGAAACCGAATTCGTCCGCGCCCAATAACGCGCCGATCAGCACGTCGCGCCCGGTCTTGAGCTGGCCGTCCACCTGCAGGACGATGCGCCCGCGCAACTGGTTCAGCACCAGCGTCTGTTGCGCCTCGGCCAGGCCCAGTTCCCACGGCGTGCCGGCGTGCTTGATCGAGGAGATCGGCGATGCGCCGGTGCCTCCGTCGAAACCGGAGATGACGATATGATCCGCCTTGGTCTTGGCCACGCCGGCCGCGACCGTGCCGACCCCGACCTCGGAAACCAGCTTGACCGAAATCGAGGCGGACGGGTTGGCATTTTTCAGGTCGTGGATGAGTTGCGCCAGATCCTCGATCGAGTAGATGTCGTGGTGCGGCGGCGGCGAGATCAGCCCCACGCCCGGTACCGAAAAACGCAGCTTGGCGATATATTCGGTCACCTTGTGGCCGGGCAACTGTCCGCCTTCGCCGGGCTTGGCGCCCTGCGCCATTTTGATCTGGATCTGGTCGGCGCTGGCAAGATATTCGGCGGTCACGCCGAAACGGCCGGAGGCGACCTGCTTGATGCGCGAGCGCAACGAGTCGCCTTCCTCGAGCTTGCGGTCTTTGGCGATGCGGCTCTTGCCGATAATGTCGGACAGCATCTCGCCGCCCTTGCATGGCTTGAAGCGCGCCGCGTCCTCGCCGCCTTCGCCGGTGTTGGATTTGCCGCCGATACGGTTCATCGCAATCGCCAGCGTGGTATGCGCCTCGGTGGAAATCGAACCGAGCGACATCGCACCGGTGACAAAACGCTTGACGATCTCCCTGGCCGGCTCGACTTCCTCCAGCGGTACCGGAGCGCCGGCGGACTTGATCTCGAACAGCCCGCGCAGGGTTTTCAGCTTCGCGCCTTGCTCATTGATCAACCGCGCATATTCCTTGAAGGTGGCTGCATTGTTGGTGCGCGTAGCGTTCTGCAGTTTTGCGATGGTGTCCGGCGTCCACATATGCTCTTCGCCGCGCACGCGCCAGGCATATTCGCCGCCTGTCTCCAGCACGTTGGCCAGCACCGGGTCGACGCCGAAAGCGTTGCGGTGCGCACGCACCGCCTCTTCCGCCACTACGCTTAAGCCGATACCCTCGATCTGGGTCGCCGTGCCGGTGAAATATTTCTCGACGAATTCCGCGTTCAGGCCGACCGCCTCGAAAATCTGCGCGCCGCAATAAGACTGGTAAGTGGAAATGCCCATCTTGGACATCACCTTCATCAAGCCCTTGCTGATTGCCTTGATGAAGCGCTGCTTGGCTTTTCCGGCATCGACCTTCGCTGGCAGATTCATCGCCATGATGGTCTCATAAGCCAGCCACGGGCACACTGCCTCCGCGCCATAGCCGGCCAGCAACGCGAAGTGATGCACTTCGCGCGCCGAGCCGGTATCCATCACCAGGCCGGTGCTGGTGCGCAGTCCCGCGCGCACCAGATGATGATGCACTGCGGCGCAAGCCAATAGCGCAGGAATGGCTACGCGCTCGGCGGACATCGCGCGATCCGACAGGATCAGCACGTTATAACCAGCAGCGAACGGATTTTCTGTCCTCTGTCTTATGTCTTCTGTCTTCTGAACGGCGGCCGCACACAGCGCCTGCACGGCTGCTTCACAGCCTGCCGCGCCTTGCGTGGCCGGGTAAGTCATATCCAGCACCAGCGAGCGATAACGCCCCTGGGTGAGCTGGTCGATATTGCGCAATTTCGCGATGTCGCCGTTCGACAGCACCGGCTGGCGCACTTCCAGACGCAAGGGCGGATCGGTTTCGTCGATGCCGAGCAGATTGGGTTTCGGGCCGATGAACGAAGTCAGCGACATGACGATTTCTTCGCGGATCGGATCGATCGGCGGATTGGTCACCTGCGCGAACAACTGCTGGAAATAATCGTAGAACGAACGGTTTTTGTTCGACAGCACCGGCAAGGCGGCATCCGTGCCCATCGAGCCGATGGCTTCTTCGCCGGCATTCACCATCGGCGCCAGGATAAACTTGATATCTTCCTGCGAATAGCCGAAGGCCTGCTGGGTATCCAATAGCGTGGCGTTGAGCGGCGGCCGGCCGGCAACTTCGGGCAGGTCGCCGAGAAAATAGCGCGACTGCTCGATCCATTGGCGATACGGCCTGGCCATGGCAAGCTGGCTCTTCAACTCCTCATCCTCGACGATGCGTCCGGCCTGCATGTCGATCAGGAACATCTTGCCCGGCTGCAAACGCCACTTCTTGACGATCTTGTGCTGCGGAATATCCAGCACGCCCATTTCCGAGGCCATCAGCACGACATCGTCATCGGTGATCAAATAACGCGCCGGGCGCAAACCATTGCGGTCCAGCGTCGCGCCGATCATGCGCCCGTCGGTGAACGCCACCGCGGCGGGTCCGTCCCACGGCTCCATCAGCGCGGCGTGATATTCGTAAAAGGCGCGCCGTTCTTCATCCATCAGCGGGTTGCCCGCCCAGGCTTCCGGGATCAGCATCATCATCGCGTGCGGCAGCGAATAGCCGCCCGTCACCAGCAATTCCAGCGCGTTGTCGAAGCAGGCGGAATCGGATTGGCCTTCCACGATCAACGGCCAGAGCTTGTCCAGGTCTGCGCCGAACACCCTGGAGGACATTGCGGCATGACGCGCGGCCATCCAGTTCACATTGCCGCGCACGGTGTTGATCTCGCCGTTGTGCGCGATCATGCGAAACGGATGCGCGCGAATCCAGGTCGGGAAAGTGTTGGTGGAGAACCGCTGGTGCACCAGCGCCAGCGCGCTGGCTACCCGTTCATCCTGCAAATCGAGATAATACTTGCCGACCTGATCGGCCAGCAGCATGCCCTTGTAGACGATGGTGCGCGCCGACAGCGAAGGGATATACAAACTCTGGTTGCCCCCCAAACTCCGCACCGCATGCTGCACCGTTTTGCGGATCACGAACAATTTGCGTTCGAACGCGTCGGTATCGGCGCAATTCGCGCCGCGCCCGATGAATACCTGGCGGATGACGGGCTCAACCTTTTTGACGCTCTCGCCCAGCCCGGAGCTGTTTACCGGCACATTGCGCCAGCCCAGCAACTGCTGCCCTTCGGCGGCGATCTGTTCGGTGACAATCCGTTCGCAGGCTGCGCGGTTCGAGGCATCGCGTGACAGGAACATCATTCCCACGCCATAGCTGCCGGCCGGCGGCAAGATGATGCCTTGCGCCGCGCATTGCGCGCGCAAAAACGCATCGGGAAGCTGCAGCAAAATACCCGCGCCGTCGCCGGCCAGCGGGTCGGCGCCCACCGCGCCGCGATGGGTCAGATTCTCCAGTATCTGCAGGCCCTGCCGCACCATGTCGTGGCTCGGCTTCCCCTTGATATGCGCGACAAAGCCCACCCCGCAGGCATCGCGCTCCTGGCGCGGATCGTATAAACCTTGCTGCATCGGTAAAGAGCTGTTACTCACGGCGTCCCTCAATCAAATCAAAAGCCAAAAAATGGCGGCACACGCCGCCACGTCAAATGCAAAAGCGAAAGGGCGGGAATCTTACCTTGTCTCCAGGCTGCGGGCAACCTTAAACCAGGGTTTGTGTCAGCGCAAAGTAGTAATGTCCCCTTTCTCCCAAATAGAAATGTCCCCTTGAGTTTGCGTTGAGTAAGCTCGGTGCCCGATAAAAACCATAGCGGCGGACACTTTGAAATGGACATGATGATGAGTCAAAAAGAAGCAAAACGTGGTCAGGTCATGGAACTGCTGGCGGCAGGGAAAGTCAGCCAAAAGGAAGCTGGCAAAATGCTGGCAGTCAGCGTGCGCCAAATCAAGCGTATCTTGCGGCGGTACCGCACCGCAGGTTTGCCGGGGCTCATCAGCAAGAAGCGCGGGCGTGCCTCGAGTCGGCGGTTGGACGAAACGGTCAGGGCAACTGCGACCAAGCTGATCGGCGAACGCTACTGCGACTTCGGGCCGACACTCGCGGCAGAGAAACTGGCCGAGCTTCACGGCATACACCTGTCGGTTGAAAGCGCCCGCCAGCTCATGATTGCGGCGGGCTATTGGAAGCCAAGGAAAGGCGCCACGATCAGCGTGCATCCCATGCGCGAACGCCGTGCCAGGCTAGGCGAACTGGTACAGATTGACGGCTCACCACACGATTGGTTCGAGGGGCGGGCTGACCGATGCACGCTACTGGTGTTCATCGACGATGCGACAAGCAGGCTCTTGCAGCTGCGCTTTGCGCCGACCGAAACCACGCTGGGGTACATGCATGCCCTGCATGACCATATCGTGGCACACGGGCTGCCTGTGGCGCTCTACAGCGACAAGCACAGCATCTTCCGCATCAATGCCAAAGAGGCTGATCCGGAGGCTGAAACACAATTTGGGCGGGCGGCGCGGGAGCTGGGAATCGAGTGCATTCACGCCAACAGCCCGCAAGCGAAGGGGCGCGTGGAACGCGCCAACCATAACCAGCGACTTGGCTGGCGTTGTTTGCCAGCTTAGTCGAATGGCTAGTTGTTATATCAGACATTGCGAGACAGATTGCCCAAGGAAATGCGGCTGGCCGGAATATCCGATATCTCCAGCGCAAACAATTGGCTGCCCGGTTTTGTTGCCGGTTTCAACCGGCGCTTTGCGGTGATACCGAAGGATGCGGCAGATGCGCACACTTCCTATCCGGGTAGCGCGGAAGAGCTCACGAACATCCTGTCCGTACAGACCACAAAAACGCTGTCAAAGAATCTCTCGTTCCAGCATGAATGCAATTTGATACAAGTGGAAATCAGCGGAACCGGGTTGGCCATGCGAGGTGCAAAAGTGACCCTGCACGATCACTTTGACGGAACACGGGTGCTGCGCTGTAAAAATCGAAAATACACCTATGCGGCATTCACAAAAGCACAAAGAAAAACAGCGGAAGCGGACGGTAAATCAATCAATGCGCGGGTAGAAGAAGCGCTCGCAAAGCGTTGTACAAAAAACAGCAAGGGGCACAAACCGGTAGCCAATCACCCTTGGAGAAAAATGCACCTCGGCAAGCCCGCCACCGATAGCAAAACCGTTATCCAATAAAACCGATGACGTAGAGGGAAAGGGGACATTTCTACTTTGCAGGCGAGGGGACATTTCTATTTAGCGTTGACACGCTTGATTGCGATATTGACTTTGGCGATGAAACGCATAGACTGTGCACAGTAATACTGAACATTATGACGGTACCTAATTATGAATACACTCAGAGCGTCTTACAGCATTGACCCGATTGTATTGCGCCGCTTCAATGAGACGATTCCGTCGCGTGAACGGAGCAAAGTTGTGCAAAACCTCATGGAGCAAGCATTGTTGGCGCGTGAAACCGCACTCGAACAGCTTGCTGAAGAATTGGAATCGCACCCGGATTTTGCGGCTGTGCGGGAAACTGCGCGTGCCTTTGAAGTGCTTGCAGCCGACGGTCTGGAAGGCATCTGATTATCTTATGAAATTTCTTCGCGGTCAGATTTACCGGGTGAATCTCGAACCGACAATAGGTGGTGAACAGCAGGGCGACGCACGACCTTGTGTCGTTTTTTCTATCACTCCATTCAACAACAAGCTTCGCACGGTTGGAATTGTCCCGCTTTCATCTTCTCCACGCCCACTTCCGCCGCTCATTGTGCCGGTGCCATCAGCAGGGAAACCGGATTCTGTCGCCTTATGCCATCAACTCCGAGCCGCAGACAAATCCCGGTTTGGACGGCAGATGGGGTTTCTCTCGCAAGAAGACATGGCAGCTATAGAAGTTGCCGTACGTCAAATTTACGGCCTATAGTAGTGCGTAAAATGTTTACAGATTGATGGGGCATCACGCCTGGCAGCCTGTCATGGCTCCAGATTTACACCCGGAATCCTGCTCAAATCCACTTCGTCGATCTGCTCGGGCGCAAGAAATTGTCTGGCGTAATCGAGATAGACTTTCTCGCGGATGAAGATGTCGAACAGGTCGGGGTCGATGTGCCCACCTAGCTTGAATTTGCCGAGAATGGTCAGCGATTCGGTCAGGGTCTTGCCCACTTTGTAGGGGCGGTCTTTGGCGGTGAGCGCCTCGAAGATATCGGCAATACCCATTACCCGTGCCTGCACCGACATCTGGTCGCGCGTCAATCCGCGCGGATAGCCCTTGCCGTCCATGCGTTCATGATGCCCCCCCGCGTATTCGGGCACTTTTTTGAGATGTCTCGGCCACGGCAGGGATTCCAGCATCTTGATGGTGACCACGATGTGATGGTTGATGATTTCACGCTCGGCGGCAGACAAGGTACCCGCACGAATGGTGAGGTTCTCGACTTCATCGTCGTTCAGGAAATTGCCGGTCTTGCCTTCGGTATCGCGCCATTGATAGGCAGCGATCCGGCGCACGCGTTGCTGCGCTTCTTCCAACATGGCTTCGCCGCCGATATTGCAGTGGCGCAGGAATTCGCGGTCGTCATCGAGTTGGCGGATGCGCGCTTCGAACTCTGCGCGGACGGCTGTATCGTCCACGCTACTCTGTCTTCTGAAAAGCATTTCAATTTCGGCATCGCGTTTGAGCACTTCGAAGCGGGTATCCAGCAAATGGATACGGTCAAAGATGGTTTGCAGTTTGGTGGACTTGTCCACCACGTGCACCGGCGTAGTGATCTTGCCGCAGTCGTGCAACAGGCCGGCGATTTTCAGCTCATACCGGTCCTTGTCGCTCATCACAAAATCCTTGAGCGGGCCGCACTCGGTGCGGTTGACCGCTTCGGCAATCATCATGGTCAGCACCGGCACGCGCGCGCAGTGCCCGCCGGTGTAGGGCGATTTGTCGTCGATTGCGGTGTTGATGAGCTGGATGAGGGACTCGAACAATTCTTCCAACTGTTCAATCAGGCGGCGATTGGTCAGTGCAATGGCAGCTTGCGAAGCGAGCGATTCCAGCAACTGCTGATCATCCTTTGAGAACGGGACAATCGCACCGTTTTTTCGATTTTGCGCGTTGATGAGTTGCAGCACGCCAATGACTTCATCCTCGTGATTGCGCATCGGTACGGCAAGAAATGACTGGGAACGATAGCCGGTCTTGGCGTCGAATTTCTTGGTGCCGGAGAAGTCGTAGCCTTCTGCGGTATAGGCGTCGGGGATGTTGACCGTATCGCCGCTCAACGCCGAATGGGTGACCACCATCGAATGGATCGGCTGTCCTTCCTTGTCGTAAAGGTGGATCGGATAGAAGGTGATCGGCACGCCGCTGGTGCCGCCCATCGCGATGTTCAGCGAATCGGTGCGCATGATTTCGAAGCGCAGCACTTGCTGTTCCGGTTCGTGTAGATAAAGTGTGCCGGCATCGGCGTTGGTGATGCGCTTGGCCGCCACCAGGATGGTTTCCAGCAGACTGTTGATGTCGCGCTGCTGCGACAACGCGATGCCGATCTCGTTGAGCTCTTTGAGGCGAAGGAGCAGATTATTCGCGGAGTCCATGAGGGCGTTAGTCGGTAGCAGGTAACTTTGGTTTGATTTTAACTGGCGGCTAACGGCTAGCCGCTCATCGCTCATTTGATACAAACGGCACGGATCTGGTGCATGTCGGTGATGCCTTGCAACACTTTTTCCATCCCGTCCTGCTTCAGGGTATGCATGCCGTCTTCAAGGCAGATCGCCAATAGCTCGGCGACGCGCGCATGCTCCTGAATCGCCTTCTTCACCGCATCGGTACCGATCAGCAGCTCGTGCAAACCTACCCGGCCGCGATAGCCGGTGCCGGAACATTTTGCGCAGCCGACCGGCCCGTATAGCGTGAATTGCCCCTTGTCGTCGGCGAATAATTTGACCCACTCGGCATACAGTTTTTTGGTCTCGGTCACCGGATCCTTCTTCCAGGCTGCGGTATTGAGCAGTTCGGCGCTGTATTCGGTGAGCATCAGTTTCATTTCATCGGCGGTCGCAATATGGGGTTTCTTGCAATCGCCGCACAGGCGCTTGCCCAGACGCTGCGCGAGAATGCCCAGCAGCGCATCGGCAAAGTTGAACGGATCCATGCCCATGTCCAGCAAGCGGTTGATGGATTCCGGCGCGCTGTTGGTGTGCAGGGTGGCGAATACCAGGTGGCCGGTGAGCGAGGCTTCGATGCCGATGGAGACGGTTTCCTTGTCGCGCATTTCGCCGACCATGATCACGTCCGGGTCGGCGCGCAGGAAGGCGCGCATGACCGTGGCAAAATCCAGCCCGGCCTTTTTGTTGATCTGCACCTGGCGCAAGCCCTTCTGGGTGATTTCCACCGGGTCTTCCGCGGTCCATATCTTGGTATCCGGCTTGTTGATGTATTTCAGGATGGAGTGCAGCGTCGTAGTCTTGCCGGAACCGGTCGGGCCGCACACGAAGAACAACCCATACGGCTTGCTGACCGTCTCTTTGATCAGCTCATTATTGCGCGCCGAGAAGCCCATCTTTTCCAGTGGCAACGGTTCGCCGGAGGCGAGAATACGCATCACCACGTCTTCGACGCCGCCCTGCGACGGGATGGTCGCGACGCGCAGCTCGATGTCCAAAGGCCCATATTTCTTGAATTTGATCTTGCCGTCCTGCGGCTTGCGCTTCTCGGAAATATCCAGGTCGCACATGATCTTGAGGCGCGTCACCAAGGCATTGCGATAAGTGGCGGGCACTTCGATGTAGTTCATCAGCGAACCGTCCTTGCGCACGCGAACTTGTGTCTTGCCCTTGCCCGGCAGCGGTTCGATGTGGATGTCCGATGCGCCCATCCGGTAAGCGTCAACGATGATTTTGTTGACCAGCTTGACCAGCTCGTTGTCGGCTGCCGCACTGACATCATCCTGGCTGGCGCCGGATACCTCATCCTCGTCCGCGCTCCCGCCGAGGCTTGAAAGCAAATCGTCCATCGACGATTCATCCACGGCGAAACCGCCGGTAGAATCGGTTGCCCCGCCCCCCCCGTAGAATAAATCCAGGGTCTGCTTGAACTCGCGTTGCGAGCAAACCTTGTAGACCAGGCGATTCTTGGGAAAAATGTTGTTGACTACTCGCGAGGCCTGAGTCCGCTCCGGGTCGGTGGTCAAGATGGCCAAACCTTCCTGGGTTTCCTCAACCGGAACCCAGTGGCTGCTTTCGACATATTCGCGCTTCAGATTTTTCAGCAAATCGGCCGGCTTGATGCGATCTGCCTTGTAGGGTTCGTAAGGAACCCCGAAGAAGCTGGACAACGCCTTGCCCAATGCAGGGATGCTGACCTGGAATTCATCGATCAGGATCTCTTCAATATCGATTCCCTTGCGCCGTGCAGTACGGGTCGCCAGCTCGAACTCGGCAGTGGACAGCACCGCATCTGCGATCAGGTAATCGTACTTGGTTTTGACAAGGCTGCTTTGCTGCCGCTGGCGCAGTGCCACGGCCATGGTCTGCGCCAGTTCCTGCACGCCTTCCTCAACCATTGCGGCAAACGGAACACCTGCCTTGTTGTTGATGACCTGAATGACTCCGATCAGGTCACCGCTTGTCGTATCCAGAATCGGCGCCACCAGCATTTGCTTGGTGCGGTAGCCGGTGCGCTTGTCTACTTCCTGCAAAAAACGCAGATGTGAACTGTAGCCGGCAAGTTCGTTTTCGTCGTAAACATCCTTGATGTTGAGCAGTTTCTTGTGCATTGCCGCATACCCGGCAACGCTCTGTTCGGCAATCGGCAGCTTGAGATCCCGGAAAGAATTCAGGCCGGTTTTGACTTTGGAAATAAGCGAGGTGTTGTCTTCGCCCACCACATAGATGGTCAGCCGGTCGGCATTGAATAGCGTGCAGATGTCCTTGCTGACATCCAGCATGATTTCGTCAATATTGCTGGTGGCATGTATCTTGTTGACGACGTGATTGAGGTTCTTGGTGAATTCAAGCTTGAGGCTGATCTCGCCGACATTGCCATTCGCGCTATTGGTTGTCATTGCTGTGTTCATTACTGCTCCTGTTCATGTGACTTCTGCAAATCCACATTTCATCTCAACTGATATAACTACCGGCTATTCGACCAGGCTGTCCAACAGCCTTGCATATTGCATTTGGACGAATTCTGAAGTCCCAGAGATTCCCTGTAAAGGCCTGGCCATAAGAGCCTAAAGTTCGAATGCCTGGTTGTTCAACAGCATCGCCGGACATCTGCCTTGAACGCTGTTTTCAATTTCCTGCATGGTCAGTTCCACCTCGCCGGGTTTGAGGTGGGTAATGAATACCTCTGCGTCGCGCTGGAATTTTTTCAGTTCCTCCGCCAACATGCTGGGGCAAAGATGTTTGGAAACAATGGCCAGTTCTTTCTCGCTGTTCGAAAATGCAGTCTCGATAATGAGATAGCGCAAGTTTTGAATTTTATTGATGACTTCCCATGATGCGTCATGGGCCGTGGTGTCACCGCTGAATACCAGGCTCGCGTTGCCGCTATCCAGGTGGTAACCGACTGCCGGCACTACGTGATCGGCGGGGATGGCGGTTATTTTGCGCCCGTTCAATACGACAGTTTCGCCCAATTTTATCGGCTGATAACGCATGAATGGCTTTTGGGCGTTGGGTATCCTGGTGAAGTCCGGCCAGATTTCCCAGTTGAACAAGTGTTGCTTGAGAATATCCAGCGTTTCTGCGGTGGCATACACGGTCAATGGGCGATCGCGCATGAATCCGACGCTGTCTACCATGAACGGAATGGAGGCGATGTGATCGAGATGCGAGTGCGTGACAAAGACATGATCGATCATGCTGAGCTCGGTAAGGCTGAGTTCGCAGACACCTGTGCCTGCGTCAATCAGCACGTCCTGATCGAGCAGGAACGAAGTGGTGCGCAGATTGCCACCGATCCCGCCGCTGCATCCCAGAGTTCTGAGCTTCACTCTTCACCCCCTACTTTGTCTGGAACACGAACACGCCATCCCAGTCCGCCGCCGGCGGATTCTTGCGGAAATAGGCGATGCGTTCCGCATAAATGCCATACAGCGCGGTTGCCGGCGATATGCGCTGCAAGTTCATCAGTTGCAACTCGACCTGGTCCCAGTCCTGCCTGCGATACAGGCGGCGCACTTCATGGAACAGCTTGACTTCATCCTGCATATCCTTGCCCACTTCGCTGAGCAATCCAATCGGTTCATAAATCGCCACCGGCTTGTCCTTGCCTTTTACCCGCACATGGTCAAGCTCGCGGTAGATAAAGTCGGTCACGGCATTTCTGGTATTTTCGCCAACAATCACGCCCACGCCATATTGTTTGGTGATGCCTTCCAGGCGCGAGGCAAGGTTCACCGCGTCACCCATCACCGTGTAGGCGACGCGCACTTCCGAACCCATGTTGCCGACACTGACGCGGCCGGTATTGATGCCAACCCCGATATGAATCTCCGGCCAACCGCGCTCCTTGAAATGCGGTTGCAACGCTTTCAGGGTGGCCTGCATCTCGATGCCCGCCAGGATGGCGTGGTGCGCATGAGCCGTATCGGGCAGGGGTGCGCCCCAGAACGCCATGATGCAGTCGCCCATGTATTTGTCGATGGTGCCGCGATGCTTGTAAACAACGCGGGATAACGGCGTCAGAAACTCGTTCATCAGCAATGTCAATTCTTTCGGATCCAGGCCTTCCGAGATGGTGGTAAAACCGCGTACGTCGGAAAACAGGATGGTCATCTCGCGGCTATCGCCTTCCATCGACACGCTTTCCGGATGCTCGGCCATTTCCTCGACCAGTTCGCCCGGCACATACTGGCCGAACAAGCCGGTGATCTGGCGTTTGGTGCGCGACTCGATGAAGTAGCCGTAAGATATGTTCAACGCAAACAGCAGGGTGATCATGACCAGGCTGTTGATTATCGGCATCAGCAAATTCCCGTAATGCCAGACGGCCAGGCTCATGCCCAGCGTTATCGCAAACGCGAATAGCGAAGACAGAATCGCCTTGATGGGCGACATCCGGGGCAACAGGAAGCTCAACGTAATGCCGACCAGCAGCAGCCAGGTCACTCTTGCGCCAAGCATATAGGCCGGGCGCTCTTTGAGGTTCTGGTCAAGGATGCCGGAAATCATGTTGGCATGAACTTCCACCCCCGGGTAAACCTCGGCCACCGGCGTGGCGCGCATATCCAGCAACCCGGGAGCTGTGGTGCCGACCAGCACGATCTTGCCCTTGAGCTGGTCGACCTCGATGCGGTCATGCAACACGTCGGCAACCGGAATATAGCGGAAGCTTCCCTGTCCGCCGCGGTACGGCACAAAGGTCGCCACCTCCTCGTCCACCGGGATTTTCAGTTTGCCTGCAGCGGTGTCCATCTCCAGCCACTCCAGGCCGCCATAGCCTTCGGTTTTGCCCTCGGCAAAACCCGGCAGCAATTCGGGCTGGCCGAACAAGGCGCGCACCATCGCCAGCGACAGGGATTCGTAATAAGCGCCGCCGTATTCCGCAATCATCGGCACACGGCGCACTACGCCGTCTGTGTCCACCAGCGGATTGAAATGCCCGGCGCCCGCAGCGGCTTTTTGCAATTCCGGAAGGTTCGCGCCATAACCGCTCCAGGTCGTAAATTGGATCGGCCTGCCCTTGAACATGCCTGCCGGAAAGGCCGGCTCGGGCAATACGCCCGATATGTTGGCGCCCTGCTGGCTGGTCAGGTAATAGCCCAACACCACGTTGCGGTTCCTGATACTGTCGGCGAACAGATTATCGTATTCGAGTTGCGGCCGGATCTGCGAGAGTGCTGCCTGAAATTGCGCGTCGCCCTTGAGCTGTTCTTGCCCGATTCTTTGCAACACCCTGAGTCCGGAGCTTTCGTCCCTTTCGGCAAACACCACGTCGAAGCCAGCCACCGCAACGCCATATTTGTCGAACAGCTTATCCATCAACAAGGCAAGGCGATCACGGCTCCATGGCCAGCGGCCTTCTTCCTTGAGGCTTTTTTCATCGATGTCGAGAATGACGATGCGTTCATCCGCCGTGCGCGGCATGGTCAGTTGCAGACGGTAGTCGTACAGAATGGCGGACAGCCTGTCGACAAAATCCAGATGGTAGAAGCGCGCGGCATTGCCGGCAAACAACAGGGTTATCAACAACCCCAGCCCGATCAGTATCGCGTTCTTTTTCACGATACTTAACAGAGGACGGAAGACGGAAGACAGAAGACAGAGGCTTTGTTGCCGCTGCGCGGCAATTTTTCAATAGAGGCGCGGCAAAGCCGCGACAACGCTTCTGTCCTCTGTCCTCTGTCATCTGTCATCTGTCATCCCTTGAAATAGAATTCCATCTTCACTCCGGCCAACTCGATCACATCGTGGTCATTCAGTTGATGCGGTTGGTCGCCCAATGTTATGCCGTTGACCATGGGATGGTTGGCGCCTTCTACGTGGGTAATGAAAAAACCGTGCGGACGACGGGTCAGGACTGCCACCTGCACGCCGGGTTTGCCCAGCGTGGTGAGGTTTTTCACCAACGCAAGTTCCTTGCCGGTGTTAGGCCCGGTCAGGATCTGCACTGCGGCCGCTTGCGGCGTGGGTGCCGGAGCGGCAGTTGCAGCAGGCGCAACCGGTGGATGAGCATCAAACTTGCCGGTTCTTTCTACCGCGCCAGATGGCGGTGTTGCGTTTGCGTTGACTTGTGTCTTCATGAAGCTGGCAGCTACATCGCTTTTTTCCGCCATTGGCGCGGCCTGCCTGACCGGCGCGCGCAGTATCATGGTTTTTTCAAAATCGTCCGTATTCGTCTGAGCGGTCTGGCTGCTGACATATTTCAGCTTGTATTTGCCGATTTCAATCAGGTCGTTGTTTTGCAAGAAGTGTTTCTTGGTTGGCGTACCATTTACTTCCAGCCCGTTGGTGCTGTCCAAATCCTCAAGGAATGAGTCGTGCAGGATGGTAACGACTGCGGCATGCTCACCACTTACCGCCAGGTTGTCGATGACAATATCATTGTGCGCCTTGCGCCCGATGGTCATGCGTTCCTTGTTCAGGGGGTATTCCTTGAGAACCGCCCCGTCCATGCTGAGTATCAGTTTTGCCGCCATTGTCGTGACCCTCGTGCTATTTATTTCCTGAACCAATCGTACAATTTTGCCAGCCAGCCGCGCGGCACGGCAAATTCGCCTTTTACTTTAACCAGTATCACCGAAACATTGTCGCGACCGCCGTTGTCGTTAGCCATCTGGATCAATTGCTCTGTCGCTAGCGGAAGGTTGCTCTGCATCGCATACAACGTAGCCTGAATATCCTCGTCTTCCACCATATCGTTCAGGCCATCCGAGCACAACAGGTAGATATCGCCCACCTGTACGTCGTGCACATGAATTTCCGGTTCCACTTCGGCGTCAATTCCCACTGCGCGCGTCACCAGGTTCTTGTTCTTGGACAGGCGCGCATCCTCAACGCTGATCATTCCGCCGTCAATTTGCTCCTGCAGCAGGGAATGGTCGCGGGTAACCGTTTCCAGCGTTTCGCCGCGCAACCGGTACATGCGCGAATCGCCCACATGTCCGACCACTACGCGATTGTCGTAAAACAAGCCGGAAACAATGGTCGTCCCCATTCCCGCGTACTGCGGCTGGCTCTGCGCCGCCTGAAAGATCGAAGCGTTCGCCTTGCGGATGTTGTCGCGCAACAATTGCGCCCCCAATTCCTCGCCGCTTGCCTCATCGCGGTCGGTCGGGCTCGCATCCTGCAGGCGTTGACAAATCTCGGTCGCGACCACCGAAACGGCGATGCCGCTCGCCACTTCGCCCGCATTATAACCGCCCATTCCGTCTGCCAATACGACCAGGCCACAGGCTGCGTCCAGCGCCACGCTATCTTCGTTGTGCGAGCGCACCATGCCCGGGTGGGTTTGACTGACTATCTCGATCGCATCTGCTACTTTCATGGTTTACCCCTGTAAGCTTGTTGCGCACTGGCGTAATGCCTCGGCCATCTCGGTGCCATTGGCATAACGATCCTCGATCCGCTTGGCCAGCGACTTGTTGATGATCGCCGCCAGGCACGGCGGCAGATCCGCCCGGATAGTCAAAATATCGGTATGTGGTTCATTGGCAATCCGATACATCAACTGCGCCATCGAATCGCCCTCGAACGGGAGCTTACCACAAGCCAGTTGGTACAAACTCACCCCCAGCGAGAACAGGTCGGAGTGCCCCTCGATTTTCCTGCCAGCCAGTTGTTCCGGCGACATGTACGATGGCGTACCCAGCACCATGCCGGTTTTGGTCTTGCTCGAGTCGGTGATACGCGCGATGCCGAAATCGGTGACCTTCGGCGTATCGGTTTCCGGGTCGTACATGATGTTGGCCGGCTTGATGTCGCGGTGCACCACGTTCTGCTTGTGCGCGTAATCCAGCGCCTCGGCGACGCGGGCGATGATGCTCATTACCTTCGGCAATGGCAGCAGGGTATCCGGCTTGGTGAACGGCACCAGATCCTTGCCCTTGAGGAACTCCATCGCGATATAGGCCAGGTCATGCTCTTCGCCCGCATCGTAAATTGACACGATGTTTGGGTGATTCAACCGTCCGGCCGTCTCGGCTTCGCGGAAGAAGCGGTCTTTCACATCTTGCAACTCGTCCGCCTCGAATTCCTGTGCCAGCGCCATGGTCTTGATCGCCACCACGCGGCCGATCTTGGGATCCTTGCCGTAATACACCACGCCCATTGCGCCCTTGCCGAGTTCCTTCTCGATCTCATAGCGTCCCAGCATCGGCTTGGACATGCCCGCCTTGTTCAGCACCATGGTGGCATTGGTACGCCCGCCGCCCCCCCCGCCCAGAATCACGGTTTCGGACATCTCCCGCGCCTGCGTCAGGCGTTGTTCCAGGTCGCGGAACTTGGGGTTGTATTCCGCCATGTACTTGAATACCGATTCGGCCTTGTTGAACTGGCGCTTGCGCTCGAAATCTAGGCCCAGGTTATACAACACCTCCAGCAGACTGTCGTCCATCGGCACCTTGCGGAACTTGTCGAAGGCGATATCCAGTTGTCCCTGCCCCTGAAACGCCAGGCCCAGCATGCGGTTGCTTTCCGCAGAGTCGGCGTCGGATTTCTGCTTGCCTTTCTCCGTCACCAGGTGGCGCTTGGTGGTCAGCAGCAGATGGCCAGCCAGCAGCAATGTTGCGGGCAGCATCAGTTGCAGCCACAGCGCCTGCGTCGTCATCAGCACAAAATGCGCCGCCAGCAGCGCGACTAGCAATGTGGCGGTCACCAGTGCGCCGATCGCCGCGCTCAGGCGCGGCAGCAGCAGGATCAGGTACAGCGCGACCAGCAGGAACACGCCGGTTTGCGCCATCGCTCCCCAGTCCGGCGCGACGAAATAATCCCCCTTGAGGATGCTCGACACCGAATGCGCCAGGATCAGCGCGGGAGCCATGCCCGCAGAAATCGGCGTCACCTGCAAGGTGCCTACGCCGGCGGCCGATGCGCCGATCAGCACAATCTTGTCGCGGTATTTTTCCGCCGGAATCTTGCCGGTGAACACGTCGTAAAAAGAATCTACCGGGAAGGCGGGCCGCCCGTCCATGTCTTTGTAGAAATAAGTGTGCATCTGCAAGGCCGGGTCGGTGGCAATTTTCTGGTTGCCCAACTGTACGCCCTCGCCCAGGCTGACGTGAATATCCTTGGGTTCGAGATTGAGGCTCTTGGCTGCCAGCATCAACGACAGCGACGGGTAATATTGATCGTAATAACCCACCACCAGCGGTTCGGTGCGCACCGCGCCGTCCACATCCGGGAAGCTGTTCAGGTGGCCGATGGCCAATGCCTTGTTGCCCAGCGCCGGAATCGGCGCCAGCACGCTGCGCGCAGGCAACGGCTGCGCGCCGAAACCGCTGGCGTCTTTCACATTGACGAGATTGTTGCGCAGCACATAATCGGGCAATGCCTGATCGGGTTTACCTTGCGGTTCGCCCAGATCGAAGAACATCGCCAGCAACACATCGTTGGCCTTGGCCATGCTCTCGCTGAGCTTCTGGTCGTTATCGAGATTGTGCTTCGCCTCGAGAAGCAAAGCATCGAGTTGGGGAAATTCGATGGGGTTGGCTGCGCCGACTGAACTTGCGGCAATGACTGAACTTGCGGCAATGACTGAACTTGCGGCATCGACTGAGCTTGCGGCATCGACTGAGCTTGCGGCATCGACTGAGCTGACCGCGTTTGGCGCGCTGGCCGTATCGGCCAGGTTTCCGGCGCCGGTATTTTCAAGCAGCGATGATTTGCCAAGCAATTCGGCTATTTTGTGGATATAGCCCAGCCCGGCATCGATCTGTGGCTCGAAGAAGAAAGCAGTGTGGCCGATTACCTTGGCGTGGCCAGCCGCCAGGATATCCACCATCCCGGCGTGGATCTCGCGCGGCCACGGCCAGCGCCCCAGGTTGGCGATGCTCTGCTCGTCGATCGCGATCACCGCGATCCTGTCGCTCGGTGTGCGCGACGAGGCCAGCACGCCCAAGTCGTAAGCCTTGCGCTCCAGACTCTGCATCAGGTCGCTGCCCGCGCCCAACATAAACACCAACGCGACCAGCAAACCGACGAACCAGTCCTTTTTCCAGAATGACCCCTTGTTCATTGCCACTCCCCGATGTCTATCACCAAGCAGGTTACATCGTGAATATTAAGGTATTTCTCAGGAATAAACCACAATCCTTTTGATTTATAGCGGATTTTCTGTAGGGTGCGCACAGTACGCCCTATGATATTTCTTTTTCGATCGCGAATTTTAAGGGAATGGGCGGCTTTATTTAATCAGCAATACCGGGCAGCTTGCCAGGTGCAGCACCTTGTTCACCACCGACCCCAGCAGCAATGTCTGCAGCCCGCCCTGCCCCTGCCTGCCCATCATGATCTGATCGACACCCTGCGCATTGGCATATTGCACGATCGCTTCCGCAGGCGTGCCGACGCTGATATGGTATTGGTAGGGCAAGCCGGCCGCATCCAGCGCCGCTCGCGCCGCCTGCAATGCCGCCATGCCCTGCTCGCGGTAATAGTCGTCGATGGTTTGCTGGTTGATGAACAGTTTGACGTTGCCGGCCGCCACATTCCACTGCACGTTCAGCAACAGCAGTTGCGGCGGTTCCTTCAGCGCGGCGATATTTTTTATTACATGCTCAACCGCACGCTGCGCATTGGCCGAGCCATCCACCGGAATCAGTATTTTCATCATCCCTCCCGTTTCGATTTATCTAAAAAACTTTTTTGTCCGCAGATTACGCAGATTTACACAGATTAAAACAAGAAGTTGCGCTGTCTTGCCTGCCCACCTTTCGGGTTAATCGGAACTTTTTCATAACCGCCTGATAATCTGCGCTAATCTGTGTAATCTGCGGATTGAACTTAGGTTTTAAGGTTTATTGTCCACCGTCTCATCCACCAGATCGACTACTGGCGCAGAAACCGCCTTGCGCAGCGCCAGCCATTTGCCGAGCGCGACCACCAGCAGCGCGCACACTGCTGGAACCAGCCAGTGCAGATAGTGGCGCGTTTCGACGATCGTCGCGAACAGCGCCTCGCCGGCCAGCATCTCGCCCGCCACATAGCCGAGCAGCGCACCGCCCGCGTAAATGATGAGCGGAAAGCGGTCGATCAGCTTCAGCACCATCTGGCTGCTCCACGCGATCATCGGGATGCTGATCAGCAGGCCGAATACCAGCAGCGACACGTTGCCCTTGGCCGCCGCCGCCACGCCCAGCACGTTATCCAGGCTCATCACGAAGTCGGCGACAATGATCGTCTTGATCGCGCCGAACAGGCGCGTGTCGGCCTTGATATTGGCCGCATTGTGTTCCTCTTCGGGCAGGATCAGCTTGACGCCGACCCACAGCAGCAGCAATGCGCCGATCAATTTCAGATAGGGCAGCGCGAGCAGGCTGACCGCAAAAAAAGTCAGCACGATGCGCAAGCCGATTGCGCCGCCGACGCCGTACAGGATGCCCTTCCGGCGTTGGTGCGGCGGCAGGTTGCGGCACGCCAGCGCGATCACCACCGCGTTGTCGCCGCTCAGCAGCAGGTCGATCATGATGATCTTGAACACGTCCACCCAGAACTGGGGGGTAGAAAACATTTCCAGCATGTTTCGGCCTTTTGGTATTGGAATTTCTTGGAGCGCGCCGCATGCCGCGCGGGCGCAATCTTACCGAATTATCCGCCGCAGCGCGGCGATACTTTCAAAGATACCGGATGCGGCGTCGCATCCGGAATTGCGCTATGGCAAGGCAAATGTTAATTTGCCCGGAAGATCACAGACAAACCGAAAGCATTTCATGTCCGTCCAATTACCCTGCCGTCTAGGCAAATACGAACTGATCCGGCAGATCGGCGAAGGCGCCACGGGGAAAGTCTACTATGCGCTGGACACCTTTGCCGGCCGGGAAGTCGCGGTGAAGCTGATCGACCGGGATGTCCTCGCCGATGCCGAATTCAACGAAGAATGCCGCAGGCAATTCCTCAACGAGGCCTCGCTTGCAGGCCGGCTGGCGCATCCGCATATTGTTGCGATCCTGGAAGCTTCCGTCACGGAGGACACTGGCTACGTCGTGATGGAATATGTGCCGGAAGGCAACCTCTCGCGCTATACCTTCACCGATTCGCTGCTGCCGGTCGGCAACGTGTTTCAGATTGTCTTCAAGTGCTGCGGCGCCCTCGACTATGCGTTCCGCTACGGCATTATTCACCGCGACATCAAGCCCGCCAACATCATGGTCGCGTCAGGTACCAATGTGAAAATCGCCGACTTCGGCGCCGCCGTGTTCTACCAGGCGCAAGTCACGCAGAAGGTGACCGTCGGCACTCCCTCCTACATGTCCCCGGAACAGCTCGGCGGCCACCGCCTGACTCATCTCAGCGATATGTACTCGCTCGGGATCGTGGCCTACGAGCTACTCACTGGCGTGCTGCCGTTCCAGGGTGGGGATATGCTTGAATTGTTCGATGCCATCACCAGAAAGGATGTATTGCCGCCGAGCGCGCACCGGCCGGGGCTGCCCGCAAAGATCGACAGGATGGTCATGCGTATGATCGCCAGGAACCCGGATGACCGCTATCCCAGTTGGGCGAATCTTGCGCTTGAGATTGCCGAGACAGGCCGCTTCAGCAAATTCCAGCAGGAACTCTCCGACAGCGAAAAATTCAATCTGCTGCGTACCAGCGGCACGCTGCGCGAATTTTCCGACCCGGAAATCTGGGAGCTTGTCCGGGCCAGCGTATGGAACAGGCACCCGGCCAGAACCATCATCCTGCGCGAAGACGAGCCGGGCCAGAGCATGTACTTCCTGGCCTCAGGGCAGATGAAGGTCACCAAGCACAGCCGCCTGCTCAACGTCATCAAGGCCGGCGAATACTTCGGGGAAATGGCCTACATCCGGCGCGGAACCGGACGGCAAGCCACGCTGGAATCGCTCTCGGACGCAGTCGTCGCCGAATTCCCGTTTGCTGCGCTGGAAAGACTCAGCCCTGGCTGCGAATCGCGCTTCACCAGAACCCTGCTGCTTTCCATGACCGAGCGGCTCATGTTGGCGGGCGACCGCATCGTGCGCATGCATGGCTGAGCTGCTCAAGGTCGACTACTGAACCGCCTCAGGCTTTGAAGCACACCGTTACCCGCAAGCCGTGGCCTTCGCTGGCCGGTTGCATCTGCAAGGTTGCGTCATGCACCTCGGCAATCCGTTTGACGATGGACAGCCCCAGGCCGCTGCCGCTGGCTTGCGTACCCAGCGGACGATAGAACCGCTCCAGCACCTTGTCCAGTTCCTGTTCCGGAATACCTGGGCCATTGTCGCTCACCGACAGGCAGACCGCCCCCGGCTCATGGATGATGCTGACCTGCACCGAAGTGCCGGGGAGGGTATGCCGTATCGAATTGTCGAGCAGGTTACGCAGCAGCACCCGCAATAGCCCCGGGTTGCCGCGCACGGTTTCGTCGCCAGCCAGCAGTTCGAGCTGCACGCCCTTTTCCAGCGCGGCCGGCGCCAGTGCGGCAATCGCCTCGGCGGCGATGTCCCTGAGTTGGCAAAGTTCCGCCATGCTGCGATCCAGCGTGTCAACCCGCGCCAGTGTCAGCAACTGGTCAATCAGATGGGTGGCGCGGTCACAGCCGAGAATCGCGTTGTCGATGGCGCGGATGCGTTCGGCCGCGCCAGATGCAGCCTGCGCCACCTGTGCCTGCGCCTTGATCGCGGCCACCGGGGTACGCAATTCGTGCGCGGCATCTGCGGTAAAGCGCCGCTCCTTTTGCATGGAAGCATCGATGCGCGTGAACAGCCGGTTGAGCCGCTCGATCAGCGGTATCACTTCGCGCGGTGCGGACGACGCATCCAGTGCGGCGAGATTGTCCGGCTCGCGCTGTTCTACGTCGCTGGCCAGCTTGTCGAGCGGGCGCAAGCCACGTGTCACTGCAACCCACAGCAATATTGCCAGCAATGGCAGGGACAGCAACAGCGGCAGCAGCAGGTTGTACGCAATCGTATCGGACACATGTTCGCGCTCGCTCGCAAGCTCGGCGACTTGAACCATAAAAACCTCGTGCGAGGTGTCCCAGGCGCTGAAAACGTGCCATTTTTTTCCATCGATCACGACATCGCTGATTCCCTCTTCGTGTTTACTCAACGGGAATTTAGGCGCATTGGAAGAATGCAGGCGTAATTCCATCCCGTTCCCCGTGCCGCGCTCCCATACCTGAAAAGCAACCGTCATCGAAAGCGGGCTCAACGCAGGAATATCGCTGTATTCAATCTCACCAAGTTCATGCATGGACTGTGCCGACAGGATGGAGGCGACTTGCGCCAGATGCGCATCCAACAACTCGTTAACTTCTTTGCGCGTACCGTGATAAGTCAGCAGGATTGCCCCGATCCACACCACGACCGTGGAAACCAGCGCCAATAGAAGCAGTCTTTGCCTCAGGGATAGACGGCTGAGCATTTCAGGCAGCCTTGTCGCGCGGCATCAGGTAGCCGACGCCGCGTATGGTCTCGATCAGTCCGGGGAAGAGCTTGCGGCGCAGATGATGGACATGCACTTCCACCGCATTGCTTTCGATTTCGTCACCCCACGCGTAAAGCTGTTCTTCGAGTTGGGCGCGCGACAACACCTTCCCAGCGTTGAGCATCAGCGCGTGCAGCAGTGCGAATTCCCTGGCCGAAAGCTCGACCGGTTTATCCTTGTACAGCACGCGATGGGCGGCAGGGTCGAGCCTGATCCCGGCAACCTCCAGCAAGGGCTCGGTCTTCCCGCTGGCGCGACGGATCAGCGCGCGCAGGCGCGCCGCCAGCTCGCCCATATCGAACGGTTTGACCAGATAGTCGTCCGCGCCGGCATCCAGTCCCTTGATGCGGTCATCCACCGTGTCCATCGCGGTCAGGATCAGCACAGGGGTAGGGGTATTGCGGCTGCGCAGGCGGCGCAGCACTTCCAGCCCGGAAAGGCGCGGCAGCCCCAGATCCAGCACTACCGCCGCGTAAGGTTCAGTGGTAAGCGCCTGTTCTGCCGATGCGCCGTCCTTCATCCAGTCCACGGCGTAGCCGGACTGCTTCAAGCCAGCCTGAATCGCATCGCCCAGCAGAGCGTCGTCTTCGACTACCAGCACCCGCATCATTCCCCCGCGAAGAAAATGTCAATCAATCGTCATCGTGCTGCACGGCCTGCGCCACATCCGGCGTTGCCAGTCCGGTGGCCGGATAATCGACCCAGAATGTCGCGACGGCAGCCAGCATTATGACACCCAGCCAGAGATATGAGCGATGAATGCCTTGCTCGGGCTTGGCAGACTTGAAACCGGTGACCATCGCGCGCGCCAGATTTTCGCGATGCAGCACACTGCTTACCGCCACTCCGGCAATGTGGATCAAGACGATAACCAGTATGGTATTGGAGGTAAACTCATGCAGCTCCTCCAGCGCATCGCCGCCGATATCCTGAAACAGCAGCACGCCGCTCATGCAGGTCAAGGCAACCAGCCCCAGCAACAGCCAGATCGCCACGCTGCCCAGCGGATTGTGCCCGATGTAATGCGCGGGCTTGCCTTTGAGCAACGACAGCGCGTAGGCGGCAATTTCGCCGGGCTTGAACAGGAACGAGCGGAACTGCGCATAGCGTGTGCCGAAAAATCCCCACAGCAACCTGAACCCGATCAGCCCGAGCAGAGTGTAGCCCAGCACCAGATGGATATCGCGGTAGCGCTCCGATTCAGCAGTCAGGTATGCGCCGCAGAACGACAGCGCCAGCAGCCAGTGAAAAACCCGCGTCGGCACATCCCAAACCAGAATACGTTGACTCATGATGTCCTCCTTTTACCTGGGTATTCTGATGTCGCGTTCGTTGTAATCACCGCGTTCAGCCCGAGGATGGCAGGCCGCGCAATTGGCCGGGCTTTTCACCTGCGGGTTTTTCCATACCGCCGGCGAGATTTCATGGCTATCGTGCTTGCGTTTGAACCAGACGGTTTCGCTGATCCGCAGCGGCGCTGTCGAAGCACTCCAGCGGTTGGAAGCATTGTTCACCAGAAAGGTAGTGATCTCCTTGTTCTCCTGATCGGTCAACGATGCATCCGAACCGAAATGCTTACCCAGCCCGGCCATCATTTTGCGCCAGGATTCGGCGGGCAGCAGCCCCGGCGAGTAGGCGATATGACAACTGGAACACTCCTGCTGGAATTTGGCGTTGGTTTGCGCGGGCCGCAGCGGCTTGCCGCGATTTTCGCCGCTATATTTCTCGCCATATCTCCCGCCGTATTTTTCATCGTGCTCATCATCATCGGCCTGCGCGGCAGGCATTGTTACGCTAATTGCCAACAATGCGACGGTAAGTATCCGTGAAAATTTTTGATTACGCATCAGCATGGCAGCCCCCTTATTTTCTAACGGCGAGCAGGTAGGCGAGCATGTCGCCTTTCTCTTGCGGCGTGCAGACACGGTCGAGCACATCGTTGCAATTGCGCTTGAACCATTTTGCTGCTTTGCCCGGGTCAGTGAATCGCTCCGCATTGGCAGACGGCGCAAGCGGCTGTATGACTTTGCCGGTCTTGGCATGTTTGCCCTGCGCAGCCGGATTGTCGGTATGGCAGGAAGCGCAACTCCATTCGTTGGCATGCTTTGCCTTGAAAAAGCTTTCCCCGCGCGCGGCCGAAAACTCCTGCAAACCGGGCGTACCTGCCGCTTCCTTCTGAATGGCAGCCAGTATCTCGCTGGGCGTTTCCGCGAAAGCCGGCTGCGCCGATAATCCGGCAACGGCCAGGAACGCAACTCCCAAATGAAAGATACGAAACATATCCTGGTATCCTAAAATAAACTACAAGGCGTGCAGGATAGAGAGGCAAACTTAAGGAATCATTAACAGCATTTAGGGGCAATTTATCAAGCGTCCCTGCGGCAGTTGCGAATGGGGAGCTACAAGTTGCGGATAGCGGCGCAGGACTCGCCGATCAGCGTTGGCCCGCGATAGATCAAGCCGCTGTAAAGTTGCACCAGCGCCGCACCGGCGTTGATTTTTTCCGCTGCATTTGTGCCGGTCAAAATACCGCCCACACCGATGATGGGTAATGCGCCGCCTCGGCCTTGCGCGGCGCAAGACTGCAACTCGGCAGCAAGCGCGCGAATTACGGCAGTAGATCTGTCGCGCAGCGGCGCACCGGAGAGCCCGCCGGTTTCTCCGCCATGCGGCAAGTGCTCCACCCCGGCGCGCGACAGGGTGGTATTGGTGGCAATGACCGCGTCGATGCGATGCTGCGTCAGCAGGCGCGCGATTTGCACGATCTGTCCGCTTTCCATATCGGGTGCAATTTTTACGGCGATGGGAACGTATTTGCCATGCGCGTCGGCGAGCTGGTGCTGCTCGGCCTTGAGTTGCGCCAGCAGATTATTCAGTGCGCCTTCGTCCTGCAATTGGCGCAGGTTCCTGGTGTTGGGCGAGGAGATGTTGACGGCGATGTAGCTGGCGTGCGCATAGACCTTGCGCAGGCAGGTCAGGTAATCGTCTGCCGCATTCTCGATCGGCGTGGCGGCATTTTTGCCGATGTTGATGCCCAATATGCCGCGATAGTCGGCGCTCTTTACGTTCTCTACCAGCATGTCCACGCCGTCGTTATTGAAGCCCATGCGGTTGATGATGGCGTCGGCCTGCGGCAGGCGGAGCAGGCGCGGTTTTGGATTGCCAGGCTGGGGTAATGGGGTGACCGTGCCGATTTCGATGAAGCCGAAGCCGAGCGCGGCCAGCCCGTCGATGCAGTCGCCGTTCTTGTCGAGTCCGGCGGCGAGCCCGACCGGATTGGGAAAAGTCAGCCCCATCACCGTGCGCGGGTTGTCCGGTGGGCGTTTTGCAATAAAGCGGTCCAGACCAAGTGAGTGCGCGGCCTTAAGCCCGCCAAGCGTGAGGTGATGGGCAGTTTCCGGGTCAAACCGGAACAGCAGTGGGCGCAACAATGAATACATGCAGATACCTTTGTTTATCATGTTAGCAAGGGCGGATGAGGCCGCAGGCCGTTACCTCGAAGAGGTTCTTGCACCCTGTGGGTGTCCGCCGCATGGTGTTACGGCGACTCTACTTCGTCCGGGTTCATGGCATGCTTGTCGAGTGTGCGCCAAACCCCGTCGATCAAACCTTGCGCAGGCTGATAGCCGGTCTTGTAGGCCATCTTGCGGCTGTGTTCGATCCAGTAGCCCAGATAGACGAAATCCAGGTCGAGTTTGCGGCACAGCTCAATTTGCCACAGCACGTTGTAGACCCCGAAACGCGCGCGCGGCAAATCCGGCTCATAGAAAGTGTACACCGAGGACAGGCCGTCGCCGAGCAAGTCGATTACGCTGACCATGCGCAGCATGCCCTGTTCGCGGAATTCCACCAGCAGCGAATCGACATGGCTTTGTAGCAGGAAATTTCGGTATGACTCGTGGTCGTTGTTGTCCATGCCGCCATTTGGGTGGCGCGCACGCTGGTAGCGTTGATAGAGCTCGTAATGTTCGGCGTTGTCCTGCAGCGGGTGCAGGCTGGCCTCCAGATGGGCATGCTGCGCCCAGGCACGCCGCTGCGAGCGATTAGCCGTGAATTGTTTGGCCAGCACACGTAGCGGCACGCAAGCGTGACAGCCATCGCAATGCGGGCGGTAGGTATAGGCTCCGCTACGCCGGAAGCCATGCCGCACCAGACCCGAATAGGCTGGTGTGCTGATGAGAAAGGCGGGCGTGGCGACCTGCGAGCGCGCCTGCAAATCAGGCAGATAGCTGCACGGATAAGGCGCGGTCAGGTAAAAATGCAGCGCGGATAGCGGAATGTCGTTGAGCAGACTCATACGCAAAGATCAGTGTCAAATTGCCAGTCAGTAACCGGTGCACAGTGTATCAATTCCTGCAGCCGTGCGATGAATTCGCTACGCGGAATTTCGCGCGCACCGAGCGAAGCGAGGTGTGCGGTATTCATCTGGCAATCGATCATGCCGAATTGCCAGCGTTCGAGCTGCCTGGCCAGATGCGCCAGCGCAATTTTTGACGCATTGCTGACTTGGCTGAACATGGATTCGCCGTAGAACATGCGCCCGATACTGACACCATACAAGCCGCCCGCCAATTCCAGATCCAACTTATCGGCGATACTGTGTTGGCTTCCTCTCTCACTCATGGTCGTGCTCATTGCACTGCCCATGTCGTTCGCTCGTCGCCGCCTTGTCTCGCCTTCGATTTGAAGCTGGAATGATCTTTTGGGCATCCAAACTTCCACCGAGTGCGCAAGGCCCACCTCATGCAGCGCGCAATAGGCCGCGATCATATCTTCGTGGATCCAGGTGTGGCCGCCCTGACACGGAGAGGCGGAGCCTTTTGGCGCGGGAAGGGCTGCCGGGCGGCTGCCGCGCGGCGCGGCGCAACCGCGCATCACCTGTTCGAAGGCGGTGTCACAGCGCACTTCGTAAGCGGTGTTGCGCAGCACCCTGGCAAACGAGCGGGAGATCTTGAGTTCGCCCGGAACCAGCACCATGCGCGGGTCGGGACTCCACCATAATATCGGCTCGCCTGGGTTGAACCACGGAAATATTCCGTTGCGGTAAGCGTCGAGCAGGCGTGGCACGGACAGGCTGCCACCTGCCGCAAGCAGCCCGTTGGGCGAGCGCAGCGCACGCCCGACGGGAGGGAATGGCATATTATCGGTTAGCCATGGAATCAAGTTTTAGTCCTTTTGGCATATACTCGCCAAATGTATTTTGTGGTTATATTGCCACGGGTTGAAGCAATCGGCTTGCGAGGTGAAAAATGTTATCGAACATATTCGGCAAAAAATCCGATCATCCCATGGCGGATATGAAGTCCGCACAAGCGTTGCTGGACGATCTGCCAAGGAATGACGCGCACAAGATGATCATGGAGCTGACCGAGTGGATCGAGTCGGTAGCGGATAATGCCGACTTCAAACCGGATCACCAGTTTGCCGTAGTGCGCCTGCTGGATGAAACCGCCCAGCCCCACGCGCGGAAATTGGCACGCGATTATTTTACCCCGCAAGCGCTGAACAGATTTCAGGAAAACCGTTTGTGGCTGGCGCTGGGCAATTGGTCACATCATACCGCCAGGGCTTATCTGAAGGTGTTTGATCGCTATTGCAGCGGCGACAAGGGAGCAAGCGCCATCAAGGCTCAGGCGCCACTGCTGGCGGCACGTGCAGTATATGCCGTGACCGCAGAACTGAAATACATCTGCGCGCGTTATGGCCCGATCGACAACATGATCTGGAGCAGCCTTGCCAAGATCTATCAACACGCCGAACAACAGCAATATCAGGATACGCCGCTTGTTCTCTATCCAGGCGCGTCCGGCAATACTACGGTAAAGGCCGAACTGGGGCGGCTGTTCGGCTGGTACGGCTGCGGAGTCAACACACTGAAGCCACTGCAAATGCACCTGACTGAACGCATTATCGGGCAATATTGCTCGAGCATGGAAATCAGTGCGCAACAGCATGCAAACAGCCTGTTCAGCTTTGATTTGAATCGTCCGGCCGCGCCGGTTTGGGTCAAGGCAGGCAGCGCTGCGCATCCATCCATGCGTTTTGTCAGCATGGAGGCAATGCAGCCAAAGCTGGCAGCGCTGATTAAAACACTGGAGAAGGGTACTGCCCCTGAGGACCTTAATCTGGGCGGCCTCTATGATGCGGATCTGGTGCGCGAAGTTGCGCAGTATCTCCTGAACTACCTGACCGCGCCGCCGTCACGGCGCAGTGCGCGGCGCGGGATCAAGGTTGGCCTGAGTGTGGTGAACGGGTTTGACCGGATGATCGAACGCACCGAACTCGCGCTGAATTTCGGCGCAGAGCAGCCGGCACATTGGGATATTGAAGACATTAGCGCCGGTGGGTTTCGCACCGTGCTGCCCGCGCAGGGTGCTGACGACATACGCATCGGCAACCTGCTCGGCGTGCAGCCTGACGGCGTGCCGCATTGGGGTGCGGCGGTGGTGCGCCGCCTGATGCGCGACGATGCAAACCAGTTGCATGTGGGTACAGAGATGCTGACCAATCAGATAGCCGGTGTAGCTCTGAGCCAGAGTGGTGGCGGAGGAGGAGGATTTGAGGATGGGCAGCTTGCGCTATGGCTGCAAGCGAAACCGGGTGATTCATCCGGCGAAGCGCGGCTGTTGATGAAGGCGGACACATTCTCCCCGCACCGCAGTTTGCAGACCCAGCTTGAGGGCAGGAACTATCTGCTGATCCCCATCGGGTTGCAGGAAAAAGGGAACGATTACGATCTGGCGCGCTTCCGCCTCATCGAACAGGAAGGCAGTCCGGAAGAAGCCTGCTGACCCGAATCCGCAAACCGGGCGAATAATCAGCGTCAGATGGCAGGCTCGTTATCCAATCCTGCCAGCACCATCTCCGCCGCGCGCAGCACGGCGCGCGCCTTGTTCTGCGTTTCCATCCATTCGTTGTCCGGCACCGAATCGGCGACGATGCCCGCACCCGCCTGCACGTACAGCGTGTTGTCCTTGACCACGGCGGTGCGCAGCGCGATAGCCAGATCCATGTCGCCGTTGAA
>Ga0209317_1000538_pt1 | contig 43974 bp, 38 predicted proteins | sample RifGroB2_FD_183994 | JGI IMG/M metagenome (GOLD analysis project Ga0209317, IMG submission 183994) | Soil microbial communities from Rifle, Colorado, USA - Groundwater B2 (SPAdes) (version 2) | ecosystem: Environmental > Terrestrial > Soil > Unclassified | place: Rifle, Colorado | collected... | reverse complement strand
TCCCGTAGGAGTCTGGACCGTGTCTCAGTTCCAGTGTGGCTGATCATCCTCTCAGACCAGCTAACCATCGTCGCCTTGGTAGGCCATTACCCCACCAACTAGCTAATGGTACGCGGACCCATCATGGTACGGAAGCTTATAAATAGAGGCCTCCTTTTCCCGCAGAACCCGAAGGTCCCGTGGGCTTATCCGGTATTAGCACCCCTTTCGAGATGTTATCCCAGATACCAGGGCAGGTTATCCACGCGTTACTCACCCGTGCGCCACTTTCATAGAAGCAAGCTTCTAATCACGTTCGACTTGCATGTGTTAAGCACGCCGCCAGCGTTCGTTCTGAGCCAGGATCAAACTCTCCAGTTTTAATTTAAAAACGGAAAATCCGATTCTAGTTTGAAACAACTGACATTTTTCCACCTTCGCCTAATGGCTACGGCGGATTTTGTTACAAAACCCACAATGCTGTTTCGTCTACTATTTAGTTTTCAAAGACCAAGGCGTTCACTTCTTTTCGTTGCGACAGACTCGGCAATCTACCTGAACCGGGGCGACCTGTCAACTAAAAGTTTCAAGGTTTTTTCGAAAGGGCCGATCCAGTGGATCGATCCGGACTTGAGAGTCGCGCACCGTGAGGTACTTGAGCCCTGAGTCTTTTTCCTGCCGGTTCATATTCGGTTGCAAAGAGCTGCCCTGCGAAGTCAAACTTTATAACAAAAGCGTTTCCTGCCGTCAACCTTTTTCTTTCGAACCGGAGCGTTTTCTTTTTCCGGAAGCGCCCCGTTCGTCAGCGAGGTGTGTTTATAGCAAAAGCATTCCCGAGCGTCAACGCCTTTATGGTTAATTTGGACTAAGACCACTTTTCAAGCCGGGCCTGTCGGAATGGCCTCCTTGCCGCGACCGAGGATCGGCGCATCGCGGCAGCAATGCAGCTACTACGGGGCGCACTATGCAAGAGGAGCTGCCGGGCGTCAGCCCGGCAGCTCCTCTTGCCCGTCTCTCTATGGCAGCCGATACTAAGCCTGCGCCGCCTTCAGCGCCTGATCGATATCGGCCATGATGTCCTTCACGTCTTCTATGCCGACGGAGAGCCTGATGAAGTCGGGGCTGACGCCGGAGGCGAGCTGTTCTTCAGGAGAGAGTTGCTGGTGAGTCGTGGATGGCGGGTGGATCACCAGACTCTTCGCATCGCCGATGTTGGCCAGATGCGACAACAGTTTCACGTTGTCGATGAACTTGATGCCAGCCTCAAGCCCCCCCTTGACGCCGAAGCCGATGATGGCGCCCGCACCGTTCTTCAGGTACCTCTTCGCGTTGGCGTTGTCCTTGTGGCTCGCCAGTCCCGGGTAGTTGACCCAGGTGACCAGCGGATGCTGCTCAAGCCACTCGGCAACCTTCTGGGCGTTCTCCACGTGGCGCTGCATCCTGACGTGCAGCGTCTCCAGCCCCTGGATGATCTGGAACGAGTTGAACGGCGAGATGCAGGCGCCCAGGTCACGCAAGAGCTCCACCCTCATCTTGATGATGTAAGAGATATTTCCCAGCGCGTCCCAGAACTTCAGACCGTGATAGGAGGGGTCCGGTTCGGTGAACTCGGGGAACTTGCCGTTATTCCATGGGAAGGTGCCGCCGTCCACCACGCAGCCGCCGATACTGGTGCCATGCCCGCCGATGAACTTGGTGAGCGAGTAGACCACGATGTCCGCGCCGTGCTGGAGTGGCTTGAACAGGTAAGGCGTTGCCACGGTGTTGTCCACCACGTACGGGATACCGGCATCATGGGCCACTTTGGCAATGGCCTCGAAGTCATCGACGTTGTTCTTCGGATTGCCGATCGCCTCGCTGTAGACCAGGCGCGTGTTCTCGTCGATGGCCTTGCGGATGTTTTCCGGGTCGGACGAATCGACGAACTTCACGGTAATGCCGAGTTTCGGGAGCGTGTAATGGAACAGGTTATAGGTGCCGCCGTACAGGTAGCTGGTCGAGATGATGTTCTGCCCGGCGCTGGCGATGTTCAAAACCGCGTAGGTCGTGGCCGCCTGCCCGGAGGCGACCGCAAGTGCCGCGACGCCGCCGTCCAACTCCGCCATCCTCTTCTCCAGCACGTCGGTGGTCGGATTCATCAGGCGCGTATAGATGTTACCGAATTCCTTCAGCCCGAAAAGGTTCGCCGCATGCTCGGCGCTCTTGAAAACGTACGAGGAGGTCTGGTAGATCGGCACGGCACGGGACAGCGTGGTCGGATCTACTTCCTGGCCGGCATGAAGTGCGAGGGTATTGAATCCAAAGGAATTCTCTGACATGTGTTATCTCCTGTCCGGTTACGTTACTGTTTTAATAAAGAATGGTGGTGTAAACTCTATACAAAACGATATCTCATCTGTCAACAAATTTGCAGGACGACCGGCAAGGTTAGTCCGGAAGTCTGCCGTAGAGTTCCGCGGCCCGCGCCAGCTTGCTGGCGAGCTTCGCGGTGAAGGCTTCGGCGGGGCACCGCCAACTCCAGTTCCCGCCGGCCACCCCGGGCACGTTCATCCTGGCGCTGCTGGGCAATTCCAGCAGGTCCTGCATCGGAATAATGGCATAGTCGGCGACGGAGGAAAGGGCGCAGAGCACCATCTGCCAGACGATTTCCTCCTTGCCCCGGTCAAAGTAGGCCAGCACCGTCTTCTGCTCCTTCGCCTTCAGCGAGTCGAACCACCCGGCCGTCGTGTCGTTGTCGTGGGTGCCGGTGTAGATGACGCAGGGCCTCACGTGGTTGTGCGGCAGGTACGGGTTCTCCGGGCTGGAACCGAAGGCGAACTGCAGTATCTTCATGCCGGGCAGGCCGAACTGGTCCCTGAGTGCCTCCACCTCCGGCGTGATCACCCCCAGGTCCTCCGCGATGATCGGAAGGTGGCCGAGGGCGTTTTGCAGGGCGTGGAAGAACGCCTCCCCTGGCCCCTTGACCCAGCGCCCGTTGATCGCCGTCTTCTCCCACATCGGGATTTCCCAGAACGCCTCGAAGCCGCGGAAATGGTCGATGCGCACCATGTCGTAGAGCGCGAGGTCGTTGCGCAGCCGGGCGATCCACCAGCTGTACCCCTCCTGCGCCATGGTGTCCCAGTTGTAAAGCGGGTTGCCCCAGAGCTGGCCGGTCTTGCTGAAATAATCGGGTGGCACGCCGGCCACGACGATGGGGATCCCCTTCTCGTCCAGGTGAAACAGATGCGGATTGGCCCAGACGTCGGAGGAGTCGTAGGCGACGAAAATCGGCAGATCGCCCACGATGGAGATCCCCAGGACATTGGCGTAGGCCTTGAGCTTTTTCCACTGGCGCGCGAACTGCCACTGCAGGTACTTCTGCTCGCCGATGGAAGGCCCGAGCTTCTCGCTCCAGCTTGACAGAGCCGGGATCTCGCGTTTTGCCACGGGGTCGGGCCACTCCTTCCAGCTGTCCCCCTTGAACTGCTCCTTGAGCGCCATGAAGAGGGCGTAATCGTGCAGCCAGAAGGTGGCATCGCAGAATTGCCAGAATTCCTCCTTCCGCTTCTGGGGCGCGTCGGCAAAGAAGCGGGCCGCCGCCTCCTTCAGGAGCCCCGACTTGTAGAGTTCGGCCGCCCCGTAATCGACCCGCTCGGGAGTCGGTTCCGCCCTCAGGTCCTGCGGCAGGAGATCGCCGTCGTCCACCAGCGCCTCGAGACTTATGAAAAGCGGGTTGCCGGCAAAGGCCGAGTAGCAGGAATAAGGCGAGTTGCCGTAGGCTGTGGGACCAAGGGGAAGGATCTGCCAGAGCGACTGCCCGGACTTGTGCAGGAAATCGACGAAGCGGCGTGCCTCGTCACCGAAGGAACCTATGCCGCCGGGTCCCGGCAGGGAGCTCGGATGCAACAGTATCCCGCTCTTTCTTTGTCTCACCATGAAGTCCTCGATTGCATTGAAATTTCCGATCAGCTCCGGGACTGTTCCCTGGCTTGCAGCAGTTCCCATGTCTTTTCCCGAGGGCACCGTCCCTTTGTGAAGGCTTAGACACTGGTCAAGGGCCGCATCAATCCGGCTTTCTCGTGACAGCGAAAGGACGTTACAGGCATGGGAGCGTCCCGGAACCTGGCCAAGCTGGATCGAACTTCATCTGCCGCTGTTGTCTCTTCGGTGAGGTGGCGTTAAAGGGGGCAGTCATAGAAGCCTGTTCCCAAAGCCAGCCCCCCTGAAAGAGACCCACCAAGTCGGCAGAGAGTAACCCGCCAGGAACAAATGGATGAAGACAGCAGCTGATCGGATTGAAATTTGGCAGAGAGTACTATGCCACAAAAAAGGTGTATTGCAAACAATGTAGGTACTTTACCGGGGTTGCAAGAGATGTTATAGTGGCGGCCATGGAAACTATCAAGACTGCGACCTTCGAGGCATTACTGGAATCCGCCATTGCGGACGCCGACGGCGGCTACCTCTTCACCCTGGATGGAGAGGAGTACAAAATCAAGGACACCCTTGAGATCACCGGGATTGCTTCCAGGAAGGGATACATCATCATCTACTGAGTCGACGGGCGGGTCTGCACCGGATCTGCGTCCCCTCCGCGGCCCAGGCCTTGACCGTTGACAAGCCTTTCCGGTCAGGCCGCCGCCAGAATCTCGTCCACCCGCGCGCCGTCCAGGGTTTCCTCCTCGAGAAGTGCCGCGGCCAGGGCGTCCAGCTTAACCCGGTTGGCGGCAACAAGCTCCAGCGACTTCCCCTCGGCCCCGCGTATCAGCGCAGCTATCTCCTGATCTATCAGCCAAGCCATCTCCTCGGAGAAGGTCTTTTCCTCGGCGAGCTTCATGCCCAGAAAGGGGTGTTCCTCGCCCCTGGAAAAGGTCATGGGTCCGATCTTCTCGCTCATCCCCCACTGGCACACCATCTTCTCGGCAAGCTCGGTCACCTGCTTCAGGTCACTCTGCGCGCCCGTGGAGACGTCGTTGAAGACCAGGCGCTCCGCGGCCCGTCCCCCCATAGCGACGCAGAGGCGATTCACCAGGTAGGTGCGCGGGTAATGATAACGGTCGTCCTCGGGGAGTTGCTGCGTCACCCCCAGCGCGCGTCCCCGGGGCAGGATGGTCACCTTGTGGACCGGGTCGGTACTCGGCAAAAGGCGCGCCACCAGGGCGTGCCCCGCCTCGTGGTACGCCGTGATCCGCCTCTCCTCGTCCGAGATCACCATGTGGCGCTCTCCACCCATGAGGATCTTGTCCTTAGCCCGCTCCAGCTGCTCAAGGGTGACGACGACTTCGTTGCCGCGCGCGGCGAGAATGGCCGCCTCGTTCACCAGCCCCTCCAGGTCGGCACCGGTCATGCCGGGGGTCCCCTTGGCTATCACCGAGAGATCGACATCGGCCGCCAGCGGTATCCTCCTGGTATGGACCTTGAGGATCTTCTCCCGGTCCCGCCAGTCCGGACGCTCGATCACCACGTTGCGGTCGAAGCGGCCGGGGCGAAGCAGGGCGGGGTCGAGCACGTCCGGCCGGTTGGTGGCGGCGAGGACCACCACCTCGGTATGCGGATCGAAGCCGTCCATCTCCGAGAGGAGCTGGTTCAGCGTCTGCTCCCGTTCGTCGTGCCCGCCGCCGAAACCGGCGCCGCGGCTCCTCCCGACCGCATCCAGTTCGTCGATGAAGATGATGCTCGGCACCACCTTGCGGGCGCTGCCGAAGAGATCCCTTACCCGGCTAGCCCCCACCCCCACGAACATCTCGATGAAGGCCGAGGCCGAAATCGAGAAAAAGGGCACCCCCGCCTCGCCGGCGACGGCCCTGGCCAGAAGCGTCTTCCCGGTGCCCGGGGGGCCTACCAGCAGGACACCCTTGGGAACTTTGCCGCCGATCTGCTGGAACTTCTTCGGTTCCTTCAGGTACTCGACCACCTCGCGCAGTTCCTGCTTGGCCTCCTCCATGCCGGCGACGTCGGCAAAGGTCACTTCGATACGCTCGGAGGTATAGGCCTTGGCGCCTGAGCGGGCGAAACCGCCCATCATGGCACCCGGCCCCTGCGACTTCATCCCCCTCATGACAAACCACCATACGCCGATGATGAGCAGCCAGGGGAGCAGGTACAGGAACAGGTTGCCGGCGGCGGAGCCCTCGGCCGGAACCACCGCGACCTCGACCTTGCGGGCGGCGAGCGCCGGCAACAGGGTGGGGTCCTCCAGCGAGGGGATGTTGCAGGTGAAAAGGGTACTGTTCGGCGGCTTTGCCTGCTGATCCGGGGCGGGGGTGGGGAGCTTGACCGGCGAGCGCAATTCGCCCTTTACGCTGTGTCCCCTGAGGGTCACCTTCTTCACGTTGTCCGCGGCAAGTTCATCCCTGAAACGACTGTAGCTGATCTCGACCCCGCGCTCGGCCGTCTGTTTTACCACGGCACCGTAAAAAAGATCGAGCAGCAGTACGAGCAAAGCGGTGATCAGCAACGGCTTCCAGATCGTTTGCCCCATGAAAAGGCTCCTTGGCTCAGGCTAATTGATTTTCCGTTTGGGTATTCTAACCGAGGTGCCGCAGCATTACAAGGCAACGCACCCGACGATACGGGTCCGGCGGCAGATCGGCAGGGCCGTCAGGCTAATGGGAACGCGGGCCGGAGGCTGATCGTCAGAGCCCCCCCGGCAAGGAGGGGTCCCGTCGGGACCGGGCGACGGATCACCGCTCGATCCTGTAGGACCCGAATCCGAACGAGGCGCCTTTGCCGAGCTGCGTCGCCTGGCCCAGCTGTAAAAGCAGGTGAAACGGCTCCAGATCGCCGCGGAAGCGTGCTGTGCCGATGATGCCGGCGGGACGACCGCCCCAGGTGACGAAACGGCAGTCGGATGAAACGGTCTCGATCGCTTCGCTTAACCGGGACAGCCAGCGGTAATCGAGCGGCGGTTCCGCACCTTCATAGTAGTAGGCAAGGGAAGAGACCCGGCGCATGAGCGCGCGGGCGAATTGGGAAAAGGTGAAGCTTTTGACCAGGCGCCCCTCGTGCATGAGCTTTAGCGGCGTCGCCAGACGGATCGTGGCGCAGTCGGGCGCCAGCGGCCCGGCCAGCGCCGGATCGAGCGCGCCCAGAAGGGGTAAAGCGGGGCTCGCTCCGGCTGCTACCGGGGCACGCCCCCCTCCCGGGCACTCGGCCTCGACCCGGACCACGGAGCAGTGCAGCGTCCCTAGGAGCAGTCCGACCGCGGCCACGTAGCAGCCGGCCTCCTGGACCGCGCTCCCCATCAGGGTGAGGGCGCACTCGATGGTCCTGCCGCGGTTGGGCAATGCCGGAAGCAGCGGGAACTGGAACACGAACGGCAGGGGCGGCTTCTGATGGCGCCTGACCGCTTCGGGGTCCCGGGCGATGACCTGGCCGAAATTGGCGGGATAAGGACAGCCCGCCAGGGAAAGGCAGCCGGTGCAGTCGAGTCTGCGGCAGGAAACTGTTTTACGGAAGGCCGCATCGAAAGCGCTGCGGCAGGCGAAGAGCGCGCAGGGATCGGCCAGGTCCGCGTTCAGCGTGAAGGTGAAAAACAGTCTCACATAGTGCAGTTCCACGGCAGCCTCCCCTCCCCTTTTATACACGGCGGCCAAGCCGGGGTGCAACAAAATTGCGCCGAAGCGGGGGGAGGAGCCGCTTCACAAAAGATGGCCCTTCGCATGAAGGGCCATCTGGTCTGATGAACGATATATTCGTGTCGAGGCGACTACCGTCGACCGGCTCAGGGAGCCGCTACTTCTGGGTAATCGCGCTCAGCTTCCACGGGTTGTTGCCGACTGCCCTGGTGAAGGTCCAGTACTCCTCGAACTTCACCGGGTCGGTCTTGCTCCCGGAGAGCACGGCCCCGGTGGTATCGTCGGTGGTGTAGTCCAAAAGGTTCGCGTAGATCATGGCGGTGATGAAATCCCTGCCGCTCTCCTGCCATGCTTCTGATATCTCTACGCTGCGAACGGCGATGTTCTCCAGCCGGTTCACCCTTTTCTCCTTGATGAGCGTATCCAGGTCGCTTTGCAGCATGCCGCGCATCTCGTCGGTCATAAGCCCCGAAACGCCGGACAGGTCCCGGTTCATCCAGGCACCCTGGATCTTGAAGAAGATGTCCATCACGTTGTCGTTGAAGCGCTGCTCGTCGAAGGAGGGATCCATCTGTCTCACCTGGGACAGCCCCTGCTCCAGGTCGTCGCGCTCCGGCAGGTAGCTTTGGGCTTGCCCCTGGTACGGGCTTTGGCTCTGGTAATCGTTGATCTGGACCACCTTGGCGGACGGGCTGTAGCTCGCCTCGCTGTCACGCCTTTTCTTGACGAAACGGTAGATCATGTAGCCGATGCCTGCCAGAAGCAGGATCTCGAAGAGACCGATGCCGCCGCCTGCGCCATATCCGCCGCCAAAGCCAAGCGACCTGAAGAGCATGCCGCCCAGCATGCCGCCGGCTATGCCGCCTAAGAGGCTGCTGCCGAAGTTGCCGAACAGACCGCGCGAGGGCTGCTGGAAGGGGGGAGCCGTGGCCCCTGCGGGGCGGCTGGGATCATACTGCCTGGATGGTGCCGTCTGGGACGGCGGCGCCACCGGCCGCGAGTAGCTCCTGGTGCCCCTGCCGCCGAAGGAGCGGCCGCCACCGGCCCGGGCCTCGGCACTTTGTTCGGCGATCAGCATGCCGGTCACCAGGATGGCCATCAGTATCGTGAAAAACCTGATCTGTCTATTCATATCCTGCTCCTTTTGTCACGGTCCCGCTCGTGCCATCGGCGTTGGACCGTAGGTTCTCGGCAGAGCGCCGCCCTGTCAGCTAACCATCCAGCCTGCGCTCCAGATAATCGCGCATCCGGGCCAAAACGTCAAGGACCGCCTCGTCCCGGGGGAGCGTGGCGGCCAGCCGCTCCAGCACCCCCCTCTCCCTGATGAGCCGCAAGGTGCTCGGGAAATTAATATCATACAGCCACGACAGTTGCAGCAGTTTGAAATCGTTGAGGCTTTTCATGGTCGACAGCTGCACCATCCGTCCGGCGCGCACCGCCTCCAGCACCTCGGGGGAACAGACCGGCAGGTCGGGAAAGCCCAGACCGGCGCCGGAGGCCCGTTCGTCCTGCGGGGCGTGGAAGTAGTCGATGAATACCCGCCAGATGTCGAGCTTGTCCGCATCCCGCACCACCCTCAAAAGGTCCTCGGTCCCGGGCGCGAGCCCGCGGGGGACCTCGAAGGCGTTGTGCAGCCGGACGGCGACAAGTACGCAGTCGCGCTCCTCTTCGGGAAGAAAGCTCAGCAGGCCGGTCTGTTTCAGTATGCGCGCGGAGAGGTGGGCGTGGTTGAGGGATGCGCTGTCCTTGAAGGTGCGGAAGTCGCGGAACTGGGGGAAGCGGCCCAGATCGTGGCAAAGGGCGGCCACTTCGGCAAGCAGCAAACGCCTCGGGTCGCCACCCTTAGCGATCAGCAGCGCCGCCTCGCAGACGTTATGGGTATGCAGTTGCTTCAGGTCGAAGTTTCGCTGCAGATCGGCATCGGGACTCCGGAAGGAGTCGCAGTAGGAGGCGAACCAGGCGCGCAGAGGCGCAAGTTCCGGGAGGCTTGCAGCGTCAGGCATCTTTCCCCTTCTTGGTGAAGTAATCGGCGAACTCGCTCATGATCTGGGACTCGTCTTTGCCCTGGTAGGCGATGATGCTGCGCAGATGGGCGAAGGAGTCGGCGTCGATCTTTTCGAAGGCGCAGCCGATCCCCCCCGGCACCAGTCTCGCCACCACGCCGCTCACGTTGATGACCACCGGCTCGGAGCTGGCGGAAAGGTAGATGGTAAGCTCCACCGGCGTCCCAAGCGGAAGCAGCTCCGGCGTCTCGAGGTACAGCCCATGCAGGCTCACGTCCCGGACCTCACCCTTCAGTGCCACCCCTTCGCTTTGCAAAAGCGCCGAAACCCTGAAATCGACACGGGAAAAGTTTCGCCTATCCTGCATGGTGCCTCCCTTTCATCTGCCCTGCTAAAAAAGGGGGCCAAGGCCCCCTTGATCTTATTCAGGTTATGCGCACTGCGTGCTAGTCTTCGAAGTTGCCGGCCGGCCCCTTGTCCTTGGAGAGCCCCTGTGCCTGCTTGTGCAGGAGTTCCTTGGTCCATTTCGCGGGATCCTCGATCCGTTTCCCTTTGGGACCCACATCGTGGGAGCCGGCCTTGAGGATGGCGGCAATGGCAAGCGACGCGGTGTCGGCCGAATTGAAGACCTCGGTGATCAGCGTGTAGGCGAACTCCTCGACCCGCTTGGCCATCCGCTCGCGCACCTCTTTGGGCTGCGCCAGCAGCTTGTTCTCGAACGGGAGGTTGAGGTTTTTGTAGTCGCCCTTCTTCCACCCCTTGGAGTCGGCGAAGGCGACCATCTCGGCCCAGAGCTCCTCCGTCATCCCTTCGCCCTTAACCTTGATGAAGTTGCCGCTGGCGTCGAGCTTCGCGTTGCCGTAATCGTTCACCTCGAGGCCCCAGGAGATCATCTGCAGCGCCGTGGCAACGTTCGCCTTGGTGGTGCGGGTCTGCTTGGCGATCTGGCGCAGCCTGTCGTAGCTGTTGCCGGAGGTGCCGTGCTGCGCGCCGTTCACGCCGTAGGGCTTGATCGCCTCGTGGATCTGCGCGGTGAGTTCGACCTGTATCCCGGCGTCGCTAGCCTCGATGCCGTGCGTGGTGCCGTTATTGAGGGCGATCCAGTCCGGGAAGATGCCGTGGGCGTTCAACCCTTTGATCAGGAAAAGTGCCTCGTCGACGGTCGAGAGCCCCTGCGACCCTTTGATCTCGCCGACCTCGGTCTCGAGTCCGGCCCAGGCGGGGATGTATCCGGTCAGTTCGAGGTTGGCCAGCAGGTTCTGTTCGTCGGGGAGATGGGAGGCGTCGATGGCGATCGAGGTGATGCCCGCGTCGAACATGCTGGGGATCTCGATCTTGGCCGATGCCACGTCGGCGTCGCCCTTGATGCCGTAGTGGTCCGCGTGGATGGCGACCGGCACCGTGATGCCGAGTTCGTTGCAGACGGCGTCGACCTGGCGCGCCATGTTCCAGTAGTTCACAGGGCAGTAAGCCTTCTGGCCCCCCTCGGATTTTGCGATCTCGATGATGACGGCCGCGTTCGCCCTTTGGGCCGCGGCCAGCACGCCACGGATCACGAAATGATTCCTGCCGTTGGCGGCAAGTGCCAGGGCGTGCCCCTTGGCATTCATAGCCCGGTCAATCACCTTGCCGCTCACCAGCAGCGCCTTGGAGTTCGGGAAAAGCCGCGTTACGTTGGGGGGGCGGCCCACTTCAAGCGCCGTTGCGAAGTCTGAAGCTGTTGCTGGCATATCTCCTCCTTTTCACACGATTATATTGCCGCATTGCAAAACGCGTATCTTATAACATCTTAATACAGGAAAGGCAAGGGAGTTCGCTACCTGCCGATCAATAGTTGCGACGCTCCGCCTCCGGCGAACTGACCGCTACCCAGGTACTCGCCGCGCCAGAAGGCGGCGGCCTCCCCGGGCGGCAGTCCCGCCTCGACCGGTTCGAAGGCAAAGGCTGCGGGCGGGGCTGCGCCGCTGCCGTTGCGCAAAAGCAGCGGCTGACGGGACAGGGTGGGAAAATCGCCGCGCACCGCTTTCGGCGCCAGGCCCTGCGCGACGCTGCCGCTGGAAACCTGGTACAGCACCCCCTTCTCGACCCGAGGCAGCCTGGCATGCAGCAGCAGTTCGCCGCTGGCATCGGCCCCGGACCAGCGGAAATCGTAGCAGGGGCTCCAGCGCTCGCTACTTACCAGGTAGGAGACCCTGGCCCTTTTCCCCGAGATCCAGATACGCGCCAGGGGCGCCCCCTTTCTGGCCAGCGCGAGGTCATGCTCCACCGTGTCCAGAGAGCTGCGGACCTTGCGCCGGCTCCGGTATACCGTCTCCAGCTGCGCCAGGGCGAATTCGGTCCCCTCCCTGAGCGAGCCGAGCGGATCGGGGTTCGCCTTGGTTTTTCTGGGCGCCTTGCCGCTTTGCGACTTCGCCGCGGCGGTGAAGATCTCCTCGCGGGCCGAGAGCGCCTGCAGCCGCCCCTGCAGTTCCCCCTTGCGCTCCTCGAGCCTGGCGATCTCCCGGGCGCGCCGCCGGTCCCGCTCGGCGGCAACCAGCTCCACCCTCAGGACGCTGCCGCCCCCCAGCGGCTTGACCCGCAGCGACCCCGGGGCGACGGAGTCCGGCAGCGCCAACTCCAGGTAGCCGTTGACGGCTGCGGCGTCCTGCTCCACGCGCGCGCCGTCCAGGTAGAAGGTGACGCTCTTCCGAGCGGCGGCGGCCGGCTGGCAGAAAAAAAGCGGCAGGAGTCCAAAAACCAGCGGGATCAGGCGCATGCGGCACCTCGCAGGAAGAGTCACTCTGGGATGTGGGTAAAAAACCCAAGTGACAAATGTACCGACCCCTGCGTCGTTTGCAACAGCAGGCTAACTGTTAATTAGCCACGTCCAGCAGCTCCACCTCGAAGATCAGCGTGGCGTTGGGCGGGATCACCCCGGCCGCACCGGCGGCGCCGTACCCGAGCTGGGCAGGGATCACGAGCTTCCTCTTGCCCCCCACCCTCATGGTCATCACCCCTTCGTCCCAGCCGGGTATCACTTCGCCCGCTCCGATCCGGAACACGAAGGGCTGGCCGCGGTCGACGGAGCTGTCAAACTTCTTGCCGTCTTCCAGCCAGCCGGTGTAATGCACGGTGACGTTCTTGCCGGAAGTCGGAGCGGCGCCGCTTCCCTTGACGAGGTCGGTGTAGGAGAGCCCCGAGGCGGTAGTTACCGCTCCGGAGCCGGTGCTCTGCGCTGCGGAGCCCTTCTCGGGCACCGTCTTGGCCTCTTTCTGGGAGCAGGCGGGGATGGAAATGGCGGCCACGAGCAGCAGTAAAACGATGAACTTCTCAACATTGCGCATCAAACTTCCTCCATCGGTTTTGGTATCTTTCTTGTCGTTTTATGTTTGTTATCCAACTGTCCGCAGCCAAGGGCCGAGCCGGATGGATCAATCCAAAAGATGCAGGAACAGCCCGCTTCTGAGTTTCGGCTCGAACCATGTCGACTTGGGGGGCATGATCTTGTCCTCATCGGCCAGCGACATGAGCTCCTCGATCGAGGTCGGGAACAGGGAGAAGGCCACCTGGTACTCCCCGGAATTCACGACCCGCTCCAGTTCCTCGACGCCGCGGATGCCGCCCACGAAGTGGATGCGTTGGTCGGTGCGCGGGTTGCGGACCCCCAGCACCGGGCTCAACAGGTTGTCCTGGAGTATGGAGACGTCCATGGACGCGACCGCGTCCGCCTCGGGAAAGGCCCCGTCGCGGGCCACGAGCTCGTACCATTTGCCGGAGAGGTACATGCCGAACTGGTGGCGACGGGTCGGGCTGAGTGCCGACGGGACCGGAGTCACCTCGAAGCGCTCGGCGACGCGCGCCATGAACTCGGCGATGCTCCTGCCGTTTAGGTCCTTTACCACCCGGTTGTACGGCATGATGGTCATTTCGTTGTCGGGGAAGATCACCGTCAGGAAGAAGTTGTACTCCTCGCTGCCGTTATGCTGCGGGTTGGCGCTTCTTCTCAAGTCTCGCACCCGGCTTGCCGCGGCGCTGCGGTGATGACCGTCGGCCACGTAAAGGGTCGGGATCGCCTCGAAGCGGCGGGTCAGCATGTCTATGAGCGCGGCGTCGGCCACCGTCCAGAGGGCGTGGCAGACCCCGTCGTCCGTGGTGAAGTCGTAAAGCGGCGCGTCCGAGGTCACCTTTTCGATGGCCCCTGTGATGGCGGGATCGTTGCGGTAGGTGTAGAAGACCGGCTCGTCGTTGGCGTCCAGGGCATCGATGTGCCGGACCCGGTCCTCCTCCTTGTCCGCCCTGGTCAGTTCGTGCTTCTTGATGGCGCCGCTTTGGTAGTCGTCGACACCGGCGCAGACCACCAGCCCGGTCTGCGTTATGCCGGCCATCTTCTGGCGGTACACGTAGTAGCGCTCGCTGTCGTCCTGCAGGAGCACCCCCCGGGCCAGAAAGCCCTCCAGGTTCTCCCGCCCCTTGTCGTACACCTCGTCCGAGTGGATGTCCGTCCCCGGCGCCAGGTCGATCTCGGGCCTCGATATGTGCAGGAAGCTGACCGGATTGCCGGACGCCATCTCCATGGCCTCTTCGGTATTCATCACGTCGTAGGGGAGAGCCGCCACCTTCTCTGCGAGCTCCTTTTTGGGGCGCACCCCTTTGAAAGGTTTTATAAATGCCATCACGACTCCTGTTGATTTTGTTGTGCCGCTTTTCCGGTTCTTGTGCAGCCCAAGCGGCGCCGTTAGAAATATCTCTTGGCGCCGACATACCTTTTGGTGAAGTAGGGATCGTCCACAGCGGTGATCTTGATGTCGTCCCCCCTGCGCGGCGCGTGCACGAAGCGGCCGTTGCCCACGAAGATCCCGACATGGGTGATCTCGTCGGCCGAGGGGCCGAAGAAGATCAGGTCGCCGTCCTTCAACTCGTCCCTGCCGACCACGTCCCCCACCCGGTACTGCTCGCGCGAGGTGCGCGGGATGTTCACGCCGCAGAGATTGTAGACGGCCCGGACGAAACCGCTGCAGTCCATGCCGTCGACGACCGTATCCCCGCCCCAGCGGTACGGAATCCCCACGAAGCGCTCGGCGGTCCGGGCGGCGATGATCCCCATGTCGCTTCTTTCCCGCCGGGCGGCCTGCTGTTCTTGCTTCCTGCCGCTGGCGGGAGGCCTGCTGAGCGAGGCGGCCGGCGCCTTTTCCAGCGAGGTTTCACGCACGGCGGTCACGCCGTGCTGTGGAGGGGCGATGAAATAGGAGGAAACGACCCGATCCCTGACGAGCTTCTGCGCCGTCCTGCTCGCCTCCTCCCGCCGCTCGAAATCGCCGAAGCGGACCGCGTAGATGCCGTTTTCCCGTTTGAAATAGAACGCCTCTATCCCTTTTTCCTGCAGTTTCCTGGTGAGCCGTTCGGCGTTTTTCACCTCCGAGAAGGCCCCGACCTGGATGGCGTATCCAACGTTCTTCAGCCCGGCGCGCTGCGCCGCGCAGCCGGTGGCGACGGTCGACAGGATTGCCAGACAGATGGTCAACAGACGTATTTCAAGCATTACCGTGATCCTTGTGATGTGGTCCTCTCTCCCCTCCTTGACGGCGGGGGGTCGGGGGATTTGCGACAAGCGGGCGCGTTCGCCGTCAGATGTCCTGGGTCTCCCGGCGCACCCCCATCAGGTAGGGGACCACGAACTCCTCCAGGGCGCCGTCCAGCACCGCATCGGGATTGCCGCTCTCGACGCCGGTACGCAGGTCCTTCACCATCTTGTAGGGGTGCAGCACGTAGGAGCGGATCTGGCTCCCCCAGCCGATCTCCTTCTTCTCGCCGGCGATGTCCGAGGCCTTCGACTCACGCTCGCGCAGCTCGAGTTCGTAGAGCTTAGAGCGCAGCACCTTCATGGCGGTCGCCCTGTTCATGTGCTGGCTGCGCTCGCTCTGGCAGGCGACCACGATGCCGGTGGGGAGGTGGGTGATCCGGATGGCGGAGTCGGTGGTGTTGACGTGCTGCCCGCCGGCGCCTGAGGAGCGATAGGTATCGACCCTGAGATCGCTCTCCACGATCTTCACCTCGATGTCGTCCTCCTCGATCACCGGGAAGACGAAGACGGAGGCGAACGAGGTGTGGCGCCTGGCGTTGCTGTCGAAGGGGGAGATGCGCACCAGCCGGTGGATGCCCGCTTCCGCCTTCAGGTAGCCGTAGGCGAACTCGCCGGTGACCGCGAAGGTGACCCCTTTGACCCCCGCCTCCTCGCCCGCCTGGTAGTCGGTGATATCGGTCTTCCACCCCTTCTTCTCGCAGTAGCGCAGATACATCCTAAGCAGCATCTCGGCCCAGTCCTGGGACTCGGTGCCGCCGGCGCCGGCGTTTATGGAGACGAAGGAGCCGGAGGCGTCGTGCGGACCCGAGAGCATCCTGCGGAATTCCGCCTGGCCCACCCCCGTTTCCAGCTCGGCGTTCATGGCGGCCACCTCGGCCAGCGTCGCCTCGTCGGCCTCCTCGCTCCCCAGCTCGATCAGTTCGCGGATGTCCTGAGCCTTGCGGTTCAGCCCCTCCCAGCAGGTGACATCCTTCTCCATCACCATCCGGGCCTTGAGCACCTTCTGGGCGTTTTCCGCGTCGCCCCAGAAATCCGGCCGCAGGGTCAGTTCCTCGAGTTCCTGCATCCGCTCCTTCTTGTCATCTACGTCAAAGAGACCCCCGAAGCTTGTTGATCCGCTCGACGAGCCCTTCCACCCTGGCAACCTCTTCTCTGAACATCATAAACTCCTTTGGCTTTTCTATGAGATATCTCAGTTGTCATCGATCGTTCGCCGTTAACGTTTCGTCCGCAGGCTTTGCCCCATCCACCCCGCCCGCCCCTTGAACGGGAGGGGGGGCGGCAGCATTTTCGCCGGCCCCTTCGGGCTTGCGCCTGCGCAAACCTGCGGCCGCGATCAGCGCGCTCACAGCCAGGCAGACGAGGGCGAAGAGATCGCCGTGGCGGCTGTAGAAGCTCCCCCCCTGGCCGCGCCTCACCTGGGCGCCCAGGGTCGCCTCCTCGAACAGCGGCGTCATGCCGCGGATGTGCCCCTTGCTGTCTATCACCGAGGAGATCCCGGTGTTGGCGGCTCGCACCAGCGGCACCCTGTTCTCCACGGCCCGGAACACGGTCATGCACAGATGCTGGTAGGGTGCCGACGAATCCCCGAACCAGGCATCGTTGGTGATGTTCACCAGCACCCCGGCCCCGGCCCGGACATAGGCGCGGGCCACCTCCGGGAAGATCCCCTCGAAGCAGACCAGGACGCCGATCTTTCCTCCGGTGGTCTCAAGCGGCACGGCGCTTTTGCCGGGAGAGAAATCCCCGATGCCTGCCACGAGCCTGTTCACGAAGGGAAACAGCGCGGCCAGCGGCACGTACTCGCCAAAGGGGACCAGGTGCAGCTTGTCGCTTCTGCCTGCCACCGCACCGGCCGGCGTGATCAGGAAGGCGCTGTTCAGGTAGCGCACCAGGCCGCCGTCCTTTTCCAGAGCCGGGCTCCCGGTCACCAGGCAGCTCTTCAACTCGACGGCCAGCGACCTCACCCGCGCCGCATAGGCGGGCTCGCTCTGCAGATAGAAAGGGAGCGCGCTCTCGGGCCAGACCACCAGCGTCCCGGCCGCCTGGCATCCCTTGCGCGACAGCCGCTCGTAGGTCGCCACGGTCGATTCCTGGAAGGCCGGATCCCACTTCACGTCCTGCGGGATGTTCCCCTGCACCAAAAGCACCCGCTGCAGCGGACCTTTCTCCACCGTGGTGAGCGCCGTGAACCCGTAGCCCAGGGTCGCCGCGAAGAGCGCGAGCAGCACCAGGAAGGCGCGCACCGGGTAAGCCGCCTCCTTGTGCCGCAAGCAAACCCAGACCCGGTAAAGCACCACGTTGGCGAAGGCTACCAGGAAACTCACGCCGTAGACGCCGGCAAGGTCGCTGATCTGGATCAGCGGCAGGGTGCGGTACTGCGAATAGCCGAGATCCGCCCAGGGAAAACCGGTAAGCAGGTAGGAGCGGATCAGCTCGCACCCCACCCAGAGCACCGGAAAAGAGCACAGGGGCGTGATCCCCCTCTGCTGAGCGCGCCGCGTGAGCCACAGTACCAGCGCCGGGTAGAGCGCGAGATAGCCGGCAAGGGCCAGGTACAGGGTGCCGCTCACGGACCAGTGCAGCTTGCCGTAGGTGATCATGACGATGTTCACCCAGTATAGAAGGCCGGCGTAAGCGGCGAATCCCGCCGCGAAACCGAGCCTGAACGCGAGCTTTGGCGGCACGCCGGCCGCGGCGGCGAAAAGCGGCACGAAGGCGATCCAGGCCAGAGCCGAGATCCCCGGATTGGGGAAGGAGAGTGCCAGCAGGGCGCCGGACAGAAGCGCCAGCAGGTAGCGTGGCAGCGCCGGATCGCCGAAAACAGCTGTCAACCTTTTCACGGGCTTTGCGCGTCCCTGTCCTGCCGGCGCCCGTTGCGCTTCACGATACGCACCTTGGCGATACGCCGCTCGTCCGCCTCCAGCACGGTCAGCACCAGGGCGTCGTTTTCAATCACCTCGCCCGCCGACGGGATGCGGCCGGTAAGATGGAAGATGAGCCCGCCTACCGTCTCGAACTTGTCCCGTTCCACGACGATGTCGAAATGCTCCTCCAGTTCCTCGATCGGGAGCCTGCCGTCGGCCACGATGGAGCCGTCCGGCTCGACGGTGAGCCGCTCCGTCTCCAGGTCGTACTCGTCCTGTATGTCCCCCACGATCTGCTCCAGCAGATCCTCGATGGTGACGAGCCCCGCGGTGCCGCCGTACTCGTCGATCACCACCGCCATGTGGACGCGCCGCTTCTTGAAGTCGTGCAGGAGCTCCTCGAGGTTCTTGGTCTCCGGTACGAAGAAGGGGGCGCGGATCAGCTTCCTGAGCTCGATGGCCGAATCGGTCTCCCCCCAGTACTTCAGCAGGTCCTTGGCGTAGATGAGCCCGATGATGTTGTCTATGGTCCCCTCGTAGACCGGGAGCCGGGAGTGGCCGCAGGCGATGATCGCCTCGAGCACCCGGCTCACCTCGTCCTCGATGGAGACGCAGGCCATCTCCATGCGCGGCAGCATGATCTCCCGCACCATGGAGTCCCCCAGGGAGAGGATGGAGCGGATCATCGCGTTCTCCTCCTCGTTGATCAGCCCCTCCTCCTCGCCGGCATCCATGACCTCCTGGATCTCCGCCCCGGTCACCCGCCTCTTGCCGTACAGGAGCCTGCCGAAAACCTCCATCAGCCCCTGCCCCTTTCGTCCATTCTCCTCATCCAAGGGTTTATCCCCTCCGTTTATGTTCGCGTACGTATCTGCATCAAGGTAGTGCCGGGGCCGTCGCCGCTAGGGCATGGCCCTGAACAGCAGGGTCACCGCCAAGGTCATGAGCGTCCCGGTCAGCGCGCCCCAGGCCACCTCCCGCATGGTGTGGATCCGCAAAAGGAGCCTTGAGTGGCTCACCATGCCGGCCAGTATGAAGCTCAGAAACGAGATCAGCGGTTCCTGGGTGTTGAGCGACACCGAGGTGGCGATCGAGAAGGCGACCGCGGTGTGGCCGCTCGGCACCCCACCCTTGAGCGGGGTACCTTTGCCGGTGAGCGACTTCAGCAGGATCACGGCGATCAGCACCAGGATCACCGAGACCACCGCCCCCAGCTCGGAATTGCTTCCAACCATGCCAAGCGCCCTCTTTTGCACCGGGAAAAGGTACTTCGAAAGCACCAGGTAGCCGATGATCATGGTCCCGAACGCCGCGACCAGCACGGCACCGGCAGCGACGTCCTTGGCCGCCTTGGCCAGCGGGTGGAACTCGGGGGAGATCATGTCCACCACCACCTCGATCGCCGTGTTCAACAGCTCGGCGAAGAGGACAAAGGAGATGGCCAGGGCGAGCAGCATGAACTCGACCGGCGAGACCCGCAGCAAAAGCGCCGCGATCAGGATCACCAGCGCGGCCAGGAAATGGTAGCGCATGTGCTTCTGGGTGCGCACCGTGTAGAGTATCCCCTCGATGGCGCAGTTCACCGAGTCGATGAAACGGGTCGGCTTCACCTCGGGCCTCCGGCCTTCGCCAAGGCTTCGGCCGGCAAGCCCTTCGCCAAGGCTTCGGCCGGCAAGCCCTTCGCCAAGGCTTCGGCCGGCAAGCCCCGGCCGGGTATGAACCGCCTAGACAAGCCCCTCCTCCTGAAGCCGGGCGAAGATCTCCCGCTCCCGGGCCTCCATCCTGGCCGCCTCCGCCTCGCCGCTTCGCTCGTGGTCGTAGCCGGTGATGTGCAGGATGCCGTGCAGCAGCAGGAAGTACAGGCGGCTCAGGAAGCTCTCCCCCGCCTCCTCGGCCTCGCGGGCCGCGGTGTCCGCCGAGATCACCACGTCGCCCAAGAGCTGCGGGTTCAGCGCGCCGAACTCCCCTTCCTGCATGGCGAAGGAGATCACGTTGGTCGCCTTGTCCCGCCCCAGGTAGTCGCGGTTCAGGGTACGGATGCTGCGGTCGCCCACGATGGTCACCGAGAGCTCCGCCTCAGGACATCCCAAGGCGTCTAAGATCCTCTGTGCCACCCTTCGCAACGCCGTCGTCCCGACCGGCCTCCGCCTTTGGCGATTCGCTATCGCAATCCTCTGGGCACTTCTTGCCAATGCATTTCTCCTTGTAGGCCGGCTCAGGGTAGTCGATCCGGTGGTGGTAGATGCCGGAGAGTATCTGGTTGAAGCTCTTCGCTATCTCGTGCAGGTTCTTCAGGGTCAGCTCGCACTCGTCCAACTGGCCGTCGATGAAGATGTTGTTGATGATCTTTTGCACCATCCCCTGGATGCGGGCCGGCGTAGGGTCGGCCAGGGTGCGCGAGGCGGCCTCCACGCAGTCCGCCAGGAGCACGAGCCCCGCCTCCCGGGTCTGCGGCTTGGGCCCCGGATAGCGGAAATCCCGCTCCTCCACCGGCGGCGAGCCCGGGACCTCCAGCCCCTTCGCCTTCAGATAGAAGTAGCTGATCAGCGAGGTGCCGTGGGACTGCCGGATGATCTCGATGATGGGGAGCCCGATCCGGTGTTCGCGGGCCAGCTCGACCCCCTCCTTCATGTGCGAGATGAGGATCAGCGCGCTCATGCTCGGGGAGAGCTTGTCGTGACGGTTCTCGCCGTCGCGGATGTTCTCGATGAAGTAATGCGGCTTCTTCAGCTTGCCGACGTCGTGGTAATAGGCCGCCACCCGGGCCAGAAGCGGGTTGGCGTTGATCGCCTCGGCGCCGGCCTCGACCATGTTCCCCACCAGCACGCTGTGGTGGTAGGTCCCGGGGGCGCGGATCATCAGCTCCCGCAACAGGGGCGAGTTGAGATTGGCAAGCTCCAGAAGCTTCACATCGGTGGTGTAGTGGAAAAGCGCCTCCACGAGCGGCACGGTGCCGGAGACGTAGACCGCGTTGATGATCCCGCCAAAGAGGGCGAAGAGCAGGCAGTAGATGGTCTGCAGGGAAAAGGAGCTGTCGGCGTAGACGTTGAAGCAAAGCGCCACCGCCATGTTCACCACGCTCACCTTGAGCCCCGCTGTATAGATGGTCCCGCGTTCCTTGCACTGGCGCACGCCGTGCGCCCCCACGATGCCGCCCAGAAGCGCGTAGATGACCACCTGCAGGGAGTTGTTCAGCATGATCCCGGTGAGCGGCGCGCAGACGGCGCAGTAGACCAGCGCCACCTCCGAGTTGAGGATGATCCTGACGATGATGGCGGAGGCCGCGAAGGGGAACAGGTAGAAGTAGTTGGCCGTGTCGATGGAGGGGAAGAGCCCCCCCAGCGCCGTCGAGACGGAGAAGGCCAGCTTCAGCAGGGCGAAGTTGGCCACCGTCAACAGCGAGAGGAGCAGGATGTCCTTGTTGGTGGGGTTGAACTTCCTGATGTTCTTGCGGCCGAACCGGTACGGGGCATAGCTCAAAACGAGGACCAGCCCGAAGATGCCGACCCCGGTGATCACCGGGTTCAGGCTTTTGGACTTGAAGATCTTCTCAAGCTTCAGCGCCTGCTCGGAGCTGACCCGCTCCCCGACCCTGACGATCATCTCGCCGCGCTTCATCTTGAAGAGCACCGGGCGCACTCCGGCGCGCGCCTCCCCCTTCTTGTCGTCGGTGCCGTCCCGGTCGAAGGTGAGGTTGGGGGAGACCATCCGCTGCAGCACACCCTTGAGGGTATCGAGATCCCGGGTTGCAGCCCCCTGGGTCAGGCGTATCGAGGCGAGCTGGCGCCTGACAGCGGCGAGATCGATGCTCTTTGAGTAGTCGCCCCCGGTCAGCTCCTGCCGGTTGCCCGGATCGGCGACCAGGATGCCGTGGCGCAGGTCGGCCGCGAAGTGGTCGCGGTCAGCCACGATGCGCTGCCGGTAAAAGGGGGCCAGCTGCCGCCCGAGGTCGGAAAGGAAGGCCCGCTCCTGCTTCACCCTGGCGAGCGCGGCAAATTCCGGCACGGAAAGTTCGACGCCCAGCGCCCCGGCGACCGCCAGCCGGTCCGCGCTCTGACCCTCCTGATGGTGCAAAAGCTCGAGCGCCTCCTCGAAGTGGCGCACGATCTCCAGGTTCGCGTTGGCATCGAGGATGTAGACGTAGGGAGCCGCCGCTTCCGCCTCGGACCGCTTCTTCTCGGTAAGGAGCAGGTCCTCGATCAGGTAGTCCTGGGTGGCGCGGATGTCGGAGGTCGCGATGTCCCCCTCGCGGTACTTCACTGAGAGAAACTGCGGGCTCGGGATGATGAGCAGGGTGAGGAACAGCGCGGTGAGGAGCAGCAGCACCAAGCGGCTGCGCTTTTCGTATCTGTCGCCGGTGAAGCCGGCGGCAATCGCCTCCATCCAGCAGTCGCAGAGCCGGATCAGCGAACTCTTCTGCTTTTTTTGTTTATCGCCGCTTTCGGTGGGCATTATGTCGATGGTTTCCCGTGTCGTAGGACAGAGACTGCAGGTTTCAGGCAAGGAGTCAATATATCCCTTTTCTCCGATTACTGTCAATCTAAACCAAATGGCTCCATCGGCCGACCTGCCGCAGTACCGGCATGTTAGCAAAAGTTTACAAAACAGCTTCCATTTACCGGCAGATGTGATATATATCACCAATTCCATTAACAGGCCACCCGGTCTGTCTAATTAATTACATGAAGCAGGGGGGGGAAGATGAGCCAGATTACCGACGTGTACGCCAGAGAGATCCTTGATTCGAGGGGAAACCCGACACTTGAGGTCGAAGTTTTCCTCGATTCAGGGGCCATGGGAAGGGCTGCGGTCCCGTCCGGAGCCTCGACTGGCGAGCGTGAGGCGCTGGAACTGCGCGACGGCGACAAGGGGCGCTACCTCGGCAAAGGGGTGGAGCAGGCGGTTTCCAACGTCAACGACATCATCGCCGACGAGATCACCGGCATGGACGCGACGGACCAGGTAGGGATCGACAAGCGCATGCTGGCCCTTGACGGCACCGATTTCAAGAGCCGCCTGGGCGCCAACGCCATCCTCGGCGTCTCGCTGGCCGTCGCCAAGGCCGCGGCCGACGAGGTGGGGCTGCCGCTGTACCAGTACATAGGCGGCACCAACGCGAAGGAGCTGCCGCTGCCGATGATGAACATCATAAACGGCGGAGCCCACGCCGACAACAACGTGGACATCCAGGAGTTCATGATCATGCCGGCAGGTGCTGCGAACTTCAAGGAGGCCCTGAGGATGGGCGCCGAGATCTTCCACGCGCTGAAGGCGGTGCTGAAGGAAAAGGGGTACAACACGGCAGTCGGCGACGAGGGGGGCTTCGCGCCCAACCTGAAGTCGAACGAGGAGGCCCTGGAAGTCATCATGGCGGCCATCGTCAAGGCCGGCTACAAGCCCGGCGAAGAGGTGCTGCTGGCACTCGACGTGGCCTCTTCGGAACTCTTCAAGGACGGCGTCTACACCCTCGAGAACGAGGCCCAGCCCAAGAAAAGCGCCAAGGAACTGATCGACTTCTACGAGAATCTGGTGAATAAGTACCCGATCATCTCCATCGAGGACGGCATGGCCGAGAACGATTGGGACGGCTGGAAGCTCATGACCGAGAGGCTCGGCAAGAGGATCCAGATCGTGGGCGACGACCTGTTCGTCACCAACCCCGCCATCCTCAAGGAAGGGATCCAGAAGGGGATCGCCAACTCGATCCTGATCAAGCTGAACCAGATCGGCACCCTGACCGAGACCCTCGACGCCATCGAGATGGCCAAGCGCGCCGGCTACACCACCGTCATCTCGCACCGCTCCGGCGAGACCGAGGACACCACCCTTGCCGACCTCGCCGTGGCGGTGAACGCCGGCCAGATCAAGACCGGCTCGCTTTGCCGCACCGACCGCGTCTGCAAGTACAACCAGCTGCTGCGCATCGAGGACGAGCTGGACGAGGTGGCGATCTTCAGGGGTCACGACGTGTTCTACAACATTCGCAAGTAGTCGGTTTCTTTCATAATAGGTAGACAGGCAGGGGCGCATCCCGTAACGGGTGCGCCCCTTTTCCTTTTTTTCGGCAGACACGCTCCCGGATCTTTCCTTGCGCCGCTTCCCTCATGAGGGTATAATCGCCGCATGTTAACTTACCAGATCGAAGCCAAAGACCATTGCAGGCGCGTGGACAGCTTTCTGCGCAACCTGCTGCCGACCGCCCAATTTTCCTACCTAAAGAAACTCATCAGCGCAGGACACCTCGCCGTGAACGGCACGGTGGCCGAGGCCGGCCAGATCCTGAGGCACGCCGACACGGTCACCCTGAAAGAGAGCAGCAAGACCGCCGCCTTCCTTGCCCGCAGCACGCCGGAGCTGGACATCCTGTTCGAGGACAGCTGGATCGTCTGCATCAACAAGGCGCCGGGGCTGGCCGTGCACCGGACCGAAGACCCGGACGAGGTAAACCTGGTCGACATCGGGGAGGGTTTCCTGCAGAAAAGGGACGGAGTGGGTAGGCTCCGGCCGGTGAACCGGCTGGACAAGGGTACCTCGGGCGCCATCATCATGGCCAAGAGCGCCGTCGCGGCCGGCATGTTCGGCAAGATGGTGCACAACGAGGGGCTCGGCAAGCTCTACCTCGCCATGGTGGAGGGAAAACTCCCCAAGCAGGGGATGATCGACGCGCCGCTCGACGGCAAGGAATCGCAGACCCGTTACCTGCGCGTCTTCCAGGGGAGCGCGGGGGCGCTGCTCGCCGTCTACCCGCTGACCGGCAGGATGCACCAGATCAGGCAGCATTTCAAGATGACCGGCCACCCGATCCTGGGGGACAAGCGCTACTGCGGCAGGCCGCTTTCCGGGTTCACCGGGCACGCCCTGCACTCCTTCACGACCCGGCTGGTCCATCCGGCCACCGAAGAGCCGCTCGAGATCCCGGCACCGCTTCCGGCACCGCTTTTGCGGCTCTTGTGCAAGGTGAACGGCGTCGAGGAGCAGACCCTGCTCAGGGCGCTGGACCAGATCCCGGCGTCGGAGCTGGCTCCGCTGCCGGCACTCGCCTAGCCAAGCGCCCCGATCACCAACCCTGCTCCCCGATCAGCGGCACGAAACGGACCGCGCAGAGCTCCTCGCGCCGTAACTCGCCCTGGGCCGTCTTGCGCACCCGTACCAGGGTCTGCATGTGCGGGGTGGGGCCCACGGGGATCACGAGCCTCCCCCCGGGTGCCAGCTGCTCCAGCAACTCCTCCGGCACCTCGGGCGCTCCGGCGGTCACCACGATGGCATCGTAGGGGGCATGTTCCCGCCACCCCAGGGTGCCGTCTGCCAGGTGCACCTGCACATTGCGAAAGCCAAGCTCCTCAAGCCGGCTGCGAGCCCCCTCGGCCAAAAGCGCGATGCGCTCCACCGTGCACACCTGAGCGGCGCAAAGGCTCAAGACGGCGGCCGCGTAACCGGACCCCGTGCCGATCTCCAGCACCCTCTCCTGTCCCGTAAGTTCCAGCGCCTCTATCATGTAAGCCACGATGTAAGGCTGGGAGATGGTCTGCCCCGCCTGGATCGGGAGCGGGCTGTCGTCGTAGGCGAAATGCCCCATCTCCGGCGGCAGGAACGCCTCCCTGGGCACCTCGCGCATCGCCCGCACCACGGCGGCGTCCCGGATGCCGCGCGCCAGGAGGTGCTCGCTCGCCATCCGCTCCTTCCTCGCTTCAAGCTCTCTATCTGGTTTGACCGACATGTGCCCCTCCGAAAAGCTAAATGTTACCATAACGGCCCCTGCACACAACCACGACGCGCCGGCCATCACTATCAAAATGCGCGAACTGTGGATCGGACTGTTATGCGTCGCGCCGGAACCTGACCATAGAGAGTGGCAATGGAATCCGGACAAGGAGCAGGCAAGAGAGCCAACTGCCCCGTTTTCAACTTGTTGACTCTTTTTTTGTGGGGGAGTACACTTAAACTGTAAGAGAGAAAGGATCTTTTAAAATCAGCTCTGGGGTACAGGTAAAGGTTGCGTGAGGAGCCTGATGATACTGACTGTCTGGTTTCCCAGGTTCAGATGCGGTGTGCAGCTCTTGTAAGGGAGGTGCCTGAAACATCTTCCAGGGAGATGATTTACAAAAGAGCAGCGGTCTCACAATAAACTACTACGGTACTTTGGAGTTGGTAGCTGGCGTTCAAAGAGATCACGCCGATTGGCATATAATAATCTCATCCGCCATGCGCGTCAAAACCGCTTCAAAAAGGGGAAAATCAACAGGCTCACCGGATGCCATGGTCTCTACAGAGCATGTCCTTCGCCCCTGCGAGGTTTCCACCGACGGATATGAGTAAAGGATCTCGAGAGGTTGAGCGCCAGTTATTCATTTGGGAAAGGTCCGGTGCAACTGCACTGGGCCTTTTTCTGTTTGGACAGTTCGGGCCTGGGCGCCCGACTGCGTCAGGCACGCTTGGGCAAGAAGCGGCACCCGATCATGCGCCGGGAAGAACCGGTGCTATACTTGGGAAAATCCAATCGACCCGGGGAGGTATTCATGGCACATCTTTCCAACAGAACTGGCGTGGAAGAAAAGGGGCAGAGGAGCAGCAGAAGCCTGGATGTCTATCTGCCGAAGCGTGGGCTACCGGAAGGAGCCCAATGCAAGAAATGCGGGATCAGCTATCACAACAAGAGATGGCAGTCGGAAAGCGTGCCGACCAGCTGCGAGGTGCTTTGCCCGGCTTGCCAACGGATGGCGGATCACAACCCGGCCGGCGTGGTAACGCTTTCAGGGCCGTACTTGGCCTCCCACAAGGAGGAGATACTGAACACCATCAAACAACAGGAAGCGAAGTCGCGGGAGAAGAACCCGATCGGACGGATCATGGAAATAAAGGAGCAGGACGGCCACATCACCGTCACCACAACGGAGGACAAACTGGCCCAAAAGCTCGGGCGGGAGGTGTACAAGTCGCAAAAGGGCGAGCTTCACTACCAGTGGAGCCACGACCAGCACATCGTCCGTGTGGAATGGACCCGGTAGCGGGGAGGCCGCGCCGCACCAGGTCCGCATCCGGGTTAAATCCTCGAACAGGATCACGGAAGTGGTCACAGTAAGCGAAAAGAGCCCCTTGCCAAACAGGCAAGGGGCTCTTTCTTTTACTACCTCCGCACACGATCGCAGCCGGCTGAGGCTCTGTTTTTCCCCTTCGGCAGCCTCAGCGCAACGGGTCGAAGAGGTGTTCCAGGCCGTTCAACTTCACCTCGTAGATGCACTGCAGCATGGCGCCCAGTCCACCTTCGGGAAAGCCCTGCTGCCGCAACCAGACCAGGTACGGCTCCGGCAGATCAATGAGCAACGTCCCCGCATACTTTCCAAACGGCATCCGGGCCCGTGCCAGCTTCAAGAGGTAGGTGCGGTCCGGGAAGATTTCCTCCAAAGGCTACCCCTTCGCCAGCTTCGCCTTCAGCAGGTCGCCGAGCGTTCCCATGCCTTTCGGGGTCTCTGCGACACTCTTGCGGTAGGCGTCCATGGTCTCTGTCTGCTCTTGTTCGGCACGGCTTATCGAGGCCAGCGAAAGCGATATCCTCTTCTGCTCCCGGTCGACCCCTTCCACCTTAACCTCAACCTCCTGCCCCTCGGTGAGCACCTCTTTGGGATGCTGGATCCGCTTCCCGGCGCCGAGCTTGGAGATGTGGATCAGGCCGTCCACGCCGCTTGCCAGCGTCACGAAGGCGCCGAACGGGGTGAGCCTAGCCACCTTGCCCTGCTGGTAGGACCCTTCAGGGAAGGCGTGAGCCGCCTCTTCCCAGGGGTCGGCCAGGGTGTCCTTCAGCGAGAAGGAGATCCTGTCCTTGTCCCAGTCTATCCCCTTGACCACCACCTCGATCTCCTGGCCCACGGAGAGCACCTCGCTGACATCGTTCACCCGTGCCCAGGCAACCTCGGAAATCGGCAGCAGACCATCGATGCAACCGACGGAGACGAAGGCGCCGAAATCGCGCAGTGAGGTGACGGTCCCCTTGACCCGGTCTCCGACCTTCAGGGTCTCCTTCAGGGCGTCTTTTTGCTGCTGCAGTTCCTCTTCGAGCAGCGCGCGGTGCGACAGCACGATATTGCGTCCGTTCTCGGCGTACTCGCTGATCCGGAACGACATGTGCTTTCCGATCATCGCCGCGCTGTCCTCGATCCTCCTCAGCCCCATCTGTGAGAACGGGCAGAAGGCGCGGGAACCGGCGACCTTCACCTCGAAGCCGCCCTTCACCTCTTTCTCCACGACCCCGTCGACCGGGATGCCCGAGGCATACGCTTCTTCCAGCTGGGCGTTGCCGGCGGCAGCACCGCCGCCCGAGCCGATCTTGGTGGTGAAACGCATCTCGTTGTTGCGCGACGAGATGAACCAGGCGGTGACCTTGTCTCCCACCTGGACGCCCAGCTTGCCATCGGCGTCAGTCAATTCCTTTATGTCGAGGACCCCTTCGCCCTTGCGGCCGGTGTCTAGAAAGACCCAATCCTTGGTGATCTTGAGAACCGTCGCCTCCACCTTGGAGCCCGGCGCCAAGTGCCCAGAATCCTTCTGGCTGCGCTCGAACATGTCGGCAAAGCTTTCCTCTTCGGTCTCCAATTCTTCCCTGTTTTCGCTATCCATTTAATTTACCTCTTCACTTAATTATTGCGCTCAGGCACTCATGGAGCATACAGGGGACCCCACACCCTTGTCAACTACGTTTGCCCCATTCCGCCGCCATGTCGGCGCTATTTGCCGTCCAATACGGGGGAAATCCCGGCAATTACCCGGGCAATTGCCACAGCGTATTCCGGGCGTCGGCCGACGGAGCTCGCAGGTCTCCGGCTGAGAGATTATTTATAAGCAGAAAAGGGCTAAAGTATGCTAATGGCAGGCCGATATGATGCATGGTGGCCGGGAGAGGGGAGCCGAAACAACCAAAGGAGGAACAGAGTATGGGCGTTCTTGTGTGCTATGACGATTTCACCTACGATGTGGTCAACGACTATCACCTCGACTACTTGGTCCAGACAGGATGCATCGTCGGCTACGACAAATCCGGCGAGTGGGTCAAGACGGAAAGCTCGACGCTCCACGCGCCCAGCTCGATGAGCCCCTGCGGCAGCGCCCCCCCGCGCTGAGAAGCCGCCCAAAGGCCGATCCTTTCACACGCGGCTCACGATGCAAAGGGGGGAGTCACTAGACGCTCCCCCCGGAGGCGCCTCTGTGTCATCCCTTGCGGCACCCGCTACAGTCACAGCTCCCACCCCGTCAGCATCCTCACCGGTTTCCCTTCCTCTTGCGTCACCTGCCATTACTCATCACCTTGCCGCGCCTCTGGCATTACCGTTATTGATGACTCTCAGGGGACAGGTCCGGCGGCGGGCGCACTGGCAGAGAAAATCCGGGCGTCGGCCACGTCCATTAAACTGTGATAACATAGGATGCGGTAGAAATCTGAACCGGCACAGGGAGGAGCCATGAACCTGCCAGCGGCACTGAAAAAGATTTCGGATACGATCTGGGAACTCCCGATCAGCTATAAAGAGGGGATGCTGGTGCCCGCCCGCATCTATGCGACTGAGAAGCTCATCAAAGCGATGGATGCGGGGGTGTTCGAACAGGTCAGCAACGTCGCCACCCTCCCCGGCATACAGAGGTACGCCTACTGCATGCCGGACGGCCACTGGGGATACGGCTTCCCGATCGGCGGGGTCGCCGCGATGGACCCGGGGAGCGGCGTCATTTCGCCCGGCGGCATAGGGTTCGACATCAACTGCGGCATGCGGCTCGTGCTCACCAACCTCACCGCGGATCAGGTGAGGCCCCGACTGCACCAGCTGGTGGACCGGCTCTTCGCCAGGATTCCGACCGGCGTCGGCTGCCACGGCTTCGTCAAGCTGAACCAGAGCGAATTCGGCTCGTTAATCGCACAGGGATCGCGCTGGTGCCTGAAGAACGGCTTCGCCACCCAGGACGACCTCGACATGACCGAAGAAGGGGGCTGTTTTGCCGGCGCGGACCCATCCTCCATCAGCGACAAGGCGATCGAGCGGGGTTACAACCAGCTCGGCACGCTGGGCAGCGGCAACCATTACTGCGAGATCCAGGTGGCGCAGCCGGAGAACATCTGGGACGCGGAGCGGGCAGCGGCTTTCGGCCTCACCATACCCAACCAGGTGGTGATCATGTTCCATTGCGGCAGCAGGGGCTTCGGCCACCAGGTGGCGACCGACTACCTGAAGCTGTTTCTCTGCGTCATGGAGCGCAAATACGGCATCAAGCTGGTGGACCGCGAGCTCGCCTGCGCCCCTTTCCACTCCCCTGAGGGGCAGGCCTACTTCAGCGCCATGAAGTGCGCCGTCAACATGGCCTTCGCCAACCGGCAGGTGATCCTGCACCGCATCAGGGAGGTATTCTCGGAGGTGTTCCATGCCTCGCCGGACGACCTCGGCATGCGCATGGTTTACGATGTGGCCCACAACACGGCGAAGCTGGAGCAGCACCAGGCAAACGGGAGCAAGAAGGAGTTCCTGATGCACCGCAAGGGATCGACGCGCGCCTTCGGACCCGGTGCGCATGGTCTGCCCGCATGCTACAAAAAGACCGGACAGCCGGTGATCATCGGCGGGAGCATGGAAACCGGTTCCTACCTTTTGGCCGGGATGGAAAGCGGTGCCGAGGCCTTCTTCACCACGGCACACGGCAGCGGCAGGACCATGAGCAGACACCAGGCCAAAAAGAGCTTCCGGGGCGACAAGTTGCAGCGCGATATGGAACTGCGCGGCATTTACGTCCGCACCGACTCCTTTGGAGGGTTGGCCGAGGAGGCCGGAGACGCCTACAAGAACATAGACGAAGTGGTGGAGGCGACGGAACTGGCCGGGCTTAGCAGGAGGGTGGCGCGGTTGATACCGATAGGAAACATAAAAGGGTGACCGGAATGCTCAATCCGAACCTCAACCTCGGTCTGTTTCAGAGAGGTCCACAATGCCGTTTGAATATCGGGGTGACATAGCACACGCGGACATCGCCTTCAACGCCTGGAGCGAGACGCTTGAGGGGCTTTTCCAAGAGGCTGCCCAGGCGACCATGAAGGTCATGGTGGAAGATCTGACAGCCGTCCGTCCGGCGCAGACAGTGGAGATAAAGCTGGACCAAAGTAACGAGGAGATGCTCCTCTTCGATTTCCTGAACGAGCTTATCTTCTACAAGGACGCGAGAAGGCTGATACTTCTGCCTGCGCAGATCACCATCAGCAGGGGCGCCGAAGCATGCAGCCTGCAGGCGACGCTCAAGGGTGAGGAGATCGACGCCGGCAGGCATATGCTCAACACCGACGTGAAGGCCGTCACCATGCACAGGTTTTCGGTCGCGCAGGTCCAGGCAGGATGGCGCGCCACGGTGGTTCTGGATGTCTGACCGGCAGGTGAAACTGCCGTGAGGGGATATGAGCTAACGGATGGAGAAGTGCGGCTGCGCGATATACTCACTATGGCAGACCGGGCATCTTCCCGGCCCCTTGAGGCGCTCTCTCTTTCGAAAACGAAAAATCGCACGCCATGCGGAGGGCCGGATCTACCAGCAGTTCTCCATGGCGTGCGATCTTGATATGCTCCAGGTGCTCAAGCACCTCCTGCTCCTGAATCCCCACCCGCTCCGAGATCTCACCTGCAGTCAGGCTCTTCTTACCGACTAACGGACTAACCGGTCACCACTAGGTTATTCACCACGCCGTCCACCCCGAAGAGGTACCAGGCATCGGCCTCGGCCGCCATTTTGCTGTTCTGCGTCGCCACCGCGCCGGCCAGGGTGACGACCAGATCCTTGCTGTGTACGCTGATCTGGGATGCGTTCACCAGCGGGTCCTTCTCGAGGACCAGCCGAAGCGCGTCAGCGACCTCGTCATCGTCATCCTGCATTGGAGGTGACAACTCTATCCCGTTCACCACGTCCCGGCTGCCGGGAACCCACCAGGCAAGGACACCGGCCAGCCGCTTGTGCGAAATGCTCTCTGCGGTGCCGTTCAAGGTCACCACCCCGCCGGTGATCTCAACCTCCAGCATGCGGCTCGGGTCATCCAACGACCGCACCGTCTCCATCCCCTGCTTAACCAGAGCCCGGATGGAGTAGGCGTCGAAGGCGCTTTCACTTAGCAAGGCATTGCAGACGTGGTCGCGAATCTGCCCGTCTTCCATCGGCTCGGACGGCTCGACGCGCAGCCGGTCGACGATCCCCGAGACCGGCGCAGGCGCGGCAGCGAGTTCCAGCACGATCTTCTTGGCGGCAATACCGTCCACTTCGCCTGAAACGGTGACGATGCCGTCAGCGAAACTCAGCTCGACAGCATGGCTGTGCAGGTTCACTCTCGGGTCCCGCTCCAGGGCGGCCAGGATTGTTCCAACGACCTCTTCTCCTCGTATCATCGTTGTTCCCCCTTTAATTGGACATCATCCGTTCAGACGCTCATGCTCACAAGCGGGCGCCAGACGGGCCCCTCGGATGCATGCCGGCACATGAGGGCACGCGCAAAAAGCAACGGATAGATTGTATCACGGAGAATGGGTATGTCGACGCGGGGCGTCGGTGCGGTGCAGCGAGAATCGACAAGGCGGGTCCGGGTCGTCCACCTCCCCCCTCCTCTTGAAGCGGAGGACCTGAGCGGAAGAGGGGCGCCGGTCAAGTCGGGTCCGGGGAATTTAACGGGCTCGGGCAGCCATCGGCCTAGAGTATCCGGGTGAGGAAGGATTTGATCCGGTCGTGCTCCATCTGGTTGGCGAAGAAGTCTTCCGGGGTCCCCTGGGCCACGAAGGAACCGGCCTCCATGAAGATGACCCGGTCGGCCATTTCCTTGGCAAACCCCATCTGGTGCGTGACGATGATCATGGTCATCCCCTCCTTGCCTAAGGACCGGATGGTGTCGAACACCTCGCCGATCAGTTCGGGATCGAGCGCGGAGGTCGGCTCGTCGAAGAGCATCAGCTTGGGCCGCATGGCGAGCGCCCGGGCTATGGCGACGCGCTGTTTCTGGCCGCCGGAGAGCGTTGCGGGAAAGACGTCGCGCTTGTCGGAGAGACCGACCTTGGCCAGCATGTCCAGGGCGATCTCGCGCGCCGCGTCGGCCGGCTTCCGCTGCACGGTGAGCGGCCCTTCCATCACGTTGCCAAGGACCGTCATGTGCGGGAAGAGGTTGAAGTGCTGGAACACCATGCCGATCTCCGAGCGCAGCGCGCAGATCTTGGCCGGAGTATCGAGGTGTCGCCGGCCATGCTTGTTCCTCAGGTAGCCGATCTCGCTCCCCTCGAACATGATGGTGCCGTCCTCGATCTCCTCCAGAAAATTTATGGAACGAAGCAGCGTCGACTTTCCGGAGCCGGAAGGGCCGATGATGACGACGATCTCGCCTGGGCAGACGTCGAGGTCAACGCCGTTGACCGCGGTGAGCGCGCCGAAACGCTTGGTGATCCCCCTGAGGCTGATAAGCGGTTGGTTAGCGGTTTTCATAGATGCCGGCCCGTGTTTCGATCTTTTCGAAGATGAAGGTGAAGATGGTCGTGAAGAGGAGGTAGATGAGGGCCGCGAGGATCAGCGCCGTGATGTTGAAGTAGGCGTTGAACATCTGGTCGGCCGAGCGCATCAGCTCCACCATGGCGATGGTGGAAACCAGCGCGGTGTCCTTGATGAGCGCGATGAATTCGTTTCCGACGGGAGGCATGAGCCGCTTGTAGGTCTGCGGTATGATGACGCGGCGCATCGCCTGCCAGTAGGTCATCCCGATCGCCTTGGCCGCCTCCATCTGCCCGTGCTCGATGCTCTGGATCCCGCCGCGGATGATCTCGCCCAGGTAGGCGGAATAGTTGAGCCCAAGTCCCAGTACCGCGGCGGTGAACGGCTTGAAGGTGATGCCTAGCGAGGGAAGCCCGTAGTAGATGAAGAAAAGCTGCAGCAGAAGCGGGGTCCCCCGGAAGAGCCAGATGATGAACCAGCAAAGGGTCGAGACCGGCCTGAAGCTGCTCAGGCGTCCCAGCGCGATTAAAAGTCCCCCCAGGGGCGAGATCAAAATGGTGCAAAAGACCAGGGTGATGGTCATCACCGATCCCTTGAGAAGCTGCGGCAGGAAGCGCAGGCAGTCCTCCAGGAAGACGGCGGACCTCGACTTCCGCTCACGCTGCACCGAGGCAAGGAAGTTCTTCGCCTCGCTGTTGTCGGGGTAGACGGCGAGCACTTCCTGCGCATCCGCGCCGGCTGCGGCGAAATCCTTCAGGGCGAAGTGGAGCCTTGCTATCTGCATCCGGCTTCTGACGAAGGCGCTGTTGTCGTCGCCCTTGGAGACGGGGATCTTCTGCAGCAGGGTGATGGCGGCGGGGAGATCGCCACTGCCCATGGCCTCGTTTGCCTCGTGGAAGATCTGATCGTAATCCTCGGCATGTGCCATCGGGACAAGGAGCAGGAGCAAGCAAGAAAAAAGCAGGATCGTTTTGCAGACCCTGCCGGAAAAGACTTTCATCGGCATACCTGATTAGTTCGGCTGAAAACGCCCTCCCCCCGGCTGGAGGGAGGGCAAAAGATTCGTTATTTCCACTTTTTCGGGTTGGTGATGTCCTCGCCGAACCACTTCTTGGAAATCTTGCCCATGGTCCCGTCCTTCACCATTGCGTCGAGTGTTTTCTGCACGGCCTGACGCAGTTCCACGTCCTCCTTGCGGAATGCCACGCCGAACGGCTCCTTGGTGATGTTGCCGGCGAGGATCTGGAACTTGCCGGGACGCTTGGCGATGAAATCGCGACCGGTCGCATCGTCGATGACCACCGTGTCGAGACGCTTGGACTCGAGATCCAGCAGGGCTTTCGGGTTGTCCTCGTATTCGCGGACCTCGGCGGGGGGAGCCGGAAGCTTCTTGACGGCCTCGATCGCCGAGGAACCCTTCTGCACGCCGACCTTGGCCCCTTTGAGGTCCGCCAGCTTCTTGAATTTCTTCTCGCCGAAGCGGATCACCGCGACCTGGCCGTCCATCTTGTACGGCTTGGTGAAGGCGACCTCTTTCTTGCGCTCTTCCGTGATGGTCATGCCGTTCCAGATGCAGTCAAATTTCTTGGCATTGAGGGAGTGCATGACGCCGTCCCAGGCGGTCGGCTGCCACTTGATCTTGATGCCCAGGCGCTTTCCCACCTCTTCGGCAGCATCGATGTCGAAACCGACCAGTTCGCCCTTGTCGGTGCGAAAACCCATGGGAGGAAAGGCGTCGTCCAGGCCGATGGTCAGGCTGCCCTGGCTTTTCACCCTCTTGAACGACCCGTCAGCGGCGAAAGCGGAGACGGCGCAGGCGAGGACCAGCAGGCACGAGAACAAACTCAAAAACCTTTTCACGTTTTGGCTCCTTTTAACCTTGGTATTTGAAAGATTGCTGCAAAGAAGTTTTGATGAGAGCAAACGGCCGTTTCGACCGGCGGATTATTGCAGAATATCGCGCCAGCGTCAAGGGGGGATTGGCAGTGGCAAACGAGCGCTGCCGACCGGGGGTCGGGAGCGTCCGGCGGGTGGTGCCTGAGGCGGTTGCGTATACTTTATTGCCCGAAATTTCGCGAAAGGGTATAATCCGGATCGATCAGCTAAACTTCTTTCCGGCGCAGCAGCGAGGCTATTTAGGATGTGCAAGAAGATCTTCATCGCGGCTACAGGGCAGCATTGCGGCAAGACCACAATCAGCCTGTCCCTCATTCACCTGGCTAAGAAGAAATACGCCAGGGTAGGCTTTATCAAGCCCATTGGCCCGAAGCTCTTCGTATTCGACGGCGTGCAGATGGATATGGATGCGGCGCTGATCGCCTCGATCTATGGCTTGGAAGAGGACCGGGCTTTGATGTCCCCGGTGGTACTTGGCCGGGGTTACACGAAAAAATACCTCTCGGGCGAGATCCCTGCCGAACTGCCGCTTGAAAGTATCAGGCAGGCCTGCAAGGAACTGGAAGCCAAGAACGACTTCCTCATCATCGAAGGATCGGGGCACGGCGGGGTAGGCTCCGTCATCGGGATCAACAACGCGCAGATCGCCCGGGAACTCGACGCACCCGTTATCATGGTGGCAAGCGGCGGGATCGGATGCGTCATCGACTCCGTCGAGTTGAACCTCTCCCTGTTCAAGCAGGAGGGCGCCGACGTCAGGCTGATCCTGGTGAACAAGCTGCTGCCCGAGAAGCGGGCCGAGGCCCTGCACTACCTGCAGCAGTACTTTCAAAGCCGGCGCCAGACGCTGGCCGGCGCGTTCGACTACTCGACCATCCTCGCCAACCCCACGCTGATCGACCTCTCGAACCTGTTAAAGCTTCCGCTAAACGGCGACCAGCAGGCGAAGAGCAGGATCATCAACCACATCCAGCTCGGGGCTGCGTCGTCACAGCGCGTTATCGATACCTTGCAGGATTCGACACTGCTCATCACCACGAGTTCCAGGGACGAGTTGATCGTGACGGCATCGGCCCTCTACAACATACCCGCCTACCGGCGCAAACTCGCCGGCCTGGTCATTCCCGGGATCGCCCCCATCTCCGCCATCAGCCAGAAGATCCTGGACGACAGCAACATCCCTTACATACGCACCACGCAAACCACTGCAGAAGTCTTCATCACCCTGACCGAGCACGTCTCCAAGATAACGGCGGACGACCAAGAGAAAATCAGCCATATCAAGTCCTCTGCAGAGAGGGTCTTCGATTTCAGCGCCATAGACGCACTGGCAAAATAAGCCGAACGGGCACGGATTTAACGGATGCAACAGATAAAGGCAGATCGAGCAGCAAGTAACTGAAAAAGTTTCTGCCGGTTCAATCTGCCTTTATCCGTATCATCCCGCCTGCGCGCTGAAGCGCTTCGGCGCGCAAGCCGCGTTCAATCCGTGTCCGGCCTTTGCCTCAGTCCCTTGCCGCAGCCGCCTCATAAATGCCCAACGGCGTCGAATCCACGACCAGCACCGGTTTCCCCAGCTCACGCTCCAGATCCTCCAGGGTCAGATCGTCGAGGAACACCCCCTCGCCCTCCTTCATCATGACGTCCGGAACCAGGACCAGGTCCCCCAGATCCGTTCCCTTCAGCGCCGCGATGATGTCCCTGCCGCAGACAAGACCGGTCACGGTGACCGTAGGGCCGAAGAGCCTGTTGGGAACCGCCACCGGAATGAACGAGGCACCGGTCACTTTGGAGAGGCGCTCCAGGAACTCGGCGAGGTAACGGTAAGGGGATTGCCCGGTGACCACCGTGATCCGCCCCTCTCCCAGATGCTCAGCCTCCTCCAGAACCTGCTCCGCGTCCGATAGAAAGAGCGGGATCATGCCGACGCCGTTTTCCAACTGCGGCAGGTCGCCGTACTCTTCCAACGGCGGGAAAGGAAGCTCCCCCTTGATGTAGAACTCGTCCGCCAGGAACAGGAAAGGCTCCCCCAGCCGCTGGGCCAGCGTCTGCGCCCTTTCCCCCCACTGTTTTATGAAGGAAGCGGCGAACGCTTCGGTCAACGGGGTCAGCGCGGGGAGTTTGCTGCGGTGACCCGTGAGGCCGACCGGAACCACGGCAAGAGAGGAGACGAACGGATGCATCCGGGCGAGATCCTCCACGGTGCGCGCGAAAGCCTCGCCGTCGTTCAGCCCGGGGCAGAGCACGATCTGGGTGTGCATGGTGATCCGGGCCTCCGCGAGTTCCTTCATGACCTCGAGGATCGGCAGAATGCCGCTCTTGCCGAGCAGACTCTCCCTCAAGACGGGATCTGTGGCATGAACGGAGATGTAGAGCGGCGACAGGCGCTGCTCCTTGATCCTCTCCAGTTCGGCGCGGCCGATATTGGCGAGCGTCACGTAGTTGCCGTAGAGAAAGGAGAGGCGATAGTCCTCGTCCTTTACGTAGAGCGGGCTGCGCAGACCTTTCGGCAGCTGGTGCACGAAGCAGAAGACGCAGTTGTTGCCGCAGCGCGCCGGCGCCGGCGCCTCGAAACTGAGCCCCAGCGACTCCCCCTCTTCGCGCTCCACCTCAAGCTCCCACAACTCGCCGTCTGCCTTCTCGACCTCGAGAACGAGGTCGTCATCGGCCCCGAAGTAATTGTAATCTATGACGTCGCGCATGGGATGCCCGTTCACCGAGATGAGCCTGTCTCCCGGCTCGACCTCGAGTTCCTGTGCGATACTTCCCGGCATTACCCTGTCGACGATGAGACCTGGCATCAAACTTCCTCCTGATGTCGCGTATGCTTTACGCTTGTAACTTTTAGATGGCGCTGGGAAAGAGTGCCGGCCGGCGTTGTGCCCGAGCGGGTGACCTGGCATCGGGAGTGAACCGGCACGCGAAAACTAATGATAGGGGCAGAAGCAGGAATTTGGCAACAGATAAAAAGGCAGCCGGCTCAAATCGAGCCGGCTGCGAGGAGAGCAGCTTTGCGTTTCTTACGTTTTTTTTGGTGGAACGGGGGCAATTGTTACTGCCCTTTATGGTGCAACGGTGACTACTGGTGGAGGCGGAAGACGCCGTCTACGGAGGTGATGCTGCAGATAGCGTGCTTATAGATGAGGATATCGCCGTGAACTTCCATCAGCACCGAAAAGTTGTCGAACGATTTGATATGGCCCTCAAGCTTCTCACCGGACATGAGCTGCACCAAAACCTTCACGCGCTCCTTGCGAGACTGGTTAAGATACTGGTCCTGGATGTTAAAAGGCGTTTTCGGCATGATTCCGCTCCTTTAGCTAAAAAATTCAATCACATGTGCAAGGATATTAGCAAAACATTCAGGATATTCAAGCCAATAAATATCATTTTCCTTAGTGAACCAGGTCATCTGTCTTTTTGCATAGCGCCTGGTGTCACGTTTTATGAGCTCAACTGCCTCATTTAGCGTACATTCTCCTGCCAGACAGGCCGCAATCTCCTTGTAGCCGATGGAGCGCATCGCCTTCAATTCCCGGCTGCAGCCTGAAGCGATCAGCGCCCGGACCTCGTCGACCAGGCCGTCCAGCAGCATCTGCTCGACCCGCCCCTCGATGCGTCGGTACAACTCCTGCCGCTCGACCTTGATCGCCATCTTGAGGGTGTCGTAGTAACTGCCGGAGAAGGCGTGCTCGGAGCGAAAGGCGGAGATCGGGCGGCCGGTCTGGCTGTAAACCTCAAGGGCGCGGACGATGCGCACCCGGTCGTTGGAATGCAGGCGCGACGCGGTTTCCGGATCGACCAGGAAAAGGCGCCGCAGCAATTCCTCGCCCGGCACGTCGGCGAACTGCAGGCGCAGTTGCGGGTCGCCGGTGGGAGAATCGACCAACCCCTCGAGGAGCGCGCGGATGTAAAGACCTGTGCCGCCGACCACGATCGGCTTCATCCCCCTGCGGTCGATATCGACGATAGCCGCAGCCGCCTCACGCCGAAAGTCCGAGGCTGTGAAGTTCAGTTCAGGAGAGACGAAATCCAGCAGATGATGCGGAACCCGGGCGCGCTCCTCAACAGACGGTTTTGCGGTGCCGATATCCATGCCGCGGTAGATCTGCATGGAGTCCGCGTTGACGATTTCTCCACCGATCTGTTCGGCAAGCCTCACGGCAAGGGCGCTCTTCCCGGAGCCGGTGGGACCACCCAGCACGAGCAGTCTGATCTTTTTTTCTGTCATGGCTTCATGGCTTCATGGGCTCGATGGACTTCATGGACTCAATGGGGCAAAAGAATGGATAAGGTGGACGGCATAGAGAAGATGATTCAGGCACTTTGCGCCTTGCTTTGGGTGTTCATTGTCAATTGTCCATCGTCCACTGTCAATTGCGTTTAAACATCTTCTCCACTTCCGCAAGCGTGATGCACTGCATCACCGGCCTGCCGTGCGGACAGTTGCTGGAAAAGTCGGTGTCATCCATCTGGCTGAACAGCGCCGCGATCTCCTGCTGCGTGAGCGTGCGGCGGCCGCGCACCACGCTGTGGCAGGCGATCCGGGCCAGGATATCTTCCTGAATGTCGGTGAAAGTGCGGCTGCGGCTGAGGCTCCCCAGTTCTTCCAGGATGTCGCGGATGGTGCGCAGGTAATCGGTGCCGGCCAAGACCTGCGGCACCCCCTTCAAAAGCCAGGTTTTGCCGCCGAATTCCTCGAGTGCAAAGCCGAGACGGGCCAGTTCGGCCAGGTGCTCCGATAGGACTGCCGACTCCCTGAACGAAAGCTCCATGGTCTCCGGGAAAAGAAGCCCCTGGCTGTCCACCTCCTTGTCGGCAAACTCTCCCTTCAGTTTCTCGAAGGCGACCCTTTCGTGTGCCGCATGCTGGTCGACGAGGACCAGGTCCGTCCCCTTCTGGCACAGGATGTAGGAGGCGTTGAACTGGCCGATCACGCAGAGCGAGGAGAAGTAACCGCCTGCCGGAGACCCGCAACCGCACGACTGCGGGACTCCCTCCACTTCAAGGGGAGGGTCGGGGCGGGGATGGGTTTCCCCCGGAGAGCGACTCGGGGATAGATCCTCCTTGAAGTGGAAAGGGGCACGTGCATTAAGCGGCGGTTGAGGGCGCGACTGGTAATCGACCAGCAATTCCCTCACCTCGGCAACCCTAGCCGCGCTCACACCGGATGACATGGTTTCCACGGCGTTGCCGGTGTCAGCGGGATGTGGCGCACCCGCCGCCTGAGCTGCCCGGCCCGACGTCTCACGGGTCTGGAAAGGGAGCGCATTCGAAGCGACAACCCTCGCCGGCGGGGTTGGCAGGCCGCTTGGCTGCGCGCGCGTGAGCCACGGGGTCTCCTTGAGCACCGACTCGACGGCGCTCTGGATGGCGTCGTGCACCCTACCCTGCTCCCGGAAACGGACCTCGTGCTTGGTCGGGTGAACGTTCACATCGACCTCGCCGGGCGCGATCTCGATAAAGACGGCGACAACCGGGTAGCGCCCGCGCTCCAGGAAATTCCGGTACGCCTGCAGGATCGCGTGCTGCACGACCTTGTCCTTGATGAAGCGGCCGTTTATGTAGGTGTAGAGATGGCTCGCCGCACTCCTGCTGCACTCCGGTGCAGCCACGAGCCCGGTCACCTTCAGTCCGCCCGCGTCCTGGTAGCAAACCGGATAAAGCGAGGCGGCAATGGAGCGACCCAGCATGGTCGCCACACGCTCCTTAAGATCCGCATCGAGCGCCCGGAACACGACCTTGCCGTCGTTTAGGTAATTGAAGCGCACATCCGGCCTGGAGATGGCCAGCCGCGTCAACAGTTCCCCGACGTGCCCCCCCTCGGTTTCCGGGCTCTTCATGAACTTTAGCCGCGCCGGCGTGTTGAAGAAGAGGTTCCTCACCGCGATCACGGTACCGGCAGCCATGCCGCACCCCTTCACCTCCTTGATCCGCCCCCCCTCGGCGTAGATCTCCGTCCCCTCTACCGTGTCGCCGGTCCGGGTGGAGATGGTGAGGCGGGAGACGGAGGCGATCGAGGGGAGAGCCTCGCCGCGAAAGCCGAGGGTGGAGAGGGAGAAGAGGTCCTCGTCGCAGGCGATCTTGCTGGTGGCGTGCCGTTCAAGGGCCAGGAGCGCATCCTCGCGGGACATGCCGGAGCCGGTGTCGGAAACCCTGATGAGCCTTCTGCCGCCGGACTCGATCTCAACGACCACCTCTTTGGAGCCCGCATCGAGCGCGTTCTCCACGAGTTCCTTAGCCACGGAGGCGGGACGCTCCACCACCTCGCCTGCAGCGATCTTGTTGGTAAGGTTTTCGGGGAGTATTCTTATGCTTGTTGCCAAAACAGACCTCACAGCTAGTTGCAATGAATGCGACAGCCAACATACCTTAAGGGCCGGTCCTTTGTAAATCCAAGATTTTCGGTATTGCCCGGCAGGGCATCGATTAGAGGGAATGGACCTTCGACTGGCTAGGCTCCTGCCGGTTCCATCTGCGTCGGCAGCGCGCAATCTCTGCGCTGAACGGGCGGGTCAATCGCGTCAGCAATGCCGTCTTTACTGGACGGGTCTGCCCCGCGCCGACTTAGCGGGCGTTACACACTGGAGCCCTTTGACGGCAGCTCCTTTACGTTGCGGGCATAGCAAAGAGTGCTATAAAGTACAAATGAAATTTTGTCTACACATAGCCAGTTGCACCATTGCAGCATCCCTTCTGTCCAGCGCCCTCGCCTGCCGGGCTGACGCGGCCAGCTCGCCATTCGTCAATCCGCCCCCCTCCTATCTTCTTCAGGTCAACGGGCGCACCTACCGTGAGAGAAATTCCGACACGCGCCGCGCTCCCGCGAGCCTTACCAAGATGATGACCGCGCTCATCGTCTTGGAAGAACTGGATCTGGACGAGGTGGTTACGGTGAGCCGCAGCGCAGCCCGTGAGACGGGCAGCAGGATCGGCCTCAGGCGCGGGGACCGTCTGACGGTCCGCGCTCTCCTCGCCGCCACGCTGATGAACTCGGCAAACGATGCCTGCCGCGCCCTGGCCGATCATGCGGCCGGCAGCCAGAGGGCCTTCGTGGCACGGATGAACGCCCGGGCACGGCGCCTCCAACTTGAAGACACGCGCTTCTCCAATGCCTGCGGCCATGACCAGGCCGGACTCTATTCGACGGCGCACGATCTGGCACTTCTCAGCGAGCGGGCGTTGCGCATCCCGCTCTTTGCAGAACTGGTGGCCCGACGCAGCATGCGCATAGCAACGGTGAACGGGCGCCGTACCTTCTACCTCAGGAATAAAAACAGGCTGATAGGGAGGTATGCGGGGGCACGCGGCGTGAAGACCGGTACCACCCCGAATGCCGGTCAGTGCCTGGTGGCCCTCGCGCAACGGGAGGACAGAAAGGTGCTCCTGGTCATCATGCACGCAAGGAACCGGTGGCGAACGGCGCCGGCCATGCTCGATGCGGCCTTTGCGGCAAGTTCGACAACGGTGGGGGGAACCGACGGCAACAGGCGAAAAGCGACACGAGAGCTCAACGACAGCAGCAAGTTAAAAGCGGGACGGAAGTGACCGCAGCAAAGGCAGGTGTTATCACTGCCATGTAACGTAATCGTAACTCCGCATCGAACCGGCATCCCCGAAATCCCATCCAATACCACGCCCGCCCAGTCAGATTCGCCCCCCTCTCAAGCCTCCGTTTACCGCGAGGCTTTTCACCTTTTTCGACACGCACCCCCCCGAACTTCCTGATTCTATGGAGCAAATCCCCGTTCGCCCTGCTTGCCCCGCGATCCAAACGTATCGGTCGCGCCCCTTGGCTCCGTCCACGGCTCGGGATGTTGGCACCGTTCCTGCTCTAAGCCGGGGGAATCGATATGCGGACCGCTTGAGAACGGCGGATCCGCTTGGTGGATGAAGGCATCATGGAAAGGAGGAGCAGACCAAAGAAAGACGTTTTTGGAACCACGGCAGGACCTTTAATGCAACCCATGTGAGTTAAATGAAAAAGGAGAAAGATGCATGAAGAAAACATTGGCAGCACTAGCAGTTTTCAGCCTCACCGCAGCCGGCGTCGCATTCGGCGCAGCAAACCGCGGTGACGGCGTCGTCGGCGGACCGCACGACATGACGGTTTACGGCTATGTCGACAACCAGGCCCGGGTATGTGCATTCTGCCACACCCCGCACCACGCGGCATCGACCGGCGGTGAGTACCTCCCCCTCTGGTCCCGCGCCGAGGACACCAAGCCGTTCAACGTCGCTTACAACAGCTCGACCGTTAACGCGGCCGGCCTCCAGGAAGCAACCAGCGACAAGGCGATCGGACCGACCCGCCTTTGCATGAGCTGCCACGACGGCACGATCGCTCCGGATCAGCACTACGGGGCATCGGCTGGCGCGGCAACCCTGACCGGCGACAACTTCTCCGCAGTAGGTAACGGCGCAGGCGTCGGAGCAGGCGTCGCAGGCCTCACCAACGACCACCCGGTCGGCTTCGACTACCCGGCAGTGGCAATCGGTCCCGAGACCGGTATCGCTCCGGACGCGGCCACCCTGCAGGCTGCTGCTGACGATCCCAACGCTGACGCCTGGATCCGTAACCCGAACGCACCTTACCTGGACAACTCGATGGGGCTGAAAGTTGCCGACCGTCTCTA
>Ga0209317_1000535_pt1 | contig 44119 bp, 26 predicted proteins | sample RifGroB2_FD_183994 | JGI IMG/M metagenome (GOLD analysis project Ga0209317, IMG submission 183994) | Soil microbial communities from Rifle, Colorado, USA - Groundwater B2 (SPAdes) (version 2) | ecosystem: Environmental > Terrestrial > Soil > Unclassified | place: Rifle, Colorado | collected... | reverse complement strand
TTCTTAACCGTGATTACAACCTGATCGGCTGGAGAATCAGCCACTCCATCGTTGACAATCAAGGATAAGGTATAACTGGTATTGATAGTTACTTCCGGAGCTGTAAACGTTGGCTTTGCATCAGTTGTCGAGCTCAATAAAATTCCAGCCGGAGCAGTCCATTTGTACGTCAGTGGATTACCATCAGGATCGGAAGAAGCTGAACCATCAAGTGAAACAGTTGCCCCTTCATTCACTGCCTGATCGGAACCGGCATTGGCTACAGGGTTTCCGTTGGCTACATTCTTAACCGTGATTACCACCTGATCAGCTGGAGAATCAGCCACTCCATCGTTGACAATCAAGGATAAGGTATAACTGGTATTGATAGTTACTTCCGGAGCTGTAAACGTTGGCTTTGCATCAGTTGTCGAGCTCAGTGTTATTCCGGCCGGAGCAGTCCATTTGTAAGTCAGTGGATTGCCATCAGGATCGGAAGAAGCCGAACCATCCAGCGAAACTGTTCCTCCTTCGTTTACAGATTGGTCAGGACCTGCATTTGATGCCGGAATTTGATTGGCTGGAGCAGCAACTGATAGTTTCACAAATACTGACTCTCTTACAGTAAAAGTGGGCGCTGTTGTTGGTTGACCAGTAAAAGGATCCAGATATTCTGCCGTTATTCCGGAAAGTTCTTTGTTTTGCGAAGAATCCCAGAATTTATAAGTAATGGCATTTCCAGGAGTAAATCCGTTAAAAGATCCATTATCCGTTTGGGATGCCGCAACAATGGCATGAGTACTTGCGTTTGTTAAAACTATTGCCTTAGTAAGTGTTACAACACCACAACAGACAGAACCATCAAATACCGCAATTTCATCTCCTGCTTCAAGAGCTGTGGTACCAATTGTAGCGTTCACCACGAAAATAGTCATGTGATCATGTCCTGCCCCAGTGAACGAAACTGCAAAATGTCCCTGAGCAAAACTATTTGCCGCTATTAGGAGAATCACTATTAAATATGTAAGCCTTTTCATGGAATTTATTTTTATAGTTTTTTAAATATTGCCACTACAAGTTGAATTTATTAGTGACTCAGCACTACCTTTTCTACCGAATTATTTGCTTTTATAAAATAGCTTCCGGAAGTCATTTTTACACCATCGTCATTCTTCCCATCCCAGGTAAGGGTGGTCCCTGTATAGCTATTTCCCACATATAGCGTTCGAATCAGTTGTCCACTGAGATCGAATACTTTGACATCCAGTTTTTGAGTCATAGAAGTGTTTAATTCTATGGTGATCTGTTCACCAAATGGATTTGGATAACATTTAATTGTTATAGGTTGGGTTAACTCAATAACCTTGGTTGCCAGTTCTGTATGGACTACTGCAAACATGGATTCCCCTTTTTCAAAGATGCTGCTGCTGTTATTCTGGATATCGGCCTGCAGCAAATATTCCTGATTGTTTCGGAATAACCGGAGACTTATTGGATTTTGAGGAGTGAACCCATTAGATGAAACTGCCAGGCCATCATTGCAAGAGGCAGGGATACTGATGTTGTTTAGACGCAGTTGTTCTGAACCAATCCGGGCGGACCCGACACAGAGTTTCCCATCGAATATTCCGATTTCATCACCTTCTCTTAACCCTCCTTTTGCCAGATCGACCAAGTTAATGGTTGCATGGTCAGTGCCATTTCCAATATAAACTTTACCAAAATGCTCGGATTGTAGGATTTCAGGAGGAATAACCGCCAGTTTGGTCCCACTTGCAGGTATCGTTAATGTTCCAGCTGAATTCATTCTTACCATATAACCTTTATTCGGTGTCAGGTTTCCGATGTTGTTCGTCCATCCGCCAAAGACACCGAGGTCTTCAAGGGTCATTCCAGATTCATTCATCACTTTTTTAAGCTTACCTGAATCTATCAGAGGTTGGAAGATCGTCATGGCATCCGTTGTTTGATTGGTTGGATATCCCATTATATTCCATCCAATATTCAGGTTGATTTCCTTTGGTAAGGAAACAGGTAATCCCTGAATTTCCAACACTACAGGTCCGGTAACATTCACTTTATATCCCCGGTTGATATCCATATTGCCAATATTGTTGGTCCAGCCGCCGAATACACCAAGATTTTCGAGTGTATAGCCCTTTTCATCCAACACTTTCTTCAGTTTTCCGGCAGTAATCAGTGGCTGGAAAATATCCATCATATCCAAGTTGGCCGGAGTAACATTGGCTGAAATAATGTTCCATCCAATATTCAGACTTATCGACTGGGTAATTGTTGAACTGACATTTTTCACTGTTACAGTTACCTGTGAAACCGATGAGTTTACTTTGCCATCGTTCACAACAAGCTCAAATGTGTAGGTTTGATCTGTAACCACTTCCGGGGCGGTAAATGTAGGTTTGGCTACGGTTTCCGAGCTCAGGGTAATTCCTGAAGGCGCTGTCCATAAATAGGTGATGGCATCATTGTCAGGATCAGTTGAACCGGAACCATCAAGTGTTACCACAGTATTTTCATCTACCGTTTGGTTTGCTCCGGCATTGGAGTTTGGAGCCTGGTTCGTACTTTGTAACGTCCATTGGGCTTTAGAACTTGAAACTCCCTGTTTACCTGAACTATACTTCTTTAACTGACTCATGTCAAGTGTAACTGTGTATGTTCCACTGGCATTGCCGGCCTGATCCATTCCTGTCAACACAAAGAGTTTGTCAGTTGATTTGGTAATGGTCAGATCTTGAGTTCCGACCGATTGCCCGTTACGTTCAAACTTCAGGTAATCTTTCAATTTGGTATCATCGAGCAATTTGTCGTTAAACTCAATTTGCAACGATGTTGGTTGTGTGGTTACAGCAGCAAGCGGTGTATTTTTCCAGCTTGAGAGAAGCGCAGCTTCATCAATAAACACAGGTATTTCAGTAACAGACTGATTGGTGTAACTATCAATACAATAGACTTGTAGCGTGAGATTACCTCCAAAGCTGAAATTGACCGGCAAACTTAACGGACCTGCAGCTACATTTGCTGAATCGGCCAAAAGTATTGGATTTACTTGGTCAGTCTGGTAAATTTGAATCCGTGTATTGGGTTCATTCACAACCATCGTTGCATATAAACTACGAGTAGCCGTAATATCATCGGTACTGGAAAATCCCATATCCGGAGTGATGTGCAATTCGGTCACCGCTTTGGGTGGTACACGGTAAACGATCCAATTATACTTCACTGTGTCGGTGCGTAAGTTGCCTGCAAAATCGGTAACGTCCTTCATTTTTACCATGAATAGATAATTACCTTCATTATACGTCAACATCCGGAATTGAGTAATCAGGTAAGTTGAATCACTCTTCGAAGCGAAATTAAGTTGTGAGAGCGGTTGCCTCAAACCATCTTTCCATAATTCGAGAGAAGCAAGTCCAAATCCTTTCACTGCTTCGTTAAACTTAACCGTAAATGCCGTGCGGTGTTGTGAATCGTAACCATCGCTGGTTGAAGGAATGATCTGACTTATCAATGGAGCAGTCTGGTCAATTTCCCATTCGACGCTCTGTGTCAGAATGCCGTTGACTCCGTTGAGCGATTTGATGTTTGGCAAATCAACGGTAAGCGAATATTTTCCATCCTGAGACATGAATGATTTCAATCCGGAAAGCTGGAATAATTTACCTTCAATATCCATTGGCGTTACCAACACTGTTCCTGAAACTGCTGATCCGTCTTTCTTCCATGTGAACCGGGCTGGTAAAAGCGTTGAAAAATCTATGGGAAGATTAAACCGAAGCATCATGTTATCAAAGGATGCACCGATGTTGTTGTCTGGCAATCCGATAAATTCGCTGACTGCAGGAATATCAATGAACTGAGTCCAGGTGGCTTGTTTTCCTATCTGACCTTTTGTCCCCAGTAAATTACTGATTTGGTCAGTGTTTACATTTAAAACATAGAAACCGTTTCCTACTGACTTTGTAGTCAGATCAACCTTGTAAGTGATCGGATCAAGCTGGGTAACGGTAACTGTATTATCCATCACATCAGCTCCACCCTGGATACGCAAAACCATATCTTCGTAATTAAAGGTTGCAGGATCAATTGGGTTTTGGAACACCACATTCACCGAGGTTACAGGCGAAGTTACCGCAGCAGCCGGCACATTATCAATCTTAACAATTACAGGATAGGTCTGATCTTTTGGAGCAAAGCGGATGATATATTTTTGAGTAGTGTTTGCTGCAAATACATCCAGAAAATGCATTATATTCTCATACACTGGATCTTCTCCATCAGGAAGGGTTACAAAAGTTTGCCATACATTATCCAATGGTACTACCTGTCCATCTTCGCGTGTCACACTGACAATTTTGTAGTTGCCGCCGCCAGGATCACTGAATTTGATATAGTTCCAGCCAATTTGTTTTGGAGTAACCAGCAGTTCAATTTCATGATTTGCTGAGGCTACAGAGCCTGAGGTGCTTTGAGATACTGCCGGATAAACATCGAGTGTTCCACCGTTCGATAGATAGATAATATCCGGAAATTCTTTGGAATCCTGAACTTCGTTCACCAAAAAGTCATTGATTCCATCTTCAACTCCTGAATAAACCCGGACTCCTTTAATCAGTTCATGCAACGCAACGCCGCTTATCAGACTCAGATCGGGATTTCCACGGCTATCCAAATGGGTCAACTTGGTTTCGTATGAAATGAAGTGACCAAGCAGATCGCTGGTAAACCACCACTGCCCGATGGTAGATTTTTTAGGTGCTATGTTTCCAAAGTCGATGTTAGTCAAGCCCAATTGCCGTGGCTGTCCGTTCAGGTTAGAAGCGACTAATGCGAAATTAATGGCCAATCCTTTTTCGTTTTCAACAATTTTTGGTTGAGCGCTTTCAATACGCACATTTTTGGCAGTACCAAATCCGTTATTTTGAATCATCACATCAAACTCGGCAGGAACGATTGGTTCAACGGGGGCTGTCAAAGCATCATCTCCCAGAATGTCGCGTGACATAAAGTAATGCAGGAATAAATCCGGACTTGGGTTCACATCGAGGGTTACCGGGAACAAAGGTTTGGTAACCGTTACACTGGTAAACGGGTCGAGATAGGAGAATGAACCACCGAAAGAATAACTCTTTGGAACTGTTGGGGCGGCGCCTTTTTCTGGAATAAATAATACGGTTGCACTTCCCTTTTTCTCGGCTCCAAGACTTCCTGTGCCATCTATACCGGTCAGGATATCAAGCGCTTTGGTTTCGATCTGGAAAAGGTCGTTGCTCAAAACTCCATTTTCGTCCCTGATTTCAAGATTCAGTTTGATTTCTTCCATTGCGGTGGTGGTGTTCCCGTTATAGATGGTCAGCGTACCTTCAAATGCTTCACGGGTCATCACCACTTTCTGGGTAATATTAATTGTCACCGAAGCACAAACCGAACTGCGGCCACTTTCAACCTGATCTTTTACATCGGCTACAGCCTGAGTGTACATTTCGCCAACTGAAATATAGCCTCTTGAGAATGTATAGTTCTGAACTGAATCAGATTTCTGTTTATATTCTTTTAAAAGGTTATCGTTAATGATATCAGGATAATCAGCATTAGGTGAGAAAATTTTGAGTTTCCAAGCCGTCATCGTATTATTCCAGCGTGTTGCAAAAGCGCTAATTTCTGAAGGAGTAATGTCGGTTCCTGCCATGGTTTGCTGAATTAAAAGAAGATCGGCAGGTAAAATAGGTTTAAACCCTTTGGTAAAAGGATCAATCTGTTGGGCAAAATCTATGAAACTGTTTTTTGATTGCCAATCGATGGGTTTAAAGAATTCGGTCAGCCAATCAATTTCTGCATTGGTTTTATACACTACATGTTCCAGATCCGTTATCGCCTGTCGCAATATGGGTGGCATTTTACTGGCGTGTGCATTTTTTAGGGCCAGCATCATTTCCGTTCGTGAAAATGCCGGAGGATCCTGATAACAGGTAATGGCTGTGGTTATAAGTCCCCAAACACAACCGACCACCGGCACAAATCCAACCACACAGTTCACAATATCCCAGGCGCTTACTTCACCATCGGCTGCCGATCTTAAACATGCAGCAACGCCTGATGCAGTTCCGATAGGACCAGGAATACAGCCCAAGATAGCCAGCGCCAGTTCAGTCATACAGTTGTCGCATTCAACGGTTGATGCCGCAACTGTAGGAGTACTGTTATATGGATCGTAATACGTCGGTCCCCCGCCGCCTCTGGAAGGTCCATATCCTCCTCCGCCAGGTCCCCATCCGCCACCGCCGGGTCCCCATCCACCGGGACAAACTCTTCCGGAGAAGGTGATTCCATTCGATGTTTGATGCCACTTTTTGTCTTTTCCGCATTCCCATCCGTAAACGGTGAAGGAGTAATCCGAACAAGGGCCAGATGAGGTTGTAGATTGAAGGGTTGAGGCTGATTTAACTCCCGGCCTTAACCTCATCACCACAGGAATCTGAATGGCTTGCTGGGCCAGAAGATCCATCTTGGTAAAATTGGTCACAAACTCATATTCAGGATCGTTTTGAGGGAAGGTAATCTGTACATCTTTGGCAGTTATCAATCCTTTGTTGGTCATGGTAACCAAAAACGGATAAGTTTCATCGTTAAAGAGTTGGGGCATGGTATCGGGCATTTCCACAATAACTACCGGAACAGGAACATTAGTCTCAAATTTCATGATCAACTGAACTTCATACTTGTCTTCGATTTCAGTTGGTACAACTTCCCAAGTGTAAGTAATGGCCTGAAAACTTAAAAATACGCTTTGTTCGTTTACCCTGCCCGGATCAATGATTAAAGTGGTCTGGAAGCCTTCATGTTTATCGGCTTCCACATTCATTTTATAAACACCTTCAGGCAAGTTGGCGACCTGAAAAATACCGTCGTCTCCGGTAAATCCGTCAGCCACCACTTTTCCGGAGAATGGATGACGAACTACAACATGTGCATTTTTGACATGTGGTTTATCTGCGGTAAAATAGGTGTATTCATCAATTACATCAACTTTGAGTCCGCCAGTTTCTTCGGATACTGCTTCGATTCGGTAAGGAACAGAAACTCCATATCCGTTCACACAGTTTATGGCGATACTTCCTGAAATTGGTGTGTTAAGTGGAGTATCGTTGTTCGGAGTTAGGCTGATCACTACAGTGGCAGTATCCTGCGGGGCAATATTGGTAAGGGTTGATGGACTCACCAATGTCATCCAGGTAACATTAGGCAGATTAATGGTTACTGCTCCCGATTCTCCTGCACCATTGTTGTATAAATACAGTTCATAAAGCCTTGATTTTCCCTTGGTCATTGTGGTATTGATACTTACAGGATCAGATTTTAACTGTGCCTGTAAAGCCTGACAATAATAGTAAGCCGGAAAATCGGTAGAAATTCCTTCGGAGGATTTAACTTTGAAATCTATTTTTTCATAATCCTTACCGATAGTCAGTTCTGTTGCTTTTAAATTAAAATTGAATTCTTTGGTTTGATTTCCTGCCAGAACAGCGATGGTGTCAAATACAATCTGGCATCCGGCAGGAAGTTTGTCTGATGTAATTACAACCTGGTGTAAAGGCGATTCGCTGGTGTTTTTTATGGCAATTTTCCCTACCAAAGTCTGCCCAAGCTTCATTTCCCAGATGATGTTGGCGCTGGATTCCCGCATTAACCCGGGAATGTCGAATTGATCCTGAACAGTACTGAGATTTTGCTTTGGAAAACAGGCGCCTATCGTATAATGCCCTGATTCATTCGGAACGGGCACAAAATCAACTGAATAATCACCCTGATCATCGGTTTTTGTTTTTAATTCGCGTCGGGTGCCATTATTTAAAATATACACATCAACATCCACATTAGGCACTTTCTGGTTTGCATTATTGATAGCCGATCCATGAATGGGAACCGTGGTATTTGGAAGATATAAATCGTTATCTGCTATGGCAGTTGCTCCATATTCCGGAGTAATGGTTAAAGCAACTCCATCCGAAGCATTGTTGAAATAGATCAATTCGGTAATGGCTTCTTCCGGATTAATTTTTGCCAGAATGAAGAAGTTTCCGGTTTGGTCAGGAACATCCACCGTTTTCATATAATTTGCTGCGGTTCCCTGTGGAATCATTGACGGGAAAGCAAATTCACCAAGTAAAATATCATTCGCATCAATGGTTTTATCCTTCGAGCAATAGAAATTTATTTTCACTCCGGTAGGCGCTGTTGCAAAGCCACTGTTGAAGGCTGATCCGGTTATTTCTATGACTTCGTTTGTTGCGGCAGTACTTTTATTTAATGCAATGTCCGTGATTTCCATGTCTGGCTTGTTCAGGTCGGTTACAAAAACATACCCAAATCCTGAAGAGAAGGACTCTGCATTGGCTTGAACAGAAACCATCTGGTTTCCGTCTTCAATGTTGTCATTGATCGTATTTATCGGTATCTGAACTGACTTTTGTCCGGCCAGAATGGTTGCTGAGGTCTGAATACTGACTTCAGATGCATCGTTGTGAGAAATGGTTACCGGTAATGCATCCGTTGTTGGTGTATTACGCGATATTGTCAATATACCGGCATTCAGCTTTCCTTCAGGCAGTGAAACCGGCAAAACAGAAACCGACAGGGATGGGCCATCATTATCGGCAATAACCAGATTTGCCGAAACAACGCCACCATTTTCAGGAGTGGTTCCGCAATTACAAGCCGAAATAAAAATGGATCCGGAAACGGTTACTTTCCGGTACCCGTCAACATCCCCATTATCAACAACTCCAATGTTGAATTTTTGCTCTGCTGCTCCCTTTGGAAGAGTTATGCTTGCAGGAAAAAAGAGCGCGTTGGTCAAATTTGAGCTGAGGTTTACCCTGATAATATCATCTCCCTTTACTCGTTTGATAAGTCCCCATGTAGCATAAACACCGGCCGACTCTGATACGGTATCAGACAGTATTTCAAGGCTTACTTCCGGAACATCATTATCAACGATAGTGCCGGTTACCTGTCCGGTTGTGACTCCGGCTGAACTAGCGTAAATTATTGCATCGGCTTTTAATTCAGGAGTGATGTCGTCAGTTACAATTACTGAAACTGTGCTTGAACTGGTATTGGCCGGAATGATGACTGATGAAGGAAAGGTCCACTGGTTAATTTTATTGGTTGCCAGGCTAACTGTAAGAGGTTGTGGAGTAACCAAATCACGTGAAACGCTTAAAACGATTGTTTCGCCTTCGGTCGCCTGGGTTTTGCTTAACTGCGCTGTAAGTGTAGGTATTTCATCATCCAGAATCGTAAGAGTTTTTACATCGCTGGTATAGCCTGCCACATTTGCGGCAATGTCAACATCCCTTGAGCCATCGAGAACAGCATTGTTAACCGGAGTGACGTTAAAGGCAAATGAAGACTGATTGGCCGGAATGGTAACAGTGGCCGGAATGGTAAGCTGACCTGCAAGCGAAGCAGTTGTATTAACTACCAATTCAGCGGTATAATCGCCGCTGCGTGTAATAATGCACCGAACCGGAAGTGGAACATTTTCCAGAACAGAACTACTCTGAATCGACAAAAAAAGTGTATTTGTTACGGTAACTTTTCCGGCTGATAAGGCAGTATTATTGGCTTTGCTGGCGGGATATTCCTGAAGTTCGGGAAAAGGAATTAATTCTACCTGAATATTTGCATCACCTGAAAAACGGAGTACTTCGGGTAGTTTTACTTTTCTGCTTTTGTTTATAGAATTTCCGGCAGGCAATGGAGACAGGTAACTCACATTGGGATCAATCGGAAGTTTTAAACCTGAAACCGGAACGAAAGTGATCCTTTCAGCCCATCCTCCGGTAGCAGTAACTCCTCCTATGTTTTCAACTTTCCAGCTTATCGTTACCGAATCACCCGGAATGATTGTTGATTTATCAGATACGATGTCTTTAACCCGAATATCAGGAAGTGATTTTAGGACAACCTGTGAAGTACCGGTCGTTTTTCCGGTATTGTTATCTTCAACAAGTTCAGTCACCGAACTGTAGTAGTCCGTCTTGACCAAAAAATAATAATTTCCGGTGAAGTCAATCGGTAATGAAACAGAGACTGTTTGCGTGTAAAGGCTGTCCGGTTCAAGTTGTTTGAGATTGATTTTGGTTGTCAGTAACCGGTCGTCGTTGCTCATGGTTCCGTCAGTTGAAGCATAAACGGCATCGTACCATTGAATACCTGCCGTATTGCCAACCCCGATATTTTTTATTTTGAAACTGACATCAAAGTTGCTGCCCGATTCGACACTTGAGGGTGCAGTTACATTGGTTATCGTAAGATCGGGTAATTGCCTGACTTTGAATGTTTGAACCACACTCTCCACCGATGAACAATCGTTTGACGATTTGACTTTCCAGCGATACAATTGTCCGTATTTCAGGCTATAAACCCGTAACGTAGTATTGTAAATATTGGGATAATTCGGTGTTGTTGGAACAGTTGTTCCATCTTCCCACAAAAACAGGCTGTAAGATGTGGTATTGGCCGAAGGTTGCCAGAACAGGTCCAGCGTTGGATTCAGGTTTTCCTTCCCATTTTCAGGAATCAAACCACTGACATTGGTGATTGGCTTACAAAACGCCGTCAAAATTTGCGGGTTCGCATAGTCCGGTACCAGGTTGGGGACAAATTCAATTTTCTCCTTGATATCGTATATTTTCTCGCTGAAAATATCGTAATACTTGAAGCTGATTGAGTCGCCGCTTGATTTATCGTTGAAAACTAAAATTTTATAAACATTGTTTCCAGTGGCCGGAAAATTCACCGAAGCAGTTTGTGCGCCTCTTATTTCACCATTGATGTATGAAATCAGCGCTCCGCTTGGCAAATACGTTTCTCCAACTTTCACCCTGAAAACAAGTTCAGTACTTAGTTCAAAACGTTTAGCCAGGCTACCGTTGCTCGGTATTGCCGGTAAGGTCAAGGTGGCGGATGCTGCCAGTGGCAACCACAGCATTAAGGCAAGGGCTAAATGGCGTAGCAGTTTTATTCTTATTCCTTTAAAGCTCCATCTACTTATCCTGAAATCTTCATGTATTTCCTGATTAGATAGTTGACTATTTTTATGGATCAATTTTTTCATAATCATTCGGGTTTTTCTCATTGTTAAATCATGTTCCCAGCAGCTTAATGGATTTATAATTTCAGTTTCCATATCAGTTGTGCTTTTGATTTTGAGTCCTTATCAGTTGGAGGATTTTATGAGTTTCCTGATAAATGTGCCTTTAAAAGTTTCAATTTTCAGAATATACATTCCCGGCACCAGGTTTTTGGTGTCGATCTGTAAAGTATATTCCGAAACATTGGAAAGAATATGGATGCAATTGCCCGATAAACCAGATATGACAACAGATTGAATCACATCGTCGGACCTGATTTGAAGTTTTTCTCCAACCGGATTTGGATAGACATCAATGGACAGATCGATGCCTGGTTTTTCAAATCCTGTTGTACTGGCCAATTGGAGCGGGTAAGGATTCATAGCCTGACCGAATACCAGATCAGTTGAAAAATTCAATTCCTCTATAAGTGGCTTTTCTAAATCATCGTTTAATGATTTTACCTTGAAACTGATTTTATCCTGATTGGAATTCGAAAACATGGTTAATAAGAAAACATACCGGTTTAATTCCGGAATAAATCGCGCTTCAGTTACTCCTCTCGGCTCGGAAAGTGAATATGCGACAAGCAAATCTCCTTTTTGAATGATATTCTCTCCCTTTTGATTCACCAGCTCGCCAATCAGGTTTGCTGAGTATTCATACGATGGAGGATTTATTCTGTAATTGGTGTATAACTCATTCCGATTAAAAAGAGTTTGTTGTGCCGATTTAAGTTTTACACTGCTGGCTTTATATTTCAGGTCAGCATTTGAAGATGTTTTCATCATATAACCAGTCAAAACTCTCAAAGAATCAAGGTCACCTGCCCATCCTGAAGCAGGGTAATAAATAGCCGAAGCTTCTTTGCTCTTAAGTAAAATATCTCCTGAAGGAAGACTGGTCGGTTCAAAAGCTCCACCAAGCGCCGCATTGCCTTTCAGGATATATCCGATCCGGTTCCATCCAGTTGAAACTGGTATTGATGTCAGCGTTGGATTGATTTCTTTTCCGGTTAGCGTGAAAACTTGTGAAGTTGTTTTTTTGAACATCAGCATTTCCAATTGCGGCAGGTTGGTTAAATCACCGAACCAGCCTGGAGATGTGTAATACACTGCCGATGTTGTAGCCGATTTAATGTAATCGAGGTTTGTCAGTGAAAGACTTCCTAATACGGAACCAACTTTCATATCTGGTGGGGTATTGCTAAGCGAAATCCAGTTCCATCCGGCTGCAAGAGTTCTTTTCAGGGTTACCGTAGGTACATATGCTCTGACGGAATACACTTTTTTGGTAGTTCCATCCTCGGCAGTAACTGTATACAAGACCGGGGAGGTGAAATTACGGATTGAGCCGCCTTCTGGTACAATGGTCGCTTTGGGCGAAATCTGGAAAGTGGGGGCAAGGGCACGGGGATCTGCTCCATATGGCAAATATAAATTTACCTGAAGCAAAGCCTGATCCACTTTTGTTGAATCGGCACCTGCCAGAGTCGCTGATAATATTTGAGCCTCAGTACTTAATATATTGAGGTTTTTGACTGTAATTGATACATTGTCGACATCCGAATCGACATGTCCGTCATTGACTACCAGTGAAATAACCAGTACCGAATCCAGGTGGACTAACGGCGCTGTGAATGTTGGCTTGCTTGCGGTTGTCGATGATAATGTAACATTAGGCGGCGCCGTCCATTTATAGGTGATAGCCTCGCCATCTCCATCGGCCGATAACGATCCGTCAAGTTGAACCAGGGCGCCTTCGTTCACAGTTTGGTCGCCTCCGGCAAATGCTACCGGTTTTTTATTCAAATTAACAACTTTGATGGTGACGGTATCGGGCAAAGATGTCAGAACACCATCAGCTACTTCGAGCTTAAAACGGTAATTTTTGTCGGCATTAACTTGTGGTGTATTAAACGTAGGCGATACACCAAGTGCATCAAAAAGAATTATTCCATCCAACGAGGTCCATTTGTAGGAGATCACATCACCATCGGGATCAGATGAAAGACTTCCATCGAGTGAAATTGAAGAAAGTCCTTCATTCCAACTTTTATTAGGACCGGCATTGGCAACCGGTTTTTTATTAATCTGAAGAACTGTCACGGTCACATTGGAGGGATCGGAATTATCAGTTCCGTCATTTACAACTAAAGTGAAAACATAATTTGTATTGACTTTTACTTCAGGAGCTGTAAATGTAGGTTTTTGAAGTGAATTATTATTTAAAGTTATTCCTGCGGGTGCAGTCCACAAATAGGTAATTGGATTGCCGTCTTCGTCATATGATCCTGAACCATCAAGCGTTACGACTGCACCTTCGGATACAGATTTATTGATTCCTGCGTTGGCAACAGGTCTGTAGCTTATTTGAAAAACCCTGGTGATCTGTCCGTTTTGAGTAGTTGAGAATAGTGATGATTCATTAGCAGTGAGTGAATTTATGGTGATTGTAGATTTACCATTAATGGGTACTGTATTCTTTATTTTGAATTTTAAATAGCAGATTATCCCTGATGGAATTCCTGTGCTTGTTGCTCCAACAATATGAACCGAATTTCCTGTCCTTACAAATTCTGTAAGCATACCCGATCCAGCAGGGTCAAGACCGATAAACTCAAGGTCATTTTCAACGAAAGAAATCGTACCATCAAAATCATAAATAGATTTCCCTGACGGTAAAGCTGATGTTGAAATCGGAACGCGGGTTGTATGATCAAGATCTCCATCGGTATTAATAATTGAAAACTGATTATCGAGAATAGTGAAATCACCACTCGTAATAGTTGCCCCATGGGTATCGGTAGCTGTAACTTTTACTATTCCTCCGGACAAAGCGTTCAGGTTACCCAACTGGTCAATGGATGCAAGGGTCGGATTTGATAGTGAATAACTTAAAGGAGGTGCACCATTGGTTACTGTTATCTTTTCAGTTGTTCCCCACATCAGCGTTTTGCTGTTTGGCGAAATGTTCAGCGTAGGTAAATAATAAACTTCGACGTAGTTTGAGTAGTTGAATGCGAGAAGATTCTCATTGAATTTCATGTTTTGGAAATCGATGTATTGGTTTCCGCTGTTAATGGCTTTGAATCCCAGGTAACAAAGAATTCCGGTTCCTGAAATGCCATTGACTGAAGCAAATGAAACACGTGTCAGGTTTGTAATCGCATTACGCTGAAGCGAAACTTCAAAATCTCCATTTTGGACACTGTTTTTAATTCCCTGAATATTTGTATTATGGGTGAGTTCAAAATACCCGGAATATACTTTTGTGCCGGGAGCAATCTCTATTTTGACTGGCAAATAGAAGGTGTCTTTTGGCCATGCATTGCTCGGCATCACACTCATTTTTATAGCCCTCACATCTATTACCCCAGTTGTTAAAGATGTCTCACCTTTTGAATCGGTTACTTTCACTTTGGTTGTTCCCGGACCTTTTCCTTTTACTTTTGTTTGGCTGCTTATTACAGCAATGGCAGTATCCAATGTGCTGTAAGTGAATGGAGCTGTACCACCATAGACATAAATCTGGGCCTCATCACCTATAAACAATTGAGCATTATCGGGATGAACATCCGGAATAGAGCGATAGGTTGCATTGATATATCCGCTTTTAAGGGTCATTACCGGAGAGCCTTCATTCAGGTAACTCTGACCTGAAACGTTATCGACGTATGATCCGCCGCCCCTCAAAGCTTTAAATTTCAGGTAGAACATGTTTCCTTTTCCGGTCAATGCCGACGAGTTTGCTCCGGCGACAATAATCCTACCCCTGGTTCTGTTACTGAAAGTTGGGCTTGCCCAATTCTTCAGGACACTTCCAACCGAATCAATGTTCAGAAATTCAATATAGTCGGCATTATACGATAAACCAAAGCGATAGGCCATAACTCCTTTACCGGTAAGCAGGGAGTCAGCTTTAAACGCTATGGTAAAAGTGTCTTTCTCAAGCACTGTTGCCCCCTCAATGCTGAAGCCTATGGTGGTTTGTGCTTTCGCGACGCCCGTCAGGAACAACGTGAAGCAACATATCCAGGCGCAGGAGGCAATTATATATCTGATAAATTTGTTCATCTGTATAAGTTTTATTTTAGTGTCTGGTTCTGTTTCCAGTAGTGCATTGTTGCCGGGAAATCTGATTTGTAATGATTCTCAGACAGAAATGCGATTTCATCTAAAATGCATGCAATCCGTTGAAAAGGAATCTGTTGCTATGATATGACAGAGCCCTTTTACCTGGATTGGTTACTTTATCAGAAGTTTTTTTGAGTAACTGAAGTCATCAGTACGCAAATTCAGAATATAAATTCCTCTTCCGGGTTTGTTAAAATCAGCATAAGGCAATGTAAAGCTTTGCTGACCAGAGCTTAGGTTATGAACCGTTCGTTTATAAATTATTCGTCCGGCAATATCAACTACTTGAAAGTACAAATCTCGACTAGGCTTTGATAATTCAAATTGGGTATGAATGCCGTCCTGATCAGTAAAAATAAATGGTTTTCCTGATAACGACAGATTTCCAAGACCGGTAATTCCCAAATTACTGGTTATTGTTGCGTAACCCAGACTTTCAGTCAAAATATGATCGTTGGCCATCGCATTTGTCAGGTTAAATTGTGATTGACTGATGCCTGAATCTTTAAACTCAAATTCGAGAACAAACTGCTGATCAATCAATTTCAGGTCGTAGGCCGATGCCATTGAAATGGCGATTTCTCCATTTTTGTCGTTGAACCACGATTCAAGTGCTATTCCAGCAGGAAGTTTATCTTTATTAATTCCTACGAACCTGATATGTTCCTTATTGATTGAATACTTCATATCAAGTGCCTTGATGCCTTGAGCAGTTGAAACCGTTACAGGAATCTGGAAAGTCTTTTTAACGGGTTCGCTAATTAAATCAGGGAACGAAATGCTGGCATAATCGTTTATTGCAGCCGCTTTTGTTCCAAGAGGTTCAGGGTCAAACTTGCTGATCAGGCCAACGCTATATTGGAGTATCAATGAAGCATCGTACGATGAGATTAAATCATTTCCGCTGACATCAGCTACTGTAAGTTGTTTGGCCGAAAGAACGATTAACGACACGGCATGCTGTAAGACCAGAGAGGCATCGTATGGTTTTACTTCGCCATTCATGCTTACATCACCAAGAACGGGCTTGGCTAATTGTAAAGCAAACGGAGTGAAGTCAACATAGTCAGATACCCTTTCGCCCAATCCTCCCGGATTCGAAGAATGACGTGGACCAGTATTATGGTTCCACCAACATCCTTCAGCAGTAACTGTATTTGTAGGAGTTTGATTCCAAATACCATAACCATAGGTGGGGTCTGTACCAACAAAGTCGCAGTTGGTAATTTTTGGCAGCGAGGTGCCAAAAGAAATAATTCCAAAGTAATTACTTTCAAAAAGACTGTTCTTGATTGTTGGTGAGGCATTGTTTAATGTAATAGCACCCTTATTGTATGGCTCATATCCCGCATATTGTGGATAATACCAGTAAGTACCATTTTTCAGGATACAATTCTCTAATAGACAATTTTCGTCAATTGATTCGTTATAGAAATTAATTCCCTGCCAGTAATTATTATTGGGCAAATTAGCATCACCATCGTTATAGGTATCGCCACCATAGAAATCATCACGGTCGGCGGTGAAAACAATCGTACTGTCAACCGTACTGCCACCTTTTGCAAGTAATCCATTTTGGATGTTCAGATAACCTCCGCTTCCAAATTTGCATACTATTCCTGGTTTGATAGTAAGTTTTGCACCTGTCCCAACTGTATAGTTTTGAAAGAAGTATGGAATGTTGGTTATTCCGGCAAAATCGTGCTTCACCATCGTAACATCCTTAGTTAGCGTTTCGTCGGAAATACGGATTGCCCTGCCTGTTGTGCCTGTAATGGTGTTGCCTATAGTTTCAGCAGGATAAGTTACGAGGGAGGTTGTAAACGGAAATGAAGCATTATTGAAGATACATCCGTTTATTGTTGGAGTACTTGATCCAGCTAATGCAATTCCAGGGTTGGCGAGGTTTTCGAATTTGCTATTCAATATTTTGGGTGACGCATTGGTCATTTGTATTGAATTTGAGGTTGAATACCGGAACAATGCATGATCGATTGTGCTGGCATCATTAGCCTGGTCGTAGAAGACGAAATAACTTCCTGAGTTATTCAGTCCCGCCTGTCCATTTTGTTGCATATCTTTCGGACTACCAAACAAATCATCTTCCTGTGTAGTAAAAATAACCGGTTTTTGAGTAGTTCCCTGAATGTCAAGTTTCCCCTGGATATTCCATCTTCCGGCACCTTTAAAGGTTGCTCCGGCAGGTATAATTAAGGCGTTGCTAACGGTCATAGTTTCTTCAATGATGTAGGTGATGGAATCATAACCGGCAAAACTCCGAATGGGTACAGTTCCGCTAACGTCGCCACCACGAATACGTAGTCCTATTCTTGGGAGATTGGCTACCTTATTTCCGGTAAAAGTTGGGTTGGAAAACATATCCATATAAACCGGAGCATTGCTCAGGTTGTAAAACTGACTGTTGGTGATTACCGGATTTGCATTACCAAATATGCACAATGCACCGCTATGACTGAAATTCACCTTAGTTGAATCCATGACCACCCGACAATCAGTCATTCGTATTGAACCATCCCAATAGTTCGGATAGCCACAATATCTGACTTCGCAGTTTTTAAGGATATTTTCAGTGTCACTTGCAGTTCCGGCGAAATCTAATCCTTGCCAATCATAGTTTACAGGAACTGTTGATGTTCCATTGTTGTTGCTGTCTCCGGCTGCAGAGTCGTCGGCTATAGAAGTGAAAATGATTTTGTTGTTTTCTTTACCTAATGCTTTTATTGCACCACTAACAGAAAGGTATCCATAATACCTTTGATTAAATTTAATGACTACCCCAGGGTCAATTGTTACAACATTTCCTGCCGCGATGGATAGCTGAGATTCTATAATATAGGCCACATTGGTGAATCCGGCAAAATTCATTTGTTTAAGTGTTGGCGAATCAGGCGCAAATTCACCAATAAGTATTCCGATGAACCCAACATTTGAAACGTTATTTCCTAATAAAACAGGATTTCCAAGATTAACTTTTCTTCCAACCGGGAAATAGTTAATATTCATAAATGAGTTGTTCAAAACTTGAGCATTGTCGTAAAAATAAATTCCCCGGTAGGAATTTTTAATTTCGCAATTCTCTACGATGTTGCCTTTTGAGACGTAAACGGCCCAGTTATTGGAATCGTAACCGCCATAATAAATTTTCCAGTATTTAATCTTTGAGGTTGTTGTACCATATAGTGCTATCCTGCCTGAATTACTATTGGTAATAGCAGCTTGTCCGTTGTTTTGCGAATCAAGTGGATTACCAAAATTGTCATCGGCAATGTGGGTAAAGACAATAGGCTCTGCTTCAGTTCCTAAACCGGTTAATGTGCCGTTTGCCGAAATCATTGAATAGTGATACCTGCACTTGATTACAACACCAGGATCGATTACCAGAGAGGCTGTATCGTGTACTGTCGTAGTTTCGTAAAGACAATAAGTAATATTTTCAATATTTTTAAACGAAATCTTTTTCAGATGAGCATTGTCAATTACTGTTGAAGGCAGAATTCTAACAGCTCTTATTTCGTTGGCGTTGAATTGTATGGAATCGGTTGTAAAATCCACATTTGCATTCATGTCCATCGCGAGATTATATGCCTCCCCGCTAAGTATTGTTGAAGGTTTAAAACTGCAATTAGTAAAAGTTGGTTTACTTATTCCGGTTACAAAAAGGTTTCGGTGGTTTTGGGTGAAAACACAGTTTTCGAAACTAGGCGATGCATTATCAATTGCCATTGAAACATACGCATCGTTATCGTATTTGGCATTTTTAATTATGCAATTTTTGAAGATACATGCTGTATCAACGGCTGTGGCTGTTATGTTTATTCCAAGCCAATAGGATGCATTGGGATGCATATCGAAAATAATAGGTTTTTCGCTGGTTCCAAGAGCTTTAATTTTTCCGCGAATGGTCATTTCACTGTTGAACGAATATAATTTTGCTCCGGGTGAAATATTTACGGTCGCAGCTTCTGCCACTCTAAACGTTGTCAATCGATATGGAATGATCATATCAGGCATATTAAAAGTGCCGGAAATGTCTGCAAAATTTAGGTAAACGTAATCTTCGGTATTCCCGGTTAAAACATTCCCCCCCCCCGATTTAAGTGTTCCGGGGCCAGTAAAATAGAGCGGATGGTTGGTGTTTTTAATAGTAGTTCCTGAAATGTCTAATGTTCCCTGTGCATAGACCTGAACTCCATAACCACTAAAATTATCGAGTGTGGTATTTTTTAAGGTAAGAGTACCTTTTCTGCACCAAATATTTTGTGCATATTCAACGGTACAATTATTCAGGTTTATATTACCAAAGCTGGCATTTCCTTCATACGAAACATAGATTCCATCCCATGCTCCTTTGGCAGGTGTGGCTCTTGATGTTGTAAATTTTGCCCCGGTGGCATTCAGTGTTCCAAATACCTGAATGTACCTGCTGTCGTTAAACCTGATTTCGACTCCATTTTCAACAGTAACAGTTACTCCAGCACTAATATTCTGATCTGAAGTTACAATATAGGGGCTGTTGGCAAATGATAAGGTCCTGTCGACTGTAAAATAATTACTGGGAATGGTGGTTTGTGCATTAGATCCAAACACAATAAGGATTGCTCCAATCAATAAAAGTAAATACTTTTTCATATTCGTAAAAATTAGTGTTATGATTAAGTAATGATAATTCACCTGTTTTAATGTTTGACACTTAACTGCGACATCGCAGATCATTCGTAGTCAATTTCCCTTCGCACGACCGTACAGAAGGTCTAGAGATAAATGAAATCTCAATTTTCTAAAAAAATAGCTAAATGGTATTTTCCCTTTAACACTTATAATCTTAACATTTCTCACACTTCCTCTATATTTGTTAAAGAAGAGAAAAGATGAAAGTCTCAGCATTTTCTCTTTTGGAGTTGGGTAAAAAGCTGAAAAATACTTTTAATAAATTTTAGTCAACGAAGACTTCAAAGGTTGATTTGATCAATGCAAAAAGATATGATGTGTTGTTGCAGGTGTTGACCACAACCATCACCATATTAAGATTAAAATTAGTTTTATGTGATCATAAAGTCAATGGGTAATTTCCGCCCTTGTTTTCTAATTTAATTCTATTTAAATAGGAAAGTAATACGGTAAATGCAGATTTGATTTTTTTTTGTGAGATTGTAAGGCTATGCGTAAAGATCGGACAAAAAAAACAAAACCCGCTGAAAGTCATTCTATCAGAGGGTTTCAGTTTCCTAATCAGAGCCTTTTGGCGGACTCGAACCGCCGACCTGCTCATTACGAATGAGCTGCTCTACCAACTGAGCTAAAGAGGCGAAATTATCAGCTAAATATAAAAAGAAAAACCATCCCCGAAGAGATGGTTTCATATTTTATGAATTTTATTATTCTATAAATGTTGGAATTTCTGTGGCATTGTATTTACCTTCTTCCAGTTTTCTCCTGATTTCAGCAAAAGCTTTAATAGTATATTCAACATCTTCCAGAGTATGCATGGCTGTAGGAATCAAACGAAGCATAATTTGTCCTTTTGGGATAACCGGATAACCAACTACCGAACAAAATACATTAAAGTTTTCGCGCAAATCCATCACAGCACTTGTTGCTTCACCAACACCTCCATTAAAATAAACAGGCGTAACGCACGAGTTGGTTGCTCCCAGATCGAACCCTTCGGCTCTCAGGCCACTTTGAAGTTTATCGACCACATACCATAACTTCTCGCGTAATTCTGGTCGGGTTCTTAATAATTCAAGTCGTTTCAATGCTCCAATGACCATTGGCATTGGCAACGATTTGGCAAATGTTTGTGATCGCATGTTGTATCGCAAATAATTGCAGATATCCTCATCGCCTGCAACAAATGCGCCTATACCAGCCATTGATTTGGCAAATGTTCCAAAAAGAAGGTCAACCTGTTCAGAAACACCAAAGTGTTCTGCAGTACCTGCGCCAGTTGCACCCATTGTGCCAAAACCATGGGCATCGTCAACAAGTAACCTGAAGTTAAATTCTTCTTTAAATTTGGCCACTTCATCCAGTTTGCCCAAGTCCCCGGCCATTCCGAATACTCCTTCAGTAATTACCAAAATACCACCTCCCTGTTTTTCAGCCAGTCGGGTTGCTTTAACAAGCATATTACGAAGACTATCCATATTATTGTGAGCGTACACAAATCGCTTGCCCATATGTAAGCGGACACCGTCAAGAATGCAGGCATGAGCTTCAGAATCATAAACAATCACATCATTTCTTCCGCAAACAGCATCAATAATGGAAACCATTCCCTGATAACCGAAATTCAGCAAAAAAGCATCCTGTTTTCCAACGAAATCAGCCAGATTCTGCTCCAGTTCTTCATGTTTGCTGGTTTGTCCCGACATCATCCGGGCACCCATCGGATATGCCATACCATAATCGGCTGCAGCCTGCGCATCAGCTTCCCTGACTTCGGGGTGATTGGCCAGTCCAATATAATTATTAAGACTCCAAACTAAGACTTCCTTACCTCTGAATTTCATTCTGGTACCAATTTCGCCTTCCAATTTAGGGAAAGCAAAGTATCCATGAGCCTGTTTCATATACTTTCCCAGGCTTCCCATATTGTTCCTCAGTTTTTCAAAAATGTCCACTTTATCTGGTTTTTATAATTAGTGAAGCAAAAGTAATTTTTTTTAATAAGTCTGCAAATTTGTTAATTTAACCTAAACGGGATTGTTTTCTGAATAATTCGTCCTAATTTTCGGCCATTAAAATTCCGATAAAAATGTATATTTGCGCCATGTTAATGAAAATGAGAAATTTCGCAACAATAGCCTTTGTTTTTTTACTGTTTTTAAGTTCGTGCAGCGATTATAATAAGATCGTAAAAAGCACCGATTATGAATTTAAATATAAAAAAGCGCTTGAGTATTACGAAGGTGGTGAATTTGTTCGGTCTTCGACCTTGCTCAAAGATTTGATCAATATTGTAAGAGGTACCAGCCGGGCCGATAAAGTGTATTACTATTATGCCAAAAGTCAGTTTGGCATGAATGATTACCTGATGGCAGGGCACTATTTTAAATCACTGATCAAAGAATTTCCGAGAAGTGAATACGCAGAGGAATCACAATTTATGGTGGGATATTGCTTTTACCTTGATTCGCCAAGTGCACGTCTCGACCAGGCAGTTACTCAAAATGCCATCGATGCGCTTCAGTTGTTTATCAATTTGTATCCAAAATCAACCAGGGGCGAAGAAGCAAATCGACTGATTATTGAATTGCGTGATAAATTGGTTTACAAATCGTATTTAAGTGGTAAACTTTACTTCGATTTGGATAATTATAAGGCTGCAGTAGTTGCTTTATCATCATCTCTAAAGGATTTTCCGGATACCAAATACCGCGAAGAACTGATGTATATGTTGTTAAAAGCTAAATATTTGCTGGCCATCAGGAGCGTTGAAGAAAAAAAGCGTGAACGATTGAGTTCAGCATTGGATGAATATTATACCTTTGTCGACGAATATCCTGAAAGTAAATACCGTAAGGAAGTTGAAAAGTATTTTGCCACAACGGCAAAGTTGTTGAATTATAAACCCGGATCAAATATTTAAAACATATGGATTTTAAGAAAACAAAAGCTGAATCTACAACAATTTCAAGAGATTTAAGAGAATTGGAAAGCCGTACTGGTAATGTTTATGAAACTGTAATGATTTTGGCAAAACGTTCAAATCAGATTGCTTCTGAAATGAAGGAAGAGCTAAGTCAGAAACTTCAGGAATTTGCATCCTACACCGATAATCTGGAAGAAGTCTTCGAAAATCGTGAACAAATTGAAATTTCAAAGTATTACGAACGTCTACCAAAACCAACTTTGATTGCTTACGAGGAATTTGTAAACGATCAGATTTATCATCGTAATCCTGCCAAGGAAAACCGCAACAAAGAATTGTAATATAAGCCTTTATGAGGCTATCAGGAAAACATATAGTCCTCGGACTTACCGGAAGTATAGCTGCCTATAAGGCAGCTTATCTTTTAAGGGGCCTTGTCAAAGAAGGCGCCGAAGTGCAGGTTGTGATGACTCCATCGGCCAAAGAATTTATTACCCCGGTTACCATGTCAGCATTATCAGGAAAACCAGTAGCATCTGAGTTTTTCTCTGCAAATGATGGTAGCTGGTATTCTCATGTGGATATGGGACAATGGGCCGATCTTTTGTTGATTGCTCCTGCAACAGCAGCAACTATCGGGAAAATGGCTCATGGAATCTGCGATAATTTGCTGGTTACTACGTATATGTCAGCAAAATGCCCGGTAATGATTGCCCCTGCAATGGATCTGGATATGTTCAGTCATCCGGCCAATCAGGCGAATCTGGATATTTTACGTTCATTTGGTAACCTGATTCTAGAACCGGGAGAAGGTGAACTGGCCAGTGGGCTTTATGGTAAAGGTCGAATGGAAGAACCGGAAAATATCGTTGAGGAAGTTGTCAGGTTCTTTGATCAAAAAAAAAAACTGCTGAATAAGCATTTCCTTATTACTGCAGGACCCACCTACGAAAAAATTGATCCTGTTCGTTTTATCGGAAATTATTCTTCAGGCAAGATGGGTTATGCAATTGCCAATGTTCTTGCTGATGAAGGAGCAAAAGTTTCGCTTGTATCCGGCCCGGTACAAATAAAGAATACAAACTCTTTGATAACTGTTATTCCTGTTGAGTCGGCTGAAGAAATGAAGCAGGAATGTTTGCGCATTTTCCCAGAGACTGATGGCGCTATAATGTGTGCTGCAGTATCAGATTTTACGCCTGAAACATATTCTGCGACCAAAGTGAAACGAGGAAAGGATGATTTAACTATTCAGCTTAAACCTACCAGTGATATTGCCGGTACCTTGGGACATCAGAAGAATGAAAAGCAGATTTTAGTTGGATTCGCTCTTGAAACCAATGATGAACTCGAGAATGCCTTTTTAAAACTTACCAAAAAGAATCTCGATTTCATTGTTTTAAATTCGATGAATGATCGTGGCGCTGGTTTTGGCGTGGATACCAATAAAATTACCTTGATCGATAAAGACAATAATCCGACTTTTTTTGAGTTAAAATCAAAGGCGGATGTTGCTGCCGATATTGTTGTAAGGATTATTGCTGAAATAGAAAGAAAGCAAGGAAATAGTCAGTAGTCAATAGGAATGCCCCATAGTTTAAAAAGTCGATTTATTTACTTCTAGTATATGGACAAGAAATCTAAAGACAAATTAAAGGGGACTCTGATTGTACCCATCGGACTTACAATTATTTTGGTTCCATTTTCAATTTTGATTGGATGGAACTTGTTAACCCTAATTATGTTTTGGTTTGTTTTAATTCCTGGACTGACAATTTATTTACCGACAAAGTTCTCGCGTAATAGAAATCATTTAATTGAGTCATTGCTGGGACTTATAATTTTCTATGCAATTATGGTATTTATGATTTATGACCATTATAAGACTGACTATTTTCAAATCATGATTTTAAGTTTTGTGATAAACTTGACTTTAGTTTCAATATTTACTTTGACAAGAAGACAGTGGACGCAGACATTATAAAAAAGGACCTAAAGTGGGAAAATTGAAATAAGTTGCAATCTTTTTTGATAGTACAGCATTAGTTTCCGGTATGTTGTTAAAAAATATATATTCAATGAAAAAATATTTGATTTTTCTGATGGTTTTAATGCTTGGTTTAAATCAATCATTTGCTCAGGAATTGCGCTGCAATATCAGCATATCGGCGCAGAAGATTCAGGGAGCTAACCGGACCATGTTTGAAACCATGCAATCTGATTTGTATGAATTCATGAATAACAGGAAATGGACGGATCAAAAGTATCAGATGGACGAACGGATCGAATGTAATTTTTTTATCAATCTCGACGAACAGATTTCTTCAGACGAATTTAAGGGAAGTATTCAGGTTCAGTTGCGGCGTCCGGTGTTTAATTCATCATACGAAACGGTATTGCTGAATATTAAAGACAATGACTTTCATTGTAAATACATCGAATATCAGACACTTGAATTCAATGAAACATCGAACAAAGACAATCTGACCAATATTCTGGCTTTCTATGCCTATGTCATTTTAGGGATGGATTATGATTCATTTTCTCCTGAAGGAGGAACAGAATATTTCCAGAAGGCTCAAAGCATTGTAAATAATTCGCAGAACGCAAGGGAAAAAGGTTGGAAATCATACGAAAGTGAGCGAAACAGATATTGGCTTATTGAAAATATTTTGAATAAATCGTATGCCGGATTCAGAAGTTGTACCTACCAATACCATCGCCAGGGACTTGATATGATGGCAGATAAAGCGCCAGAGGGCAGGGGAGTGATTGCTGAATCGTTAAAGTCAATACAAAAAGTTTTTAGAGCACGTCCATCCTTATATATTCTTCAAATCTTTTTCGATGCAAAATCAGACGAACTGGTCAATATTTTCTCTAAATCCTTTCCCGATGAACGCAACCGGGTTTCAGTTATCCTGAATGAATGCGATCCTTCTAATGGGAGCAAATATGAAAAAATACTCAAATCGGAAAGCTTCTAGAATTTGAATAAACGATTATCTTTATGACCGGATCGAATTATCTTCGGTCGTTCATTTAAAGTTGAGTTTTCCCGTGCTTAAATCACTTTCTATAAAGAATTATGCTCTGATTGATTCACTGAATATTGATTTCAGCGAAGATTTAAATATCCTGACCGGCGAAACCGGTGCAGGTAAATCAATCCTCCTCGGTGCTATTGGACTGATTATTGGCCAACGGGCTGACACTTCGGTCCTGAGGGATAAAACAATTAAATGTACTGCTGAGGGAGTTTTTAATATTCAGAATTATGGTTTAAAAGACTTCTTCGAGGAAAATGAATTGGATTTTGAATCTGTGTCCATTCTTCGTCGTGAAATTACCCCGCAAGGAAAATCACGTGCGTTCATCAACGATACTCCTGTAAATGTGAAGGTTTTGTACGATTTGGGAATGAAGCTGATCGATATTCATTCTCAGCATCAGAACCTCGAATTAAATGAAAAGAACTATCAACTTCGAATTGTCGATCTGGTAGCCGGAAATACTGAAACTCTTGGGAATTATCAGTTGGCATATAAAAAATACCTTTCCCTTCAGGAAAAGCTGAATCAAATACTTGTTCTGGCAGAACAAGCGAAGAAAGATTTGGATTACTTTGAATTTCAGTTTAATCAGCTTTCTGAAGCAAAATTGCATGAAAATGAGCAATCTGAACTTGAATCTCTGCTTGAGAAATTGACTCATGCCGAGGAGATTAAATCGGTATTCGGACAGGCTTTTCAGAATTTGAGCGAAGATGAGCAATCGGTTTTGTTCCGAATAAAGGAAAGTCTCAATTCAGTAGGGAAACTTCGTAGCGTACTTCCGGAAGCCAACCAGATTTATGACCGTTTGGAATCGGTTTACATTGAATTGAAAGACATTGCCGCTGAATCGTTAGCACTGGAAGATCGGACAGAAAATGATCCGGATAAAATTGAATTGATCAGTCAAAGACTGGATTTGATATATTCATTACAGCAAAAACACAGGGTTACCAGCATCCCTGAACTATTGTTCATTCAGGCTGATTTTCAGGCAAAAATTCAATTGATTAGTTCTTACGAAGAGGAGATTGAAACTCTTCGGCACGAAATATTGAACCAAAAAAGAGTTTTGTCTGAATTGGCCGATAAAATGAGTTCTCGAAGAAAATCAGTAGCTACCATAATTGCTGATAAGGTTATTGAAGTACTTCGGAATGTTGGAATTTTAAATGCTGCTTTTCAGGTCAGATTTGTAGAACTTTCTGAGTTTTCGCTGACTGGATTGGATGAAGTGAATTTTATGTTCTCAGCCAACAAAAATCAGGAATTGCAGGAAATTGCCAAAGTTGCTTCAGGTGGAGAAATGTCACGTTTGATGCTGGCTATCAAAACGCTGATTACAGACGCCCGTTCGTTACCAACCATTATTTTTGATGAAATTGATTCGGGAGTATCAGGCGAGATCGCTGTAAAAATGGGGCAAATACTCGAACAAATGTCGAAAACTGTGCAGGTACTGAATATTACTCATTTACCACAAATTGCTGCCCGTGGAAAACATCATTACAAAGTTTTCAAATTTGATGAAAATGAGCATACCTATACTTCAATAAGGAAGCTTACCGAACAAGAGCGGATTGAAGAAATTGCCGAGATGCTGAGTGGCGAAAATTATTCGACTACTGCCCGGGAAACCGCCAAAGAATTGCTGCAATAAAAAAAATGATCATTTAATAGTCATTAGTTTACTGTCATTCATTGTGAAGAGATATAAAGATGAACTCCACAATAAATGACCACCAATGACTATTAATGACGACTTAAGACTACAACCTGTCCTCCAGGATCAACCTGATTTCTGTCGGGCCAATGTCAGCTTTCTCACCAACTTTATAACCTCTTTTTTTAAACCGGTCACAAATGCTGTCAATGGTTTCTGTTCCTACGTTGTATTCGGGTAATTTGGTTGGAATACCGACTGATTCAAAGAATTCCACTGTTTTTGAAATGGTTAGTTTAATTCTATCATCATCATTTCCTTCGCTGATTCCCCAAACACGTTCACCTAACTGAAGAATTTTATCCTTTTTCTGGTTGCGTTTAATATGCATCACTCCTGGAAGTACAATTGCCAGTGTTCTGGCATGATCAATTCCATGGTAGGCGGTCAATTCATGTCCAATCATGTGGGTTGCCCAATCTTGCGGTACTCCTGCTCCAATCAGTCCGTTTAGCGCCATCGTTGAACTCCACATCAAGTTGGAGGCAGATTCATAATCATTCCTGTTGGCAAGTACTTTGGGGCCTTCCTCAATCAAGGTTTTCAGAATACTTTCCGCAAAACGATCCTGGATAGGCGAATTCACCGGAAATGTCAGATATTGCTCAATTACATGTACAAACGAGTCGACAATCCCATTGGCAACTTGCCTGTCGGGCAGCGAGAAAATGACTTCAGGATCAAGAATAGAGAATTTTGGCATCACCAATGGTGACATAAATGACAACTTTTCCTGAAATTCAACGCGGGTAATAACTGCTCCTGAATTCATTTCAGAACCCGTTGCAGGTAAAGTTAAAACAGCGCCGATTGGAATTGCTCCCTGAACCGGTGCCCTACGGGATAATATGTGCCAGGGATCACCTTTAGTAAACAGGACAGCTGCGGCAATAAATTTCGTACCATCTAAAACTGAGCCACCACCAACTGAGAGCAGAAACGTGATACTCTCAGTTTTAGCAATTTCAACCGCTTTCATCAGAGTTTCATAATGAGGATTTGGCTCAATTCCACCAAATTCAATCACATCAAAGACTTTGATTGCTGATTTTACCTGATCATAAACTCCATTTTTGAAGATACTGCCTCCGCCATACGTCAGAAGAATTTTTGAGCCCTTAGGAATGTTGAGGCCAACTTTACTGATTTCACCTTTACCGAATATGATCTTTACCGGATTTTGAAATTCAAAATTATACATATCTTAATTGTTTATCTGGTTATTATTTCTGATTCCAACACCGAAATTACATCAATTTATGTATTCTTCGTTTTAATCGTTGTAAATAAATTCAAAGACCTATTTTTGTAAAAAAAATATCATGGATAATTCAGAACAGGAAACATCAAGAGAAATGAGTCTTTTCGAAAAATACTCCGAATATACTGATGAGCAGATTTTTGTAATCCTGAAAAATCACAAAGACTATCAGGAATTAGCTGTTGATGTGGCCGTAAAGATAGCAACAGACCGTAACCTGATTAATTCGAAGCAGGATTTACTCGCTCCCGGGTTTCAGTCCAGTATGTCAACTAAAAGGACCCTATTCCCTGAAGTCAGAAACGAATTTCATCGGAACAGATTGATCGGGAGTATTTTCAGGTTCATGTATCTGTTGTCAGTATTACCTTTAACTTATGGCGTATTAAACTATTCAAAAGGCGAAATAAATCAAACCATGCTTGGAATTGGAGTTAGTCTCTTATGGGTTTTTCTGTGTGTCATGCTTAAAAAGACGAAAAATACTTTTGCTTTTATCCTGTTATTCGTTTTACTGTTTGGTGTTTCAGTAATGACCGGATATAATATTTTCAAGAGAGAAATTTTTCAAGTCATTGATTTTATCATGTTGGTAGTTGGTACACTATTGCCTTTTTATTTGATGTTATATTTGAAAAAGCTGATTCAAAAATCTTAAGAACAGATATGAATATTTATCGGTTACTCCGATCTTAAATTGGATTAATGCTTTAATCTTCCGTTTCACCTAAGAAAATCCGTGTTTCATCGAAAAGAAAAACACTTTTGCACTACGATTAATTAGTTTTGATTCAGATTTTAAATCTTCTTAAACTGAATCTTATGTTCCTGCTTCGAATTACAAGTTTGACTTTTGCTCTTGGATTATTGGTCTCAAAACTTTTTGCGGATCCGGTTGTACCTGTCGAGCAATCATGGGATGATTCCGACACCAGAACATATAAAGTACAACCGTTTACTAAAATATATCTGGAAGGTGCCTATAAGGTTATTCTTGAACAGGGAACTCAACCTGGATTACGGATTAAAACCGACGAAGATAATTTTCAATACATCGATGTTCAATCTGATGCCCAGTCTTTAAATCTTAAAGTAACCAAAAAGCATTTTGACTTCGATGAATTGATCCTGTATATTACTTTTAAAGATTTGGAGAAATTGGTCATCGAAGGTGGCATTAATCTTGAAACCAAAGGTTATGTTGACTTAAAGGATTTTTATTTGCATGTTGAAGGTGGTGCCAGTATAGAGATGAATATGAAAGCTGATCATTTTAAAGTGATTGGTCAGGGTGGAGTGAAGTTTGAATTTGATGGAATTGCAAATGAACTGGATGCATCAATTGCAGGAGCAGGATATTTGAATGCAGTGGATTTAAAAACAAAAAAGACTGATTTTAAAATTGAAGGCTTTGGTGCCGGAAGTGTTTATGCTACTGATGTGCTAAATGCAACAATAAGTGGAGTTGGCAAAATTCGTTATAAAGGCGATCCTCAGGTATACAAAAAAATAGAAGGAATAGGTTTAGTTTCTCGTGATTAGATTTTTATTAGGTATGTGGTGAAAGGGTTATCTGATTCAGATAACCCTTTTTTGTTGCTGAACTAATTTGTTTTTGTGCTGTTTATGATTCGAAAACGTGAGTATTTAGATTTAATCATTTTCTTAGATTCAAGTTTATTTGTTTAAGTGTTTGATGAGCAGTGATATATAGTAGTAAAAATAAATAATGTTTAAAAATTAACAGTAAAGTTTAAACAAAATGTGATTCGTGCTGTTTTTCTTTAGAATTAAATTATTGGGAGGAATATAGATGAAAGTTAACGGATTTTTAAAAACGGAATCAGCAAAACCAAGATTGAACGGAAATCGTTTGCTGAAAAATAATAATTACAGTGGACATGAATTAATTGGCGATAATCACGTGGCTACTTCATTGGAAACCCCGATGAGGGAAGATGCCTTCCTGTTAAGTGATGAACAGAAGATGCTTATAATTGAAGATAAATTTCGGGATATCATGAATGTTTTAGGTCTCGATTTAACTGATGACAGTTTAAATGGAACACCTCACCGAGTGGCTAAAATGTTTGTCAAGGAGATTTTTTCTGGTTTGAATCCTGCTAATAAGCCTAAAATATCCGTGTTCGAGAATAAATTCAAATACGGAGAAATGCTGGTTGAAAAAAATATTAACCTGAACTCAACCTGTGAACATCATTTTTTGCCAATTGTTGGTAAAGCTCATGTGGCTTATGTCGCTAGCGGGCAGGTTGTTGGCTTGTCAAAAATTAACCGGGTAGTCGATTATTTTGCACGTCGCCCCCAGGTTCAGGAGCGCTTGACAGTACAAATAGCCAATGAGCTTAAACGAATTTTAAATACTGAAGATGTTGCTGTAGTTATTGATGCTAAACATTTGTGTGTGTCGAGCCGGGGAATTCAGGACGAAGGAAGTTCAACAATTACAGCAGAATATAGTGGTGTTTTTAAAGATCATCAGCGAAAAGAGGAATTTCTGAAGTATTTGTCGCTGAATGTTTAACTTTAGTCAGAATGATATAAATTTAAAGCCTTTCGGAAGATGGGCTTTTTGTTTTTTTTAAGGTTTAATGTTCCTTTATTTTTGTTGATTTGCAATTCTAAAATTTGAAATTATGGATGGAAGAAAACGTTCGGATGTAAAACCTGGATTACTGGTCAATATTATTCAGAAGCACCATCAGAGAACCGGTGAGCTAACCGAAGGCATTGTAAAAAACCTGTTAACTAATTCCCCGAATCATCTGCATGGAATAAAAGTCAGGCTTGAAACCGGTGAAGTGGGGCGTGTTCAGGAAATTTTAGATGAAGAATAAACTTGAAATATCTATATAGGATTATGCAAATCATTTCAACCAATATTGGAGAGGCTGTAGCGATTGAATGGCGGGGACAAGAGGTTCAGACCGGGATTTATAAATACCCAGTTGATATGCCTGTTTTCCTTGGGAAAGAAGATGTCAAGAATGACCATGTTCTTGATCGTCGGTTTCATGGTGGCGCAGACAAAGCCTGCTATTTATATTCAGCCGATCATTATGCATTCTGGAAAACCAAATATCCTGATCAGGATTGGCAATGGGGAATGTTTGGTGAAAATCTGACCGTTAGTGGATTAGATGAATCTGAAATCCACATTGGTGATATTTACCAGGTGGGCGAAGCTGTTGTTCAGGTTTCACAACCCCGTCAACCCTGTTTTAAATTAGGTGTCAGGTTTGGCAATCAAAAGGTGGTCGATGATTTTTGGTTATTACCGTATTCGGGGATTTATGTGCGGGTTTTGCAGTTCGGAAATGTGAAAAAAGGAGATGAATTTATTCTGCTTGAACGAAATTCTGACAGTCTTTCTGTAACCCAGGTATTTTCAATCTTCAGGGTGAATCGCGATAAGGATGATTTGATGCGAAAAGCTATTGATGAACCTCTGTTGGCAGAATCATGCAGAAGAGATATTCAAAAGATATTAGATTTCAATGATAATATGAAGTAATATCGACAAAATACAAAAAGCACTGAATTACAGTGCTTTTTGTATTTTGTCGGGGTGACAAGATTATATTTTTAGGCCGCAAATGTCATTGAATCAGTAGTTTATGCTTGATGTTTTTGTCAAGGTCACCTAATGGTTCACAAATGGAAGAACGACGAGTTAACACTCACATATTGATGCAATTATAATCAAATTTTAGGATTTCGGGATCAAATAGAGAAAATATTTTGGGTTCGAACCTTAGTTTATTTGTATTTTTTATAATCCTCTAGTTTCAATTCTTTTTTTGAAGAATATTTCTGTATTTGCCCTTCATCTTATTGGATAAAAAGCCAACCAGGAAGTAATTGTTTTTTGGGATACATGGTAGGCCTTAATGCCTTATTGTGAGATTTAGAAATTCACGTTCTTTAGGCATGTTCATTTTCTTATGGAATTTTTCAATATGGCTTGTGTTGTAAAAAATTTATGGTTCACAGCAGAATATGGATTAAGTGAACATTCTCCATTTGTGGATAGTCTGACTTTTACAATCTTTACTACATCAACTAAATCAGATACTTTACCATTCTCAATTCAAACACAATCCCTGATGCCTGGGCTATACATGTTGGAATTGAAAAACTACGAACGAACCAACATCCGACATCTGGCGATATTGGATTTGGAGGGTCTCCTCTATTAACTGAAAATGATAAAGTCAACCCCTAAGTTGTGTAGCTTGTGAGTACTAAATCGATTCGATTTTTGTCCAAAAAACTATAAAAAAGGACTAGGAAAACTCCACTGTCAACAAAACCGTTCCGTATGAAAAACGACCACTCTCAGGAACCAAAAGTAATATTTTGTCATTTGCTTTCAGACGTTCGGATTTGTGCAAATCATCAAGACCGGCAAAAATGGAAGCAGAAGCGATGTTCCCAATTTCCGTAAGGTTGGTAAACCATTTTTGTGTTCCAAGGTCGATATTCCGGGCTTCTATTTCTTCTGCCAATTTGCCATAAAAAAACATCGATGAAACATGAGGAATAACGTAATTGATTTCAGTAGGATTAACACGATATTTTTCCAGACAATGTTCGATGTGATCTACCCAGTATTTAATGATATTGGGCTTTAATAAACGAATATCCTGTTTGACAGTAAATACAGAGCGGTTAATCAACTCTTGGCTTTCAAATTCTTTCCAGCTGATCAGTTCTCCGTCTTCCCGAAGTTCCGCACCCATAAACATGCAGGTTGGCAGTTCATTGGCATAAGATGTCATCTCAATCCAATCAATCCTGAATGACAATTCATTCTCACTTTTCTTGTCTGACAATAATACGGCACTGGCTCCGTCACTGAGCATGAACCGGAGAAAATCCTTCTCAAAAGCCATATAGGGATCTTTTCCGACCTGCGCACAATGCTCATACTCCTCTTCATAGTTTTTCGACAAAAGTGTAGGAGATGCCAGTTCGGAAGTTGAGCAGATTGCTTTTGATGACATTCCTGTGAGAACAGACAAGTAGCTTATTTTTAGAGCTTGAACGCAAGTGAGGCACACACCGGAGACGGAATACAATTCCATCGGCCTGTTTTTCATTAGGCCGTGTACCATCGATGCATGTGAGGGTAAGAGCTGGTCCGGATTACCGGTAGCGCAGGCCATCACATCAATATCCCCGGGGATGATTTCATCCGGGAAGAGTTTTTTGATCGAAAGAAATGCCAATTCCGCGTTTGTATGGGTGATTTTTTGATCTTCATTCAGGGCATAATGCCTGCATTTTATTCCATTTTGCTGCAATACAATGCGTTTTACCCTGGAAGGCTTCGAATTGATTAACCCGAGATATTGTTCCATATCTTCGTTGTAAACCGGCGAATTGGGTAAGAATTTACTTACAGAAGTGATGTAAACAGTTGCTTTCATAACAATAAAATATACTGGTTAGTATGTAAAATTAAACAATTTTACATTATCTTGTTATGAAAATATCAAAATTTTAGTTTAATCGGATTGTAAATGTCTTGATATAAAACCAGCAGTTCCTCCGTATTGATTCCGTAGGACAGGCATCTGTCAAAGGCAAGCCCCAAGAAACAACTCCGGAAAAGAGTAGCATAATGCCTGGTATTTACCTCTTTTATTTCTTTGGATTGTATGGCCTGGCTGATCACTTTTTCCCAAAGGTTTATTTCTTCAACCGAATTTTGAGTCATTATTTCAGCAAAGTTCGGGTAGATACGTGAAGCCTGCATGTATAAAGAGAAATACCCCTTGAAAATGTTGACTACCGACAACGTTAACATTTTCGACATGGTTGCGTTTATTCCATTAATATACAGATAAATAAACTGTTCTAACGAAACATTCGCATCAAAATTAAATTTTCTGGAAGGCTTCTGAGTTTTGACAATGTAGGTGTCAATTACTTCATTAAACAGTTCCTCTTTGTTCTTAAAAAAATAGAAGATGGCTCCCCTTGTTTTTCCAACGGAATGTTCCAAATCGGAGATGCTAACTTTTTCATAATTATGATTCAAAAATAATTTAAAGGCTTCTTCAATGATTCGTTCTTTTGTCTTCATAAAGCAAAGGTATAGTGACTGCAAATTTACGTAAAAATGATGATTTATAGGTCAAAGTCGGTTAAGTTTATAAAATCATGAGGTTGGTTTAGTCTGAGGAATATTTTTTTTATTTTTTATTTGAATAATTATTTCATACATTTGAATACCGTATGTACGGTATGTTTTGGGGATTCCATAAATTATTTGCTTTTGCTAAGTGACCGGCCTTTGGCATGTTCTTTTGCTTAAGATTTAATTTATTTTGAAGGCAGAATAGCCATCACCCCGATAGTCTCAATCAGATTTTTTCAGAACATTTTTGTGATTTTTTTCAAAACAGTCAATAACTGATTTTCAGATTGGCTGAATATTTCAGTTAAGCGATTCAAAAAGGGTTTTTAGGAATTTTTTGTAAAAGGAACATCTTTCAATAATCTGGTGCGGTTGTTTATTTGTGCATTATTTAACTGCCCTGATGGAGAAAGATCCTTGTAAATATTTGCTTTAAAAACCTTTGAATTGTCTTACGCCAGGAAATATAAAGTCGGTAAAAATCAGTTGACCATGTCCTGTAATCATTCTGCCGTTGAGAAAAAATGGTATGTATTTTATCTGCGTCCGCGTACAGAAAATCTGGTTTGCAGGACTCTTACGAATCTTAATTACGATGTATTCTTGCCGGTGACCCATTCCATAAGGATATGGAAGAACCGGCAGAAGAAAAAGATCAAGTTTCCTCTCTTTCCGAACTACTTGTTCGTTTACACCTATGCCCACGAGCTCTATTCGATTAAGTGTATTCCACAGGTAGTCAGCTATATTACCTGTGGAGGAAAACCATCAACGATATCCGATAAAGAAATTGAAGGAATCCGGCGAATGTTAGGCCTGGGACGTGAAATCACAGTTGAAACAAAATTTTCTAAAGGAGAACGCGTCCGGATTGTATCCGGGCCTTTAATAGGATATGAAGGGGTATTGGTTAAGCAAGGTAGCAAATCCCGGTTTGGTATCCAATTAAAGGCGATCAACCATGCGGTATTTATTGATATCGTCCAGTCCGACCTGGAAAAGCTTTAGTTTGCGATTTTAAGTAAAAGACCTTTGATTAGGATACCTGTAAATGGCATATACTGGTTATTATTCTTTTTATAGTATCTGGTTATAGTATCTGGTTATAGTATCTGGTTATAGTATCTGGTTATAGTATCTGGGATTTGAATTTGAATCCCGATTTTAAGTCACTTTTGATTTTAAGCTTGTTTATTTATGGAAAAATATGGTTTATATGATGTTGTTTTTAAATTGAGTCCTATGCCCAAAAGACTCATGGACAGGCAATATGTAAATGAGCTTATTACTGCCCTTGATGAACGGCTGACTGTAACTGATCATAGACACCGATGTTTGTTGTTAAATTCCGGTCATCCATCAGATTATATGTACTTTGTTGAGAGGGGCATTGCCAGATGCTTTTATTTTGATGATCATACAGGCAGGGAATTGACGTCAATCATCTGGAAAGAGCAAAGTATTGTTTGTGACCCGGTAAGTTTTTTCCAACGCAAGGCATCTGATGTAAACATTGAAGTGATGCCGGGCAGCTTGTTGCTGTCCATATCCTACCGGCAGCTACAGGATATTTTTAACGCATTTCCTGAAGCAGAGATCTTTGCCCGCTGTATTTCCCTGCAGTACGTTTATTATTTTGCCGGGCGGGCGCGTCAACTGGCCGGGGCTTCAGCCTGGGAAAGGTATTTGCAATTATTATCTACCCACCCGGGCATTGAACTAAGTGTATCCAAAGAGATTATTGCTTCATATCTGAATGTGACCCCGCAGACACTTAGCCGGATGCTCAGGGAAAACGGACATCCCTGATCTGCCCCGGATTGCACTTGCAATGTATATACAGAGTGAGACCGTGTGCTGCTTTTACCAGAGTTTAGTAAGTCCCGTTCAATAGATTGATAAAGGATTAGGAAAATTCCCGGATAACGGAATGGTCAAAAATAATCGTGGGTTAATTAGCCACTTACGATAAGGTAAGAATTTTGTTCTTCTACCACCATATAGTTCTGAGTTCCGGGTAAGCATAAAGAATAACTGCTCCGCTAGTTTTACAATGGGACAAAAGTTGTAAAATTATGTGGCGTGTGGCAGGTCAATACAGGTTCTTATCTTTCGCTTCTTGCTGGGGGTGCCATAGTTGGTTTGCTCCTTTGCAGAATTACCCGGGTTGTTCCCCGGAAACTAAAATTCAAGAGTATAACCTTTGGCAATTTGCAGTCTTCTGGCGGGGTCTCCCGCTTTTATACTGTTAAATGTTGCTGACGGTTCGGTGAATGGCCAACACAGGTATTTCCCGCCATAGTGGAAGCTTTAATCAAAATCATTTATTATTAAAACATCAAGAGTATGAAAAAATATGCATTAGTTATAGTTGCTGTGATCATGGTATTGACAGCAAGCGCTTTTGTAATTGCAAACAAAAGCAACACAGAAGCTACAACAACAACCTATTGGTTCCTAATGGATGAATCTGGTACAAGTGTCACAACAACCCAGCTTTCAAATCCTGATGATCTGTGTCCGAATCAACTGACTGAACCGGATTGTGCCCGGCAGTATTCAGAAAGTCAAACGGAAATTATTGGTGGTGTAAGAAGTGTAAAAGCTTCTGAAACTGACAATCACATTGATTTTCGGTCTAAAGACTAAGACTAAAAAGGTGCCTCGGTCTTGACACCTTCACTATTTAATTCAAACCCGGGAATAACTTCCCGGGTTTTTCAATTACGCTATTCCCGAATGTTTTGGGGGATATTGGAGAGTTGAATAACATCGTCGGCAATAGGTAAAATGTAGTTTGGACTGTTTGGTTCCAGCTTGTAAAAGGTTCCATTCAGCTTTCGGTAAATCGTAGTTGCTGTGGAGGCTTCCAGGTTAAGCCGCCTTAAGTCAGTCCAGCGGATACCACGGAATAAAAGCTCCTTGCGTCTTTCCTTCAGGATGACGGAAAGGGCTTGCTGCTGGTCTGTGACGCTGACCGGGATATAACTCCCGGTTTTATAACGGGTAATCAGCAGTTTATTCAGGGTGCTGATGGCTTCCGCAACTGAACCTTTTCTGGCCAGGCACTCCGCCTTGGCCAGGTAACACTCATCAATCCCCAGCCCGTTAAATATCTGCAAGGACCCGCAATAACTGCCTTTAAAGGTATAACCGCCGCTTGAGGGTTTAAACCAGGCCGCTTTCCGTATATCCTCATTCGCGAACGAACGGTAAAGAGTTGAATCTGTTATCAGTCGGGAGTTGGTCAGTGGCGTATAGCGGGTCATCTGGCTGTGAAAAATGACCTCGCTGTTAAACTGCGCCATGGGAAAGGAGGCCAAAGGTTTGAGTTTGTTGAAATCGATTAAATCGTAACCGGCACCTAGTGATGCTTCTGCACAGGTAAGCGCCTTGTCATAGTCCTGCATGGTTAAATATACCCGGGACAGCAGGGCGCTGGCTGCTGCTTTAACCGGCCGGGTTTTGTACGGGTCACTTACCGGGAGCAGGTCAATGGCTTCCAACAGGTCAGCGACTATCCGCTCATAAGTTTCCTTCACTGTCGCCCGGTCCGTGTGGACATTTAAATCGGATGTTAATCGCAAAGAAAGCCCATACCCATCGTTGGAGACCGACTGGTAATACGGGGCGCAAAACTCCTGGGCCAGCTGATAGTACGCGTATGCCCGGTAAAACAGTGCCGTTCCTTTTAGCCGGTCATAATAAGTCGGATCGACAGCCCTTTCGGTGTTTGTCAGCCCTTCCAGAACATAGTTGACATAAAAAATTTGCTGGTAACGGTTGTTCCAGTCAATCGAGTTGGATCCCTCCCAGATTTCTTTGGCCCAGATATAGCCATTTTTCATATACGGGGAGGAAAGTGTGTTCCAGCGGTCGTACAACAAGTAATAATCGTCAGAAGACAATTCACCCATACCGGGCATGTTCGCATTGTGGACATCAAAAAAATCAAGCAGGGCCTGCATATCGTTCAGGGAAGAAGGAACAACCAGTTTTTTATCCGGTTTAATTTCCAGGAAGCTTTCGCTGCAGGCAACCATGACCGGCAAAAACAGAATTAAAAGTTTTCTAAAACGTTTCATAGCTTTTTAAAGTGTGATGTTAATACCTAAGGAGTATGTTTGTGATGCCGGGTAGGGCTGGAAGACATAGTCGGGGTCTAGCCCATGCTTGTTAGCCCGCCAAATGATCCCGATGTTGTTGATATAGCTGTAAACAGATACTTTGTTAAAAGGAAGCCACCGGTATTTTGATCGTTGCAGGTCGTACGAGAAATTGATGTCCTGAAACCGAAAATGATCCCCTCTCTCCACCAGAATATCAGCAAAGGTATAGACAAAGTCACGGGAACTGCTTGCCCCTGCGGCAGGCATTGACGGAACCTGGGTGAGCCGTTCATCACCGGGATTCCTCCACCGGTCGCTAAACTCCTTATGCCCGATCCAGGTATTGAAAAGCGCAGAATAACTCAGCGACGGCCTTCTGAAGAAATAGCCGAACTTATAGCTGATATTAAAGCCCAGGGTGAAATCACTAATCCTAAAACTATTGCGCAGAGAACCGAAATGGGTAGGCAGAGCAGAGCCGTTGCAATTCATATCCTCCAAACTCATTTTGGAAAGAATTGATCCGTAGTCTTTGGTGACTTCCCCGTTCATATAAATTTGCGGATCGCCGGTTTCCGGATCCAGACCGGCCCATTTGAGGCTGTAAAGGCTGTAACGTGGATTTCCCGGCACAGGCGTGGCAACGGACAAAAAGTAGCTGGAAATCGAGTTGCTCTTGTAATCGTAACGGGTAATCTTGTTGGTTGAATTACTATATAAAAGTTGCGCTGTCCAGTTAATATTTCCGACGGTTTTATTGACATTCAACTGGACATCCAGGCCATGTCCTTTCAAGGCTGAGTTGTTGCCGATAAACTCATTTCTGCCGCCAACACTGTAGCCAATTGTCGGGTCCAGGGATGCCTTGCCGATCAGGTCAAGCCCTGTCTTTTGATAATATTCGATGCTGCCCGATAACAATCGGTTTTTACATTCAAAGTCGATCCCGAAGTTGATCATCCTGACCTTTTCCCACCGAAGGTTGGGGTTGGGAGGGGTTTGTATCTGCACATAAGGCAGGTCAGTCACCGAATTGTTGTAATAATACCCGGTGGCGTAAGCGGTCAGCGACTTGTTCACATTCCCGCTATAGCCATACGTGGCACGAAGCTTCAGTAAAGGAAGCCACTGTTTCATTGGGTAAAACTCTTCGGAACTGAATTGCCAGCCCAGTCCGGCTGACCACAGCGGAACGCCCTTGTGGTTGGCATCCACCCCGAACAGGTTGGATTCATCTTTGCGGGCGCTGGCCGTCAGCATGTACCGTTCCCGATAAATATACGAAAGGTTCCCGTAATACGACCGGTTTCGGTCAGTCAGGTAGCTAAGGGAGGAGCGATCGGGAATCGTGGCAGTGTAGCCGTCGGGATTGATCAGGTAACTGGTCGTATAGTCCACCCGTGAAGTGGTTAACAGGTCATCGCTGTAGCCGTACACCAAGTCGGAGAGGCCAGTCGTCCGGGCCTGACGGATTTCCGCTCCTGCCAGCGCATTGAGCTGATGGATGTCATTCCAGCTTTTATTGAAATTAAGCTGTACCCTCGCGGCATGAGAATTCAGTTCAGCATAGCTGTTTTCCAGAATGTCACTCTGTGGAACTGGAAATTGTAAGATACCCTTGTCGTCGGTGTAAGCATATTGGTTAATCAGGTTACGAGTAGAATAAAGCTGCTGGCTTTGAAGGTCACGGGTATTCCGGTTTTGATGTTCATATTGGTACCGGCCCTCCATATCCAGCCAGGGAGTAAATTGGTAACGGGCAGACATGTTCATCCGAATATCATCGGTGTTGACCGAATAATTGTTGTTTTGCAAATCCTGCAAGGGAACATACGACCAGTCAAGCAGTCCGGCGGCAGGGGCTTGGCTGATAAAATCAGTATTGTAATCCCTGACCACTGCAAGTGGGTTGCCGTTTTCATCCGCCAGCCGGGCGTAGGGGTAGATCCTTTTCCCGCCTCCGCTGGTCACTGTGCCGCTGCCGCCATTGTTTTGTGCCTGCTTACTGTGGGAATAAAGGATGTTGGAAGAAATTTCCACCGACTTGGCGGGGTGGTAAGTCAGCATCGAATTAACGGTTACCCGGTCCAACCCGTTTCGTACCAGGCTTTCATCGTTTTGGTCGAATCCACCGCTTAAGTAGTAACTGACCGCTGATCCGCCCCCTTTCATTGAAAACGAATATTGCCGGTTGATGCTGTTTCGGTAAAGGTACTTGCTGAAGTCCCTTCGGACATCCTGTTCCCGGTAGCGGGCGATTTGTCCCTGTGCTTCTTCGTTGCTAATCTTCCCATCACGCCTAGCAATGAACAACTGGACAACCGGCGACATAGCCGGGTGTGTGGAATAATCTTCCATCCACTTATAGTAGTCCTGTTCAAAAAGGCTTTGTTCCACATCAATGAAATCCGACGAGTTCAGAAACTGAGGGTTGTAGAACAAGTCCGGCTTCCGGCCAATGGTCACGTTGCTATTCAACTGGATGGTCATGGGCGTTTCCAGCCGCCCTTTTTTGGTGGTGATCACGATCACCCCGTTACCGGCACGAACCCCCCAGATGGAAGCTGCCGCTGCGTCCTTTAAAACCGTAATACTCTGGATGTCGTTGGGGTTAATGTTGTTAATATCTCCTTCGTATGGAAATTTGTCAACAATGATCAGGGGGCCTTCTCCAGATTGGATGGTACTTTGTCCCCGGATACTGATGGACGGAGAACCGTTAAAACGCCGGTCGAACAGCAGGCCAGGGGCAATGTTCTCCAGCCTGCTGATGATGTCCGTGCTTATAGCCCTGTTAACCAACTTATTGTCGATAAGCGTGTAGGAACCTAAGGTTTTATTTTTCGACAAAGTCTGGTAGCCGGTTGAAACAACGATCTCGCCGATGGAGACCACTTCCTGTTCCAGGTAAATCTTCAACGGACCATTATCACCAGGGACGGAAACAGTTTGCCGGAAATATCCGATATGAGAGATTTGGAGTGAAGATTCTCCGGATGGTATAGTAATTTGGAAATAGCCGAGACTATCAGTCATGGCCGATGCCTTTAAGTCGGCGGTCGTGATATTAACGCGTGACAATGCTCTCCCGTCGGCCTGGAACACCGTACCCGTTACTTTTTTTTGCTGGGCAAACGATTGGGCGGTTAGCCCAATGGCCAGGATAAGGATTAATAAATAGCATAATTTCTTTTGCATAGCTGAAGGTTGATGTTGATTGGTTTATTTGAACTGTTTGATAACAAGCATATCGATCTCACAGAAATCCTGCACCAGATGCAGCCCGTACTTTTCCAACCAGTCGCTGAATTTAAGGATGTCCTTTTCCCCGACAGGGAAAGTGATATCGATTTCGAAGGTGATACCGGTTTGGTCAATTACAGGATAGAGCTGGTGACGGTAGAGACCGGCTAAGGTGTGGTAGAATTTAGAGAACGGCTGTTTGTGATAAATCAGCAGGTTCGGTGCTTCAGTGATTACTTCCGCAACAGAGCCCGGAGAAGCCATCTCTTTAAAGTCTTCTGTTTTTCGTAACGCCCAACATTTTACCATCCGTCGTTCAATTGTGCCACGGACATGATACCGGGGTGCGAAAAAGCGGTTCAGGTCTTCCAGCATCAGTTCACCGGCCCGGTCTTTTAATTCGACGGGTACAATCAGCTCGTAGCAGTAATAATTGTCACGTACAGCAGGGGAATAGGCCGATACATTGGAGGGCGGCAATATCTCCTGTTGGTTAAAATCAAGTATGTTGCGGTTGGCTTGTGCCAATTCCCGATTGGTGGTATTGCGCATGGCAAACTGGTAGAGCTGCAAAACAGTACCGTTCAATGCTCTGATCTTAAAACGATGTAAACTATCGGTAAAAACCCCTCCGCCTCCAACGCCATCCAGATAACCAGTAAAAACCGAGTGGTACAACAAATCGGTGGATTGTCCGCCATTGCCGTTAAACAGCAGAGGTTGGGTGAGGTTGTAATTAAAATTGCTTTTCTTTTCGGCCATAATTGACTTTTTATCTGTAATCAGGATTTTGATATGGTTGGCAGTTACGTCTGCTTCGTCGGTGATAGCAACGACTTTCCCGTTCTGTATCCAAACCTCGTGGGGGACGCATTTGTGTGGAAATAATTTTGATAATTTTTGATCGCCGGTAACGGACGGGAGTGAGATTTTCCGGTCGGAAAAGAATTTGGCAATGGCACTTGTTGGTTGCGAAGTAACCATCAGGATTTGGAGTTGATCACCAAACTCGTTTTGTAGTTGTTCGAACCGGGGGATAGCTTGAACACATGGAAGACACCAGGTGGCCCAAAAGTCCAGGATCAGCAGCTTTCCTTTAAAATCGTAAAGACGGGCTGTTTTCTCATTGTAATTGACGATATTCTCCAGGAAGATGTTGGGTACAGGATCGCCAATTTGTAAGGGGACGACTTTGTCTTGTGCTAATAAGAATGAAGGCAGGGCACAAACAAGGATGCCTGCCAGGGTATGTATTATTTTCATATAAATTAGGTGTAATGTATGATTTGCAACGATTCTGGGTAGCAGAAAGGAAGAGAGGTAGGAACTTGGCAAATTTAAGAAGAGAGCCGGGTCACTCAGGCGATTTTATCTTGTTGCGGTAAAGAATCCGCTGGTGGCGAAGGGAAAAAACACCGCAGGTTTTAGAACGTGTGATGTATCCAATCCGTAACACAATGCCGGCTTTGGGAAAATGAGTAAAAAAAGTAGAATAACTTTGTATAGAAAACATGACGTACTGAGGTTAGGATAGGATTGCTTTCTCCGTATGTTTTAGCGAAGTAATAGCGAAGAATGCAAGTATTTAACAACAGAGACTTGTATCGTACAAATAAGGCGATGTATTTTACAACCATTCGGTTTGATACCCTGAAATAATTCGTATTTTTGTTAG
>Ga0209317_1000534_pt1 | contig 44175 bp, 39 predicted proteins | sample RifGroB2_FD_183994 | JGI IMG/M metagenome (GOLD analysis project Ga0209317, IMG submission 183994) | Soil microbial communities from Rifle, Colorado, USA - Groundwater B2 (SPAdes) (version 2) | ecosystem: Environmental > Terrestrial > Soil > Unclassified | place: Rifle, Colorado | collected... | reverse complement strand
CACGGGTGACTGTGTGGGAGAGTAGGTCGCCGCAGGGAATTTAAATGAAAGAGCCCCGCCAGGAAATCCTGGCGGGGCTCTTTTGCATGCTCCCGCCGATAAGTCCTCACAAAACACCTTTTAGATCGATCACACCTCTCCTTTTGCGAGCTTGCCTGTAAGCGCCCTTACGTTGAATACATAGGTTGCATTTGCCTCTTTGGTAGTTAGAATTGGTAAATTGTAACGGATTCGATTCTCTGTAACGTTATACTTTCTGGAGGTATAAAGTGAATATATACCGGTTAGGCCTCATGTCCGTGCTGCTCGTTACCACCGGTTGTGCAACAAAAGATTATGTCGGAAAACAGATCAATTCCGTCGCCTGCAGGGTGGATGTGCTTGAGATAAAGACAACCTCTTTAGAGTCCCGGGTAGACGCTCTGGAAAGCCTGGTAGATCAGGCTCAGTTGGCAAATAAGGCGATGCTTGATGAAGCCACCGTAAAGGCAATGGAAAGCGCGCAAAGGGCCGAAGCTGCGGCGACGGCTGCTGATTTCGCAGCACAGAGGGCCGAGAAGATGTTCGAATTGGGACAGAAGAAATAGCCTCATTGAAAGAGGGGCAGCCGTCGCGTCCTGTGGTGTTATGATCTTTACCTTGAACAAGACAATGTCTTTTGCGGCATACGCGATATTTTGTATCGGCTTGCATGTTTGCACTCCGACCGATATCTACGCGGCGAGTACTCCTCATGCCGATGGTTATCTCGGTGAAATCCAACGGTATAAGATCAAAAAAAACGAGTCTTTGATAGAGATCGCCAGGAAATTCGATCTCGGTTATAATTCAATAGTCGAGGCTAATCCAGGCGTTGATCCTTTTATCCCACAATCAGGCAGCACAATCACGATTCCAACGGCATGGATCCTCCCTAAAATCTCAGGCATTCCCTCGGTTATCATAAACCTTCCTGAATTTCGCTTGTACTATTTACCCAATGAATCACCCGGCACCGTGGTGACCTTTCCTTTAGGCATCGGAGACGAGTGGAGAGAAACTCCGCTTGGGTTATATACCGTGACAGACAAGATGGTTAACCCCGCATGGTACGTTCCCGGCTCCATCAGGGCAAAAGAAGCCGATCTCCCACGGGTCGTTCCCCCAGGACCTAAAAATCCTATGGGAACCCACGCACTGCGGCTATCCCGGAGCGATATTCTCATTCATGGAACCAACAGACCGTGGGGCATAGGCCGCAGATCGAGTCATGGTTGTCTGCGCCTCTATCCTGAGGACATAGTACAGTTTTTCAAGCTGGTGCCCAAAGGGATGCGGGTGCTGATTGTGAATCAACCAGTCAAGATCGGAAACAGGGGGAACAGGGTATTTATAGAAGTGCATCGTTATGGAGGTAACGAACCTAGCGTAGGACAAACTTTGCATATGCTTGCTTACCGGGACCTGGTTGAGAATATTGACTTTGCAAAGTTGATAAAGGCAGTTAAGGAGATGAGGGGTTTGCCGGTTGACGTAACTCTTGAGCGATGAAGCTTCAGCTTTCTTGGAACGCAGGCATCATCTGATTATCGTCTTTAGGCTGCTGGTCATGAATCTAGAATTTCCCGAAGCTTTGTCAGCAGCAGAGAGGGAGGGACCGGCTTAGTGAGAATTTCGGCTTTTTCTATAAGTATGTGTTCCTTTCTAATGACCTCGTCTGTGTAGCCGCTGGTAAAAAGTACCCTTGTGCCAGGACGAATCTGCTGTATTTCATCGTAAACTTGCCAACCGTTTTTGCGAGGCATGATGACATCCAGGAACACCAACGCAATCCGATCCTGGTACTGCTGGAACTTGACGACAGCGTCGTCCCCTGCAATCGCCACGATTGTTTGATACCCGTAGGTTTCCAGGATTTCCACTACGATCTTCCTTACGTTTTCGTCGTCCTCGGCCACCAGTATTGTTTCCGTCCCACGAGGGAACAGTTGTGCGGTTTCTTCAACATCCTGCTGGGCCGCACTGGTTAGAGGCATGTATATCTTGAAGGTCGTGCCATAACCTGATTCGCTGTAGACTTTGATATAGCCGTTATGCTGTCTCACAATTCCGTAAACGATTGACAGTCCGAGCCCGGTACCCTTACCTTGTGTCTTCGTGGTGAAAAAGGGCTCGAAAATCCTTTTCAGGTTTTCTTTAGCTATGCCGCTTCCGTTATCCGAAAAGTCGATGGTCGCATAGCTGCCAGGCAATATCCCTGCAACGGCCGCAACCTCGGCGTCCAGTTTCTCTGATCCGATTCGTATCGTTATACGACCGTCCTCGGCAACGGCGTCACGTGCATTGACTGCAAGATTCATAAGTACCTGCTCTAGCTGACCGGCATCGGCAAACACCGTGAGCTTCTCTGGATAGGTCGAAATAATCAGCTCGTGTCTTTCTCCGATCACCATGAGCAGCAATTTCTTGATGTTCTGTACGACGCTATTGAGATCAACAGGGACAAGTGTGATGGCGTGTTTTCTGCTGAACGCGAGCAAACCCCGGGTAAGTCCCGCTGCTCGTTCCGAGGCATCGAGCAACTGCTGGAGGTTGGTCATCATGGGGTGATCACGGTTAACGTGCATTTGCATGAGAGCCGCATTGCCGATAATGACCGTGAGTATATTATTGAAATCATGGGCAATCCCGCCTGCAAGCGCGCCGATGGATTCCATCTTCTGTGATTGGTGCAGTTGCTCTTCGAGTTTTTGCCGTTCGGTGATGTCCTCAATCACGCCGATGAGATAGGAGGGAACCCCCTGCGCACTGTGCACCAGCGACAGCGTGAGAATGGTCCAGACCGAGGAACCGTCGGGGCGGCGGTAGCGCTGCTCTGCGCTGTAAAAAGGTATTGCTCCTTGCAGGAGCAGGCGGAAATGATCTTGGAATGCGTCGAGATCGTCCGGGTGGGTGATCTCTTGAATGGTTCGGTGGAACATCTTGTCAGACGGGCAGCCGACAATTTCACAGAAGCGCTGATTGACCCTGATGAGTCTGCCGTCCGGCGCCATATGAGCAATGCCAATCGGGGCTTGTTCGAAGGTGCTCCTGAACCGCAGTTCGCTTTGTTCTAGAGTGGCCGCTTTACGCCTTAAGTTTTTAGCCGCGAAAGCAATGCCGCCAAGTCCAAGAACCAAAAAAAGACTATGTCCCAAGGCGTTCGACCTAAGAGTCGCTTTCATTGCCTTTTTTACCTGTGCGATAGGGACGGAAACACTGATGGCGCCCTGAATGGCACCATTTGACAGGGATGGGTAATGGCATTCAAGGCAGATGTTTTGACTCATAATCGGACGAATCAACCGCATATAGGGCTGCCCGTTGAATACCTGTAATTCGCTCACCTCCGGAACTCCTTGTCGGAAGGCTTGTAAGGCACTGGCTTCCCATTGATCGGGTACGGTTTCCGGGCGGGCCGGATTTAGGCTGGTGATGTGCCCTTGGCTGAGTTCAGGTTGCGTTTTCGCAATTTCGAACACCTGCTGAAGCATGTCCGTTGGGGTAATCAAGGTAAGGCTCCTGCCTGAAGGGGTGGTGATGTCGCGTTCATCATTGTTCAACAGGAAGGGGTTTGGCGTGTTGCTTCCTGTAACGGGGACGTAGACTCCTCCATAGCCTTCAGCCCAATTGTGATAGAGGAGGTCCTTGGACAGTGCGGCTCTTGCCTCGGCCAGACCTATTATGAGAACTTCTTCTTTTTGTTGTTGGTATACCTGGAGGAAAGATGCCGCCAGAAGCAGGGTCCACAACGCGGCAAGCCAGAGCGAGTAGCGGCGCAGGTGTCCGGCCTGCGGTCCCTGGTTTTGGTTCGGCCTCCCGCTATCGTTCATGTTACTCCCTGTGAAGTGGATTGGAGTCCGGCAATTTTGCCTGGATTATTATACCACAGGGGTTTTAGGCAACCGGAAAGAACGCCTCGGCATGTTGCAGCAGTTAGATCCGGTTACAAGCTGTAAATTGGGGGAGGAAAGGGGAGGGGAGGAACCGCCTCCCCCCTGAGGAGCGAGGCGTTGGGGGAGGCAGCTGTACTGTCTGTTCAGCAGGTTTGCTCGATCATTTTCTTTTCCTTAAGGGACTTTCTTCCCAGAATACGCCCAGCACCGACCGCTCATCGGCACTTAGCTTTACCCCCTTTTGTTCCATACGATACTGGATAGTTTTCAGATCCTTTCCTGCGGATAAAGCCTCTTCGATACGTATTCCGCTGTGGCACGAGACACACTTGTTGTCGATAACAAGGTGTGCATCCTTGAAGACACCTCCATCGACACTTCCCAACTTGCTACCGGATGGAGGAACTACTTGTGCGGCGCTTAGTGTGGAGATGGAAAAAAGTGTCAGAACCATTGCTACTGCCAGACTTAATTTCATTTATGCTCCTTTAGTCGAACCAGCTAAAAGTTTTTTATATGATTAAATATAACACAATTTTTTTCCGATCGCTGCGCAGCTAGTGATTTTTGCAATTCTTGACAGAAGAAAAGGCAGCGATATCATCGATTGGATGTTGCGGGTTGGTGAAAATTCATCTAGAAGCCCGAAGCACCTACTGCAGTTAAGCCGGCTTGCGTGGAGGTTAAGCAGACGCTCATTTACCTCTAGCTTTTCTCTCTCATATCTCCCAGAAGTGCGTGAGAAAATATGCCACCTCTCACGCAGATGCAAAAAAATAACCATCAGCGCAAAAGCTTTAAAGTCGCTTTTTGCGCTGTGTAATGAAAGAGCCAGACGTGGTAAAATCAGTTTGTCAATTCGGCTGAAAAACATTGCAGGCATTGAACGGGATTCACCAATCAGGACTTGTTGCTGCCGTAAACAGGGAAGAGATAGAGGAGAGACTGGCAATGGTCAACCTGAAACTAGGCGGGGTTAGTGGCAAAATCGGCGCATGCGAAGCCATGATAAATGAGCCGGCTCCGGCGCCGCAGATGTGGGGGGGGAGATGACTCAGCGCCTGCGCATACTGCATCTGGAAGACGACCCCATGGATGCCGAACTCGTCCTGATGGCGCTTTCGTCCGAGGGGCTTGATTGCGAGGTTCAAGTGGTTTCGAGGCGCGATGAATTCGACTTGGCCCTTGAGCGTGGTGGCATGGACCTGATTCTAGCCGATTTTGCACTCCCCGCCTTCGACGGAATGAGTGCTCTGGCCATGGTTCGTGAAAAACTCCCGGATCTCCCATTTGTTTTTGTCTCCGGGAAGTTGGGCGAAGAAGCGGCGATTGAGTCGCTTAAGAGCGGAGCCACGGATTACGTACTTAAAAGCAGGCTGTCGCGATTAGGTCCTGCCGTTCAGAGAGCGCTAAATGAGGCAAAGGAGCGTGCCAGGCAACGGTTTACGGAAAAGGAGCTGGAAACTGCGTATGCCGAGATAGAAAAGAGAGCAGAGGATTATCGGAATCTCTTCAACAGCATACGTGATGTCATTGTGGTGGCTGATGATAACCGGATAATATTGCATGTGAACCAGCCGGCACTGCAGGAGGTGTTCGGCTACCAAACCGAAGAGGTGGTCGATAGAAGCGTAAGAATACTTTATGCGAATGAGGAGGATTTTCTGCGAACGGGAAGGGAAGTTTTCGATGTCCCTGAGCCTTTTAAAGGCAAACTTCTGGAATTGCACTTTCGCAGGAAGAACGGCGAGATTTTTATCGGAGAGTTGTACGCGATGAAGCGAATTGACCGTTTCGGGGCAGTGACGGGCAACATCTCTATATTCAGGGACATAAGCGAGCGCAAGAAAGCCGAGGCGGACCTTAGGGAGAGCGAACTGCGACGCTACCAATTGCAACTTGAGCTGGTTTATGCAGCGGAAATCCAGGCCAAGCTGCTGCCGCGCTGCTATCCTCAAATACCTAATTTCGATATTGCTGCAAAATGCCTCCCCGCCAAGCAGGTAGGCGGCGACTTCTATGACTGGCAGCAGGTCTCACCCACGGTTTTCAACCTCACTTTAGGCGATGTCATGGGGAAAGGAATGGCCGCGGCCATGCTAATGGCTACAGTCAGGGCCGCCCTTCATGCAGTGACTCTTTACAATCGGCCGGCTCAGGCCCTTCATTTCGCCGAGAAGGCGCTCTTTGAAGACCTGGAAAACTCTGAGAGTTTCGTAACCCTTTTTCATGGTCAGCTGGATGCCTCCGACCGCACACTCTCTTTTGTTGATTGCGGTCACGGCTATGTCTTTATGAGACGCGCCGGCGGTGCAGTTGAGACCTTGATTCCCCGGGGGCTTCCTTTAGGTGTGCAAGGAGGGGAGGTATACCAGGAAGGCTTCATCCGCTTTGAAAAGGGTGATGTGCTGGTTCTCTACAGCGACGGGTTGGTTGATGCCAACCCGCAGTTGGAAATCACCCATGAGATACTTGCCCGGCAGATGGGGGGGGAGGTAACCGCCCAGAAAATGGTGGATGTGCTTATCGCTCTTACAGGCCAGCCCGACCCGCAGCCCGATGATATTACCATTTTGGTGGCACGTTATACCGGATAAAAGGTGCACGATTTATGACGCAATTGAACCGGTTATCAGATGCTTATCCGCACTCAAAGCGCGCATCCGCAAAATCCTCTCAGCAGTTCCCGCCCTTGTTGCCATTCGAATAAGCTCCTGATCTTTTGCAGCATCACATCGTCGACCGGGTTCTACCTGCTGCGACCATGGTCTCTTCTATTTTGCTGCTTGCATGCTTTCAGTCTTCTCTAAGTGCCTATCATTTGGCTAGAGATTTAAGGCTTGCTGCAAAGGCGGCATCAAGCATGGCCGGCGCGGTTCGCCATCGGTTTTTTGCGTGCATGATGACAAGAAGCACCTTTCTGTCCTTCCGCTCGGCTATCGCGACCAGGCACTGCCCTGCTTTGGGTGTAGTTCCCGTCTTGACTCCTTGCGCTCCTGGATAATTGCCTATCAGCCTGTTTTTGTTCTTAAGGTAATATGATCTGCCGCCTTTTGTCTTTATGCGCATGCTGCGCTTAGCCACCAGTTTCGTGAAAAGCGGCATCTGCATCGCGTTAGTTGTGAGGATTGCCAGATCGTGCGCCGTTGAGTAGAGGTTTGCGCTATCATGGCCGCAGGCGTTGCTGAAGCGCGTGTTTTTCATCTGGAGTTTGCGCGCACGAGCGTTCATCATCGCCACGAAGTTTTTCTGACTGCCCGCCTCGTGGTCGGCAAGGGCGCGGCAGGCGTCGTTGGCCGAGGCCATAAGCGTTGCGGCGAGCAGATCCCGGACCGTCAATCGCTCCCCCTGTCTAAGGCCGATCCTGCTGCCGGTCTCTTGGGCTGCACCGCGACTTACTACCACCACCTCTTCAAGATCGCATCTTTCCATGATGATAAGCGCTGTCATGATCTTGGTGAGGCTTGCGGGAGGGCGCCGGGTATTGGAATTTCTTTCTCGGAAGGTCTCCCCGTTTACCTGTAAAAGGTAGGCTGCGGGAGGGTTTGCGAAGGGAGAACCGGCAGCCTCTGCCCTATAGGGAGGGATGCCGCTCAAAAGCAACATTGCAACGATGTAGTGAATTATGAATGAGAAATTTTTCATCTCTAGGTTATAGCACCCTTTCTTTTACCCGCAACAATCCGGGTGGCTGCGAGGTCGCGAAAGGTTTGCACCCCGAAGCAGGATCTTCAGCATTATGGTCCTGGTGAAAAACAAATCGCTCTGAGGAAGCAATCACCAAATGTCTTACCTGCACAATATAAATACTGGTGCCGAGTGTGTAGCTTTTCCTGCTGTGCGCCGATCAATCTGCGATTTACAAGGGCAGGCCATTGAGGTATCTTGGCTAACTCGCTTGTCGCGAGCTGTGAGGATAGAATTGGCAACCAAGATAAAGATACTACCTGAAAATCTGACCAATAAAATTGCTGCCGGCGAAGTCGTGGAGCGGCCCGCTTCCGTGGCAAAGGAACTGGTTGAGAATGCCCTCGACGCCGGCTCCAAAGAGGTGGTGGTCGAAATCGAGTCGGGCGGCAGGAGGCTCATCAAGGTCTCCGATACCGGCAGCGGCATGTCCCGCGAGGACGCGCTTCTCTCCCTGGAGCGCCACGCCACCAGCAAGATCGCCTGCGACGAGGACCTCTTTACCTTAGCCACGCTCGGCTTTCGCGGAGAGGCCCTCCCGTCTGTCGCCTCAGTCTCCCGCCTCACCATCTCCACCCGAACCAGCGATACGGTGGAGGGGACCGAGATCTACGTTGAAGGGGGGCGCATCAAGGAGGTGAAGGGATGCGGCATGGCGGCCGGGACCGTGATCGCCGTCAGGAACCTCTTCTTCAACACCCCTGCACGTCTCAAGTTCATGAAGAGCCCGGAGACCGAAGGGGGGCATGTCGGGGAACTTCTGACGCGCCTTGCCATTTCCAGGCCCGATGTGCGCTTTTCCTACCTGAACGACGGCAAGCTCGTGTTCCGTGCCCTGGATGCGGATCTCAAGGAGCGGGTGGCGACCATGCTGGGCCGACCTATCGCCTCCTCCCTGTATCCGGTCCGCTATCGGGACGCGGGCGGGCTGCAGGTGACGGGGCTGGTGGCGGCGCCGGAGTGCAACCGGAGTGCGGCCAGCCATCTCTACACTTACATAAACGGGCGCTTCATCAAGGACAAGGTGGTGCAGCATGCCATCCTGCAGGCCTACCGGAATTTCCTGGAGCGCGGGCGCTATCCTATTGTTGCCGTATTCATAGAGATCGCTCCGGGCGAGGTGGATGTGAATGTGCATCCGACGAAGCATGAGGTCCGGTTCCGTGAGCAGGGCAGGGTGCACGACGCCATTCAAAGCGCAGTGGAATCCGTGTTAAAGGAAACGCCGTGGCTGAAACGCAACGAGCGGATGGACGCGCTGCCCCTGAGGGTCAATAAGGCGGTGCCGGTGGAACCCGTCATATGCCCCCTGCTGCAGGTCGAGTCTGCGGGGCAGATGAAATCCGGAGAGCCTGTGGCGCCGACGCGTCAACCGGAAGATCCTGTACCGCCTATCGAACCGACTGCTTCGTCGGCAAGCCGGGCAAGGGTAGCCGAGGTGCGCGAGTTGCTGGTCGATTTCAATCCGAGGCCGCAGCCGCCGCTTCGCCCGGTATTCCAGTCGCCTTCCACGGCAAACAAGGCTACGCCGGCAGTTTCTGAGCTTCATCTCACGGCTGCGGGGGAGAGCGAGCTCGCTTCTCAATCCGCGGACACATGCGAATATTTCGCCTCCCTGTCCGTAATTGGCCAGTTCAATGCCTCTTACATCCTCTGCCAGAAAGGGACCGACCTTGTCCTCATCGACCAGCACGCGGCCCACGAGCGGGTCGCCTTCGAGAAGCTGAAAGGCGAGTTTGCCGGACGGGAGGTGGACAGCCAGGGGCTTCTTTTCCCGGAGACGATGGAGTTCTCCTTTCGGGAGTCGGCCGTCCTGCAGGAGCATCTGGCTGAACTATGCCGCCTCGGGTTCGCTTTCGAGGAGTTCGGCGGCAACACCTGGTTATTGAAAGGCGTGCCGCAGATACTGTCCGGGACGCAATATCCACGCACCATCCGGGATATTCTGGAGGAGCTGGGAAGTCTGAGCCGGAGCCGCACCTTTTCAGACATTCAGGAAGACATCTTGGCCAGGATCGCCTGCCACAGCGTGGTGCGCGGCCGGCGCGCATTGACTGCCGAGGAGATCGCGGCCCTGTTCAAACAGATGGACGAGACCGACTTTTCCAGCAACTGCCCGCACGGCAGGCCGGTGATGCAGGCGATAACGCTGGCTGAAATAGATAAGATGTTCAAAAGAGGGTAGGTTGTTCTCTGCGGGAATTTGGCAGAGGCAGCTGACGCTGAGTAGCTCCGCCTCCTCGATGGAGGGAACGATAATACGCAAACAGAAGCGGGAACAACGTTGACTGATATTGGCGAAAAAAAGATCAAGCTGCTTGTACTGTCGGGTCCCACCGGGTCGGGAAAGAGTGCGCTTGCCGTGAGCATTGCGGAACGTATCGGCGGAGAGATCGTCAACGCCGATTCGCTGCAGGTTTATCGGGGGCTGGATATAGGCACAGCCAAGCCGTCGGCGCAGGAACTTGCCCGCGTTCCTCACCATCTGCTGGATATCGTTTCTCCAGAGCAGGAATTTACCGCCTCCGACTTCAGGCGCGAGGCTGCTGCCGCCATTTCGGATATAGACCGTCGGGGAAAGAAAGCGATCGTTGTCGGCGGAACCGGGCTGTACATCCGTGCGCTTCTTGAGGGGCTGGTCGATTCGCCCACCGGTGACCCCGAATTGCGCCGGCAGTTCGCCGAAGTGCCGGGCGAAGAGTTGCTACGGCGTCTGTCGTCGGTTGACCCGGAAACCGCGCGGCGCCTGCACCCCAACGACCGGGTCCGGATCATTCGCGCACTTGAGGTTTTCGAGCAGACCGGGCGCCCCATCTCGGGTTTTCGCTCCGAGCACGCCTTCTCGGGCGCCTACTACGATGCCATGAAGATGGCCATCAAGGTCGAGCGCCAGGAGTTGTACCGGCGCATTGATCTCAGGGTCGAGCAGATGTTGCAGGATGGCCTGGTCGACGAGGTCCGCTCGCTGCTGGCATTGGGATACGGCCGGGAGTTGAAGGCGATGCGTTCCATCGGATATAAGGAGATTACTGCCCATCTTGCCGGTGAAACTACGCTGGATGAGGCAGTTACCCTCATAAAGAGAGACACGAGGCGTTATGCCAAAAGGCAAATGACATGGTTCAGTAAGGAAAATGATATTTATTGGCTTGAATATCCCTGGAGTTTTGCTACTATCCATGGACATGTGATTGAATTTTTTGGGTAAAGGAGCGGAATCATGCCTAAAACACCTTTTAACATCCAGGACCAATATCTCAACCAGTCTCGCAAAGAACGCGTAAAGGTCTTGGTGCAGCTCATGTCAGGGGAGAAACTGGAAGGTCTTATCAAGTCCTTCGATAATTTTTCCGTACTGATGGAAGTACACGGCGACATCCTCATCTACAAGCATGCCATCTGCAGCATAACCTCCGTAGATGGGATCTTCCGTCTCCACCAATAAACTCTTCAGTCCTCTTACAAACCAGACCTGCTCTGCGGCATTTTAAAGCGGTTTTGTGAGTGTCAACGCTTCGCAAAGACAGTTTCTCCTAACAGCCGGCTCGAAAGAGGCGGCTGCCTTTTTTTTATCTGTTGCCAAAATACTCCTTCTGCTCATATGATTGGGACTTGCGTGCCGCTGGATCCGGGTGACGACCCTTGCCGTCCCGGCTCCAGGAGGCTCCGCCGTCATCCAATTATAAAAAATCACCCCGTAGCCGTTAGAGGCTCGCGAATCAGGAGGAAGTTTGATGTCAGGTCTCATCGTCGACAAGGTCATGCCCGGGAGTATCGCTGAGGAGCTGGAGGTCGAGCCGGGGGATAGGCTTGTCTCGATAAACGGGCACCCGTTGCGCGACATCATCGACTACAACTACTTCGGATCGGATGACGTGCTCGACCTGGAACTGGAGAAAGCGGACGGCGAGATCTGGGAACTCGAAGTGGAGCGGGAAGAGGGCGAATCCCTGGGGCTTTCCTTTGAGGCGCCGGCGCCCGCCCGCTGCGGCAACAACTGCGTCTTTTGCTTCGTGCACCAGCTTCCCAGGGGGCTGAGAAGCCCGCTTTACGTGAAGGACGAGGATTACCGGCTCTCTTTTCTCTACGGAAACTACGTGACACTGGCGAACATCGGGCGCGAGGAACTGGATCGTATCAAGGAACAGAGGCTTTCCCCGCTCTACATCTCTGTTCATGCCACAGAACCGGTTCTGAGGGAGAATTTGCTCGGCAAGAGCGGCATACTGCCGATCCTGGAAGTCATGGAAGAACTGGCGCAGGCGCGCATCACCATGCACACCCAGATCGTGCTCTGTCCGGGATTGAATGACGGAGAGGCCTTTGAACGCACGGTGGAGGATCTGGCCCGGATGCACCCATCGGTGGCTTCCCTTGCGGTCGTCCCGGTAGGCCTCACGGAGCACCGAAAAAATCTCCCACAGCTTACCCCGCTTACCAAGGAATACGCCGCCTCCTTTATCGGGGAGTGGGGCGGAAAGGCCCGGCTCATGGCGGATCGGCTTGGCGAGCCATTCCTGTTCCTGGCGGACGAGTTTTACATCAAAGGGGACATCCCTTTCCCCGCATTGGAAATTTACGGAGATCTGCCGCAACTGGAAAATGGAGTAGGCATGATCCCTCTTTTTCTGTCGGAGGCAGAGCAGGTGCTGGAGGACGCGGAACCTCTCGGAGAGGCTCGGATAACGGTGGTCACCGGCGAATCCCCTTACCGCTACCTGGCGGATTTTCTGGAGCAACTTTCCGGGGCGACCGGCGCCACGCTCATCCCGGTCGCGGTCAATAACATGCTGTTCGGTCCGACTGTGACGGTGACCGGCCTTGTCTGCGGCAGGGACATCGTCACTGCGCTGCGGGGCCTGGATCTGGGAGAAATGGTGCTGATTCCAGATGTAATGATGAAAGAAGGGGAAGGGGTGTTCCTGGACAACCTTACTCTTGACGATCTTGAGCAGCAACTGGGGACGTCGGTGCAAGTCGTTGAGTCGACGCCGTTTGGCATCTACGACGCGCTCGTCGAGAGGCAGGGATGAGATCAGGTTGAGGTTGAGGTTGAGAGGGCAGAGGTCGCCGGAGGGATGGCAGCAAATTCGGATGGATCACAGCCGGAGGGATCCTTGTAGGTAAGGGAACCCGCCGGCTGTTTTGCTTTACCTGCTCATGGCGTCGATGGTCTCGAAGTCGAAGACGCTCTCGGCGGAGGACTTGATAAGGTTGATTTTCTCGTGGTCGTCCGCTGTGATCTTCGAGACGTGCTCGGTGAGGGTTATGAATACTTCCGCTGTCGTTTGCTCCGTGCGAATGTAAGGGATGTTGCTGTCGTCCAGTATCTTCTGGCTGATTGCGGTGACCGGGGCGAGCCCCGGGATGACCAGACCGGCGAGCTTGCGCCGGTAAGCGGGGATGTTGTAAAGGGCGGACGCCGTAACGATCAATTCGTCCCTGGAACTGGTGGTGAGCAGGAGCGTGGAATCCTGCAGGGTGTCGATGACCCGCTGGGAAGATGCGGCGCCCAATTGGATTTTGTGTATGATCCTGCTCTTCCCGTTTTGATCGCCATTTAGTGGCAGTTTCAGCAGGTTGGCAAGGTCGATCAGTGTCGGGTTGGCCAGAATCTTCGAGTAGTCGAAGGCGCCGGCTATGCTTTGCTGACGGCTTTCGAAAAACGCCTGCAGGTAACCGAGGGTTTCTTCGCGCTTCTTGGGGTAAAGCTTGTTCACCAGGATCTGCTTTACTTGAGCGCCTTGCTGTTGGAACAGCGAGAGGTTCAGTTGGACGGAGTCGATGACGCACCCTATTCCGCCGCTTGCCACCATAATGACGGGGGCGTCGAGCGCCCGCGCTATCTGGGCGTTGTTGATGCCGATCACCGAGCCGACCCCGCCGTGTCCTGAACCTTCGATGATGAGGAAATCGTTTTTCTGTTCCAGTTCCTTGCATGCCCGCTTGATGCTTTCCAGCGGGACCTCTGCCGGAATCTCGCCGGAGAGATACCTTTTCGTGTAACCCTTGCCGAGCACCACGGGGGACATCAGGCTGCGATCTTCTTCAAGTCCATAGATCGCCGCGATGAGCGCCGCATCCATGTCCATCTCTACCCCGTCGACCATTAATAGCTTCGGGCCGATCGGTTTTATGAAGCCGACCCGGGCGTACTTCTTTCTTGCCAGGTGCATAAGGGACAAGCTGACGGTGGTTTTCCCGCAATGCTGCCCCGTTGCCGCGATGAAGATCTTCTTGCACATCTTTTATAGCCCCGTTGTGTTCTCTTACAGGCATAGGTAATTAGCCGGATTATACGCGTTTGCAATGGGGGGGGCAACAAAGTATACGGTAACCGCCAAGAGCGTCGGGACCCAGGAAGGACCTCTTGTCCCTATCAATTACGATCGCTCGCTTAGCTTCACGCGCTCGCTGGACGCGAGGCAATTCGGCTGCGTCGCCGTCATGTGACGCCGCCGGAAGAAGCGCCCTCCTGCCCGCCGGTACGCGCTATCCCGGCCCTTTCGGGCGTTCGACATCCCAAACCCCCGTGATACAATCTATCGGTTGCTTTTTTGATTAGGCTGTATTAATGTGTGGCTTATCGGGATCTCTTTTAGGAGCCTGGAGCCTATTGTTGCTATCCTACCGGGAAGCTGAGAAAGGGGGACGACAAATGATAAGAGAAGAAGAGGTCGTAGGGACTATCCGGTCCTTGCTGGAGCGGGAGCTTAGGGTGAATCTGCACAGCCATCCTATCGAGGTGGGTTACGCTGACGGCGTGGTCACCTTGTCGGGCGAAGTCGGAGGGATCGCCGCAAAGAAAATTGCCCTCAACCTCGCCGCGCAGCCGTCTCCGGTATCGGGGATAGTAGACCGTTTGCATGTGGAGCCGTCTGAGCGGATGGAGGACGGGGCCATACGCGATCACATCTGCAATACTTTAACCACCGAACCCGCTTTCAAAGGGTATTCGGTGCGGGCGATGGTGAAACAGGAAATGGAATCGGTGCGCGACATGAACCAGGAGCGGATTATCGAGGTGGAGGTCACCGAGGGGATCGTGATACTGAACGGCACTGCGGAGAGCATTTCGCACAAGCGGCTGGCAGGAGTGCTTGCCTGGTGGGTGCCCGGTAGCCGCGACGTAGTGAACGGGATTGAGCTGTCGTCGAACATGGAGGAGCAGGATGACGAATTGGTCGACATAATCCGGATTGTTCTTGAGAAGGATCCTCTTGTGAACGCCTCTCAAATAACCATCCGCAGCCAGGAGGGGGTCGTCACGTTGGAAGGCGCTGTCGCCACCCAGAACAGTAAAAGGGCTGCCGAATCGGATGTCTGGTATGTTCTGGGAGTGAATGAAGTGGTGAATCATCTGGCGGTTATCGGGTGAGTCCGCTCTGGAAGGGGTGCCTGCCGGTTCTATGAGCCGAGGGGTACCCTTCTCGGGTGCCGGCACAGTGCGATGGTCGTTTGAGGAATGAATAATGAAGAGTCGACCGAAGCAGCCGCAGATTCCCGCCGACAGGCACGATACCTTGCGGCGGGAGATCATTTCGCTGTTGACGGGGCAAAGCCTTACTGCAAAGGAACTTTCCGAGCGTGTGGGCATTGGCGAGAAGGAGGTGCTAGAGCATCTCGGACATATAAAAATCGCGCTTCATGGAGGGCTGGTTGTCATACCAGCCCTCTGCCTTGGGTGCGGTTTTTCTTTCCGGAAAAGGGAGCGCCTGAAAAAGCCTGGCAGATGCCCGGTTTGTCACAGCGAACGTATCGTGGAACCCGCGTTCTCGGTAGCCTAGCTTTTATCATCAGACATCAAGAACCACCGTGGCGCGCCACCCCTCCGCCAGCCGCGCAAGAGAGAATCTCAGCATGGTTACCGCCTTCACATCGGTGCTCATTTCGTGCCTTGCCATATCTATTTCCTCTCCCTGCAGCGTCCCCTTTAGACCAAAACCCGTATCGGTCTTGTAAAAGGCAAGCTGCGCGGGGAGCAGTAATTGCCTCCTGGCATCCTTGTAAAAAATCAGCTCGCTCAGGAAATCGAAAAGCAGCATTTCCTCGCTTTCCTGGTCTAGTTGCAGCTCGACCGTTTGCGTCGCGCGGATCGCTGCCAGGTCGTCAATCATGACCCGCATGGTGGCCCGTGCGGCCTCCCGGAAAAGCTCTTCCAGCGTATCCGCCCAGGCGTTAAAGGCAACGTCGGCGTTTGCTATGTCGCCGCGATATTCAAATGGCATGGTCTTTTCCCCTCCGATAAGCTAAATATGAACTACCTGCTCCCAAACTACCCCTTGATGTTGCCGATCGGCACGAGGCGCGCCACCCGCTTGCTGAGGCCGGCAAGTTCCGTCGCTTCCACGACCTCGTCGATGTCCTTGTAGGCATCGCCTGCCTCTTCCGCCAATCCTCCGAACGAATCGGTGCGAACGTAGATCCCCCTGGCCTCCATGTCCCGCTGCAGCTTGTCGCCGCGAAAGCTCTTCTTCGCCTGATGCCTGCTCATGGTCCTGCCGCTGCCGTGCGCCGTGGTGAAGAAGGCGTCGGCTCCGCTCGACATGCCAGACAGCAGATAGGAACCGGTTTCCATGCTACCGCCTATGATGACCGGCTGGCCGGTATTCTGATAGCACTCGGGGAGTCCGGGAGTGCCGGGGCCGAAGGCGCGGGTAGAACCCTTTCGGTGAATCAGGAACTCCTTCTGGCCACTGTTGGCCTTGTGCTTTTCCAGCTTCGCCGTGTTGTGCGCCACGTCGTAAACCATGCGCATGCCGAGGTCGTCGGGGGAGGCTTGGAACAGATCGGAAAACACCTCCCTGATCCGGTGCAGGATGACCTGCCGGTTGGCGAAGGCCATGTTGACGGCGCACTTCATGGCGCTGAAGTAGGCCTGCCCCTCCGGGGAATGGAACGGTGCGCAGGCAAGCTCTCGGTCCACGAGTCTTATGCCGTACTTGCGCCCCATGACCGAGAGGAACAGTTTCAGGTAGTCGGTCGCCACCTGGTGGCCGAATCCCCTGCTCCCGCAGTGAAACATGACCACCACCTGGTTCGGCACGGTGAGCCCGAAGGCTTCCGCCCTCTCCGCATCCCAGATGTTCTCCGGTTTCGCCACCTGGATCTCGCAATAGTGGTTGCCGCTGCCGAGCGTGCCCAACTGATTATAGCCCCGCTCTATCGCCTTCTCGCTGATGTGCGAGGCATCCGCGCCGGGAAAGCAGCCTCCCTCCTCGGTCATCAGGAGGTCGTCCTGCGTCGCGAATCCCTGCTTCAGGCACCAGCGCGAACCCTGCTGGACCACGGAGCGAAAATCGTCCTGCTTCAGCTTCACAAAGCCGTGGCACCCTACGCCGGTCGGAATCCTCGCGAACAGCCGATCGATCAGTTGGTGCAGTTTGGGACGCACCTGGTCGGCGGTGAGGTTGGTGAGCACAAGGCGCATGCCGCAGTTGATGTCGAACCCTATGCCGCCGGGAGAGATCACCCCGGTGCCCGGGTCCATGGCGGCTACCCCCCCGATCGGGAAGCCGTACCCCCAGTGGCCGTCCGGCATGCAGTAGGCGTATCTCTGGATGCCGGGGAGCGTGGCGACGTTGCTGACCTGCTCGAAGACCCCCGCGTCCATCTCCTGTATCAGTTTCTCTGTTGCGAAAATGCGAGCCGGTACCAGCATCCCTTCCTTGTAGCTCACCGGCAGTTCCCAAATATTTGCTGAAATTCTTTTCAAAGCCGCTGGTACGGTCATGGCGCCTCCGCTGCTGCGTTCGGATATTTTGCATCCGGAGATATTATCATAATTTAATATGCAGCGGGCGGGACCGCGTGGAATGAAAGTAAGGCGGCGTCCTTTGGGAGACCGAATCGTTTGGCCCGGGTCGGTTCAGGTTCTCTCCCCTTCCGGCCCGCTTCACGGTGTGAAAAGTGGCGTACGAACGGCTCAATCGTAGTTGACAAGCGTGTGGGGTCACCTGTATGCTCCATGAGTGCTAAAGCGCAATAATTACGGTGAAGAGGTAACTTAAATGGATAGTGATTACAGGGAAGAGATGGAGACTGAAGAGGAAAGTTTTGCCGCCATGTTCGAGCGCAGCCAGAAGGATTCCGGTCATCTGGCGCCGGGCTCCAAGGTGGAGGCGACGGTCCTCAAGATCACCAAGGATTGGGTCTTTCTTGACACCGGTCGCAAGGGCGAAGGTGTCCTTGATATAAAAGAGCTGACCGACGCGGAAGGGAACGTGAGTGTGAAGGCGGGTGACAGGGTTTCTGCCTGGTTCATCTCTTCGCGCAACAACGAGATGCGTTTCACCACCAAGATCGGTTCCGGGAGCGGTGCCGCCGCGGGCAACGCGCAGTTGGAAGAGGCGCACGCCGCCGGGATACCGGTTCAGGGGACGGTCGAGAAAGAGGTCAAGGGGGGCTTCGAGGTGAAGGTAGCCGGCTCTCGCGCCTTTTGCCCCTTCTCGCAGATGGGGTTGAGAAGGGTCGAAGACACCGCCGCGCTGATCGGGAAGCAGATGTCGTTTCGCATCAGCGAGTACGCCGAGAACGGGCGCAACATCGTCTTGTCGCACCGTGCGCTGCTTGAGGAGGAACTGGAGCAGCAAAAGGATGCGCTGAAGGAAACGCTGAAGGTAGGGGATCGTGTCGCCGGGAAGGTGACCTCCCTGCGCGATTTCGGCGCCTTTGTTTCCATCGGTTGCGTCGAAGGCCTCTTGCCGATTTCAGAGGTGGCCTGGGCGCGGGTCAACGATGTCAGCGAGGTCCTTTCCGTCGGCCAGGAAGTCGAGGTCGTGGTCAAGGGTATAGACTGGGAAAAAGGACGTATCTCGTTCTCCCTGAAGGATACTCTGGCGGATCCCTGGGAAGTGGCGGTCACCGCCTTCCCCGAAGGGTCTTATCAAAACGGCACCGTTGCCAGGCTCACGCCGTTCGGCGCTTTTGTAACGCTGGCAAGCGGCGTGGACGGCCTGATTCACATCTCCAAGCTTGGCGGGGGGAAACGGATTCAGCACCCCAAGGAAGTGCTCGCAGAAGGGCAGGCGGTAGAGGTGAAGGTAGAAGCTGTTGAGCGTGAGCAGCGCAGGATCTCTCTGTCGCTGGCCTCGATAAGCCGGGCCGAGCAGGAGGAGACCGAGACCATGGACGCCTATAAAAAGAGCGTCGCGGATACCCCGAAAGGGATGGGAACTCTGGGCGACCTGCTGAAGGCAAGATTCGCAAAGGGGTAGGGACGTGGAAGAACTGTTTCCTGATCGTGCTTATCTGCTGAAGCTGGCTCGTACCAGGATGCCGTTCGGCAAGTACGCGGGGACGCTTCTCGTGGACGTGCCGGAGCCGTATCTTGTGTGGATGCGGCAGCAGGGCTTTCCCGAGGGGGAACTCGGGGCCATGTTGCAGTGCATGTATGAGGTGAAGCTAAACGGCCTGGAGTACCTGTTCGACCCCTTGCGTCGAGCTTGACACGTCGTAACATGGAAAAGCCCCCCTTGCAGCGGATGCAAGGGGGGCTTTTTCCTTGGGACCGGGTTCACAGCCAATTGTGCTAGCGCATCCATTCCACCCGCACCATATTGAGATCATGGCTCCATTGGTAGTGCAGTTCCCCCTTTTGGGCCTTGAACAGCTCGCGCCCGATTTTCTGTGCCAGTTTGTCGTCGGTCGTGGTGATGATGATCTGGCCATCCTCCTCTTTTATTTCCATGATGCGACCCAGCGGGTTTTTCTGCCGGTGCTTCGCCTCGTGCTGCTTGAGCGAGTTCAGGATTTCTTCCTTGTGCTGCGCCAGGTAGTCCCCCGAGAGCGTTACCACGCCGGCCGGGTGTTCCCCCTGGATGCGTTCGCAGGCGGGGCACAGTACTTCGCCGCTTCGTTCTTCCGGCGCGATGCTTTCCAACTGCCACCTCTTGTTGCGGTAGGTTATGCCGCACCCCTTGCACACCGATCCGTCCGGCTTCCCGCCTTTAGAGAGGTAAGGCTCCTGGCTCCGCCCGGCCCTTTGTCCCTTTTCCTCCATTCCAGTTTTCGCACCTTGTGGCATGGCTACCTCCGTACTGACGATTAGATTTGTCCAAGTATAGCACCGGGATCTTTCCCCGCTCGAAGCGGCTAAAGGAACATCGATCCGGCGCGCGTCATCCCTGGACGAGAAAAGGCGCAGTGTCTGTGGACACTGCGCCTTTCCCGAAAGCATAACTGACGCCTAAATATGGGATCCTTTACTCATATCCGACGGTGGAAGAAGGCAGGCGCGGAAGGCATGCTCCGTGCGGACCATGTCATCCGGTGAACCGGAACGTCTTCCCCTTTTTGAAGCGGTTTTGACGCGCATGACGGATGAGATTATTATAGGCCAATCGGCTTGATCTCCTTAAAGCGTCAGCTATTAGCTCCAAGATGCCGTAAAGGTATATGTGAGACCACCGCTCTTTTGTAAAGCATCTCCCTGGAAGACGCTTTAGGTGATTCCTGAATAGGTACTTCCTCTAGAAAGGTATCGCACACCGCGTCTGAACCCTGGAAAAAAGAGTGTAGGTATATCAGGCTTCTCACGCAACCCTTACCTGAACCCCAGAGCTATTTCAAAGAACTCTTTGCTATAATTTTAGTGTACGCTCACCCCAAAAAAGAGTCAACAGGTTGCATGCGAGGTAGTGTCTGGTCCCACTGCTGGTGCATTTGATCCAGATGCCGGCGTTTCTCCTGCCAGAAACCTCAAGCAATACGCGGCCCTCTTTGGTGCAGGAACCGGTCGCGCTTGGCGTCGCACCCCGGTTGTGCGCCCCTTTCGATATGGTACTATAGATGCTTTTTGGAGGAGAGATATGCCGATCGATCCGGATAGAGAGTTAAAGGCGAGGAAGGAGAGGATGTTGAGCGAACACCTGCTGGCGCGCGGGATACGCAACGAGGCAGTCCTGACGGCGATGCGGGAGGTGCCCAGGGAGGCATTCCTGCCGCCGGGAATGGAGATATTTGCCTACGACGACGGACCGCTGCCGATCGATGCGGGACAGACCATCTCCCAGCCCTTCATGGTGGCTTACATGATTGAGGCGCTGGAGCTCTCAGGCAGGGAGCGGGTGCTGGAGATCGGCACCGGCTCCGGCTATGCCGCGGCTGTGTTGAGCCGCTGTTCGGCACAGGTTTTCACGGTGGAGCGGATCGAGTCTCTTGCGGAGAGCGCCCGCGCCAGAATTCGGGCGCTCGGCTACCTAAACGTGACGGTCCACCTGGGAGACGGCACCCTCGGCTGGCTTGAACATGCCCCCTACGATGCCATAGTGGTTACCGCCGGGGCGCCTGAGGTGCCCGATGAACTGCTGCATCAGTTGGCGCCCAAGGGGAGGCTCGTGATACCGGTCGGTTCCACTCCTCACCTGCAGGACCTGATAAGGGTGAGCCGCATGGCGGACGACGAGTACCGCAGCGAGAAGCTCTGCCCGGTCCGTTTCGTGCCGCTGATCGGCGAACAGGGGTGGTGAATGAAAGGGCTTCGAAGCCCCTAGGCCGCCGATAGCGGGAGTGTCTCCGCCGCCGGCACCCGGTCCAGGGCGTTTAGCAGGGTCTCCTCTTTAACCGAGCTGAACCTGGAGAGCAGCCGCAATAGCGGGGCCGGAAGCGGAGCCGGGATGGCTATCTGCTCCTCGGTCGCCGGATGAACCAAGCTGGTGCTGAAAGAGTGCAGCGCGTGCCCGACGAACCCGGAAAGGGGCCTGCCTCCGTAGCGCTTGTCCCCCATGATCGGATGGCCAATCATCTTCAGATGCTGCCGGATCTGGTGCATTCTGCCGGTGAGCGGGTAAACCGCCAGCAGCGCCACCCCTCCTCCCTGAAAAAGCCTCAGGTAACGGGTCTGCGATTCCTTGCCGTCGAGCGGCGCATCGATCATCCCCTGCTTTTGCAGTTTTCCCTCCACCATGGCGAGGTAGAGCTTCCCTAGGCCGTCTTCTTGAACCATCTTGCCGAACATCCCGGCGGCGACAGCGCTCTTGGCCATGATGATGGCGCCGGAGGTCCCCTTGTCGAGGCGATTCACCGGCCTGAGCCTGCCGACGCCGTCGCGTTTTTTCAGCAGGCTCTCGGCAAGATCCACCAGGTTTTCCTCTTCAGGATCCTCGGTACGGTGTACGGCGAGCCCCGGCGCTTTGTTGAAGCATATGATCCAGCTGTCCTCGAACAGGATATCCAACTCGGGGGTCAAGGGGGCGAGAAAGGCGGCGGTCTTGCCGCTCTCCTTCAGTGTGACCTTGTCGCTATGGCTGAGGATCTGACTTGCTTTTGCCGGAGCGCCATTCACGGTCAGGTGCCCCGAGCTCATGAGTTTTTTGAGGTAGGAAAATTGCGCGCTGGGGAGCAGGTTGCGCAGAAAGCTGTCCACGCGCCTGGAGTGGTCTTTGGGGTCGATCAGGTAAGTTAGCATGGGGGGAGTATACCCTCATGAGGAAGCGGGCGCAAGGTGAACCTTGCCGGAAGCTTTCCGGGCGCCGGAGGACGCCTCGATGGTGCGCGCATCAGGTGTGAGGAGAAATAACAAAGGGGGCGCCTCCGTTTCAGGATGCGCCCCCTTTGTTTTATAAAGACCCGTTCCAGCGAGCTCCAGGAAGAGATTACTTCCTGATGTTGTAGAACACGTCATGCCCCCTGAAGATCGCCACTTCGTCCAACTCGTCCTCGATCCTCAGCAACTGGTTGTACTTGCAGACGCGGTCGGTACGGCAGAGCGAGCCGGTCTTGATCTGGCCGGCGTTTACCGCGACGGCGAGGTCGGCAAGGGTGGTATCCTCGGTTTCGCCGGAGCGGTGCGAGATGACGGTGGTGTATCCCGCGCGCTTGGCCATCTCGATGGCATCGAGGGTCTCGGTCAGGGTGCCGATCTGGTTCAGCTTGATCAGGATGGAGTTGGCGATCCCCTTCTGGATCCCTTCCTTCAGGATCGCCGGGTTGGTCACGAACAGGTCGTCGCCTACGATCTGGATCCGCTTGCCTAGCCGCTCGGTGAGCTTCTTCCAGCCGTCCCAGTCGTTTTCAGCCATGCCGTCCTCGATGGAGACGATCGGGTACTTGTTCACCAGCATCTCGTAGAAATCGATCAGCTCGTCGGCGCTCTTCTTCGGCTGCGCCTCGTTCTCCAGCGTATAGACGCCGTCCTTGAACAGCTCGGAGGAGGCGACGTCGAGCGCCAGCAGCACGTCCTCGCCCGGCTTGAAACCGGCCTTGACGATCGCCTGCATGATGACCTCCAGCGCTTCTTCGTTGGACTTCAGGTCGGGCGCGAAACCCCCCTCGTCGCCCACCGCGGTGTTGTATCCTTTCTCTTTCAGGACGCTCTTCAGGGCGTGGAAGATCTCGGCCCCCATTCTGAGCGCCTCTTTGAAGCTGGTGGCGCCAGCCGGCATGACCATGAACTCCTGGATGTCGACGTTGTTGTCCGCGTGGGCCCCGCCGTTGATGATGTTCATCATCGGAAGCGGCAGCTCCTTGGCGTTCACCCCGCCTATGTACTGGTACAGTGGCAGCCCGACCTCGTCGGCCGCGGCCTTGGCGACGGCAAGGGATACGCCGAGGATCGCGTTGGCGCCCAGGCGGCTCTTGAAATCGGTGCCGTCGAGGGCGAGCATGCGCTTGTCGATGCCGACCTGATCCGTGGCATCCATGCCGGTGATTTCGTCGGCAATGATGTCGTTGACATTGGAGACGGCCTTCTCGACCCCCTTGCCTAGATAGCGCCCCTTGTCCCCGTCGCGCATCTCAAGCGCCTCGCGCTCGCCGGTCGATGCGCCTGAGGGAACAGCTGCTCTCCCCATGGCGCCGGATTCCAGGAACACTTCGACCTCCAGTGTCGGGTTTCCCCTCGAATCAAGGATCTCTCTGGCGTAAACGTCGGTTATCTGGCTCATCTCTCCCCCCTGCTTGAATTTTTAAATGAACAGGCTGCGTCGCCCGTCTTAATGGAATTGGTGATATATACCACATCTGCCGTTAAATGGAAGATGTTTTGTAAAATTTTGCTAACATGTGGGGGCGGCAAGACCATGAAAGGGCATTTGGTTTAGATTGACAGTAATCCGCGAAAAGGGATATATTGCCGACTTGCCTGCAATCTGCAGTCTTGTCCTCAGACATGGGAACCACCGACATAATGCCCACTGAAAGCGGCGATAAACAAAAAAAACAGAAGAGCTCGCTGGTCCGACTCTGCGACCGCTGGCTGGACGCGGTGGCGGCCGACTTCTCCTGCGACAGGTACGAAAAGCGCAGCCGCTTTATCATGCTGTTCCTCACGGCTTTATTCCTTACCCTGCTCATCGTCCCGAGCCCGCAATTTCTCTCGGTGAACTACCGCGAAGGGGACATCTCCACCTCCGACATACGCGCGACCCAGGATTACCTGATCGAGGACCTGCTTTTGACCGAGAAGAAGCGGGCCGAAGCGGAAGCGGCCGCGCCGTTTGTCTACAGCCTCGCTCCCAACGCGAACCTGGAAATCGTGCGTCGCTTCGAGCATGCATTGGGTCTTTTGCGTGACGAGGCGAAGCAGGGGGAGGTGGGCAATAGTGTCGTAGCCGGCGCGCTTGCCGTGGACGTCTCCCCGCAGGAACTGGCGGCGCTCTCAAGGGTGAGGCAGGAGCGGGCCTTTCTTTCCGAGCTCGGGAGGCAGTTGGCGCCGTTTTACCGGCAGCGCATCGTCGCCGACGGGGCCGATTTCGCCGCCGATCTGCGCCACGGCATCATCGTCATCGATGGCGCGACCAGGCAGGAGGTGGCAGGGGGGAGCTACGCTTCAAGCCTGGATCTCGCTGCCGTGAGGCGCGCCGTCGCCAACATCGAATTGACTCAGGGCGCTTCGTCGCGCGATCTCGACATCCTGAAGAAGGTGGCGCTGCGCATGGTCGCCCCCAATCTGACCTTCGACAGGAACGTCACCGACAGCAAGAAAGGCGAGGCGCGCGCCGCCGTGCGCCCGGTGCTGTTCAAGATGAAGCGCGGCGAGATGATCGTCAGGATCGGCGAGCGGGTCTCCTCCGAGCAGGCGATGAAGCTGGAAAAGATCTTCAAGTCGAAGAGCCGGGCTCCGATCGTCACGGGAATCGGCATCTTCGGGCTGATCCTTGTGCTTTGCTACGCCCCTTACCGGTTTGGTCGCAAAAATATACGTAAATTCAACCCCGCCAACAAGGACATCCTGCTCCTTTCTCTTTTGACGGTGGCGAACTTCGCAGTGCTGAAGCTGGTTTACGCGGTCTCCACGGCTCTGGGCGGGATCTTCCCCTCCATCGACACGGCGAGCTATTTCTACCTCTTCCCCTTTGCCGCCAGCGCCATCATCGTCAGGATCATCCTCAACTCGGAGGTGGCGCTGGTCTACTGCGCCATATGCGCCCCCCTGACCGGGATCATGCTGAACAACTCCCTGCAGGTAACCATATACGCGCTTTTGGGCGGCATCATCGGTGCGCATGGGGTGCGCCAGTGCAAGGAGAGGGGGACCATCTATTCCGCCGGGCTCAAGGTGAGCGTGGTGAACATGGCGCTGGCGCTCTGCTTCAACATCTACAGCGACAACCCCTTTTCCCTGCAAACCGTCTACTGCCTCGCCTTCGCCCTTCTGGGAGGATTGATCAACGCGGTGTACGTTTCCGGCACGGTGCCGCTTGTGGAGTCAATGTTCCAGTACACCACGGACGTGAAGCTCCTTGAACTCGCCAACCTCAACTCGCCGCTGCTTCGCGAACTGATGATCCGTGCCCCGGGGACCTACCATCACAGCGTGCTGGTAGGCAACATGGTCGAGGCGGGAGCCGAGGCCATCAACGCCAACCCTTTGCTGGCGAGGGTCGCAGCCTATTATCACGACGTCGGCAAGCTGAAGAAACCGCAGTACTTCATAGAGAACATCCGCGACGGCGAGAACCGGCACGACAAACTTTCACCGAGCATGAGCGCGCTGATCCTGATCTCGCACATGAAGGAGGGGGTCGAACTCGCCCGCGAGCACCGGATCGGGCTCCCCATCATCGAGATCATACGCCAGTCCCACGGCACCTCCCTGATCACCTTCTTTTATCTGAAGGCGAAGGGACTGGAGGCGCCGGGAGCGCCCCCAGTCGAGGAACGGGATTTCCGCTATCCGGGACCCAAGCCGCAGACCAGGGAGGCGGGGCTCGTGTTGCTCGCGGACTGCGTCGAGGCGGCCTCGCGCACCCTGGCGGACCCGACGCCGGCCCGGATTCAGGGGCTGGTGCAAAAGATCATCAACAACATCTTCATCGACGGCCAGCTCGACGAATGCGAGCTGACGCTGAAGAACCTGCACGAGATAGCGAAGAGCTTCAACCAGATACTGGCGGGGATCTACCATCACCGGATAGATTACCCGGAACCGGCCTACAAGGAGAAAAGCATTGGCAAGAAGTGTCCAGAGGATAGCGATAGCGAACCGCCAAAGGCGGATGGCGGTCGGGACGACGGCGTTGCGAAGGGTGGCGCAGAGGATCTTAGACGCCTTGGGATGTCTTGAGGCGGAGCTGTCGGTGACCATCGTCGGGGACCGCGCCATCAGGGTGCTGAACCGCGAGTACCTGGGTCGGGACAAGGCGACCAACGTGATATCCTTCGCCATGCAGGAGGGGGAGTTCGGCTCCATCAATCCGGAACAGTTGGGGGACGTGGTGATCTCGGCCGATACCGCGGCACGTGAGGCGGATGAGGCGGGGGAGTCCTTTTCCGGCCGCCTGTACTTTCTGCTTCTGCACGGCATCCTGCACATAACTGGCTACGACCACGAAAGAAGCGGCGAGGCGGAGGCGGCCCGGATGGAGGCGAAGGAGCGGGAAATCTTCTCGCTGCTGGTGGAGGAAGGGCTTGTCTAGCACCGTCTTGCAAAGGGCAATCCGGACCAGGGGGAAAAGGTGAAGCCTACCCGCTTCATCGATTCGGTGAACTGCGCCATAGAGGGGATCCTCTACGCGGCGCGTACCCAAAAACATATGCGGCACCATTTCCTGGCGGCGCTCGTCGTCCTTTTAGCCGCCCTCCTGTTGCGGGTCTCCTCCTTGGAATTCATGCTGCTTGCCCTCGCGGTGAGCTTCGTGCTCTTTGCCGAGCTGCTTAACACGGCGATCGAGGTCGTGGTTGATATGATCTCGCCCGAGTTCCACCCGATGGCCAAGGCGGCCAAGGATGTCGCGGCGGGTGCCGTACTGGTGGCGGCCTTCGGTACCGCGATCATGGGTTACCTGGTGCTCGCCAAATATCTTTTCCCTGTGCAAAAGAGGGTGTTCGCCATGGTTGGAACAGACTCGGAGCTGGGGATGGTGGTCGCCGTGATCCTCGTGCTTATCGCCGTCATCATATTGAAGGCGATCACCGGCAAGGGGACGCCGCTCAAGGGGGGGGTGCCGAGCGGGCACTCGGCGGTCGCATTTTCCATAGCCACCTCCGTTTCGCTGCACACGCGGGACCCGCTCATCTCGCTGCTCAGTTTCATCCTCGCCGTCATGGTCAGCCACTCAAGGCTGTTGCTGCGGATTCACAGCATGCGCGAGGTGGTTTTCGGCGCGGTCACCGGGACGCTGGTTACGGTAGCGGTGATCTTGTTGTTCAAGGCGATCGGCTGAAAAGGTAAATCTAACGCTACTTAAAACTAATGGAGGGGATGCGCCCTTGGAAGAGGAGAACGGACGGAAGCGGCAGGGACTGATAGGGTCCTTCACCAGGCTGCTGTACGGCAAAAAGCGGGTGACCGAGGCGGAGATCCAGGAACTTATGGATGCCGGCGAGGAGGAGGGTGTGATCAATCAGGAGGAGAACGAGATGATCCGTTCCATCCTGTCGCTGGGCGACACCATGGTGCGCGAGATCATGCTGCCGCGCATGGAGATGGCCTGCGTCTCCATCGAGGATGAGGTGAGCGAGGTGCTGACGGCGATAATCGCCTGCGGACATTCCCGACTTCCGGTGTACGAGGGGACCATCGACAACGTCATCGGCCTCATCTATGCCAAGGATCTCCTGAAACACTGGGGAGAGACCGACGGGGCGATCGAGATGCGCAAGCTGATCCGTCCCCCTTTCTTCATCCCGGAGACCAAGAACCTGGAGGAGTTGCTGCACGACTTCAAGAAGCGCCGGGTCCATATGGCGGTTGTCATCGACGAGTACGGCGGCACAGCCGGTCTGGTTACCATCGAGGATCTGCTGGAGCAGATTGTCGGCGACATCCAGGATGAATACGATCTGGAAACCGAGCGGCTTGCGGCCCAGCCGGATGGCGCCGTCATCGCCGACGGCAGGCTTCCGATAGAGGAGCTGGAGGAGCATTTCGACATAGAAGTCGAGAGGGACAAGTTCGAGACAGTGGGCGGGCTGATTTTCCATCTCACCGGACGGATACCTTCAGCCGGTGAGGTGATCGAGAGCGATACCCTGGTGCTGACCGTGATGGAGGCGGACGAGAGGCGTATCGCCAAGGTGCACATCGCGAGGATCGAGCCGCGGCTTCAGGACAGGGAATCGGACGCTTCGTGAAAAAAATGACGGCTATCGTCGGCGCTCCGGTTGCGGGACGCTACCTGCTGGCCCTGGTGTCGGGTGCCATGCTGGCGCTCTCGTTTCCCAGGCCGGGCATCTCGCCCCTGGCTTGGTTTGCCTTCGTGCCGCTCTTTATCGCCGTGGCCGGCGTGCCGTCCAGGCTCGGTTTCAAGCTCGGCTTCACGGCCGGCTGCGCCGCATATGCAGGGGTGCTTTACTGGCTCAACATCGTCATGACCAGCTACGGGAAGCTGCACTGGACCGTGAGCGGCTCGCTTTATCTGACGCTGGTGGCTTATCTCGCGCTCTACCCGGGTCTGGTTCTATGGCTGGTGCGGCGTTGCGAGGGGAGGAGGATCGCGCCCCTCTGCTCGTTCCCGGTTCTATGGGTGGCGGGGGAGTTGATCCGCTCCTACCTGCTGACCGGATTTCCCTGGGCCAACCTCGGTTATTCCCAGTACCGCACCCTGCCTCTGATCCAGATCAGCGACTTGTTCGGGGTGTACGGCGTGAGTTTCCTGGTGGCCTTCGCCAACGTCGTGTTCTACCGGATCTGGGTCTGGATGCGTCACAGGGACGCCCCGTATCCCATTCTCGGTCTGCTTTCGCTGCTGGTTCTGCTGGCTGCCACCCTGGCCTACGGCTTCAATGCTCTGAACCGGACGGAAGAGGGCCCTTCGCAGCGGGTGCTTATGGTGCAGGGAAACATCCCGCAGGACGTAAAATGGGATCCCGCTTTTCAGGAGTCGACGGTCGCCACCTACGAGAGGCTGACCCGGAAGGAGTGCAAGAGCGCCGGGACCCTGGTGGTCTGGCCCGAGAGCGCGCTTCCTTTTTACCTTCAGAGTGAACCCGTCTATGCTGCCCGTGTCCAGGCCTTGGCTGCCGAGCTCAAGAGTTGCCTCTTGGCTGGAAGCCCCGCTTTCGAGAAGGAGGGCGAACTGGTGCGCTATCTGAACAGCGCTTTCCTGATCTCGCCTGCCGGGAAGGTTTCCGGCAGAAGTGACAAGATGCATCTGGTGCCCTTTGGCGAATATGTGCCGCTCGCCTCGCTTTTTCCATTTGTGAACAAGCTGGTAGCGGGAATAGGAGACTTTTCTCCCGGAAAGAGCGCCCTCCCGCTGGAGACGGCGCAGGGGAAGATCGGCGTCCTGGTCTGTTTCGAGGGGATCTTCCCCGAGGTGGCGCGGGCCTATGTCCGGGAGGGCGCCGGCATGCTGGTGAACATCACCAACGATGCCTGGTTCGGGCGCTCCTCTGCGCCATATCAGCATCTTTCCATGACCGTGTTCCGTGCAGTGGAGAACAGGGTTCCGCTGGTGCGCGCGGCCAACACCGGGATCTCCTCGGTGATAGACAGCAAGGGGCACATCCGCGGCATGACGCCGCTCTTCGAGGAGGCGACTCTCGGTGCCGAAGTAAGGCATGGTACCGGCGGCAGCTTCTACAACCGCCACGGCGACCTGTTCGCCCTCCTCTGCTTGGGGGTGAGCCTGCTGCTTGGCATCGTCAGCTTCAAGAAAAAGCAGCTTTAGATATTTCAATCCATCGCCAATTGAGTGCGCGAGCGTAAAGACGGGCGGATCCCGGGCTACATCAGGGGAGCTATCCCGCTCCCACCGAAAATATATAAAAGGAGCATCCCATGTTCAGAGAAGAAGTTGCCAAGATAGAAGGGCTCGTGGAGCGTATCAACAAGCTTCGGGGGTCTCTTTGACGTAGATGACAAGAAGGAACGGATGCAGGAGCTGGATGAGCTGACCACCCGGTCAGATTTCTGGGGCGATGCGGAAAATGCCCAGAAGGTGCTCAAGGCCAGGATGGTGATGGAGAAGGACGTCACCGCATGGGAGAGCCTGAGCCGCCAGTCGCGGGACATCCGCGAGCTTATAGAACTAGGCAGCGAGGAGGCCGACGAGGCGACTCTCGCCGAGGTCGCCGCCATGAACGCCGAACTGGAGTCGGGGGTGAGCCAGGCGGAGTTTCGCAGGATGCTTTCCGGCCCTCACGACACCTCCGGGGCTTTCGTTTCCATCAACGCGGGAGCCGGCGGCACCGAATCCCAGGACTGGGCCGAGATGCTGCTCAGGATGTATCTGCGCTACTGCGAGAAGAAGGGATGGAAGACCGAGATCACCGACTACCAGGCGGGCGATGAGGCAGGTGTCAAGGGAGTTACCTTTTCGGTCACAGGCGAGTTCGCCTATGGTTATCTGAAGGCGGAGGCCGGCATCCACCGGTTGGTGCGCATCTCCCCCTTCGACAGCAGTGCCAGACGTCACACCTCGTTCGCCTCGGCTTTCGTCTTCCCGATCATCGAGGAGGACGATATCGATGTGAAGATCGTGGAGAGTGACCTGCGTATCGACACCTATCGTTCCAGCGGCGCCGGCGGGCAGCACGTAAACACCACGGACTCCGCCATCAGGATCACCCACCTGCCATCGGGGATCGTGGTCGCTTGCCAGAGCGAGCGCAGCCAGCACATGAACAAGGCGACAGCCCTGAAGGTGCTCCGCTCGAAGTTGTATGAGCTCGAACTGCGGGAGCGGGAGGCGAAAGCGACGGACATCGCCGGCGAGAAGAAGGACATCGGCTGGGGGAGCCAGATCCGCTCCTATGTGTTGCATCCCTACAAGATGGTAAAGGATCTGCGCACCGGCGTCGAGAGCGGCAATCCCGATGCGGTGCTGGACGGCGCCCTGGAGGAGTTTGTAGTCGCGTATCTTATGGGTGTGCGCAGGGAGACGCAGGATATCTAGCTTCGCAGTCATGGCAGGATGCGCATGACCGGATCGAAGGCATGAACCCGGCGGAGGCCGCAGCTAAACCTTGTCGCATTTTTTCAAAATAACGGGGAAGTTTTTGATGTTCGATCACCTACGATTTTTAACCGTCTGTCTGCTGCTGCTGGTCCCGGTCGCAACCGGATGCGCCGCCCAGCGCGCGGGTCTTACCAGCGTCGGCTTCGCCATTCAGGTGGGTGCGTTTTCCGACGTGAAAAATGCCGAACGTCTGACCCATAAATTGCAAAGACAGGGAGTAGAGGCCTTCTACTTCAAGAAGGAAAATGGCATCTACGCTGTCCGCTTCGGCGACTTTGAACGGCGCGAGGATGCCGGTAAGGCCGCCCGGAAGCTGGTCCAGGACCGGGTCGTTTCCTCGTATTTCATCGCCCCCCCCCAGACCCAGAGACATACGGTTCGTGAGCAATCGCTTAGAAAGGCGCCGGCACCCTCCATCAGCATGCCTCCCGTAGCTGTCAGTGAGCGCGAAGATCATGCTTCAAGGCGTGACACGGACGGCATGGGTGACGTCGCTGCCCGGACCGCAGAGCGCTTCGTCGGCATTCCGTACCGTTGGGGCGGCAACACGGTGGTCGACGGCATGGACTGTAGCGGCTTTGTCCGAGCCGTTTACAACCTTTGCGGCGTCAATATCCCGCGCACCTCGCGCGAGCAGTATCTGGTGGGAGACGCAGTCGGCCGTGACGAGTTGAAGGATGGCGACGTCGTCTTCTTCGGGGCATCGGCGGATCAAATCAACCATGTGGGTATCTTTATCGGCAACGGTCGTTTCGTGCACGCGCCGCGCCGGGGGGACGACATCAAGGTGACCTCCATGGATGATTCGTACTTCCTTAAAAGATACGTAGGTGCCAAAAGGTATTTCTAAAGTAGCCGAACCTTGAACCTTGAACTTAGAACTTAGAACCAAATACAGGAGCAGTTATGGCATTTATAAAGCCGTTCAAAGCGGTGCGCCCCAAAAAAGAGGTTGCCGAAAAAGTGGCGGCTCTTCCCTACGACGTGATGAACACCGAAGAGGCCATGCAGATGGCGGCCGGCAACGAGGTGAGCTTTTTGCACATCTCCCGGCCGGAGATCGATCTGCCGCAGGGGACGGACGTCCACTCGGACCTGGTGTATGCCCAGGGGCGCGAGAACCTTGAAAATTTCCTGGCCCAGGGGGTGCTGCTGCAGGACGAAAGCGAGCGCTACTACGTCTACCGCCAGAAGATGGGCGGCATTACCCAGACCGGGCTCGTCGTCTGCGCCGGGGTCGATGATTACCAAAGCGGTGCCATAAAAAAGCACGAACTGACCAGGGCCGACAAGGAAGAGGATCGGGTCCGGCATATCGACGCGCTAAACGCCAATGACGAGCCGGTTTTCTACACCTACCGCAACGACCCTGCCATAACGCAGGCCATAGAGCAGGTCGCCTCCGAGGCGCCCCTCTACAGCTTCACAACCGACGACGCCGTCTCTCACGCCCTTTGGAGCGTCGCCGACAGCGCGCTGATCGATACCCTGACCCGGCGCTTTGCGGCGATACCTACCCTCTATGTTGCCGACGGTCATCATCGGAGCGCCGCCGCCAGCCGGGTGCGCGATCTCAGGAAAGGAGCCAACCCCGGGCACGATGGCCGCGAGGAATACAACTTCTTCTTGACCGTGATCTTTCCCGACAACGAAATGACCATAATGCCCTACAACAGGGTGGTGAAGGACCTGAACGGAAGGAGCGTCGCGGAATTCATGGCGCGCGTCGCCGAGCGCTTCGAAGTGAGCCCCGTATCCGGCGCCCTCAGTCCGACCGGGCGCCACCAGTTTGGCATGTACCTGGCCGGCAAATGGTACGAGCTCGTAGCCCGCGAGGGATCTTTTGCCGAGAACGACGCTGTTGCAGCCATGGATGTCTCCATTCTCCAGGACAACCTCTTGAGCCCGGTGCTTGGGGTGCGCAACCCGCGCATCGACCAGCGCATCCACTTTGTGGGAGGGATCCGCGGGGTCGAGGAACTGGAGCGGGTGGTTAATTCAGGCGAATACCAGGTCGCCTTTTCCCTGTTCCCTACCTCTATAGATGAGCTGATGTCGCTTGCCGACGAGGACAAGATCATGCCCCCCAAGTCGACTTGGTTCGAGCCGAAGTTGAGAAGCGGCCTGTTTGTACACCTGCTGGAAGATTAGGGCGCTACGGCATCTATTCCTGCAATGGATGCGAAAGGAAGAATGATCCTCCCTTCATTTCGTAAGGGAGCTGAGCTTGACGCCGGGCAATTAATGAGCCTGAAAACACAGACGGAGGAAGTTGATGCGCAATGTGGAAAAGTTCATCGTTTTGCTGCTGCTTATCGCGGCAGTGTCCATTCCTGCCTGCTCACAGAAGGAAGCTGCCACCGTGCCCGTAAAGGGTGTCGAGTCTCCGGTCGCTTCAGGAGCGGTGACCACTCCCTCCGGGCTCTCCTACACCGATATCGTCCAAGGTTCGGGGGGCGCGCCCACCTCCGGGAAGAAGGTGACCGTTCATTACACCGGAATCCTCGTAGACGGCAAGAAGTTCGACAGCTCCGTCGATCGCGGGCAGCCTTTCGTATTCAGGATCGGTGCCGGCGAGGTGATCCCAGGTTGGGACGAAGGCGTCATCTCCATGAAGGTCGGAGGAAAGAGAAGGCTGGTCATTCCCCCGCAGCTGGGATACGGCGCGGCAGGTGCGGGCGGGGTGATACCTCCCGACGCGACCCTGATCTTCGACGTGGAACTGCTGGATGTAGAGGAATAACAATTACCCGCGGGTGCTTGCAATAGATCCGAGGCACTGTACATTTGTCACTTGCGTTTTTTCGCGACTTTTACAGTGTTTCTCCCGCGAGGCCCTCGGATGCGCTTGATTCCGCTTCTCTTTGCAACGGTCCCTTTGCTCATTTGCCACCAGGCGGCAGCCGCGCAAAAGAGCGTCACCTTCTTTTTGGACGGCGCCCGCGTAGAGCAGGAGGCGGCAGCGGCGAACGGCTATCTTGAGCTCGCGCTCCCCGACAGCCTCATTCCCGGGTCCCTCCGGGTGAAGGCTCTGGAGGGGGGCAGCGTTCTCAGGGTCGAACTGGTCGCAGCGGAGCAGGACCGGCGCCGCGCCCGGGAGATAGCCGTCCTGGAGGAGCGCAAGGGCGAGTTGCAGGACCGGATGGCTGTTCTGGTAAGGCGCGAGGAAATCTACAGCGCGGCAGCCAAATCGCAAAGCGGCAAAGCCCCTCGCAAGACCAAGTCGAACCCGAACCCGTTGGGGACGCTGCAAAAAGGCACCGAATTCGCACTGGCCCGGATGGAATCCGTTTACCGGGATAGACGCAAGAGCCAAAAAGCCCTGGACGCCCTGGAACTCGAATTGGCTGCGGCCCGCAAGGGAGTCGCCTCAGCGCGCATCTGGCTTGCCGGAGGCAAAGCCGGCATATCGTATCTGGTCGGGGATGCGCGCTGGACCCCCAGTTATGATTTTCGCTGGTCAGGAGATGACGGAGGGGAGTTGCTGCTGCATGCCAAACTGCCGCAGCGCGAGAAGGGGGTGCGGTACCTGATTTCCAACGGGACCGTCGCCCAGGAGGTCGTCGCCAAAGAGGTGCGGGGGGATTTCCCCACCCTGGCGCGCTATTCCTTGACCCTTGTCGGCGGAGCGCCCGGCAGTCATCCGCCGCTCTCTTTTGCCTTTGCCGCTGTGCAGGCCGTGCTGCCGCCGGGAGACGCCGCCCTCTTCTGGCGCGGTGAGTATCTGGGAAGCGGGCGCTTTGCCGGTGGGGGAGCTTCCGAGTTCTCCATAGACAGAGAATGAACGGACTTGCCTTTGCTCCATTAAGATGTTATAAGGAAGTCGATTTTTTTTGTGATGCGGACATTACATAGGGTGAAAAGGAGGAGATATGCCAGCAACAGATTCAGATTTCGTCAAGGCGCTCGAGATAGGCCGTCCCCCCAACGTGGCGCGGCTTTTCCCTAACTCGAAGGCCCTCCTGGTGAGCGGCAAGGTCATCGACCGGGCTATGAACGCCAAGGGGCACGCCCTGGCACTTGCCGCAAACGGCAGGAACCATTTCGTGATCCGCGGAGTTCTTGCCGCCGCGCAGAAGGCCAACGCTGCCGTGATCATCGAGATAGCCAAGTCGGAAGGGGGACAGAAGGCTTACTGCCCGGTGAACTACTGGAACATGGCGCGCCAGGTGGATGCCGTCTGCAACGAACTCGGCATCACCATCCCGGTCGCCATCCATGCCGACCACTACGGGATCAAAGGCGGCGCCGACGTGGCTGCAGCCAAGGTAGAGATTCCGAGCATGTTCGATGCCGGCATCACCTCCATCGCCATCGACGCCTCACATCTTCCCGACGAAGAAAACCTGCTGTCCAACCTTGAACTGACCGAATACATCCCGGCCTGGGCCGGGCTGGAGACGGAAGTAGGCGAGATCAAGGGGACAGAGGGACTCTCCACCGTTGCCGAGGCGCTTTTCCTGATCAAGGGACTGAACGCCCACGGCGTCTTCCCCGACTGGATCGCCCTCAATAACGGTACCACCCACGGCATCGAGGCGAGCGACGCGGGGATCAACGTCGAACTGACAGGCGAGATCCATGAAGCGATCCAGCCTTACGGCGTGAACGGCGCGCAGCACGGCACCTCGGGCAACAGCTACGACAGGCTGCGCCAGATCGCCACCAAGACCCGTACCACCAAGGCCAACGTCGCCACAGCGCTGCAGATGGTTTCCTGGGGTCTTGAGGTGAACGATTATGGCAACGCGAACCTCGACGCCAGCGGCAACTTCATCAAGGTGCAGGGCGAAGGGATGACGGAGGAGCTTTGGGCGGAGATGGTAGCCTTTGCCGAATCCAAGGGATGGAAGAAGGGAGATTACAAGAACCTCAACCTCCCGTTCGAGAACAAGTTTCTGGCCCAGCCCAAGGAGGTGCGCGAGCGCATGGCGAAACGAGTCGAGGATTTCGCCTACAAGCTGATCACGGAAGTATTCAACTCCGCTGGCACCGCGCCGCTTGGCATCGCCGCCATACTTAAGGCCGGATCCCACGACCTGGGTCCCAAAGGGACCCGCATTGAAGATCCGGCACAATGGACCAAGGAGCAACTTCCCAGGCAGGCGCAAGGTCTTTCCAGGGACAAGGGACCTGCCGGCAACTTCGAGGACTAGCCAGTTGAAAGCTGTAACTGACGTGGGAAGAATCAAGGGGGCCACGGCCCCCTTTTTTTAACCGACAAGTAGAAAGGGGATCATCATGCAAGACAGGCGTAGCTTTTCGCGGGTAGATTTCAGGGTTTCGGCGCTGCTGCAGGCCGAAGGTGTGGCGCTCAAAGGCGAGGTAACGGACGTGAGCCTGCATGGTCTTCAAATGGAGACGCAGGAACAGCTTCCAGTTGGAACGCCGGTGGAGATCACCATATATCTTTCCTCATCCACCGATCCGATCGTCATTAATGTGAAAGGGGTTGTGGCGAGGTTGTTGCCGGGGGGGATCGGCTGCGCCTTTGAAAAAATGGACGTTGAATCGTTTGCCCACCTGCGCAGCATCATTTCCTACCAAGGGGGGGACGAATCGAAGGTGATGGCGGAATTTGCCGAATATGTGGTCAAGAAGATGAACGATGACTGATGCTGCAACCATCACGGACCTGGCATCGTTGCACGTCTGGTTTACCTCCTACTGCAGTTCCTTTCGGAGCGCCGATCCGGAACTGCAGCGTAACTTTGACCTGAAGGAAAAGCACACTCGTAACGTCTGCCTTGATGCATGCCGGATAGCGCGGGAAACCTCCCCAAGGCTGCAGATGCTGGCGGAGGTGGCTGCCGTCTGTCATGATCTAGGCCGCTTCCCTCAATTCCGTGATTTCCACACCTTTAAAGATAGTGAGTCGCTGAACCATGCCCATCTCTCCGCCCGGATACTGAAGCAGAAAGCTCTGCTTGACTTTCTTCCCGAGGCGGAACGCGATAGCGTGGATATGGCGGTCCGGATGCATAACGTCTTCCAGATTCCCCCCGGGCTCCCGCCTGAAACAGATAACCTCCTGAGGCTGCTGCGTGACGCGGACAAGCTGGACATATGGCGCGTCTTCATAGAGTATTTCCACGCGCCGGAGGGCGAGCGTGCCTCGGGTGCGGGGCTCGGGTTTCCGGATCTCCCGGGTTGTTCTCCCGAAGCGCTGGCTGCAGTTGGCGCCGGAAACATGGTGCAGCTCTCCACCCTGAAAAGCTTGAACGATTTTAAGCTGCTGCAACTGTCGTGGATTTATGATATTAATTCCCCGAATACGCTACGGCTGATTCGGCAGAGACGAATACTGGAGCATTTTGCCGCCATACTCCCAAAGGATGAGACGGTTGTCGACCTTCTGGCACAGGTGCAGGGCTATCTAGAGCGCAGGCTCGATGACGCCTGGGCCGATTTCTAACCTTCGGAGACCGAGAAGTTGAGGCCGGCGAGCGATATGAGATGCAGTCAAACCTAAAGCTCACCTTTGCCGAGGGGTTTTTCCGCCGCTCAGGCAGCGGCATTAAGGGGATGGAGTCTGTCGTGGAACTGCATTACGCAAGGTTGTTGTTCACTTTCACCCTCAAAGCTGACATCTCCGATCCACATGCGCTCTTCGCCAGTCGCTCCGACTTTGAAGACGCCTTCCGCAAAGCGCTTTCCTGCCGGAGGCTTGATTGCACCGGTTGCGCTAAAGGCAAAAGCTGCTCCTACCCCGCCACCTTTGGCCAGCAGATAGCGAAAGACCCGGAAGCGGTCAGGCGTCACCAGAAACCGCCGCTACCTTTCATCTTCCAGTTCCCGATTCTCCCCCCCGCCCCCAATCGCGGCGGAACCTTTCAGTTGACGCTCACCCTGATCGGGGATGCAGTTCAACATGCCTCCTGCCACCTTGCAGCGGTCGGGATTCTCCTCGCGGCAAAGCAGGGTGAGGTGATTACGGCGGAGGCCGAGTCTCCGGGCGGCGCGCGTACCCGGGTTGCATCAGGGGAGTTTCCCTCCCTTCCTCTCTTGAGCGCCCTGGATCCGACTCTGGCCGGACCTCTTTCCATGGAAACCATTTCTCTTTGTCTCCTCACTCCGCTAAAGCTTGTGCACGAGGGGCGCCTGCTCAAGAGTTTCACCTACTCCCACTTTGCCCGCTCGCTGATGCGTCGGGTCTCGTCTCTTGCTTATCATTATGAAGGGGCCGAACCGCCGCTTGATTATCGCCGGCTCTCCCTTTGCAGCGAATCTATCGAGACCGTTTGTTCCGATTGTCGCTTCGTGTCCTGGGGGGGGCGTCCGGCGGGGATAGTGGGCACAGTTCGCATCAGTGGCAGTCTGGAGCCTTTCCATCTGCTGCTGCAGTTAGGCATGGCGACCCACCTTGGCAAGGGCGCATCTTTTGGGTTTGGCGCCTACCGTATTGAGCGCTGATACCTTGTACGTTTCTTATTCTTCCCCACCCTCTTCATGATCAGCCCCGCTGCAATCGCTCTGATTTCATCCCGCAATGGCGTCAATCTTGTTTGATTGTTGTCGATCACATGAATTGAATCCCATTAACTCCGCTGTCTTGTAATGCCCATTATCTCGGTTAGAATACCCTAGTCTTTGCTGTTACCCTGAATACAGGAGCTTGTTCATGGGGCAAACAATCTGGAAACCGCTGATGGTCATCGCGTTAATCGTGTTGCTGCTGGACCTGTTTTACGGTGCCATGGTGAAACAGACGGCGGAGAACGGTGCAGATATCAGCTACAGCCGATTCAGGGACGAACTTGCGGCGAACAACGTGACGAAGGTCACCCTCAGGGGTAAAAACGTCAAGGGGGAGTTCCGTAACCCGGTCAAGGTGCCGACGGTCACGGTAGACAAAAAGGAAGGCGGCGTCAACGTCACCAGTTTCAGCACAATACTCCCCGCCATGGAAGACCCTACACTGCTGCCGGAGCTCAACAGTAGAGATGTCGAAGTGGCCGTCATCTCAACGGAAGGTTCCGCCCTCGGGACCCTGTTTATTTACATGCTCCCCTGGATGCTCATCATCGGGGTCTGGTGGTTTGTCATGAGAGGGATGAGGAAGCAGGGACCCGGTGGCATGATGGGCGGTTTCGCTCGCTCCGGCGCCAAGGCCCACACTTCATCAGAGCGGATTGATGTGACCTTTGCCGACGTGGCCGGGATGGAGGAAGCAAAACAGGAACTGCGCGAAGTGGTCGACTACCTGAAGGAGCCGAAGAAATTCATGCAGATTGGGGGGAAGGTCCCCAAAGGGGTTTTGCTGGTCGGCCCGCCGGGCACGGGCAAGACGCTTCTGGCAAGGGCGGTGGCGGGGGAGGCTGGGGTAGCGTTCTTTTCGATTTCCGCCTCTGCTTTCATCGAGATGTTCGTCGGGGTTGGGGCGAGCCGGGTGCGCGATCTTTTCGCCAGCGCGCGTAAGTCCGTGCCGAGCATCATCTTCATTGACGAACTGGACGCCGTAGGCCGAAGCCGTGGCGCCGGCTTCGGTGGTGGTCACGACGAACGCGAGCAGACGCTGAACCAGTTGCTATCGGAGATGGACGGCTTCGACCCGCATACCGAGGTGGTGGTCATTTCCGCAACCAACAGGCCAGATGTGCTCGACCCCGCCCTGCTTCGCCCCGGGCGGTTCGACCGCCACGTGGTAATCGAGCGCCCTGACTGGCGGGACCGGGAAAAGATCCTCAAGGTCCACACAAGGAAGATCCCGCTGGCGGCGGATGTCGATCTGGCGGTGATCGCCAAGGGAACCCCCGGAATGACCGGCGCGGATCTGGAGGGGCTGGTGAACGAGGCTGCGATACTGGCCGCGCGCGACAATAAAGTGGTCGTGGACCTGGAACAGTTGGAACGTGCCAAGGACAAGCTCCTTATGGGAGGAGAGCGCCACATGGTGATCTCCGACGAGGAAAAGCGGATCACCGCTTACCATGAGGCGGGACATGCTTTGGTGGCGCGGCTTTTACCCAGCACCGATCCGGTTCACAAGGTGACCATACTGCCGCGGGGGCGTGCTCTCGGCGTGACCCAGCAACTCCCTGAAGACGATCGTTATCACTATCCGCGTGCTTACCTGGTGAACCGGCTCTGTGTAGCGTTGGGCGGTCGAGTAGCCGAGCGAGTTGTATTTAATGACGTATCCTCCGGAGCGCAGAGCGATCTGAAGCATGTGACTGAACTTGCGGAAAAGATGGTATGTCAGTGGGGGATGAGCGAGAAGATCGGGGCGATGACCTTCCCCAGAGGAGAGGAGCACCCGTTTCTCGGCATGAAGCTGGCTGAAGAAAAAACCTTTTCCGAGGAGATGGCCTGGCTGATCGATCAGGAGATAGCAGCCCTGATCCGCGGAGCAGAAGGGAAGTCGCTGGAATTGGTGAGTGCCAACCGGAGCAAGCTCGATGCGTTGGCCGCGGCGTTACTAGAAGAAGAGACTCTGAGCGGAGAACGGGTGGACGAGGTTCTAGCCTCAGGCTGAAGTTGATCAGCGGCCACCACCCGGAAAAGAGGATGCGGAGAAGTCAGAGAAGTCCGGTTAGTAGATGATGATGTAACCCTTCCTAGTAGCAATCCCCGATATCTCAAGCGTGTCCTTGATCTGGTAACTCTCTCCGTCCAAGGTGAACAGGTAACCGTCCCCTTCCGGGACAGCTGATTCCAATAATGCCTCGAAAGTTGCAGTCTTGATAGTTTCCATGGACTGCACTATACCATCTGTCTCAATTCAGGTAAAGTGCTTACTCTATTGCAATGCAACTGTTTTATGGCATAGTACTCTCTGCCTAATTTTGGTGTCATGTTTTGCGGCCCATTTCAATGCAATCGAGGTATTCATGGTGAGAAAAAGAAAGAGTGGCATACTTTTACATCCGAGCTCTCTACCTGGATCTGGCGGCATCGGCTCCTTTGGAGAGGAGGCTCGGCGCTTCGTCGATTTCCTTCACAAGTCCGGGCAGTCGCTTTGGCAGATCCTTCCACTAGGTCCCACAGCCTACGGCAACTCACCTTATTCCTGCTATTCGGCTTTCGCTGGTAACCCCCTTTTGATCAACCTTGAAGCTGTACATGATGACGGAGATCTGTTGCCGCAAGAGGTAAAGCCGGAAGCGGCCTCCGATCGGGTAGATTACGGCGAGACGGAGCTTTACAAGCTAGGGCTTTTGAAGGAGGCGGCAGGCCGCTTCTTCACAGAGGCCTCCCAGAAACGGAAGGAGGAATTCTGGCAATTCTGCGATACCACCTTCTGGCTGCACGATTTCGCTCTCTTCATGGCTTTAAAGGAGCAGTTCAAGGGCGAGAGCTGGAAGGATTGGCCCGATGCGCTGGCAAACCGGGAACCCGAGGCCCTGGCCATCTGGAGCGAGAGGCTCGGAGCCGCCATCGGCGAGCAGAAATACCAGCAGTGGCAGTTTGCGCGCCAGTGGAAAAAACTTAAGAGCTACGCCAACGTGCTGGGCATCTCGATCGTTGGGGACCTGCCGATCTTCGTCGCCTACGATTCTGCCGATGTCTGGGCCAATCCGCACCTGTTTCATCTGGACGAGAAGGGGGTACCGATCGTCGTGGCCGGGGTGCCGCCTGACTATTTCAGTAAAACCGGCCAACTCTGGGGCAACCCGCTATACAACTGGGACCAAATGGCGCAGGAAGGGTACGGCTGGTGGATCGCCCGGTTGCGCAACGACCTCTCCCTGTACGACATGGTGCGTATCGACCATTTTCGCGGCTTCGAGGCCTTCTGGGAAGTCCCCATGTGGGAAAAGACCGCCATCAATGGGCGCTGGGTAAAGGGGCCGGGCGAGGCGTTATTCTATGCACTGCGCAGGGCTCTCGGCAATCTCCCCATCATCGCCGAAGATCTGGGGGTAATCACCTCCGAGGTAGAGGCGCTTAGAGACCAGTTCAATTTCCCCGGCATGAAGATCCTGCAGTTTGCCTTCGGATCCGGTTCAGATAACCCTTATCTGCCCCATAACCACGTTAGATCCTGCGTCGTTTATACCGGGACCCATGACAACGACACGACTGCCGGGTGGTTCGATTCGCTGAAGGTGAAGGAACAAAAGGCGGTTCTGGCCTACTTTGATCGGGACAGGAGCGATATCGTCTGGCAGATGATCAAATGCTCGCTCGCCTCGGTGGCCGACTACGCCATCATCCCCATGCAGGATCTGTTGGAGCTGCCCAGTAGCGGTAGGATGAACGTCCCGGGGGTCGCCGGCGGGAACTGGAGTTGGAGGTGCGCCCCGGATGCTTTTTCCGGAAGGCTTGCAGCAAAGCTCTTGCGCGCTACGGAAATTTACGGAAGGCTGCCGGATTAATGAGATCAAGCGGCTTTTAATGTGTATAGTTGTTGACAGATGAGATATCCTTTTGTATAGAAAATACACCCTCATTCCTTATCGAAATTGTTAGTAAAATACGGGAGATCAGCTTATGTCAGACAATGCTTTTGGATTTGATACCCTTACGCTCCATGCCGGCCAGACTGTAGATCCGACCACGCTGTCCCGTGCAGTTCCTCTCTATCAGACCTCCTCGTATGTATTCAAGAGCGCGGAGCACGCGGCAAACCTGTTCGGCTTGAAGGAGTTCGGCAATATATACACGCGCCTGATGAATCCGACCACGGACGTGCTGGAGAAAAGGATCGCCGAACTGGATGGCGGGGTGGCAGCGCTTGCGGTAGCCTCGGGGCAGGCCGCCACTACCTACGCGGTGCTGAACATCGCCAGCGCCGGGCAGAACATCATCTCGACCAGTTACCTGTACGGCGGTACCTATAACCTGTTTCATTACACGCTTCCCAAACTCGGCATAACGGTGAAATTCGTGGATTCTTCCGATCCCGAGAACATTCGCAAGGCGATAGACGAGAATACCCGGCTGGTCTACAGCGAGGCGATCGGCAATCCGAAGAACAACGTGGACGACTTCGAGGCGATAGCGAAAGTTGCCCACGATGCCGGGATTCCCTACGTGGTGGATAACACCGCCGCAACACCTTACGTTTTCAAGCCCCTCCAGCATGGGGCAGACATCGTGGTCTACTCGCTGACCAAATTCATCGGCGGGCATGGCACCAGCATCGGCGGCTGCGTGGTCGACGGTGGGACTTTCCCCTGGAACAACGGCAAGTTCCCGGAGTTTACCGAGCCCGATCCGTCATACCATGGTCTCAAGTTCTGGGACGCGTTGGGCAACATCTCCTATATCATCAAGATGAGGGTCGAACTGCTGCGCGACATGGGCGCCTGCATCTCTCCGTTTAACTCCTTCCAGATCATACAGGGGCTTGAAACCCTTCATGTACGGATGCAGCGCCACGTGGAGAATGCCCAGAAGGTTGCCGAGTGGCTGGAGCAGAACCCGCTGGTCAACTGGGTAAACTACCCGGGACTGCCAAGTCATAAAGATCACGCCAACGCCAAGAAGTATCTGACCAACGGGGCAGGCGCCATTATTGGCTTCGGCATCAAAGGCGGACTTGAGGCGGGCATGAAGTTCATCGACAGCGTAAAGCTGTTGTCGCATCTAGCCAACATAGGAGATGCTAAAAGTCTTGTTATACATCCTGCCTCCACCACCCATCAGCAACTATCCGCCGATGAACAACTCGCTTCCGGCGTGAGCCAGGACTTCATCAGGCTCTCTATCGGCATCGAAGATGTGAAAGACATCATCGCCGATATTGAGCAGGCGCTCCAGGCCGCCCAGGCGTAAGCTCAATTTTTTTGAAGCAAGCAACCGATAAGAGAAGGGGCGATGCAGTTGATCGCCCCTTCCTGCGTTCACTGCACAAAGACAATAGAACCCCTTGCCCGCAGGGCTCGCTCACCGTATGCCTCCTGTCCCGGCCCCTCCGCGGCACATTGGAGAATTGAAATCATAAAGACGTTGACGCTCAAGGATCCTTTTGTTATAAACACGACTCGCTTACGGACGAAGCTTCTCGAAAGGGAAAACGCGCCGGTTCGAAAGAAAAAGATTGACCGCAGGAAACGCTTCTGCTATAAAGATCAACTTCGCAACGCAGCTCTTTGCAACCGAATAGAACCGGCAGGGAAAAGACAGAGGGCTCAAGTACCTAGCGGTGCTGGATTCCCTAGGTCGGGAACGATCCTTCGGGTTCGCCCCTCCTGCAAACCTTGAAAACTTTCCGAAAAGAAAAGCTTGACAGGTTGGAACGGTTCGGGTAGATTGCCGAGTCTGTCGCAGCGAGCAAGCAGGTCGCC
>Ga0209317_1000531_pt1 | contig 44339 bp, 42 predicted proteins | sample RifGroB2_FD_183994 | JGI IMG/M metagenome (GOLD analysis project Ga0209317, IMG submission 183994) | Soil microbial communities from Rifle, Colorado, USA - Groundwater B2 (SPAdes) (version 2) | ecosystem: Environmental > Terrestrial > Soil > Unclassified | place: Rifle, Colorado | collected... | reverse complement strand
GTCTATGGCTATAAAAAGGATTTCAAGAAGGCGTTTGACAGCATGGAGAAAGCAAAAGATTTGGCAAAAACAAAGGAACATAAGGTGGAGGCTCATACAGGAATGTTGAGGCTCTATTCAATGGAGAGGAAGGAAGGCTGGCTTTCAAAAAGCGAAACAGAGTTCAGGTCGGCCATAGGAAACGATGTCGGAGCACCTGCCCCGTATTATTATATGGGTATTGCATATAAGCTCAGCCAGACTATGGAAGGTGTAGGCAAAGCAGGTGATATGTTCAAAAAAGTTCTTGAGATAAATAAAGAACTTGTGGCTGATGCAAATAAGGAATGGGAATTGGTTCAGAAGATACAGAGGGCTGCCCCGGGGACAAAGATAGGGCTTCAGATCGCACTGATTGACAGGATAACAAGGGCTGACCTCTCAGCATTATTCGTTCAGGAGCTTGAACTTGAAAAACTATTTAAAAAAAGGGGTGTAAAAACCTTCGATACGAGTTTTAAATCTCCCACAAGCCCTCAGAAATTTGAGGCTGATAAGATTTCAAAAGCTGCCCCTGCAACGGATATTGAAAATCATGTGTTAAGAACTGATGTGGAGACAGTGATAGGGCTTGGAATAAGGGGTCTTGAGGCATATCCTGACCACACATTCCATCCAAATCAGAATATAACAAAGGTTGAATATGCTGTAATGATAGAGGATATTCTGATTAAGGTATCAGGTGATGAATCTCTATCTACAAAATTCATAGGAAGCCAGCCACACTTTCCCGATGTTAGAGCCGACCAATGGTTCTTCAATGCCATTGAAGTGTGCAACGCAAGGGGTATAATGCAGGCAGAGGATTTAACTACAGGAGAGTTTAGGCCGCAGAATCCTGTATCTGGGGCTGATGCCCTGATTATTATTAGGAAGCTTAAAGATGAATTGAAGTTTTTCTAAAACCTTTTTGTCACCCCGCACATAACTCTCCACGAAGAGACTCTTTGTAGCAGGTTGTGTGCGGGGTGAAGATTTGTGCAATTTTATGAAATCATTTGAAAAAATAATAATACTTCTATGCCTTTTTCTTTTCTTGCCTGCTATTGCAAATACTCAAGAAGTGCTTGAATATCTCGGGGCAATAACACCAAAGGAATCAAAACTATTAAGAGAGCCGTCAAGTATTGTTGTAGAAAAAGACGGGAGAATAATAATAAGTGACAGAGGGGGGAATGACCTCAAGTTTTATTATCCGCTTCAGGACAGCTTTGTAAAATTAAAAGGAGATGAAAAGCAAAAGATTTCAAAGCCCGGAGATGTAAAGGTGTCACCAAATGGAAATATAGTAGTTGCAGATACGGGAAACAGTCGTGTGCTTATCCTTGACCACATGGGAAATCTTTTATTCTCCTTTGGCTCAAGCGGTAAGGACCCGGGATTCTTTAAATATCCGGAGGGTCTGGCAGTAGATAATCATGGAAGAATTTATGTGGCAGATACTGGAAACTATCGTATTCAGATATTCAGCAAGGATGGCATATTCACAAGAACCTTCGGGAAATACGGCAATAAGGACAACGAATTTTTGTCACCTACAGGCATTTCAATATATCAGGATAAATTTATATTTGTTGTTGATTCAAAGAAAAATGCCATTATGAAGTTTGATATAGAGGGAAATTTTATAAACAAATTTGGTCAGAGCGGAAAGGGTAATGGACAATTTGAAAGTCCCACAAAAGCAGATGTTGACACCAGTGGCAATATATTTGTAGCGGACCCTAAGAACTACCGTATTCAGAGATTTACAATTGATGGAAGATTTATAAATGCAATAGGAAGCAAGGGGAGCGGCAGAGGACAATTCATAGACCCAAGAGGTATTTACATTGATAACTTTGATAAGATATATATAATGGACTCTCAGGTAAAAAATATACAGATTTTTAAATTTACATTGCCCATTGCTAAAAAAGAGGAGAAGGGGGTTATGTTTAATCCGCCATCTGCTCCAAAGGGTTTAAAGCTATCCTACAGTGATGGAGAGATAACAGTATCCTGGGATAAAAATACAGAGCTTGATATGGACCATTATAATATCCATAGAAAAGATTCTAAGTCAGACCAGCTTATAGAAATAGGTAATGTAACAGAAGCTGTGTATAAGGATAAAAATATAAAAGAGGGGCTTGCATATACTTATGGAATTAAAGCTGTGGATGCTGAAAAACTCTCAAGCCCAATGAGTGAACTTAAATCTGTAACAGCAGAGATTGCAAGTGTAACAAAGAAGGCAAGGGTTGCAGTATTTACATTCAAAGAGGCAAGTGAAAAGGCAAGGGCGGGTGGATTTGGGGATGCAATTGCTGAATTTTTAACTACCTCTCTTGTAAATTTAAGTTATTTTGAAGTTGTAGAAAGGGAACAGCTTAAAAAAATTATTGAGGAACAGTCATTGAGCCAGACAGGGGCTTTAGATTCTGCTCAGAAGATTGGTGAGATAATGGGTATAGATATATTTATAGCAGGAAGCGTAACACAGTTGGGAGAGCTTATAGAGATAGACTCAAGGATGATAGATATTATTACAGGAAAGGTAATAACTGCCCAGAATGTATCTGCAGAGGGACTTCAAAAGGTGCGTGAATCAGTAAAAGAGATGTCAAATAAGATTGTAACTAATTATCATCTCCAGCTCGGCTCACTCCATGGCACAGTAAATCCATTTGATACAGAAACAACTATTGTATTGGAGAGTAACGGCAAACTCTATACAAGTTCAAAGGCGAGCAGAGACAATGGAAGATATGACTTTTCAGGACTCCTTGCCGGGGCATATCAGGTAAAAATTCTTTCCGATAAATATGAAGCTGTCAGCCTCCCCCAGAGTATAGCGGTAGTCGGCGGGCATAGAACAGAAATGCCCGAAATAAAACTTAATCTAAAAGAGGCTGCAAAAAAACCAGCACCTGCACCTGAATCAGTTATGCAAGGAGAGGAAAAGGCTGAACCAGACAAGACTGAAGTAAAAGGTGAAAAACAAAGTGAGATAAAAGAAAGGTCAGAGACAACTGAAACACCAACAGGTGAGCAATAAAAAATGAAAAAATTATTATATTATTCTGTCTTCTGTCTTCTGTCTTCTGTCTTCTGGGTTTCTCCTTCATATTCCCAGCAGATAACCACAATTACAGTTGAAGGAATAGGGGCAGTTGTAAAGGGAGACTTAGCCATTGCAAAAGATAATGCATTAAATGATGCCTTGAGAAAGGCTGTGGAACAGGCAGTCGGGACATTGGTGCAGGCACAGACACTAGTTGATAAGTATCAGCTTATAAGCGATGAGATATATACAAAAAGTCAGGGGTATATAAAAAAATATACAATTATATCTGAAAGACCTGATTTGAATCAGGGGATATTAAAGGTGACTATACAGGCAAATGTATCAATAGGGGATATAAGGAATGATTTAAATGCTATTGGGCTCCTTATTGAAAGAAAGGGGAAGCCCCGTATGATGGTTATTATTGACGAAAAGATAGGTGGTGCAGAATCAGGATACTCTGCAAATTTATCAGAGTCTGAGACCGTAATCATTCAGAAATTTACTGAAAAGGGTTTTAATTTTGTTGATGAGGCTACTGTAAAAAAGAATATGAAGAGGAACATGGCGCTTCAGGCGATTGGAGGAGATGACAATGCGGCTGCATCAATTGGGCTTGAATACGGTGCAGAGGTTGTCATAATTGGCAGTGCGGTCGCAAAGCTTGCAGGCAAAGGCATTGCCGGGACCGAGATGAAATCAATCCATGCATCTATAACTGCAAGGGCTATAAGGGCAGACACTGGCGAGATAATCAGCTCCGCCAGTGAAAAGGGTGCAATTGCTCATCTTGATGAAACTGCAGGCGGGGCCCTTGCAATAAAAAAGGCGGGTGAAAAATTAGCTTCCAGCCTTATAGATCAAATTATAGCCAAATGGAGTGGAGAGGTTGGCGGGCAGACAACTGTCCAGTTGACTGTATCCGGAATAGACTTTGTTTCCCTGAATAAGTTCAAGACAATAATCCAGTCTCAGGTTCGCGGTGTCTTAAAACTCAATCAGAGGAGTTTTACTGCCGGTGTTGCAGTTATTGATGTGGAGACGAAGACAAACGCACAGTCAATGGCTGAGGAATTGGCTATGAAGAACTTTGAGACATTTAAGGTAGAGATTATTGGGCTTTCATCAAATAAAATAGATATAAAGGTGATACCATTATGAAAAAACTTAGCATTTACGATTTAGGATTTACGATTTTAACCCTTAATATTTTGTTTCTTGCCTCTTGTCTCTTTTTTTATAATTATGCATATGCAAAGATAGAGGTCAAGACAGACTCTGCTGTTATCACATTCCTTGAGGGCAGTGCAGAATATAAAAAGAGGGATGATGGCAAATGGAATGTCTTAAAGAAGGATACGATTCTCAAAGAGGGAGATGAAGTAAAGACACTTGAAAAGACAAGGATTGAGCTTACCCTATCGGATAAGAGTGTTATGAGATTTGCCTCCAACACATCATTTTTAATTGCCCAGCTAAAATCTGCAAAAGGGGATAAGGGCGGGTCAGCAGACGTAAAATTATTTTTGGGCAAATTCTATGGAAATGTATCAAAAATGACAAAGAAGGATTCAGAATTCAAGATTGAGACAAAGGTAGCAGTAGCAGGAGTAAGGGGGACTATCTACAGGGTTGATATGGAGAAGGATAATTCATATCTGACAAGAGTTTATGAAGGAAAGATAGAGGTATCAAATCCACCTTATGAAATTCCAAAACCGCAGGCAGTTGGCGGTCCACAGCCCATTCCTGGACCATCAAGGATAGAAGGTCCCAAACAGGTAACATTTGAAGAATGGGTAGAAATAGTCGGTGCGCTTCAGCAATATACAATAGCTCCTGACGGGACAAAAAAGAAGGAAGATTTCTCTCTTGAAGAGGATATGAAGCTTGAGTGGGTAAAATGGAACATGGAAAGGGATAAGTTAGTAGAAGGGTAATGTTGATATACTGTCTCACAAAAATTTTTGCCCGTTATCTTAGTTCAAGAACATCCTGCATGTCATAGATTCCATGTGGCCTATCAACAATCCACAATGCCGCCTTTACAGCGCCCCTTGCAAAATTATCCCTGCTCTGTGCCTTATGGGTAATCTCAAGTCTTTCACCGAGCCCGCCAAACATAACTGTATGCTCACCGACAATATCCCCAGCCCTTATTGTCTGGATGCCTATCTCTTCTTTCTTTCTCTCTCCGATAATGCCCTTCCTCGCATATACGCCAACCTTTGATAAATCCCTATTAACGGAATTGGCTAAAATCTCGGCCATCCTCATTGCTGTTCCGCTTGGTGCATCCTTTTTTAATCTATGATGTGCCTCAATTATCTCTATGTCATATTCATCACCAAGTATCTTTGCCATATCTCGGAGCACCTTAAACATGACATTTACGCCGACACTCATGTTTGGTGAAAAGACGCATCTTATTTCTTTGGAAAGGTCTTTTATCTTTTTAAGATGTTCATCGGAGAAACCTGTTGTGCCGATTACTATTGCCTTCTTCTCTTCTGCTGCAGCGTAGAGATGCTCCAATGACGAGGCAGGGGATGTAAAATCAATAATGACATTGCACCCTTTTATAATTTCTGTAATATCATCCAAAATAGAGATATTATTCTTTCCTATTCCAGCTAATTCACCAGAATCTTTACCTACAAACTTTGAGCCTCTCTTTTCAGTGGCACCTACAAGCTTTATGCCCTCAGTCTCATTTATAATATTTATTATCCTGCACCCCATCTTACCAGCAGCACCTGTAACTATAGTTTTAATCATAATAAACCATACCCCTTCATTACAATCTTAAGCCTCTCTAAATTCTTTTCGGACATCTGACACAATGGAAGTCTCATCTCATTAGAGACCTTTCCCATTAAAGAGAGGGCAGTCTTGACAGGTATGGGATTTGTCTCATAAAACATAGCATCATTTAATTGCCTCATTTTGAAATGCAACCCTTTTACCTTTTGAATATTCCCATTAAAATATTCATTGCACATATTGGCTACATCTCTTGGTGCAACATTTGCGGTAACAGATATAACACCTTTTCCTCCTATTGTAAGCAAAGGAAAAGTAGTAAAATCATCTCCTGAAAGGACAATAAAATTATCCCCGCATAGTGCAATTACATCACTTACCTGTCTCATATCCCCTGTTGCCTCTTTTATACCTATTATGTTCTTTACCTTTGAAAGCCTCGCTACTGTATCAGGGAGCATATTCACACCTGTCCTTCCGGGGACATTATAAAGAAACTGTGGAATATCTACTGATTCTGCTATTGTCCTATAGTGCTGATATAACCCTTCCTGAGTAGGCTTATTATAATAAGGAGTTATTAAAAGGGCGGCATCTGCACCGGCAGACTTTGCATGACCTGTCAGCATTATAGACTCGGCTGTAGAATTTGAGCCTGTCCCTGCAATCACAGAAATCCTCTTATTGACAATTTCTACCGTAAGCTCAACAACCCTCTCATGTTCCTGATGGGAAAGTGTTGCAGATTCGCCTGTTGTCCCGCATGGGACAATTCCATGAGTCCCCTCCCTTATCTGAAATTCAATAAGGTCGGCGTAAGCCTTCTCATCTATCTTTCCATTCTTAAATGGAGTTACTATTGCTACAAAAGAACCTTTGAACATAAATTATTGTAGATTGACTATTGAAAATTGAATATTGAAGATTGTTAAATATATCCTTAAATCTTCAATCGACAATCTTCAATCCGACTCAATATCCTTCCTCCCAAATCTCACCATTACAAACAATTGCTGTATCACCTTCTAAATACACATCCTTGAATCCAGTATGGTCAATTCTGAAATATATATTTAATATCTCTCCACCCCTTGTTTTAACTGCTACAGGTGATTTCATCTGCCCACCAAGAGAAGTTATCAAAGCACTTGCCACTGCACCTGTCCCGCATGCAAGTGTCTCATCCTCTACCCCTCTTTCATAAGTCCTCATCAATATATTATGCTCATCCACTATCTGGGCAAAGTCCACATTTGTCCCTGCAGGCTGAAATTCCCGATGATATCTGATTTTTCTCCCTATCCCAACTACATCAAAATTTTCTATATTTGGAATAATCTTTACAGCATGTGGAACACCTGTATTTATAAAGGACAATACCCTTACCCTCTCATCAACCGGTATTTCAAGATTCCTCTTTAAATCCTTTGGCTCAAGCATGGCAAGTTTAACCCTTCTTCCTTTTACCTCTGCCTTTATAATACCTGCCTTTGTTTCAAAGGAGAGATTTTCACCTGCAATTTTGTGCATATATGCAAACCGTGCTGCACATCTGCCGCCGTTTCCGCACATCTCTGCCTCACTGCCGTCAGAATTATAAAACCTCCATCTAAAATCAACTTTATCTGAAGACTCTATTAAAATCAGCCCATCCGCACCTACTGAGAAATTTCTACGGCAGACCTTTGCAGCAAATTGACTTATATTTCCACCGACCAATCCTTTACGGTTGTCAATCAAGATAAAGTCATTCCCGCTCCCAGTCATTTTATAAAAAGGAATCTTTGACATAATTATTCTCCAATAGATTTTTTATAACACAAAATCTGCATGGAATCAAAGCAAATTTGGGGATTGGGGAGAGGTGATATGAAAAAGGAAGCGGTGTGTCATACAGACATACCCCTGTCGCTTCCTTCTCTTCTGAGGGGAGATGGTTAGACTGTTTTCTGTTTAACAAAATTTAAAATGAATTCACAATACTTATGATAATCCTTCAAGCAGTCTGAGACTGAATTGTAAATTTTACTGTAGTCAGTCTCTTCATCATATTCATGAATTAACGATATTTTTCTGTAAACGAAGTCTTTCTTAAGCATAAATTTTCTCAGCGATTAATTTCTGCCGCTTTAAAATAAGTCCTTTTTCCAGGATGTGCAGTGAGCCAAAGAGGATGATAAATTTTATACCATTCTTATAGGCAAACTCATTTAATTGTAATTGTTGATATTCGGAAATGTACATGAAAAATAATAGCATGAATATACCATTTTTTGCAATTTTATGAAAATTTTAAAGTTTGCTGATGGCAATAAATCGGAATAATCCATCTCTGCAATATAAATAATATTGACAGAAGGGGTTATGATAGATAATATTAAATTAATCGGGAGAAATTTAAAAAACTGCGCCTGTAGCTCAGTTGGATAGAGCAACGGACTTCTAATCCGTAGGTCGTAGGTTCGAATCCTATCAGGCGCGTTAATTTTATTCTGTTTATTTGCAAGCCACAACAATATTAGCCACAAGACTTTCACAGAATAAATTTTTTTCTTTAAATCTGTGACAAAAAAATATTTTGTATGAAAAGGGATTATTACGAAATACTCGGCGTTCAGAAAAACGCTTCAGAAAGTGAATTAAAAAAGGCTTATCGGAAGCTCGCCATGCAGTATCATCCTGACAGGAATCCCGACAACAAAGAAGCTGAGGAAAAGTTCAAGGAGGCGGCTGAGGCTTATGAGGTTTTAAGAGACCCTGAAAAAAGAAGCCTCTATGATGCCTATGGGCATGAGGGATTGAAAGGCACAGGGTTTGCGGGCTTCAGGGGAGCTGAGGATATATTTACATCTTTTGGAGATATTTTTGAGGACTTCTTTGGTTTTGGGACGAGGAGGAGGGAGAGGACTTATGCACAGCAAGGGGCAGACCTGAGATACGATTTGGAAATTTCCTTCATGGATGCTGTAAAGGGAAAAGAGACTGAGATTGAGATAGATAAATATGAAGGTTGTAAAAACTGCAATGGCAGCGGAGCTGCACCGGGGACTGAGCCTGTTATATGCCCTCTTTGCAGGGGGTCGGGTCAGGTTACAAGGTCGCAGGGATTTTTCCACATAAGCACAACATGCCATCAGTGTCATGGTGCAGGAAGAGTAATAAAAGAGCCATGCAAGGAGTGTAAAGGCTCAGGCAATATAAAGAAGAAAAAGAAACTCTCTGTAAAGATACCAGCAGGTGTTGATACAGGGTCAACGTTGAGATTGAAAGGGGAGGGTGAGGAAGAAAAGAGGGGGGGGCCATCGGGAGACCTCTATGTGATAGTTCATGTAAAGGAGCATGATTTTTTTCATAGGGATGGCTATAATGTTATATGTCAGATTCCGATTTCTTTTTCACAGGCTGCACTCGGCGCAGAGATTGATGTCCCGACACTTGACAGCGTGGAGAAGCTGGCAATACCAAAGGGGACACAGACAGGAAAGATTTTCAAAATAGAGGGGGTTGGGATACCCCATATAAGGGGGCATGCCAAAGGCGACCAGATAGTGCAGGTTGTTGTTAAGACGCCTGCAAAGCTGACAAAGAGACAGGAGGAATTATTAAGAGAACTGGCAGAGACATCAGGCGAGGATATTAAACATAAAGGAAAAGGATTTTTTAAAATGTTTTAAAAATAAAGGGTTTTGTTATGGTTCATATAATATCATGCTCAAGAAACGGCGAATTTAAGGAACCCACAGTTGAGAACCTTACAGAACTTCTTTCAGATAAAGACAGCATAACATGGGTTGATTTTGATAGCCCCACTGAAAAGGAGATCAGCCTCCTTACAGATGTCTTTAAGTTTCATCCCCTTGCTATTGAAGATTGCATCTCTTTTGTACCCAATCCAAAGATAGACGATTATGGCGATTATCTTTATGTTGTAATCCACGGCATTAATGCGGAAGCCCTTAAAAAGGATGAGCTTGAAACCCACGACTTGGATATATTCCTCGGAAAGAATTACCTTATTACATTTCACAAGGGGTATTTCAGGAGTGTGGACTCTGTCCGGGAGAGGAGTAAGAAGAACTGCTCTATATTACAGAAAGACCCTGAATTTCTCATGCACAAGATTATAGATGCACTCGTTGACAACTACCTTCCAATAATGGATGACCTCGGCGACAAAGTAGATGAACTTGAAAAGGAGATATTTGCAAGACCTGAACAGAAGACCTTAAATAAACTTTTTGCATTGAAAAAGGATATACTTTATTTGAGGAGGATTGTTCATCCGCAGAGGGAGATTTTAAGAAACTTGAGCAGCGGGGAGTATAAGCAGATATGCTTTGAGTGCACTATGCACTTTAAAGATGTCTATGACCACCTGTTTATGATTTCAGAATTGACAGAGTCCTATCGCGATACTATTTCAGGTGCTATGGAGGCATATCTCTCTGTTGTATCAAACAGGCTGAATGAGGTTATAAAGGTCTTAACAGTCTTTGCCACTATCCTTATGCCATTGACACTTATAAGTGGCATATTTGGTATGAACTTTGATTACATCCCCCTACTAAAATCTACCTATGGTTTTTTTGCTGCAATGGGGATAATGGGAATTATTGCCATAGGGATGCTCTGGTTCTTTAAAAGGAAAGGGTGGTAGGTGGAGCTTATTATTCTTGGCTCGGGAACTTGTGTCCCTTCTTTGAAGCGTGGTTCCCCGTCACTTGTTATAAGGGCTGGCGGTAAAGCTCTGTTATTTGACAGCGGTTCAGGGACAATCAGAAGAATGCTTGAGGCAGGTATTACATATCATGATATAGACTATATATTTTATACCCATATCCATCCCGACCATATAGCAGATTTAGTTCCATTCATTTTTACAAGCAAGTATGCTGAAATGCCGAGGATGAAAAATCTAAACATAATCGGAGGGAAAGAATTTAAAAAGTTTTTTAAAAAACTTAATGGGGTATATGGAAATTGGCTAAAGCCAGAGTTTTATAAAATAAGTGTCAGGGAGATTTCAGGTAAGGCAGTAAAATTTAGTGGTTTTAGAGTTACTGGAAAACCGCTTGCCCATATCAAGGAGAGTGTTGGATACAGGATTGAAGCTGAAAATGGCAAGTCTATAGTCTTTTCAGGGGATACAGATTACTGCAAAAATATTGTTGAACTTGGAAGGGATGCTGATGTATTGATTCTTGAATGTTCTCTCCCGGATAAAAAAAAGGTAAAGGGGCACCTTACACCTTCTCTATGTGGAAGAATTGCTGATGAATCAAACTGCAAAAAGCTAATATTGACCCACTTCTATCCGTCATGTGATAAAATTGATGCAGTCAGTGTGTGCAAAAAATACTATAGAGGCAAGATTATAATTGCAGAGGATTTGATGAGGCTAAAGATATGAGCAGGTATGATTTGATAGTAATTGGCGGTGGTGCGGCAGGATTTGTTTCATCAAAGCTTGCGAGAGGGTTCGGAAAGAGTGTTGCCATGGTTGAAAAAGGGAAGCTTGGAGGGGAATGCACAAATTACGGCTGTATTCCGAGCAAGTCCCTTATCAGGGCTGCAAGGGCAGCCTATGAATTAAAGAGTCTTAACAAGTTTGGTTTGAGGCTTGATGCCCCTCCATCATTCAATACAGATAATGTGATGCCTCATGTCCGCTCTATTGTCCAGAAGGTCTATAATAGCCATCTGCCTGAGAGTTTTGAGGCGCTTGGGATAAATGTCTATTTCGGCACACCTCAATTTCTGGATAACCATAGAATAAAAATTGGCGAAAAGATATTATCAGGGGATAAATTTATTATATCAACTGGCTCAAGTCCCTTTATCCCTCCCATAGATGGCACAAGTGAAGTCCCCTATCTGACAAATAATACTGTCTTTTCACTAAATAAACTCCCCAAATCTCTGATCGTCCTTGGTGGTGGACCAATTGGGATTGAACTTGCCTCTGCATTCAATCGCCTTAATGTAGAGGTTACAGTGGTGGAAATGCTTGACAGGATTCTCTTCAGAGAGGATAAAGAATTAGTGGAGATGCTCGTTGGAAGGTTAAAATCTGAGGGGTTAAAGATATTGACAGGGGCAAAGGCAGTCAGACTCTCAAAATCGGAAAAGGGAATCTCTCTTTATGTGCAGCAAAAAGGTGGAGTGAATAAGGAAATAGTGGCTGAAAATATCCTTATCGCTATAGGCAGAAAGCCCAATATAGAAGGGCTTGAACTTGAAAAGGCAGGTGTAAATTATAGCAATAAAGGGATTATTGTAAATGAGAGACTTGAAACCTCTGCCGGAAACATTTATGCCTGCGGTGATGTAGTGGGACCTTATCAATTCAGCCACATGGCTGAATATCAGGCAATTACTGTATGCAGAAATGCCTTTACTCCATTAAAGAAAAAGGTTGATTACAGCAATGTTATCTGGTGCACATTTACAGACCCTGAGCTTGCCCATGCAGGCCTTACTGAAGAAGAGGCAAGGGAAAAACTTGGAGATAAAATCAAAATTTACAGATATGAATACAGTAAGATAGATAGGGCAAAGACAGATTTGGAGGATTTCGGCATGAGCAAGATAATATGCGATAAAAAGGGGAGAGTGACAGGGATTCATATTCTTGGGAGTCATGCCTCAGATGTCATCCATGAGGTTCAGCTTGCAAAATTTCTTAATTTACCCTTTGAAAAGATTCGTGAGGCGATTCATATCTACCCCAGTTATTCTGATGTTATAAGACAACCATCAAAACTATATTATATTGATAAACTGCATGGCAATTTATTGCTTAAAATATTGAAGAAACTTATGTCGGCAGGATAAATATTTTCTTTGTGTCCTTTGTGTCTTCGTGGTGAGGATTGTATTTTAAAGTGAAAAGAAAATTAACAAACATATATAGAACCCTTTACAGCCACTTTGGTCCACAAAATTGGTGGCCCGGTGATACACCTTTCGAGGTATGTGTCGGTGCTATACTTACCCAAAATACTGCATGGCAGAATGTGGAGAAGGCAATAGTAAATCTAAAGAAACAAAAAATTTTAAAACCGCATAAGATTAATAAATTACCAACCAAAAAACTTGCCAGTTATATTATCCCTGCCGGCTATTTCAATGTAAAGGCAAAGAGGCTAAAAAATTTTATATCCTTTTTGTGTGAAGAATATGATGGGGAAGTGTCTAATATGTTTTCCAACGGCTCTGGCAATCTTAGAAACCATTTGTTAAGTGTTAATGGTATTGGACCTGAGACTGCGGATTCTATCCTGCTTTATGCAGGCAATGTTCCTATTTTTGTTGTAGATGCCTATACAAAGAGGATATTCCATAGATTGAACTTAACCCCTGAAGATATAACCTATCATGAGATGCAGGAAATCTTCATGGAAAACCTGCCTCTTGATGCTATGCTATTTAACGAGTATCATGCCCTGATAGTAATGCTGGGAAAGAATTACTGCAAGAAAAAACCTCTTTGTAAAGAATGCCCTATTAAAAATTGCGATTTTAGAACTCTTTGACGCTTGAACTGTGAGGTGGCTGTAAGTCATTTGCTGGAGTGATTTGTTATCTGCTGGCATCAAAAAATATACTTGGTATGAGGAGTCCGCTGGATAAATGAATAAAAACTTCTTAAAATGGAATTCATAGTTGACCTTACAATGGGAAAATTGGTTAAATGGCTAAGAATTGCAGGTTATGATACTATTTTCTATAATTCAGTGAAGCTGGATAAAATAATGGATATTGCCTCAAAGGAGGGGCGTATAATATTAACGAGAAATAGCGGTTTCATAAAAAAGGAGAGAAAGGTTTTAGAGGAAAGAGGTATCCCACATCTTTTATTGGCATCTGACAGTGTTGAAGAACAGCTTAAAAAGACGGCAAATTATTTTAAACTTGACCTGAAGGAGAGTTCTTTTACTCTCTGTATAGATTGCAACAAGCCTCTCATTCACATATTAAAAGAGGATGTGGCTGGAAAGGTTCCAGAATATGTTTATCAAAAGTATAATGAATTTGTCCATTGTGAGAACTGTAAGAAGATATTTTGGAGAGGAACCCATAGAGAGAGAATGGAAGAAGGGTTAAGTGTATTGTAAAAACATTTATAGCAGGAGGAAGCTATATGAAATATGGTGAAAAGGCGATTAAAAATGCAAAATTGGAAGCATGGGATAATCCATATCCCGGGAGAGATTATAAAATTGAAATAAATTTTCCTGAATTTACATGCCTCTGTCCCCGTTCAGGTTATCCTGATTTTGCTACAATTGTAATAAATTATATTCCTGATAAATATATAATAGAACTTAAGTCGTTAAAAATGTATATGAACAGTTATAGAAATAAGTATATCTCTCACGAGGCAGTAACAAATAAAATCTATGATGATTTAAATAAGATATTGAAACCGCATTTTATGGAAGTAATAGGGGACTTTAATGAGAGGGGGAATGTAAAGACAGTAATAAGGGTTACATCTCAACCCGATTAAGCTGTATTGCCTCCTCTTTCAATTTCATTATCCTGTTAAAAGATTCATCAATTCTTTTTTCTTTTATTTCCCCGTTTTTTACCGATTTTAATATAGAATTTAATATTGTCAGTTGTTTATCATGGCTATGACAGATTAAAAGGATGTCAACTCCTGCCTTAACAGATTGAATTGCAGAAATTTTATCGCTGTAATTATTTGAGATTGCCTTCATTTCCAAATCATCAGTAATTACTACACCATTAAACCCAAGTTTTTTTCTTAATATATCTGTGATTATTCTTTCCGACATAGTGGCAGGATAATCAGGGTCTAAAGCAGGATAAAGAACATGGGCTGTCATAATAGCCTTAAGTCCTGCCTTGAAGGTATTTTCAAATGGCTTAAATTCTATCCCTTCCAATCTTTCTACCCCATGATTTACGACAGGAAGTTCAAGGTGGGAGTCAGAGAAAGTATCCCCATGTCCGGGGAAATGTTTTCCAACTGCAATTATTCCCTTATCATGGAATGCCTTTATAACACAAGAGCCTAAGAGGGATACAATATCAGGGTCGGAACTGAAAGAACGGTCTCCAATTATAGGATTTTTGGGATTTGTGTTTACATCAAGCACAGGAGCCATATTCATATTTACACCTATTTCTATCAGCTCATCTGCCATCAAAAGGGCATTTGACCTTACTGCATCTTCTGAACCTGTTCTTCCAAGCTCACCATAAGAGGGGTATTGTCTGAAAGGAGGTTTGAGCCTGAATATCCTCCCCCCCTCCTGGTCAATTGCGATTAAGAGAGGTTTTTTATTGTTTTTAATTGATAATTCCTGAAGGGAGTTGCATAAATCTTTAACCTGTGACATGGACTCTATATTTCTTGAAAACAGTATTACCCCTCCGACCCCATAATCAGTTATCATTCCTTTTAACTCATCTGATATAGTAGTCCCATGAAATCCTATCATCAACATCTGTCCTAATTTTTTATTGATAGGGATATTGTTCATAGTCGCATTATGATAACAGATATTTTCGTAATAATAATTTTATTTTTAAGGATGGAAAAATATGGTAAATTAAGCCATATTTAAGTAGGAGGTAGTTTGACAAAAAAAATAATAATTGCAATTACAGGTGCGAGTGGTGCTGTATATGCAAAACACCTTTTTGATTCACTTCATAAAAAGGGCATAGAACTGCATATTATTATCTCAGAAAATGCAAAAGGGATATTAAAGGATGAGACAGGGATAGGCGAGGGCTATTTTAAAAAGAAGAATGTCTCAATATATGAAAATTCCAATATAAATGTCCGGATAGCAAGCGGCTCTTTTAGATTTGATGGCATGGTTGTTATCCCTGCAAGTATGGGGACTCTTGGGAGAATAGCGAATGGTTATTCCAATAATCTGATAAGCAGGGTTGCAGATGTAGCACTAAAAGAGAGAAGGAAGCTGATAATAGTCCCCCGTGAGACTCCTTTAAATGATATTCACTTAAATAATATGCTGACTTTAAGCCGTGCAGGTGCGGTAATACTCCCCGCATCCCCTGCCTTCTATCATAAGCCGGAAAATATTGACGATATTGTAAAATTTATTACAGCAAGGATTCTCAATCAGCTTGACATAGACAATGACCTTATCCCTCCATATGCTGAAGAGATTTAAAATTATACTTGAAGATATAAAGATTCAGCATACAATATTTGCACTCCCATTTGCCCTTATGAGTGCCTTTATTGCTTCTAATGGGGTTCCACCTTTAGACAAATTATTATGGATACTTCTGGCAATGGTGGGAGCAAGGAGTTTAGCAATGTCCTTCAACAGGATTGCTGATGTGGATTATGACGGGGAAAATCCAAGGACGAAGGAGAGGGCGCTCCCAAAGGGCAGAATAAGAAAATCACACTATATAATATTTTTACTACTTTCAGCTATTCTCTTTATGTTTTCATGTATGATGCTTAACAGACTGGCACTTATCCTATCGCCTGTAGCATTACTAATTGTCTGCTTTTACTCATATACAAAGAGGTTTACAATATTCTCCCATTTTTTTCTGGGTCTTTCATTGAGTCTTGCACCAATAGGGGCATGGGTTGCAATAAGGGAAGAGGTTTCAATGGTATCTATAGTTCTTGGGCTTGCCGTGATATTCTGGCTTGCAGGACTTGATATTATTTATTCCTGTCAGGATATTGAGTTTGACAAGAGAAAAGGACTTTTTTCATTTCCTGCAAAGCTTGGTATTGAAAGGGCACTAAAATTGTCTGCCCTGTTTCATATTATAATGACACTACTCCTCTTTTTATTGGCTTTTATAGACAATCTTGGGTTTCTATATATAATAGGAGTTATTTTAATTGCAGGACTACTTATGTATGAACACTATATAGTAAAACCTGATGACCTTTCCCGTGTCAATGTGGCATTCTTTAATGTGAACGGTATTATAAGCATTGGATTGATGATTATGACTATAATTGATGTGATTTATTAAAGTAATGCCAAGCTGAAAATTTTTCCAACCAAGAACCTCATAAAATTCTTGTAATTATTTTTCTTGACAATAAGTATCCTTTTAAATAGAATGAACGCAAGTTCATGTGAACATTGATTCATTAACAATAAATTAACTAATTATATATGAACAGAAGAACTGCTACAGAATCAAAAGAGAGTATTTTAGAGGCTGCGATTAAGGTGTTCTCTGAAAAGGGATATTCTCAGACTACCATAAGAGAGGTTGCAAAGAGGGCGGGGATAAGTGTGGGGGGGGTATATATATATTTTAAGAATAAAGAAGAGATATATTTTACCCTTTTAAAATACCTGCTGGACGAATTCAGGGATAGGGCAGGAGAGTCTATTAAAGATATTGAAGACCCTGCAGAGGCTGTTAAAAACTATATAGCCATAAACCTCAATTATGCAAAAAAATTCAAAGGGCTTATCCTGATTGAGGGCAGGGAGCATGGTTTTACATCCTGCATTGATATTAAAAAAAAGTTTTTTAAAGGGCAGAGGAAATTGTTGGAAAGTATAATTAAAAATGGAATAGACTCAGGTAAGTTTGAGAGGTGTAATATAAAAGGGACTGCGAAGGTAATTATAGGAACATTAAGGGGTTTTATCCTCTCACTCGTTATGGATTCAGATTCCCTTTTTTCTCCAGAGGAGTGCAGCGTTCTTATACTTAACGGGATATTAAAGAGAGGTAAAAAATGAAGAAAAGACCAATATTATTTTTAAGTTGCTGTTTACTGTTTACTGTCTGCTGTTTACTTTTTTTTACGGGATGCGAAAAAAAAGAGGTAAAGAAAGTTGCGGAGAAAATAATAAATGTTCAGGTCCAGCCTGTAAAGAAGAAGTCCTTAAGACCATTTATTAATAGCATTGGAACATTAACCCCTTATGAAGAAGTTACAGTCAGCGCTGAGGTGGATGGTGTCCTTAGGGATGTAATGGTGGATAACGGCACAATAATATCAAAGGGGATGCCACTTGCGCTTATAGATGATACAGATTATAGCCTTGAAGTTGAGAGGACAAACGCTGCATTAAAACAGGCAGAGGCAAATCTATCAAATATAAAACTGGAATATCAGCGGAAAGAAGAGCTTTACAAGAAGGAACTTTTAGCAAAACAGCAGTATGATGATGTATCGGCAAGGTTGTCCATTGCAGAGGCTGAGATTGAGAGGGCAAAATCTTCACTTGCCACTGTAAGGCAGAAACTTTCAAAGACTAAAATATATTCTGCCTTATCTGGTGTTGTTAAAGAGAAAAAGGTGTCGGCAGGAAATTATGTGAAAAACGGCACACAGCTTTTCACAATCATTCAGACAAATCCTGTAAAACTTGATTTTACCGTAAGTGAGAAGGATTTAGAAAAGATCAGGAAAAGGCAGGATGTCCTTCTTAAAATCTATGCATTCCCTGACAGGGAATTCAGCGGAAAGATAAGTATTGTTTATCCAAGCATTGATGAGAGGACGAGGACAGTCAGGGTAGAGGCGCTTGTCCCTAATGGTGAAGGATTTTTGAAGCCAGGATTTTTTGCCAAGGTTATGCTATATATCGGGGATGAAAAAGACATAATCCTTGTGCCTGTAACATCACTTCTTTATGAGGCGGAGAGAATAAAGGTGTTTGTGGTAGATGGTGATAAGGCAAAGGAGAGATTTATAAAAATTGGGCAGAAATATAGAATACAGTTGGCAGTTGGCAGTCAGCAGTCGGCAGTCGAGGAGTATACTGAAATAATTGAAGGATTGAAAGAAGGCGAACAGGTTGTTGTCGTCGGGCAGCAGAATCTGTTTGAAGGAGCAAAAGTGAAAATACAGTCAACAGTCCTCAGTCAGCAGTCGGCAGTCAAGGAATAAAAAAAATGGCTAAAATTGAGAAGTTTGAAGATATTAAAGCATGGCAAAAGGCAAGAGGCTTGGTCAAAATGATTTACGACCTTACAAACAAAAATTCAAAATTCAATACAGATTTCAGCTTAAAGGAACAAGTAAGAAGGGCGTCAGTTTCAGTAATGAGTAATATTGCAGAGGGATTTGCAAGGAGAACTGATAAAGATTTCTCAAGATTTTTGTATATAGCCCTTGGTTCTGTATCAGAAGTTCAAAGTCAGTTGTATGCTGCATTAGACTTAGGATATATACAAGAAAGTGAATTTAGCAAATGTTGTAGAACAGCCTCTGAAACGGCTAAACTAATAGTAGGTTTTATTAAATATTTAAATGCAGTCGGCAGTCCTCAGTCGATAGTCAGCAGTCAAAAAATAAGACCGTCGACTGATGACTGTTGACTGAGGACTGATTTGTTATGTGGCTTGCTGATACATCTATAAGAAGGCCGGTTTTTGCAACAATGCTCATCCTTGGGCTTGTTGTCCTTGGGGTTGTAAGTTATCCGAGAATTGGTGTTGACCTCTTTCCAAAGGTTGAATTTCCTATGGTGAATATAACCACCACTCTCAGAGGCGCAAGCCCTGAGATAATGGACATAGATGTAGCGGATAAGATTGAGGAGGCAGTAAACACAATAAACGGCGTGAAGACTATTGCATCAACAAGCACAGAGGGTGTATCTATGGTCATGGTGGAGTTTGTCCTTGAAAGGAATATTGACCTTGCCGCTCAGGATGTAAGGGAGAAAATCTCTGTAATAAGGTCAAGGCTTCCCAAAGACATTGATGAACCAATAATTGAAAAGGTTGACCCTGATGCAAACCCTGTTATCTGGTTTTCCCTTACAGGAGAAAAGAGTGTCAGGGAGCTTTCCAGCTATGCCGATGAAGTTCTGAAGGAGCAGATACAGAGGGTAAATGGTGTTGGCGCTATAAGGCTGGCAGGATTGAGACAGAGGCAGGTAAGGATATGGCTTGATTCGGATAAGCTTAAATCCTATAAGATTACTGCACATGATGTCCTGAATGCTATTCGGAAGGAGAATGTTGAACTCCCGGGCGGAAGGATAGAGAGCAATACTAAGGAGTATTCAATAAAGGTAAAGGGGGAGTTTCCAAGGGTTCAGGATTTTAATGAACTTATTGTGTCATATATTGATGGTGCACCTGTAAGACTTATAGATATTGGCAGGGCAGAAGATGGGATGGATGAGAAGCGCTCTATAGCCAGATTTAACGGGATGACTGCAGTTGGCATGGGTGTTCAGAAACAATCAGGAACAAATACGGTTGAGGTAATTGAGAGGGTAAAGAATGAGATTGAGAATATCAGAAAGACACTCCCGCCGGGGATGAGGCTTGAAGTGAGCTTTGACCAGTCAACATTTATAAAGCGTTCCATCAGTGAGGTTCAGCACCACCTGATATACGGAGGTATATTTGCCGTCATTGCAGTCTTTCTTTTTCTTAAGAATGTCAGGACTACCATCATAAGCGCCCTTGCAATACCAACTTCTATAGTGTCCACATTTACCATTATGAATATGTTTGACTTCACTTTCAACAATATGTCTATGCTTGCCTTATCACTTTCAGTTGGAATACTTATAGATGATGCCATTATTGTTATTGAAAATATATACCGCCATATTGAAGAGGGAATGAAGCCGATGGATGCCGCATCTGCAGCAACTTCCGAGATAGGGCTTGCGGTTATGGCAACAACTATTGCCATTGTTGCGATATTCCTTCCTGTTGCATTTATGAAGGGAATTATCGGAAGATTCTTCATGCAGTTTTCACTTACTGTAGTTTTTGCTGTGATGGTATCGCTATTTGTATCGTTTACACTTACGCCAATGTTGGCGTCAAGATATTTAAAAAGCAGTCATCAGTCATCAGTCATCAGTCATCAGTCGTCAGGGGGATGGTATAAGATAATTGAGAAATTTTACAGGCGGCTATTACAAATTGCTCTTAACAACAGAGCCATTGTGGTAATACTTGCAACAGCTATATTTATATTCAGCTTATATATGACAAAATTTATTGGAAAGGAGTTTGTCCCTCAAGAAGACCAGGGGAGATTCATAGTAAGGCTCCAGTCTCCTATAGATTATTCCATTAATGAAGTTGATAAGATGTTTAAAAAGGCAGAGGATATTATAAGGGGCGTCCCTGAGGTAAAGACAGTTTTCTATGCACAGGGATTCGGGATGGCAAGGGAGATAAATAAGGCGTCAATGTTCATAGGGCTTAAACCAAAGGCGGAGAGGGGAAGGATTCAGCAGCAGATAATGGCTGATGTGAGAAAAAAACTGAGGCAGATTCCAGGATTAAAGGCTTCGGCAGAGGATATTTCCCTTATTGGCGGCGGGCAGAGGATGGTACCTATTCAATATAGCATAAGGGGGAGGGATTTAAATGTACTTGGAGATTATTCAAAGGATATTGTCAATCAGTTTTCAAAACTTCCGGGAATTGTTGATATTGATACATCCCTTGAGGCAGGAAAACCCGAGGTGAGGGTTTATATAGACAGGGATAAAGCAGCAGACCTTAATGTTGATATAACGGCTGTTGCAGAGACAATAAATATTCTTATAGGAGGCGAGGCAGACGTATCTAAATTTAAGGATGAGGCAAAGGGGAGAAGATATGATGTAAGGATGAGGCTCGACCCGACTGACAGGAGAGACCCCGAAGATATAGGAAGACTTTATGTAAGGTCAAGGGATGGGAGGGTTGTTGAATTATCAAATATTGTAGCAATTCAGGAGGCTGGAGGTCCAAGTGTTATAAACAGGGTGGACAGGCAGAGGGCTATAACATTGTTTGCAAATCTTGAAGGAAAGCCTCTCGGCGAGGCTAAGGGTGAGCTTGACAGCATATCAGCAAAGGTATTGCCTCCCGATTATTCAGGGAGATATAAAGGTGTTGCGGATATAATGGGAGAGTCATTTAAATATCTGATATTCGCTTTGGTGCTTGGAGTTGTTCTTGCATATATGATACTTGCCGCACAGTTTGAGAGTTTTATCCACCCCATTACAGTCCTTCTCTCTATGCCTTTTTCTTTTATAGGCGCCTTCGGTGCCTTGCTTATAACGGGGAAAACACTCAATGTATTTAGTTTCATAGGGCTTGTTTTGTTAATGGGGCTTGTAAAAAAGAATGCAATACTCCTTGTGGATTATACAAATACATTAAGGGGGAGAGGAATGGAAAGGAGAGAGGCAATACTTCATGCAGGTCCGGTCAGATTGAGGCCAATATTGATGACCACAATTGCAATGGTATTTGGTATGATACCTGTAGCTATAGGGTTTGGAGAAGGCTCAGAGACGCGTGCACCAATGGCGATTGCAACAATAGGCGGGCTTCTCACTTCACTCTTTCTTACACTTATCGTTGTCCCTGTTGCTTATGATTTGTTTGATGCTATTCAGGAAAGACTCAGAAGAAAAAACAAATTGAAGATTGACTATTGAAGATTGAAGGCTTAAAAAATATTTTTTAAAATATTCAATAATCAATTAAAGGAGGGAGATAGTATGAACAAAAAATTAATATTTGTTTTAACACTATTCACTGTTCACTGTTCACTGCTCACTGTTTCATGGGCTGCTGCAACCCGTGAAGAAAAAATTGAAGGTAAAAATGCCCTATTTCTTTCATTAAAAGAGACTGTTGCCCTTACACTTAAAAATAACCTTGAGATATCAATTGAGAGGATAAATCCAAAGATTACAGAGACAGAGATAACAAGAAGTGAGGCTGAATTTGACTATAGTTTTAATGCCTCAACATCTATCGGAAAAAACAGAATTCCCAGTGCATCTGCATTTGCAAGTCCCCCTGAGGCAGAGAATGAAGTATTCTCAGTTAGTACAGGTATAAAGAAGAGGGCATCTGCAGGAACAAATTATCAGCTTTCTCTTGATACACAGAGGACAATGTCAAATTCAAAGTTTCAGGGACTAAAACCGCAATATACATCAAATCTGAATCTCAGTGTAACTCAGAACCTCCTCAAAGATTTTGGTGTTGATGTAAATACTGCAAAGATTAAGATTGCAAGTAATAACAGGGATATATCAATTAATCAGTTAAAGAGCAAAGGAATTGTAATTATATCTCAGGTGGAGGAGATATACTGGGACATGGTTTTTGCTATAGAGGATTTAAAGGTGAAAAGGGAGTCCCTCAAACTTGCACAGGATTTGGAGAAGAGAATCAGGATTCAGGTAGAGGTGGGGACTATGGCTCCTCTTGAAATTACACAGGCACAGGCAGAAGTAGCGGTGAGAGAGGAGGATGTAATTATTTCACAAAACAGGGTGGAGAGTACAGAGGACAGGCTTAAAAAGATTATAAATATTGAAGAGAAGGGTGGATGGGATTTGGCAATTGTCCCTATAGATACCCCAAAAATGATGGCTGAGGAAATTATACTTGAGGAGAGCATGAAGACAGCCCTTGAAAATAGACCTGAATATTCGCAGGCAAAAACAGATTTAAAAAATAAAAATATTCAGGTGGAGTATAAAAAAAATCAGCTTTATCCAGCCCTGGATTTAATCGGAAGTCTTAAGCTTAACGGCATCAGCGGTGATGCAGAGGATGTTGCATTTAGTGGCAGTGTGTCAAGGAGTGGATACGGAGGGGACTATTTTAAGAGTTACGACAGATTAGTTTCGGGAAACTATTATGACTGGAGTGTGGGGCTTTCGCTTCAGATACCCTTTGGAAACAGGGCTGCAAACAGCAGCTATACCGCTGCAAAGTTAGATGCTGAAAAGGGTATAAAATCTCTTAAAAATTTGGAGCATCAGATATCTGTGGAGGTGCGGGAGGCAGTGAGGTTAATAGATACTAATAAAAAGAGAGTGGATACCACTGCGGTTTCAAGGAGACTTGCAGAAGAGAAACTGTCAGCAGAAGAGAAAAAGTTCGCTGTAGGTATGTCAACAAGCTTTAATGTCCTTGAATACCAGAGGGATTTGGTTGCTGCTAAGACGAGGGAGATTTCAGCAATAATTGACTACAATAAATCATTATTAAGTCTTGATAAAGTTAAAGGAACAATTCTGGAGAAGAATAATATTGAATTATAGTTAACTTGAGACTAAGAAGATTACACTATTAAAATCCGTGAAATCTGTAATTATAATTTAATTTCTTAGCTTTGGGTTCAAGGCATCTCTTAGCCCCTCTCCAAACAGATTAAATGCAAGGACTGTGAGGAGGATTGTTATGCCAGGAGTATATGTAAGCCACGGTGCATCAAATATATATTTTTTCCCATCAGAGAGTATGTTTCCCCATGTAGCATTTGGAGGCGGAACTCCAAAACCGAGGAAGCTCAATGCAGATTCTGTAAGTATAGCCGATGCAATACCGATTGTGGCAGAGACAAGGACAGGGGCAATTGAGTTAGGGAGAAGATGAAGGAGGATAATCCTTAAATCTGGGACGCCTATTGACTTTGCAGCAAGTATAAACTCCTGCTCCCTTAGAGATAGTATGTCAGCCCTCACAAATCTTGCCGGTCCAACCCATCCTGTTATGCCTATTATTGCCATGATATTCCAGATACTCGGCGGCAAGAGTGCAATGACTGTTAGTATCAGAAAAAATGTAGGGAAACTAAGCTGAATATCAATAAGCGCGACAATCATGGTATCAATAGTCATGATATTGTATCTGCCAATCCTTATCATATTTTCGCCATAAAAACCTGCAATGCCTCCAATCAATACACCGAGGATTATGGAAATACCTACAGCCACAAAACCTACCGAGAGGGATACAATAGCACCTTGAAGCATACGGGCAAATATATCCCTCCCTAATTCATCCGTTCCGAGGAGATATATTCCAAAAGATGGAAGATTCTCTTTTGGGACAGAATCTATTGTTGGTTTTGACAGAGGTGGTTTAAGCTTATCAGGAAGTCTTACCGTATGAGGGTCAAGAATAGGTTTCTCACCACTTGTAGTAAAAATCCCCATAATGGCTAAGGCAAAGAATATTAAAAGTATGACCATTCCTGCCATTGCCATCCCGTTACCTTTGAATACCATCCAGAAATCCTGAAAAGGTGTCCTTTCAGGGGGCATGAAATCATCTGATTGCGGATTGCGGATTGCGGATTGAAGATTTATAGGCTTTAACTCCGAACTCCGAATTCCGAACTCCGAACTTTTTTTATCTTTCACAGTTTTATCCTCGGGTCAACGAACATATAAAGCAAATCAGATACAAATGTCCCTGCAAGGACTAATACTGCCGAGAAAAAGTTCAGTGTGATAATAATTGGAAAGTCCCTTGCAAGTATAGCCTCATATCCCATCCTCCCCATACCGGGCCATGCAAATATAGATTCAATAATTACTGAGCCTCCTATAAGTCCCGGCAGAAGCATACCGAACATTGTAACAAACGGGAGGAGGGCATTCTTCAGTGCATGATTGTAATTCACATCATCGTCTGTAAGTCCCTTTGCCTTTGCAGTCCTTATATAATCCTGCCCGATTACCTCAAGCATCTGTGACCTGACATATCGGGAGAGTATTGCAATGCCTGCCGTCGCTTCAAGGATGGATGGCAATACGAGATGCCACAGCTTATCCATTGGTGTATACGGGAAGCCGATTCCCTCCCTTCCAAAAGTCCTCATGCCGAGGACAGGGACATTGAATACCTCTACCACAAATATAATCATCACATAGGCGAGAAAGAATCCGGGAAGGGATATAAGGGTATACGAGAGAAATGTTGTCCATCTGTCAAATGTAAAACCTCTCTTAATTGCGGCATGGATACCAATAGGAAATGCCAGACACCATGTAAGTATTGTCCCTACAATAAAGAGCATGAGGCTATTGTAAAACCTCTCTGTTATCTTCCCCATGACAGGCTGGTTATCTTTAAATGATTTTAAGTTTCCTGTGAACAGCTTTTTAAAGAATAGGAGATATTGTATATGTAACGGCTTATCAAGGTCAAATGCCACCCTGTATCTCTCTAAATCATCTTTTGTAAAACGGGGATTAAGAGGATTTATCTGGCTCGGCTCACCCGGTGCAAGATGTATGATTAAAAATGAGATGACTGAGACAAAAAACAGTGTAATAAGTTTTTTATAAAGACTTTTTATGGTAAATACGAACATACACTTCCTTCTAAATTCTAAATCCTAATATCAAAATCTTAAACAAATTCAAATGACAGAAATTAAAGACTCTAAATAATGCTTGTTTTAGACATTTGGATTTTAATTTTGGCCATTGTTTAGTATTTAGGATTTTGGATTTAGAGATTTATCTTTATCAATGTTTATCCCCCATATCTCCTTTGCGTATTCTTTGATAGTGCGGTCGCTGGAAAATTTACCCATATTTGCAACATTTAAAATGGATTTCTTCGCCCATTCATGCCTGTCTTCATAGAGTCTGCTCACCCTTTCCTGACAGTTTATATATGATTCATAATCAGCAAGGAGCATGTATGTATCGCCGTTACGCAGAAGGGAATCAACTATCGGTTTAAAGAGGTTAGCATTTTCAGGAGAAAAATAACCCTTTTCTATCATATTTAAGGCCTCTTTTAGTTCCTGATTTTTTTCGTAATAGTCGTAAGGGTTATACCCTGAGTTCTTAATTTGCATGACCTCCTCTGTGGTAAGCCCGAAAATAAAAATGTTATCCTTTCCCACCTCGTTCATTATCTCTATGTTTGCACCATCAAGTGTGCCTATTGTCAATGCCCCGTTTAAAGAGAGCTTCATATTGCCTGTGCCTGAAGCCTCCGTCCCGGCAGTTGAAATCTGCTCTGACAAATCAGCAGCAGGTATTATTTTTTCTGCAAGAGAGACATTGTAATTGTTCATGAAAACTATTTTTAATCTATTATCTACTATTTTACTGTGGTTAATGACTTCTGCAACAGAGTGGATAAGCTTGATAATAAGTTTTGCCATCCAGTATGCAGGGGCTGCCTTTCCGGCAAATATAACAGTACGGGGAGCCACATCCTTTTTGTTTTTAATTCTACTATAGAGGGTTATTACATGGAGGACATTCAAAAGCTGTCTCTTATATTCGTGCATTCTCTTAATCTGGACATCAAACATAGATTCTGCGTCAACCGTTATATTGTGTCTCTTAAGTATATAAGCTGCAAGCGTCTTCTTATTTTCCCTCTTGACCTCCATCCATTTTTCCCTGAATTTTTTGTCTTCTGCCAATGGGGCGAGCTTTTTTAATTCATCAAGGTTTGTAACCCATCCATCACCGATTTTTTCTGTGATAAGGTCGGATAAAAGAGGATTTGCCTTTTTAAGCCATCTTCTTGGTGTTATGCCGTTTGTCTTATTATTGAATCTTTCCGGGAACATATCATAAAAATCTTTAAATGTCTGGTTTTTGATTATCTCTGTATGAAGCCCGGAAACACCGTTTGTTGAATGACTTCCCACAATAGCAAGGTTTGCCATCCTTATAAATTTTTCATCCCCCTCCTCAATTAATGACATTTTCTTTCTCTTTTCTAAGTCACCCGGAAACCGCCAGTTGACCTCTTCTAAAAATCTCCTGTTAATCTCATAGATTATCTGGATATGTCTTGGAAGGAGATTTTCAAATATGGAAACTGGCCATTTTTCAAGCGCCTCAGGCATGATAGTATGATTTGTATAGGCAAATGTCCCTACCGTAATCTCCCATGCCTTTTCCCATGGAAGCCCTTCAAAATCCAGTAAGATTCTCATAAATTCAGGTATGGCAATGGCAGGGTGTGTGTCATTCAATTGGACAGCCACTCTCTTTGTAAAATTGTCAAAGCTGGTCTCCTCTTTTTTATACCTTCTTAAAATATCCTGAAATGTCGCAGAAACAAAGAAGTACTGCTGTTTCAGCCTCAAGAGCCTTCCCTCCTTGATATGGTCTGCTGGATAGAGGACCTTTGAAATGCTTTCTGATTTCGCCTTGGTTTCAACTGCCTGAATATAATTGCCGCTGTTAAAAAAGGTTAAATCAAAATCCCTTGAAGATTTTGCAGTCCAGAGCCTCATGTTTATTACATTATCATTTTTATATCCGGGTACAGGTGTATCGCAAGCCATCGCCATGACCTCTTCGGTATCAACCCATTCGTTTCTGAATATCCCCTGTGAGTCTATATATTGGTTTACTCTTCCATAATAATGGACAGGGAAGAGATGCCCGGGACGGTCTATCTCCCATGGGTTTCCGTATCTGAGCCAGTTATCAGGTGTCTCAACCTGATAACCGTCCTTGATTCTCTGATAAAATAATCCATACTCATACCTTATACCGTATCCATAGGACGGAATTCCAAGCGTAGCAAGAGAATCAAGAAAACAGGCAGCAAGTCTGCCAAGACCGCCGTTGCCCAGTCCGGCATCCCATTCTGCCTCCCATATATCTTCCATCTTGCAACCCATATTCTCCAAGGCTTTTGTGCAATCATTATCAATCCCAAGATTTACCATACTGTTGCCGAGGGTTCTGCCGACAAGGAATTCAAGAGAGAGATAGTAAACCCTCTTAACACTTCTCTTGTAATATGACCGCTGGGTTGAAAGCCACCTCTCTATAAGCCTATCCCTGACGGCATAGGCAATGCCGATATAATTATCAAAAATGCCAGCCCTCTCACAGTCCTTGCCAAGATGGTGTTCAATATAGCCCTTGACCGTTGATTTCAACTTCTCAATTTTTTGTTCATCCCTTTTATGGTTTTCCATATATAACCTCTCAAAATTTAATGAGGATTATACTACTATACAAGCCATGTTTCTATTATTATTTCCTCTCCCTTTATGGGAGAGGGTAGGGTGAGGGGGATTTTCATGTTTCTTTGTGAACCGAAAGTTTATATGTGTTTCGTCAGAAATCGAGAGGACTTTTGACCTCTTTAATGGTCTGGCTCCTGATTGTGTGAGTATATATCATGGTCGTCCGGACATCACTATGTCCCAGTAATTCCTGTATGGTGCGGATATCACAGCGTGGCGTAGCCACAACCAAAAAAGGAAAAACTTGAACACGAATGGACGAAGGACACAAATAAACACCACTCACAACTCCTCCCCTTTCCCCCCTTTGTAAGCTTGTCAGGGGGGAATATTCGTGATATTCGTTAATTCGTGTAATTTGTGTTCTTCCTTTGACTTTTTGGAAAGACTTTCCTATTACAGGTTATTTATATTTATGGCAGCAGTCAAGGTAGTATCACAGCCATTTTTTATAATGATTATGAAATGAACCAGGAATAGTTTTCTTAGTCAAAATCGTTCCATATTTTGACCACAATTCATTCGGGATATTAATCATGCAGAAATATCCTCTTTTCTGTATATCATGCTAAAAGTAATGTTAGCCTGAAACAATCTATATGGTTTCGTGGTTTTTGTAAATATTTTATTTTTTTCCCTTGCGTTTCAGGTTTTGTTTTGGTAAAAGACAGAAACTGTATAATAACTTGTTCTCCCTTCGCTTCGCTCGGTAGGGAATGCGGCGGTGAGGAGCGGACTGCCATCCCGGCAAAAAGCGCCGGGAGAACCAGGCAGTCCAGAGAGACACGCCCCTGCGGGGCGCAGCTCCTGACCGCCGCATTGGGCGGCAAATGGCAGATGTAATAAAAAGGAGATTGATATGAAACTACCAGACTTGAAAGCGTTGATGTTGCTTGGTTGCGTGGCTTATCTGGTGGCGGGTTGTGCCGCCCCTTCCAATGTTAATATCGATAAATTAGCGCACCCGGTCGAGACTGCACGGGGAGCGAAAGAGGCCGTGACTGAATTGGCAGACATGATCGGCAGAGGGTTTGAAGGCGCTTTGCCGCTGGAGAGCATCGGCCTTGTTGCGCCGCTAAGCGAGGTGCGCGCGGATGATGACTCCTTTGTGTTAACCCATGCAACGTCTCCCACCGCGCCTTATTATTCCAACAACAAAGGCCCGATCCAGACGCGCTATTTGCAAGGGACGGGTTGGCGTAAAGATTATGCCCACACCAAACCGGTGCGCGTCGTCGTCGAGGGGCAGGCAGAACCGCTCTATGGCCGATTGGCCATTTTCCCGGCTGCGAATGTGAAGGCAGAGTATCGGACACTTGACCGGTTCAATTCGCGCATCACCATTACACCAGAGGCTTTGACGCAGATGGAAAAGGAAGGCGTTGGTCTTTCCTGCACTGCGTATAAACTGGGTTGGCAAGACTGGTGCGACTGGGCACTGTGGATTTCTCGAACGCCGATTCCAGAGTAGAAAATGTATAGCCCAACCCTGCGTTCGAGCGGGACGGCGCAAAAGCGCGCCGCCCCTCAACTTTACGTTCTCCCTTTGCTTCGCTCAGGGAGAATGCGGAGTTAAGCCGGAACTCCTTGTTCCCCTCGCTCCGCTTCGGGAGAACAAGGAGTTCAAGACCGATTCGCCCCTTCGGGGCTACGGCTTAACTCCGCATTAGCTGCCATTAATAATGGTCAAAAAGGAGGCATCTTTTGAACCGCATAATTATTTCGATAGGTCAAGCGATATGGCTTGTTTTGTTCTTTGTTGCCACAGCGTACGCCCAGTCTTATAGCGCCAGCACTCGAAATATCGGTGGCCCCCTATTTGGGGCAGCAATCGCAGCATTGATTTGTTATCGAGCACGCAGGCGAGCGATCGGAGGTTGGCTTTTATATTACTATATCAACGTCTATGGTGGCGCATTAATTATTGGTATTATGACGCTTGCCTCCCTAAGTAACTATTATCCTCAAAATTGGGCAGATAAGTCTCTTTATACTCTTTTTATTATATCCACCATTCCAACTGATCTGGCGAATATAGCTGAAATCATAGTAGCGAGCTTCCTCATTAATAAACGCTTTAGGAGTACTTCTACGGTAAATCTTTTAAGAGGTATTTTTATCTTTGCATTTATATTTTCAATCATCGGTTTAGGTATCGATCTAGGGCACTGGAAAGAAAGCATTCCTTTTGACATTTTAGGGATGATATGGCCGGCGATATGGTTTTTCTATTTTACACTTTCAAAAAGAGTGAATCTGGCTTTTAAGAGGAACGAATGGGATTACCATGTATTTTCCTCCAAAGACGCAATAACTGCTGAAATGGAACAGACCATGCCAACTCATACTCCAGATCAAATCAAGAAATATCGAAAAAAGGCTACCTTATACATAGTAATCAGCATCTTCGTATTAATCTTAGGTACTGTGATTGTATCTAAGCTTGGTAAGGATTTCAGAGGGCTTCAGACTATTGTGGCAATAATCGTTATGGCTTGGGGAATGGGATGGTACTCAATCAGCAAGGGGTACAGCAGAAGTTTAGGTTTATTACTAGGGCTTTTAAGTTGGATTGGATTAATCATCCTTTATTTCTTAGAAGATAAGAATAGGCGGGTGTTGTCTAACATAGAAGCAGCTAACTCCGCATTAGGCGTAAGATACAATCAAGACTCAGCGAAGGAGGCAACCATGGGAATATTTTCCAGACTATTCGGGACATCATCAGATATTCAAAAGCAATTAGAGACTCTTTATATCCCCATGTTCCAAATGATGATGGGAATGACATTACCACAGGCTAAAAGCACTTTTCACGATTTGTATAAACTGGCAGAAAACGAAGCTAAGGCAGAAGGTTCTATCAATTTGCCTATCAATTTGGGCGATATTCTCTTAGAAAAAGAATCAACTCGTCAGGAAACAAAATCCATGTTAGCAAAAAGGAGGAAGGAAGGTGTTCGGGATGAAGATATAAGGTGGTGGATGAACAGACATGAACTTGATAGAAAAATGATGATAAAAGTGGACGATATTAGCAAACTGGCTTTATTCAAAAAATTAATGGAAGAAGATCGTCTCAGTGAAGAAGAAGCGGCAAAAGAAGTGAAAAAATATTTCCCCATTTTCGGAGATCCTGATGACGCCAGTACCTCTTCTGGTGATGATAGACCTTTGCCATTTGAGCTTAAGGACAGAATAAATATCTACATTCAAAAAGGGTCACAAACAGACCCAGCAAAATACAAGAAGGAAATTGCAGAATCATCATCCTTTAATGCTTTGATAAGAAAAGAGATTAAGAAAGGAAATGTATAGACTAACAGAACGCCTAACAAATCATTCCAGCGGATGGCTGATAGCCGCCGCTGAACCGGACCGTTCTCCCTTCGCTTCGCTCAGGGAGATTGCGGCAGTTGAGCAGGAACTCCTGTTTCCCTTCGCTCCGCTCAGGGAGAACAAGGAGTTCGAGACAGATGCCCTTCGGGCACTGCTCAACTGCCGCATTATGCCTCATGGAGGAGTGAGTTGGCGTCAAAAGGTGAACTCCCTTTTCCCATTGAACCTTTGAAATAATTAAAGGAGGCAAAATGTATTTATCAGTAAAGAAAGTAGAACCAGTGGGAGATTATAAATTACATCTTACCTTTGAGAATGGAGAAGAAAAAATATTTAATGTTTCTCCATATCTAAATATTGGCAAATTTGCGGAGTTGAGGGATTTGTCTTTGTTTAACTCTGTCACTATTAGATTTGATACCATAGAATGGGCAAATCATTTAGACATGGACCCAGAATTTTTATATGAAAAAAGTATAAAAATTGAAAATGTACATAGCGAATCACTTCAGCAGACGGCATGAAACACTGCTGCAGATTTAGGTCGTTATCACTATGCCCGTGAATTCAAGCGGGCTTCGGATTGAGTCCTCACCAGTATATTCTCATCCTCAGGTTTGTGTAATTCGCCAATTCGTGTAATTTGTGTTCAGGTCTTTTCCAATTTATTCGGGTTAGGCTATAATAAAAATCTATGTCCGATATAATCAAGCTCTTAACAGTCCTATCTTTCATAGTTTTATTGTTGAGGCGGAAGTATAGGATAGGTATAGTTCTCCTTTCTGCCTCTGCACTACTTGCCCTTTTATATTTGATGTCCCCTAAAGGGATAATCTTGAATATAAGTGCCGCCGTAACAAATCCTATAACCATAAAGCTGGGTCTCTCGCTTATCATGATAAGAGTCCTTGAAATGATTATGAGGGAAAACAATCTCCTCGCCGAGATGATGGAGGCGTCAAAATCCCTTTTCAGAAATAGAAAACTTGTGATTATCTCAATGCCGATGCTTATTGGGATGCTGCCATCTCTGGGCGGTGCATATTTCTCTGCACCCATGGTCAATGAATCTACAAAGGGGCTGAAGATGTCTCAGGAGGAGAAGGGGTTTATAAACTTCTGGTTTCGTCATCCATGGGAATATATCCTGCCACTATATCCGGGGATACTCCTCGCATCTGCTGTATCAGGAGTGGAATTGAGGACACTAATTATTGTAAACCTTCCATTTGCTGTGGTTATGCTTTTATCAGGTTTTTTCTTGAGCATGAGGGAGGTAAAGGGAAATGTTGAATATAGTTCGGTCTCCCGCCAGGGTCTGTCCAGTTTCATCCCCATAATATTGATAGTTCTTCTTGTTATGGTTTTTAAAGTAGAGCTTCACCTATCACTTATTATCCTTGTCATTGGGCTTTTAATATTTTACAGGTATGGGGTAGGAAAAATTTTAAAGGCATTGAAATATGGCTTTGCCCTTGATGTAATACTCTTAGTGCTTGGTGTGATGCTGTTTAAAGAACTTATGGAGGGAACAGGGGCGGTCTCTTTTGCCTTTGCCTCAGCTATTTTAGGGGTGCTTCTCTCCCCTGTCCATATCTGTCTTATCCTCACAAAGGAATACTTCAACGCAGATATATGGGTAATTTATAAAAAGATGCTACCAGCATCTGCGGCTATCTTTCTTTTGGCAGTTATTGAGTATCTTATTTTGTCTTAAATAAGAATTTTCCCGGGAAACATATTTGAAACATATTTGAATTTGATTTGATGGGTTGATGGTGATAGACTATCAAAAAATGGAGGTAATATATGCCGCGAATTACTTTTAAAGAGACCATAACCAAGGAAATAGAAATACCACTGGATACTCTTTATAGGCTCGTTGATAATTTAGATAAGGAAGAAAGGGCAAAGTTATTAGAGAGGCTTAAAACAAAGGCTGTAAAATTAAGTCCCTTTAAAAAGGATAAAATTGAATCCATCTTATCTGATTTTAAGGCAACAGATTTGTATGAAGATGAATTCTTAAAAGATTTAGAAGATGGACTGAAAAAATCATCACTATATAAATAGGATACCGTGCCAGTTATTGTTGGTCTCAGAAACGATATTGAGCATTACTTGCAGAAACATGGCATCTGGAAAAAGTGGGAAAAAGCAAAACGACTTTTTGAGAATAGCCCCTCCCATCCATCTTTAAATACTGAACTTCTGGAACCCAAACATCGCTTAATTTATTCTTTCAGAATTGATAAAAAGTATAGAGCGTTATATATCTGCTTACCTGATGATAGGGTAGAAATAATCTCAGTTACAAAACACTATCGCAAATAGATATATTTATTCAACATGATTATTTCTAATTTTCCCATTGACAGCAATTTTTCTTGAGCTTATATTTAACCCATGAAGAACAATTCCCTGTTATTTAGAATTATTATTGCGACTTTTTTGTATTATTCATCAATATGTTTTGCATTAGATTCTAACAGTGCGGTAGTCTATTACAACAATGGGCTTGCCTATGCTAACAAAGGCCAATATGACAAGGCAATTGAAAATTACAATAGTGCTCTTGTAATAAATCCTAATTTTGCTGAAGCATACGCTGGTCGTGGAGCTGCCTACACTGATAAAGGTCAATATGATAAAGCAATTGAGGATTTGAATAAAGCTATTGTATTAAATCCAAATTATGCTGATGCCTATGCTATCCGCGGATCTAGTTATTTCAACAAAGGTCAATATGATAAGGCAATTGAGGATTTGAATAAAGCAATTACTATAGATCCGAATTATGCCATGGCTTACTTTAATCGTGGAAATGCCTACTATAAAAAAGGACAATATGATAGGGCACTTAAGGAATTTAATAAGGCAATTACATTAAATCTGAATGATGCCGAAGTATACTACAATCGTGGACTTGCTTATGCCAATACAGGTCAATCTGATACGGCAATTTATGATTTGCAAAAAGCATGTGATATGGGACATGAGAATGGGTGTAAGGCAGTGCAGTGGATTTTAAAAAACAAATAACTTTAATGATTAGAAGGAAAGAGTCAATCTTTTTTTTAGTTGAAATTCCGTAAAGGCTCCCATAGTTTTAGGCTGCATCAGGCAGCCACCGCCTCCTTTCTTTCACCTATTCCACCCCTATTTTGTATCTCTCTCTGTAAGGCATTCCTGAGTTCTATAAGATGTCTATATCCTTTAACCCTGTTCAGTCTCTGCTCTATAGAGAGCAACGAGGTCGCAACCCATCTCTGCTTCTGATTGCTGTTCTTCCAGTAATCTACTTTATCCGTCCTCTGTCCAACTAATGCCATAACAGATTCAATCATATTCGTTGTCTTAAAGCTCCTCATAATCTCCCTGTGCATCCCAATCCTCTGAATCGTTAATGTCTCTTCAAAACCTTCTTCCAGACTGTTCACAGCAGATTCGTTAATAAGTCTCAGTTCACTCTTTATCGCCTGAATGGCTGCTTTAGCCTTCTTATAATCCTCTTTGCTATAGGCAGCCTGAAGCTTATTTCTGAATTCTTCCTGTTGATGCTTCGGTAGATAGGCTACTATATTCTCCCTCTTATGCCATTGGCATCTCTGCACAATCCCATATATGCCAAATACTTCGTTTATTGCCTTCCTGATACCCTTTGCACCATCAATAATGCAGAGCAGCCCTTTGTCATATTTTAAACCTCTATCTATTAGCTTTAAGAGAAAATCTCTGCAAACCTTGTGATTCTCAGTACTTGACTGGATAATGCCAAGAAATACCTTCCTCCCTTCCACAGTTACTCCTAACGCTATAATCATCCCATCGTCTCCAAATGCCTTCCCATCCATTACCACCGCTATAATGTCATATCCTTCAAGCCTCCTATCTGTAAGCTCTTTTAGCTTCTTCTGGCTGGCTTTTATGTATCGCCTCGATACTGACGATGGACTTAATGATAATGCCTCAGGTATAGCTTCACTACACTCCCTATAGTCCCTACAGCTTAATCCATATAAAACCTTTTTTAATAGTTTGTCCTCTGCTTTACCTGTCGGCTGTTGCAACTTCTTGTATGTGCTTAAGGTAACTTCTCTGTTGTTAATCGTATCCCTTACCCTCTGAACTTTTATCGGTATCTTCTGATCCAGTATCCATACAGACCCTTCCTGCTCTCCCCATCTGTCATATCCATATATCCCGTCCCGCATATACCTCTTACCAGCCAGTCCTTCCACATCCCTTTGTAACTCCGCTGCTACATGCATAAGCCCTATCGGGATAAGCTCCTGTATCAATGCCACCCTGCTGTCAACCTCCAATGCGCCGTATTCATTTAACTTCATTACCTCTACTGCCTTCGCTTTCCTTACCTTGCTTTTTCCATTGATTTGTAATATCTTCTTCATATCGGCTCCTTTCTTGGTATCTTATTGTTTTATAATTAAAACCAATACCATTTTAGGAGCCGTTACTCTAAATTTCAACTAAGTTTAACATTCTCTCGAAGGAAAACGCTAAAAATAAAACATAGTGGGTAAGAAATGCTTATCACGTTTATAATTGGATTTATCGTATCAGGTATCGTTTATGGGATACGCTTCTCTATATGGAGCAAGGAAATTCCTCCGATGATCTCATCTCTGAGATGGGTAATAGCAATAATAATTGGAATACTTGCAATCATCATTGAAGTTGGAAGTGGTTTAGATACTAAAGGCGTTGCTTCTGTTAATGCTTTCTTAGTTTATATAGTAGCTCAAGCACTAAAAAACGAACCAAAAGATAAATTTATTAAAGAAACAAATAAGAAGCAGTTAATCAAAAAGGAAAAAGCAAGTAAGTTATTTGGTTTGACGAAAAGAGAGGATGTATTATCAGAAAGTAGATTTTCAGAGGAAGTTATTGATGATAAATATATCAAAAAACATTACCCTGGTGCTGAAATTCCAGCACAGGAATCAAAAAAATGTCCAAACTGCGGTCTCTTTAACCCTGAGAATGCGCAGGCATGTGATTGTGGCTTCATTTTTAATTAAAACATCGGCAAATGGCAAGAATAAAAATATCTATAGATAAATTACCTGCTCAAAAATTATTTTATCTTGTCGATAGCTGCTTTCTTATAAATAAATATATTCCTCCTGATAAAATGAATGATCCATACGAAAAGATACTTTTAGAAAAGTCTCAAGAATGGTGGGCTATCATAGATAGACAATTGTCGCATGGCAAAGCCATTGTTTATATTTTAAATGTGAGTATTGCTGAAGCATTTAAATCATTATTTAAACAATATATTAAAAAAAGAATTAATTATGCAACTTATGATAAAGCTCGTCGTGCTTTGCAAATTGATTTAACTTTAAAACCAAAAGATGCAAGGAAACAGAAAAGACATATTAAGTTTCATGATATTGAGATAAATAGAGATTTGATAATTGGTATTGATAGATTTTTTGAAAGTTTTTTAAAGAATTATCCAGGAGTAAGTACTTTCGATTTATTAATACTTTCTGCCGCAAGATACTTAGTCGATTTTTATGGCTTTTCTCAAGAGAGGATAATTCCTGTAACGCTGGATAATGATTTATGGAAAGGCAGCAAAAAGATCTCAGATGTTCCATATGTGTTTAACCCTGCCCATAAATCTAACTATGCTGACAAGGTGTTTAAATAGAAGAACGGTAGCACAACAATAGGGTTAGGTCTTGAATTTTGGTATTGCAGTAACTTAAAGAAGATGAATTCTTGAGAGATATTAAAAGAGGAACTGAAAAATCATAAACCGTCATTCCAAATTCGGGTTATTTAACTTTATCAATAAACACCTTTGTTGCCTTGAAAATTGTTTTTACCGTATCAACATGACGAAGGTCACCAGCATAATACCCTGCAATATGCAGTTCATGATAAAGGTCATCAAACTCTTTTAAAAGTTTTCCATTGTGAATTATTAAATATTTCTGCAGAGCTTTTCTATATGCCTCTACTGACCTTGGCATTTCCTTTTTTAATACTCCTTTTTTAAGTAAGAATTCATTAATTGCCTTCAGCACTGCAAGATAAGCAGTCCCGCAAGCCTCTTGGACATACTTAATATCTACATATCTATTATCTTCAATCTTAGCATTGTTCAAAATATCCTTTGCATTGTTAAAGTATCTAATTGCCTCTGACATAATACTCCTCCTGTTGCAAATTAAATTTATTATAACATAGATCCTTAAGACCTTGAGGAGATTTCAAGCAATAGTAGCTACTGCACTGAAAATACAGGCTCTTGAGCCAGTTTAATCCACTTGTTGAAATAAAATCTGAAATTCCCTGTCTTTGTTGGAGTTATAGGCTTTATGACTTCTTTTCCTTCAGCCCCTTTATCCATAATCACAATCTTCTTATCCATAAGGGCAGTCCATTTGCCTACATATAAAAAAGTGTATGGCTGGTCTCTGTAAATTATCTCATGGAGTTTATTACAATATTCTATCTGTTTATTCCTGTCATACTCCTGCCTGATTTTTATTATCAAATCATCTGCCTCTGGATTATTGTATCCGACAAAGTTTAACTGAAAAGACCCTGTTTGGCTTGAGTGCCATATCTGGTATAAATCAGGGTCAATGCCCATGCTCCACCCAAGGATTACTGCATCAAAATTTCCCACATCAATATATTTTTTTAAGAATACTGCCCACTCCACTGTGTCCGCCTTTACATCTATGCCGAGCTTCTTCCACGCATTTTGTGCAATAATCATTATAGCCTTACGAAGCTCATTTCCGTGATTTGTGATAATCGTAAACTGAAACGGCTTTCCGTCTTTCTCAAGTCTACCGTTTACTTTTTTCCACCCTGCCTCCTCAAGTAATTTTAATGCTCCCTCCGGGTCATAGGGAAGAGGAGATATATTTTGATTATAATAGTCTGTCTGTTTTACAAATGGACCTGTAATCTTTTCTGCCTGATTGTAAAATAAGAATTTAATTATCTCATCAGTATTTATTGCCATCCCCAGAGCCTTTCTCACACGCCAGTCTTTAAAAAGTTCTCTCCTCATATTGTAGCCAATATAACTGTAGCCGTAAGAAAGTCCTGAGAAATTTTGAAATCTTTTATCATTTTTAAATCTCTCCACCTGATGTGCCTGTGCATCGTAGCTGTCAACAGTCCCTGCATAGAACTCCATCTCTTGTCCTAAAGGATCTGGCACTATGCGGTAGATAAACTCTTTATAATTTGGAGCACCCTCCCAGTATTTATCATTTCTAACGAGATGGATATACTCGTCTGATTTCCATTCCTTGAACTTAAAAGGACCTGCACCTACTGGATTTCTATTAAAGTCACTATCCCTCATTGTAAATTTATCAGGGCCAACCCCTTTTGCCTTTGCCTCCCTTTCCAGTGCCTCTTTGTTTAAGAGATGTTCGGGGAGTATGCCCATCATCCATGTGCTTATTGCAGGTGAGTATAACCTCTTATAGGTAACCTTTACAGTATATTTATCAGCAGCCTCAACAGATTTAATGGGTTCATAGTCAGATACACGCGGTGAGATGTTTCTTCCGTCCATTATAGATTCGTAAGTAAATTTTACATCCCCTGAATCAAACTCGTGCCCATCATGAAATAAAACCCCTTTTCTTAAATGGAATATGATTACAGGATTATGTTCTGTAATTTGAACAAGCTGTTTTGAGAGAGGCTCAATTAAATCAGGGTCAGATACTGTTATGTATCTCTCGGGATGGATTGAAGGGAAGTAATTTTTGCCTAATATATCTTCCAATTTTTCAAAAAATTCCTGGTCAACGGATTTAAGTGTAACTTTAATTCTCTGGGGGAGGGTGATTGTTGCCTGCACCTTTGCACCTTTTTTTTCGGGTCTTGGGTCTCTTGTCTCTATAAGTTCAGTCTGTGGTGGAAGTATGTCTATATTTGAGATTTGAGATTTGAGATTTGAGATTTTTATTTTTCGTATAATCTCATTTGCAGTAATAGGAGTTCTGTCTGGAAGGATCCCTTCTACATTCACAAAAAAAAGTGCCTCTTCATAAATCTCCCAGTTTGTGGCAAGCCTTCCTCTGTAACGGAGCTCCTCATCATAATCAAGGAGACCCTCAAAGACCATAGAGTTTATATCACTGCTGGAAGAATCTGCACTCAAGATGGGATTTAAGATAGAGGCATCACCAATAGAGCCTTGAATAAACTGATAGAGCCTGTCCTTACTCCCCTTAATCTGGTTGTCATAAGTAGGAACCCAGAAAAATGACTGCAGCAGGAGAATGGTGATTATAAATGGGATGATGATTAGCAGTCGTTTTACCATAAATGGTGTTACTTGAAAGGATTTTCAAGTTCAAGTCCTTCTATCCCCTTAAAATCGTCTACATTTTTTGTTACCAGTTTTAAATTATTTAAAAGTGCTGTTGCAGCTATAACAGCATCGGCAAGCTTAATTTTTACTCTCCTTTTTAACTCAATTGCTTTACTGGTAATATTATCATCCACTGGATAGATATTTGCATTTTCTATCAACCTGTTACATTTTTCAAAGCCATCGGGGGTATGTTTATCCCATCCAAGAAATTCGATTTTTGTAAGGATTGAGATATTAAATGAATGTTGAACAATTAGATTAGTTATAAGGTCTGTTGCAGGTTGTGAGCCTTTGATATGGTATATAAGGATATTTGTATCTATTAGATACTCACTGGTAGACATTCCGCTCCCAATTGTCTCGTAATTTAGTGGATTCAAGTTCTACATTTATATCTTTATAAATACCTGATGTTTCTTTAACGATTCTTGATACCTCTGCTTCTGAAAGTGTTTCTTCTCCTGCATCATAGATTATATGAACCGTTATCCTTCCATCAGGCAATTTCTTACCCACATACTTTAACTTGCCATTTTCTATAATTGCTTCTGTAATAACTTTATGTCCCATACTTATCTCCTTTCATAAGATTAATATGTGTTTATTATATCAAAAAATTCATACAAAATTAGAAAATCTTCATTTATCATATTTATTTTTAACCTATCTCACCTAATTCTAACCTCTTCTGCCATCTCTTTTTAAGAGAATCTTTTAGAAGTTGATGTTCAGAGACAGAGAGTGATGGGTCAAGCTCTATTAATTTAAATGCCTCATCTCTGGCTGACTCCAATAATTTATGGTCTCTTATTATATTCGCTATTTTTAACTCTGGCAATCCTGATTGTTTCGTCCCGAAAAATTCCCCCGGTCCCCTTATCTCTAAATCCTTTTCCGCTATGTAAAATCCATCTGTGCTTTCTCTCATTACTTTGAGCCTCATCTTTGCCTCTTCAGAGATTGGATAATATGCAATGAGTATGCAGTATGATTGATACTCTCCCCTTCCGACCCTGCCTCTCAGCTGATGAAGCTGTGATAGTCCGAATCTCTCCGCATGCTCTACTACCATTACAGAGGCATTTGGGATATCAACACCTACTTCAATAATGGTGGTAGATACGAGGATGTCTATCTCTCTCTCCTTGAATCTCCTCATGATATCCTCTTTCTCATCAGATTTCATTCTGCCGTGAAGGAGTTCTATCTTAAGATGCGGAAATATATCTTTCTTGAAATGCTCCATCATTTCAGTTGCAGCCTTTAAATCCAGCTTTTCCGATTCTTCTATGAGAGGATAAACAATATATGCCTGTCTCCCTGCATTTATCTCCTTCTCAATCAGTGTATACGCTTCTTTAATCCTGTTTTCATAAAATAGGAGTGTGTCTATCGGCTTTCTCCCCGGAGGCATTTCGTCTATTACTGACAGCTCAAGGTCTCCATAAACTGTCATTGATAGTGTCCTCGGGATTGGCGTGGCTGTCATTACAAGTATGTCGGGGCTGTAGCCTTTATTTTTAAGCGTTCCCCTCTGTATTACACCGAATCTGTGCTGTTCGTCTATTATGGCAAATCCGAGATTTTTGAATCTGACCTCCTCCTGAATCAGGGCATGGGTGCCTACTATTATATTAATTTCACCATTTGACAACTGAGTCAGTATTTCCTCCCTCTCTTTCCCCTTTACACTGCTTGTAAGTAAGGCAGTCCTTAAGCCTAATTGTTCTAAAAACTTGTGGATATTTAAAAAATGCTGTTCCGATAGAATCTCAGTGGGTGACATAATAGCCGTCTGATAGCCATTCTCAACAACTATGAGCATGGTGTAAAGTGCTACAACTGTCTTGCCGCTTCCAACATCACCCTGAAGGAGCCTGTTCATAGGCTCTGGTTTTGAAAGGTCACTCTTAATTTCATTTATGACTCTCTCCTGTGCCTGTGTCAGTTTGAATGGGAGGATAGAACGGAGTTTATCTGTAAGATTGCCATCAACCCTAAACGATACACCTTTCTTCTCCTCCTGATACCCCCTTTTTCTTATAGCAAGCCCCAGTTCAAGGAGAAAGAATTCATCAAATATGAGCCTCCTGTGATAATCAGTTAAATAGGTGTTTAAATTTTCAAGAGGAGTTCCCTTTTCAGGAAAGTGAATATTTTTAATTGCCTCTTTTAGTGGAATGAGTCTCTGGTTTTTCTTTATGTTTTCAGGTAAAAAATCAACAATAGAATCGGCATAATTATCCACAGCCTCTTTCATTATTGTTCTCAGTGTCTTTTGATAGATTCCCTCTGTTAAATGATAAATAGGGACGATTCTCCCAACATGGAGGAGTTCTGACGACCCGGTTTGGGATTCGGAGTCTTCTAATGTTTCTATATCAGGGTGGATTATCTCCATCCCTCCATGATATGAATTAAACTCCACCTCGCCGCTCATTATTATCTTCTGTCCTGTGGAGAATTTCTTATTCATATATTTTTCATTAAACTTAAACCACTTCCCCCTCATCAATCCTGTCTCATCCTTTATAACTACTTCAAATAGCCTCTTTCCCCACTTTGTTTTTATAACACCCCTTGATAAAATAGTGCCGGCTATAGTCTCAATAATCCCCCTTTGCCCCCCTTTATTAAAGGGGGGTGGGGGGGGATTTAAAATTTCTGAAATCTTCTTCATCCGGCTTCTGTCCTCATATCTCATCGGCATAAAATAGAGTGCATCCTCTATTGTTTGGATGTTTAGTTTGCTTAAGAGTTTAGCCCTCTTCTCACCAACACCTTTGACAAACTGAATAGAAGTTGAGGAGTTATTGAGTTGAGGAGTTATGGAGTTAATTCCTAAACTCTTAAACTCTTTAACTCCTAAACTCTCGAGGAGGTTCTGTGCAGTTTTAAGACGCTCTTTTTTTTCTGGGAGGCTTAATGAATCAAATCCTGAAAATAAATCCTTTATTTTGATGAGATTATTCTGATGGCTGACTGCTGATGACTGGTGGCTTAAAAAGGAAACAGCCCTGTCAATAAGGCTATTAAATGTAGATTCCAGATCGCGGAGGTGGGAAAGATTGGCAAAGGAGTTTTTTGATGCAAATTCTAAAGGTCTCTTAAGCTGTGAGATTATTTCATCAAAACTTTCTGGTATCAAAGGAAATTATAAAAGCAACCACAGATGAACACGGATAAACACAGATAAAACCTTTTCCCTTTTTAAATCTATGTAATCTGTGGTTTCAGTTAAGCTTTTGTTCTTCTATTATTTTATTAAGTTCAGTAAGTATTTCATTTATATCAAGTCCGTGCATAAGGGCACCAATCTCTATTGTCTCTGCAGTTGCGCCCATACACCCAAGACAGCCCATATTGTATTTGGTGAATATCCTCTTGGTCTGCGGATACATCTTCAGGCACTCGTTAATCTCCATCTCTTTAGTTATTTTCATAATTTTGCTTGTATCAGCCTAATTGTTATGCTATCATTTTCTAATTACATTTTCAATAAAGATATACGCTACAGAGGACACAGAAGAAAAATTATCAAAGCAACCACAGATGAACACGGATAAACACAGGAAAATAAGGATAAAAAAATCTGTGTAAATCTGTGTTTATCTGTGGTTAATTTTTTAGGAGGATTTAAAGATGTCAAGTAAATGTGATGTTTGTGGAAAAGGACCAAACTTTGGCAATAATGTAAGTCATGCCCATAATGTAACACACCGTAGGTGGAATCCAAATATCCAGAGGGTCAGGGTAATTGTGAACGGGACACACAAGAGGTTAAATGTCTGTAGCAGGTGTATAAGGTCAGGGAAGGTAGAAAAGATAGCTTAAGATTATTTGCCGCCAGCTGCCTTTTTTAGCTTTTTGAACTCCTTAACCCTCTCTACTTTTAAGACCCCTTTCAGCTTTTTTATGGAGTTTATGACCTTCTGGAGTTGGTCAAGTCCTGATATTTCAACAGAGAAATTCAGAAATGCCTCCTTGTTTTCAGTGGTCTCAATATC
>Ga0209317_1000529_pt1 | contig 44445 bp, 26 predicted proteins | sample RifGroB2_FD_183994 | JGI IMG/M metagenome (GOLD analysis project Ga0209317, IMG submission 183994) | Soil microbial communities from Rifle, Colorado, USA - Groundwater B2 (SPAdes) (version 2) | ecosystem: Environmental > Terrestrial > Soil > Unclassified | place: Rifle, Colorado | collected... | reverse complement strand
CCCCTGCCAGTTCTTCGTCAGAAGCTTCCCCCCCTCCCAACCTCCCCCCGCTGGGGGGAGGAGAGTTCTGAGAGGTTAAACGGAGGGCGGGGATCAGCATTCCCTTGCGAGGCCCAATGGTTCAGGAAGCCGGAGCTAGAAAACCGATCAGCGACGAGGAGGCGAGGGCGCATTTGGCCGCCATAGTCGACTCCACCGACGACGCCATCCTCAGTAAGACGCCGGAGGGGATCGTCACCAGTTGGAATCGGGGGGCGGAGAGGCTCTACGGCTATCGGGCAGCAGAGATGATAGGTAGATCGATCTCCTTTCTGGTCCCCCCCGAGCGCCTTGACGAGCTGCAGCAGATCACGGAAACCATCCTGCGGGGCGAGCGCGTCGCTCGCCTGGAAACCGAACGCATCAGCAAAGACGGCAGGCGGATCATGGTATCCCTCACCCTCTCCCCGATTCTCGCCTCCGACGGCAGTATCATCGGTATCTCCACCATTTCCCGCGATATCACTCAGCAAAAGCTCATGGAGGGCTCCCTTCAGGAAAGCGAGAAGCGCTACCGGACCCTGGTCGAGATGGCGCCGGAAGCGGTCGTAGTGCACCAGGATGGCAGTTTTGTCTATGCCAACTGCGCCGCGCTCGGAATTTTCGGGGCCCGCGCCCTCGATCAACTGAAACAGAATTCCCTGCTGGATCTGGTCCATCCGGATGAGCGCGAAGCGGTGCGTGGTCGAATCAGGCAACTTCTGGATGGCGAGGAGATCCCGCTGCGCGAGTACCGGCTGCGGGGCCTAAACGGAGAGGAGATTTCCGTGGAGGCTTCCTCCACCCTGATCGATTACCACGGCAGACCCTCGGTTCAGATCATCGCCCGCGACATCACGGAGCGCAAAAGGGCCGAACAGGAGCGCGAAAGCATGCTGAAACTGCTTGATTTCGAGCGCCAGCGCTTTGAGACCGTGGTGCAGCAGATGCCGACCGGGCTGGTGATTGCCGAGGCCCCATCCGGGCGGGTGATCTTTCAAAACGAACAGTCCAGAAGCATTTTCCGTCAGCAGCTTCCGGTGGAAAACCTGGACGATTACCAGCAGTGGAGGATCTACCACGGCGACGGCTCCCTGCTGCGCAAGGAGCAATACCCGCTGGCCCGCGCGGTAAGGGGCGAAACCGTGACAGGCGAGGAATACCAGATCGGTCGCAGCGACGGCACCCTGGGCTTTGTCAGCGTCAACGCGACACCGATCCGGGACGCCTCGGGGCAGATCGTCGCCGCGGTGGTCGCCTTTAACGACATCACCGACCGCAAGAGTGCGGCAGAGACGCTGCGCCGCTCCGAGCAGCGCTTTCGCCTTATGACCGACTCCATGCCTCAGATCGCCTGGACCGCCAATCCCGACGGCAGCATCGACTACATCAATGCCCACTTCGAGCTCTACACGGGAATCCGGCGTGACGCCCAGCAGATACTGGACAACCTGGTAGATCCGGAGCGCCTGATCCTGGCCCTGGTCCATCCCGACGACGCCGGGCCGACCGCAAGCGCCTGGCTCTCCGCCGTCCATACCGGGGAGATCTACCAGCACGAGACCCGCATACGTCGCGCCGACGGCGCCTATCATTGGCACCTGAGCCGCGCCATACCTGCGCGCGATGAACAGGGGGCTATCGTAAAGTGGTACGGTACGGCAACGGACGTGAACGATCTGCGTGAAATGCAGGAAAAGCTCCGGGCGAGCGAAACCAAGTTCCGCAGGCTCTACGAATCGAACCTGATGGCGATCTTTTTCTGGAACAAGGACGGCAGAATCACGGAGGCCAACCAGGCCTTTTGTGACATGGTCGGCTTCTCCGAGGCAGAGTGCAGAAGCGTCCAGCTGAGCTGGCTCGATGCCACGCCGCCTGAGCTTTTTGCCAGGGACTTTGCTGCTATTGAGGAGGTTAGGCAGCGCGGTATCTGCAAGCCGTACGAAAAGGTTTTCATCAACCGCCTGGACGGACACAGGGTCTCGGTGCTCACCGCCGTGGCCAGGATGGTCGGCACCGAGGCCGAGGGAATCGCCTTTGCCGTGGACCTGACGGAATTGAAACGCGCGGAACAGGCGCTGAAAACCAGCGAGGCAACGCTTAAGCTCGCGGTGGAAACCACGGGGCTCGGCATCTTCGACCTGGATCTCCGCACCGGGAAGGGGAACTGGTCCGATATTGCCAAGCGCCATTACGGCCTGCCGCCCGAGGCGGAAGCCGATCTCTCCGTGTTGATGTCCGGAGTTCACCCGGAGGATCGGGAGCGCATAGAAAAAATCGCCCACGATGCCACCATACCGGGAGGGTCGGGGGTTTACAGCGCCGAATACCGGACCGTCGGGCTGGCCGACGGCGAGTTACGCTGGCTTACCATGCGCGCGCGGCAGCTGCTCGATGAGCGGGGGGAGCCGGTACGGCTGGTGGGCGCCTGTATCGACATCACCGATTTCGTCAAGGCCGAGAAAGCCCTGAAGGACGAGATCACCGAGAGACTGCGGGCCGTGGAGGAGCTTCGCAAGCAGGAACGGCTGCTGATCAGGCAGGCGAGGCTCGCCGCCATGGGTGAGATGATCGGAAACATCGCGCACCAGTGGCGCCAGCCGCTGAACACCCTCGGGCTCATCGTTCAGGAGCTCCCCAGGTATTACGAGCGCAACCTGTTCAGCAAGGATTATCTCGAGGCGAGCGTGACCCGGGCCATGCAGGTGATTAACTACATGTCCAAGACCATAGACGGCTTTAGAAACTTTTTCGGCCCGGACAAGGAAAAGGAGGAGTTCAAGGCCTCCGAGGTGCTGGCCCGGACGGTCTCCATCGTGGAGGCGGCCTTCAACCAGCTGAAGCTCAGGATCGAGGTGAACGCCGACCAGGATGCCGTCATTTGCGGCTGCCCCAATGAATTCTCACAGGTGATCCTCAACATCCTGATGAACGCCAAAGACGCCCTGATGGAGCGCAACATCAAGCAGCCCCGTGTGGTGGTGCGGCTTTTCAGGGAGAACGAGAGGCTGGTGTTAACCATTGCCGACAACGCAGGCGGCATCGAGCCGCAAATCATGGACAAGATCTTCGATCCCTATTTCACCACCAAGGGGCCGGACAAGGGAACCGGCATCGGCCTTTTCATGTCGAAGACCATCATCGAGAAGAACATGAACGGCACCCTGACCGTGCACAACACCGAAGAGGGTGCGGAATTCCGCATTGAGGTCTGACATGAAACCTTTTGCCTATGAGATCCGGGACCTATCGCTGCTCTTTGTGGAGGATGAAGTAGAGGCGCGCGACATGCTGGCCCGGATGCTCGGCATGAATTACCCGGGTCTCAGGCTCTACGTTGCCGAGAACGGCATCGAGGGGCTGGAGCTGTTTCGCGAGCTCAGGCCTGAAATCGTGATGACCGACATCAATATGCCGCTGATGAACGGGATCGCCATGGCCCGGCAGATCAAGCAGCTTGAGCCGGAGGTGACTATCGTTGCGGTCACCGCCCACAGCGATACCACCTATCTCTTGAGCGCCATCGAGATCGGCATCGACCATTACGTGCTGAAACCGGTGAACTACGAGGAACTCTTCGGGGTGATCGACAAGGTGGTGGAAAAGATCATGCTGAAGCGCCTGGTGCGGGAGCAGCATGAACGGATCCGCAGGCGCGAGCAGCAGCTCTCCGAGGCGCAGAAGATCACCCACCTGGGGAGCTGGGAGTGGGATGCCGCGAGCGGCCAGGCGGTATGCTCCGACGAGCTGTACCGTATCATGGGGCTTGAGCTGGAAACCGTTGCCCCCTGCTACCAGGCCTTTCTGGACCGGGTGCATCCGGCAGATCGCGAGGCGCTGGTAAAGGTGGTGCAGCAGGCCTTCGCTAACCGCGAAACCCTGATCTTTCATCACTTTCGCATCGTGCGGCCGGACGGCTCGCCGCGCATCGTGCGGGGGCAGCTCGAGGTGACTTTTGCCGACACCGGGGAGCCGGCAGCCATGATCGGGACCTGCCACGACGTCACGGAGCAAAAGGGGGCCGAGGCGGCGCTGCGCGCCTCGGAGCAGCGTTTTGCCAGGATCTTTCAGGCCACCCCTGATCTTATGAGCATCACCAGCGCCCGGGACGGTCGTTTCATCGAGGTGAACCAGGCCTTCCTGAGGATCCTCGGGTACCAGCGCCCGGAGCTGATCGGGCAGTCGGCTGAGGAGCTCGGCATCTGGGCCGACGAGCGGGAGCGCAGTGCGCTGCAGCAGCTGCTGGAGGATCAGGGGGAGGTGCGCGACGTCGAGGTGCAGTTCCAGTCCAAGGACGGGCGGCAGGTGGTAGGTCTGGTATCTGCAGAGCCGATCGAGATAGACGGCAGGGAGTTTATCCTTACGCTATTCAAGGATATCAGCGAGCGCAAACGGCTTGAGGAAGACCGGGCCCGCCTGGCCGCCATCGTGGAGTCCTCGGATGACGCCATCATGGCAACCGATGCCCGGGGGGTGATCACCAGCTGGAATGCCGGGGCGCAGAAGGTATTTGGCTACAGCGCCCAGGAGATGAAGGGAAAACACCTCTCGGATCTGGCGCCACCAGAGCGCCAGGAGGAGATGTGCCGTTTGCAGCAGGGAATCCCCGCCGAGGAGCAGGTAACCCATTTCGACACCATCCATATCAGAAAAGACGGCAGGCAGATCTACGTGTCGCTCACCCTGTCACCGATAAGAAGTGCCGACGGCACCCTGGTCGGCACCTCGTGTATCGCGCGCGACGTCACCGAGCGGACCAGGATGGAGGAGGTTATCAAACACCAGGCCCAGCACGACACCCTGACCGACCTCCCCAACCGCAAGCTCTTCATGGATTTCATGGCTCTGGAACTTGCCCAGGCACGCCGCAACCGCAGAAGTCTAGCGGTGCTCTTCATGGATCTGGACCATTTCAAGCAGATCAACGACACGCTGGGGCATGCGGCAGGCGACCAGCTGTTGCAGGCCGTAGCCCAGCGGCTCAAGAGATGTGTCCGTGAGTCTGACACCGTGGCGCGCATCGGAGGCGACGAGTTCAACGTGCTGATGCCCGACCTGGTGCAAAGCGACGACGTGGGGAAGGTGGTGGCCAAGATAATGGGGGTATTCGAGACCCCGTTTCGCCTGGAGCACCTTGATGTACCCGCCACAACGAGCGTCGGCATCAGCATGTTTCCAGAGGACGGCGACAGTTGCGCCGAACTGGTGGAAAAGGCAGACAGCGCCATGTACGTCGCCAAGCAGACAAGCGGCAACAGCTACCAGTTCTACAACGACGACATCAACACCCGCACCCTGCAACGTCAGAAGACCGAGCGCCTTTTGCGCGACGCGGTGCGTAAAGGGGAACTGGAACTCGTGTACCAGCCGCAGGTGAACCTCGCATCCGGCGAGATCGTGGGAGCCGAGGCACTTTTGAGGTGGCGCCACCCCGACCAGGGGCTCCTGCTACCCTCGCAGTTTTTGGGGGTAGCGGAGGAGTCCGGCGCCATCGTCTCGATAGGAGAGTGGGTCATCTTCAACGCCTGCGCCCAGATGAAGGCCTGGCAGGGGAAGGGACATAACTTCGCCATCACGGTAAACCTCTCCAACCGCGAGTTCCATCAACCGAACCTGTTGGAAATTACCGGCCGCGCCCTGACCGAGAGTGGGCTGAATCCCGAGTCGCTGCAACTGGAGATCACCGAGAAGGCGATCATGGACAACGTCGAGTTTGCCGTCAGGAACATGCACCGGCTGACCGGGCTCGGCTTGACCTTCTCGGTAGACGATTTCGGCACCGGCGCCTCTTCCCTGCACTGGATCAAACAGCTCCCGATCGGCAAACTGAAGATCGATAGAAGCTTCATCAAAGACATAGCGACCGAGCCCAATGACTTAGCGGTGGTGAGTGCAGTCATCTGCATGTCTCATAACCTGCAGATGACGGTTAACGCCGTTGGGGTGGAGTCACAGGAACAGTTGACGCTGGTACGAAACTACGGCTGCGATGAAGTACAGGGCGATCTGATAAGTAAACCGCTGCCGCCGCTTGAGTTTGAGAGTATGCTGGCCAACCTCTGGACCAGGCAAAACCGTCCTTCCCCGCACAACCTACTGTCATAAAAAGCTCTTATCATTGAGTTTTAAGCTCAATGCCTTCTTGCCTCGCTCATTTACTCTGCTATAACTTCATGTTGTCGGCCGGAAGTAGAGCACCGGCCGCAACAAATCCCCCCTCCGGAGCCGCAATGAACCGAGCCGTACCCGATCCCTCCGGCCTTATGCCTGCCGAGCGCGATGCCTGCGCCATTATCTGCTACGTCAACAAAGCGGGAAGGCCCTCCCACGGCAACGTGCAGCGCACTATCGATGCCCTGGTCAAGATGGGGCATCGCGCCGGCGAGATCAACGGGGAGGGGGACGGCTGCGGCATCCTGACCGATATCCCCCGTACGCTCTGGAGCGAGATCCTCTCTGGCGCGGGAAGGCCTGCCGAACTGGCCGAACATCCCGCCTTTGCGGTAGGGCATCTCCTGCTGGACCGGTCGAGGCTCTCTCAGGACCCGGCTCTCAAGTCAGCGCTCCTGGAAGTCATGCGCGGCTCGGGCTGCAGCGTGCTTGCCGAGCGGCAGGCGCCGGTGCGCAGCGAGGTGCTGGCGGCCCACTCCAGGGCCTTCGAGCCTGTGGTCTGGCAGGTCGCCTTGCAGCTTCCGGAAGCGGATCGGGCACCGGAGCAGCTCTTCTCGCTGCAACTTGCCCTGGAGCGTCACTTCCCGGTCCAGGTTGCTTCTCTTTCCTGCGATGTTGCCGCCTACAAGGTGCACGGGGCGCCGGAACTTTTGTCCCGCTACTATCCTGAGCTCAAAAGGCGCGATTTTCTCTCCTCGACAACCATAGGCCACAGCCGCTACTCGACCAACACGCTCCCCACCGTGCTGCGCGCCCAGCCCTTCTCTCTTTTAGGTCATAACGGCGAGATCAACACCATTGCCCGGCTGCGCGAAGAGGCGCTCATGCTCGACATCGAGCTCTGTGACGGCGGCAGCGACTCCCAGGACCTGAACCGGACCCTGGAGGGGCTGATCTGCAACTACGGGTTCAGCCTGTTCGAGGCTATGGAGCTGGTTTTTCCGCCGATCTTCAGCGCCATGGACCGTATGCCCCCGGAGCTTGCCGCCATGTACGGCTGGTTCAGGCGCTATCTGGGCGCCAGCGCCCAGGGGCCTGCCGCCATCATCGCCCGGCACCGCGACCAGTGCATCTTCAGCGTCGACGCCATGGGGCTTCGGCCGCTTTGGGTCGGCGAAACCGACAAGGAGCTCTTCGCCTCCTCGGAGCTTGGGGTGGTGCCGCACGAGGAGATCATGGGCAATCCCAAACCGCTCGCGCCGGGAGAGAAGATGGGGGTGCGCCTGGTGAGCGGCTCCGCTCCGCAGTTGCTGCAGCACGAGGAACTGCGCCAGGATACCCTGGCGCTCTTTCGCCGCCGCACCAACCTCTCCGCGCAGGCGCGCGGCATGGTGCGCGGTTCCGAAGTGGCGCGCGGCAGCAAATCCAATCTGCGCTCCGGCTTTGCCGGGCAAGGGGGGCTGGTCCTGGAAAACCTCCTCTCGGCGCTGGCCTGGAAGTCGACAGACGTCAACAACCTGGTGGAGATGGCGCGCAAAGGGCAGGACCCCATCACCTCGCTGGGCTACGACGGTCCGCTGGCGCAGCTCTCACTGTCGCGCCAGAACCTCTCCGACTACTTCAAGGAGCAGGTCGCCGTGGTGACCAACCCCGCCATCGATCGCGAGCGTGAATCGGAACATTTCTCCACCCGCGTCTATCTGGGGCCCCGCCCATCGCTGCGCGGTCCGCTTCAGAAGGGGGTGCAGCTTTCCTTGCCGCTGCTGCTTGGAGGCACCAGGGGAGGGGGATCCTCTGTCGGCGACCCCCTGGCAGCCGAGTTCGGCACCTGTACTCTAGAGGCTCTTCTGGAGCGGATTGGCAAAGGCAAAAGTCTGATCATTTCCTGCACCATGGGCTCGGGAGAGACCCTGTCCGGCGCGCTGCAGAGCATCTGCGACCAGGCAATCGCTGCCGTGAAGCGCGGCGTCGGGCTCCTGGTGCTGGACGGCTCCCGTTCCTTTGCCGCACAAAGATCCTTCCTCGACCCGTTTCTTGCCGTCGCCGTGCTGCACAAGGCACTTAAAGATGCCGATGCCGAGGGTGGCGGCAGCCTCAGGCGCCGCTGCTCGATCGTGCTGCGCTCCGGGGCGCTCAGAAACCTGCACGACCTGGTCTTCGCCCTCGGCATGGGTGCGGATGCGCTCTGCCCGCACCTGATCTGGGAACTCGGCTCGCGGGAGGAGCACGGCCTGCGCAACCTGTTGGGGGTGCTCGGGCGCGGCCTGGAGAAGGTGATCTCCACCATGGGGACCCACGAGATAGGAGGCTACGGCAAGTACTTCGCCTCCATCGGCCTGGGCAATAAGCTCGCCGCGATCTTCGAGACCCCGAACTTCTGCGGTTCGGAACAGGGGGGCTTGACCCTGGAGCAACTGGAAAAAGAGAACCGGGGGCGCAGCGAGGTGGCCCGCAGCAAGGAGAAGCAGGTGGTTCCCGTGCAGTTCCGGCTCTACCCGCGCATCTGGAAGATGGTGGGGCAGGTAGCCAAGATGGAGGAGAGCTACACTGACCTTTCCCGCCTGATCCAGCAACTGGAGGCGGAACATCCGCTCGCCATCCGGCACCTGATCGACCTGCGCCTGCAGGAAGAGCTCACGGTCGACCCGGAGGAGGTTGATACCACGGTTGGGAGCCACGCTCTCCCCATCCTCTTTTCCGCTATGAGCTTCGGTTCCCAGGGCGAGACCCCCTTTCGCATCTACGCCGAGGCGGCACGCCGGCTGAACATCGTCTGCATGAACGGGGAAGGGGGAGAGATCGCCGATATGCTTGGGAAGTACACCAAGAACCGCGGCCAGCAGATCGCCTCGGGACGCTTCGGGGTCACCATGGAGTTCCTGAACTCGGTTGAAATCCTGGAGATCAAGGTGGGGCAGGGTGCCAAGCCCGGGGAAGGGGGGCATCTGCCCGGTTTCAAGGTGACCGCCAAGATCGCCGCGGCCCGAAACGCCACCCCGGGGGTGTCGCTCATCTCGCCATCCAATAACCACGACATCTATTCCATCGAGGATCTGGCCCAGATCATCGAGGAGCTGCGCACGGCCAACCCGGCGGCCCGCATCTCGGTCAAGGTTCCCGCCGTCGCGGGGCTCGCTGCCATAGCGCTCGGCATCGTCAAGGCGGGGGCGGACATCATCACCATAAGCGGCTACGACGGCGGCACCGGCGCGGCCCGCAAGCATGCGGTCAAATTCGTCGGGCTTCCTGCCGAGATAGGGGTACGCGAGGCGCACCGGGCCCTGGTCGAGGCGGGGATACGCGACAAGGTGGAGCTTTGGGCGGACGGCGGAGCGCGCACCGGTCGCGACGTGGTGAAACTCATGCTCCTGGGGGCAAACCGCGTCGGTTTCGGCACCATGGCGATGGTGATCATCGGCTGCACCACCTGCCGCGGCTGTCACCTTGGGACCTGCCACGTCGGCATCGCCACCCAGATGGAGTCGGCGGAAGAGGCGCAGCTTCAAGGGGTCAGGCGCTTCGTGCCCCGGGTGCTGGAAAACGGCGTCATCTACGAGACCACCTTCTTCCGGGCCGTGGGGCAGGAGATCCGGACCCTGACCGCGAAGCTCGGCCTGCGCCGGAGCCAGGACCTGGTGGGACGCGCCGACCTGCTGATGCAGACGCGCGGCCTGGAGCTCCTCGACCTGAACGACCTGTTAGCCCCGCCCGCTCAAAGCGACCCGCACCGGTTCGAAAGCGAGGTGCGCATCATCCGCAAGCCCCTCAACTACCTGACCTCGCTGATCTCGGGGCTGGTAAGCGACGCTTTCGATGCCGGTGACCAGAAGGTCCGCTACGACGACGACAGCGCCGGCAGTTCCGACCGCGCCATCGGCACGCATCTGGCCGGCACCATGGTACGCGGCTGGCAGCAGGGGCGCTTTGCCCCCGAGTGCAACGCGCTACTCCACTTCCACCACGACTCCATACCCGGTAACGGCCTGGCCGCCTTCACCGTCCCTCAAATCGCCATCCGGGTGGAAGGTGGGGCCCAGGACGGCGTTGGGAAATCGACCCGGGGCGGCAAAATTGTCATCCTCAAAGGGGAGAACCGCTCCGGCGTCAGAGTGGGAGGTTCGGTCGGAAAGGGGCTTGCCTACGGCGCACTCGGCGGGACCTTCATCGTCCAGGGCGACGCCGATAGCCGGGCCTGCATACGGTTGTCGGGAGCCGACGTAGTGCTGGGTGGACGGATCCGCACCCCGATCAACGACGAGCTGGGCAATATCGCCGGGCGCGCCAACCTGAAAGGGTTTGCCTGCGAGTACATGACAGCCGGACGCGTGGTGGTGCTGGGCGATCCCGGTCCCTGGCTCTGTTCCGGGATGACCGGCGGCGTGGTGTACTGCCACCTGGATCTGGAGATGGGATTTGACCGCGAGGCGCTGCGCCGGCGCCTGGCCAGGGGCGCCGGCGTTGAGATACGCGACCTGGAAGAGGAAGATCTTGTGCAACTGGAGGAGTTACTCGGGAAGTACGCCAGGGAATTGCAGCACTCGCAGCAGCAGGACGAGCGGGACTGGCTCCTGGGGGTGATCGCCAAAGCCAGGACCAATTTCGTCAAGATCGTACCGGAAAAGACGGTGATGATGCCCAACAGCACCGAATAGAGCTATCTAATCAGGAGGGAGTCATGACTCAGCCCGAACCATTGTGCCTGATTCTCATGCCGTTCGATAAGAAAAAAGACGCAACCGGGCGGGTCATCGACTTCGATGCCGTGTACCACCGGCTGATCGCGCCGGCGGTGCTGGCAGCCGGACTCCAGCCGATCAGATCAGACGAGGAGAGGACCGGCGGCATGTTGGAACCGCTTATGTACGAACGGCTGCTCCATTGCGAGTACGCTGTGGCCGATCTGACCACGGCAAACGCCGGCGTTTATTACCAGTTGGGGGTTAGGCACGCCTTAAAGCCCGGCTCTACAGTGCTTCTCTATGCCGCGGGGAGCGCGCAGTTGCCCCTCGATGTGCAGCAGCTCGCTGCCATCCCCTATCGGGTCTCGCCGCAGGGTCTGCCGGTGCACGAGCCGAAGTTTCGTACCGTATTGACCGATCGGCTAAACGAGGCGCTCCAGGGCGCCGTGGTCGACAGTCCCCCCTACCAATTGGTCCGCGACTTTCCTAACGCCGAAGGGATGAAGCAGGCGGCGTTTCGCGAGCGGCACCACTTTGCCGCAGAGATGAAGAGGCGCTTAACGGAGGCAAGACTTAATGGGCTCGATGCAGTCAGGCGGGTGGATGAGTCGCTTGGTGATCTCGGTCAGGCCGACTGCGGGGTGGTGGTCGAGCTCTTCTTTGCCTATCGCGCCGTCGAGGCGTTGACCTCGATGATAGATCTGGTGCCGCGCATGCCGGCCGCGGTCGCCGCCACGGTGCTGATTCAGCAGCAACTGGCTCTGGCGCTGAACAGGGACGGGCGGGGCGAGGAGGCCGAACAGGTGCTGCGCGATCTGATCGCCCGGCGCGGACCCAGCAGCGAGTGCTACGGCATGCTGGGCCGGGTCCTGAAAAGCCGCTGGAAGAATGCCCTGGAGCAAGGCGCTACGGCCGAGGCCAAGGAACTGCTGGTCAAGGCGATCGCCGCCTACCTGAAAGGATTCGAGTCCGACTGGCGCGAGACCTATCCCGGGGTGAACGCTGTCACGCTGATGGAATTAAAGGAGCCAGCCGACCCGCGCCGAAGGGAGATCCTCCCGGTGGTGCATTACGCCGTCGAGCAGAGGATCCGCTCCGGCGCGGCCGATTACTGGGACTATGCCACCTTGCTGGAACTGGCAGCGCTGGCCTGCGACGAGGCTAAGGGCGTGGATGCCCTGGGTCGCAGCCTGGCCCGGGTGCGTGAGTCGTGGGAGGCGGAAACGACAGCCGGAGAACTGCGGCTGGTGAGGGAAGCCCGCCAGCGCCGCGGTGCCGACTGCCCGGGGTGGGCAGACGTGGCGGAAGCAGAGTTGCTAAAAGCTGCCGCGCGCGGCACGGCGCGCCCTTGAGAAGGGTGCGGCGCTTGGCACGGCGCGCCCCTTGAGGATATGTACTACTTGCCGAAAGCCTTCAGAAACTGCGGTAGCAGCAAAGGCGCATCGCACTTGATCTCACCGTTTAGAAACTCCATGATCCCGGGTTTGTAGCTGTCATACCAGATCTTTTTGAACATCTCTGCACTGGTTTTGCAGGAACAATCTACTTTCTCATCAGTCTCTCCCGGCTCAACAGAGTATGACTCTGCATCTATTGCGACTTTTACGATGACACCATCTACATAGAACCGAAACGATGTCCTTTTGCTGAAGGTGCCTTTCCTGAATAGAGATCCCATCTCTGCTATAATTTCGTCGTTCATTTACCCTCTCCTCAAGCAAAATATGCAGCAATTGTAATAGACCTTGTAGAGGGCGAATCATCATTCGCCCGGTTTTGACCGTTACTTCGAACAGGCAACCAGACTGTTCCCTAGAAGTAAAACGTAAAACTAGAACGTAGAACCTAGAACGTAGAACGGCAGTTACCAGCCGCGGCGATAATATTGATCATCTTTGTCTATGTCAAACATATTAGCCTTACTGAGATTGAACTAATCTCCAACCGGTCAACACTCTCCTCACTCTGAATGCCATTTACTTCACCTTGACATGTAGTTTAAGGATGAATATCTTGCAATCAGGTAGCACTTCCTGGTCGACAACCTGAGTAATGGGTGCCTTATGGACAAACTTCCTTACCGATCCGTTCCCGACATGCTTAGGCAGAATGCGGCGAAGTTTGACATAAAGCCTGCCGTAAGATTCCGAAAACAGGGAAACTGGGTCACCCTGAGCCATGCCCAGTTCTACGATCGAGCCCTGATGGTGGCGCGCGGCCTGCGCAAGTTGCAGATCCAGCCCGGCGACAAGGTGGCCATACTTTCAGAGAACCGCGCCGGATGGATCATCGCGGACATGGGGATACAGTGCGCCGCCGCGGTGACAGTACCGGTTTATCCGTCTAACACCCCTGATCAGATCGGTTACGTGCTGAACCACTCCGACTCAAAGATAGTATTCATCTCAAGCAAAGCGCAGTACCGGAAACTTCTCAAGATCAAAGATGCCATCCCCATGGTGCAACTTGTCGTCTCTTTCGAGCGCTTCCTCGGCGAACCCTCGCTCCCCTTGACCACCTTCTACCAGCTCTCAGAGATCGATGATCCCATCCTTGACGAGGAGAGGGGTGAGCTCGAAGCGCTCATCGGCTCCATTGATCCCGAAACCATGATGACCCTGATCTACACCTCCGGGACCACCGGTGTCCCCAAAGGTGTCATGCTCTCGCACCGGAACATCATCTTCGACGCCTGGCACACCATCAAAAAAGCCGGGATTCTCTACCAGGACGAGATATTTCTCAGCTTTTTGCCGCTAAGCCACGTGCTGGAGCGAACCGTGGGATACTACCTTCCCATCATGCTGGGGGGACTGATCACCTTTGCCGACAGCATCGAGAAGATCGCCGAGAACATGGTCGAAGTGCGCCCCACCGTCATGGTCTGTGTCCCGAGACTTTTCGAAAAGATCTATTCGCGCATTTTCGAGAGCGTGCATCAACTCGCGCTCTATAAACGCAGACTGTTCCGAACCGCGCTCGCCATCGGGAAGCGCTACATCTACGCCAGATACATAGACAAGCAGGTCCCTCTCTGGCTCAAGTTCCAGTACGCTGTCGCGGACCGGATCATCTTCACCAAGCTGCGGCACCGCTTCGGCGGCAACCTGAAGTTATGCTGCAGCGGCGGCGCCCCGCTGGACAAGAACATCAATGAGTTCTTTTGGATCATCGGAGTGCCGATTCTGGAGGGGTACGGTTTGACCGAGACGAGCCCGGTGGTCTGTAACAACAACTTTCATGATCTCCGTTTCGGATCGGTAGGTACCGCTTTGGAGTCAACCGAATTGGCCATTGCCGAGGACGGCGAGATTCTGATTAAGGGACCGCAGGTGATGCTCGGCTATTACAACGATCCTGCGGCAACCGAAGAAGCAATTCAGGACGGCTGGTTCAAGACCGGAGACATCGGAAGGCTGGAGGGGCAATTCCTCTACATCACCGACCGGAAGAAGGAACTCATCATCACCGCAGGTGGCAAAAACATAGCACCGCAGCCGGTCGAGAACCTGCTGAAGCGTGACAAGTACATCTCCCAAGCCTTCGTTTATGGCGACAGGAAACCTTACTTGGTCGCCCTGGTTGTGCCGACCATAGAGCGGCTTTTGGAGTTTGCCCGGGAGAAAGGGATCAACTATCACGATCCTGATGATCTCGTCGTGCACCAACCAGTGCTAGAGCTATACGAACAGCGGATTGCCGAGATTAACGCAGGGCTAGCCTCTTACGAAACCATCAAGAAATTCGTGCTCTTGCCGCGGGACTTCAGCATTGAAGCAGGGGAGCTCACCCCGACGCTGAAGTTCAAGCGCAATGTCATCATCGAGCGTAATAAAGAGAAGATAGAGCGGATGTATATAGAGCCAGAGAATTGAGCGATTGAGCGGAGTGAGGAGGGCCAAAGACAGGGCGAATACAAGATTCGCCCCTACCGGTGGGTGCGTAGGGGCGAACCTTGTGTTCGCCCTGATTAGCTTTGCTCCGGTGCCCTTCCTGAACCAGCGTCCTCCACTGCTCGGCCATTTTCAAGACAAAGTTCCGTTCGTGACCATCCCAGGCGCGTTTGCTGATGGATGTCTTAAGATCTCAATCATTCACAATTCTCGTACCGGGTGGCTATATTTCAATCTCCGATCCTATCTGCATTCACTCCCTCCTGACAAATACACTATCTAGTTAGAAAATAAGGTGAAGATTAGTCTTCCAATGCCTGTACCAACTCATTGCCGCCTGAGTCTCTGCCGGAGAGCCCGCTCTCTCATGCGGTCATCTTCACAACTTATACTTACCAAATGGTTACTTGTCTGGACAGAGTATTATCTTTATCATACAAGTGAAATTTAATTTTGCTTTGACGTCTCCTAAGAGACACGATACTTACCTTGCGAGATGTTAAATTTGCTGTAGCATATCTGCTGCCGTCAACATAGGTACTTGGTGACAGTCGGTTCTGTGAGTGACAATCTTTTTTTGACAATGGGAACCACTATTGACAATTGACAATTTCTTTTAAGAAAGTGACAATGTCTTTTGGCGTGCGATATATAAACCGGGGGACGCGATGAAACAGATAAATAAGGTTGCTGTACTGGGGGCAGGAGTCATGGGAGCGGCCATAGCCGGCCATCTTGCAAATGCCGGCATCGACGCGCTGCTTTTGGATATAGTGCCGGCCGAGCTAAATGACGCTGAAAAAGGAGCCGGGCTTGACCTGACCCAGCGCCAGCTTCGCAACAGAATCGCTTTCCAGGCCTTGGAAGCTTTGCAGAAGTCGAAGCCTGCAGCGCTCTATCTGCCGGAGTACATCGATTACATAGAGATCGGCAACTTTGAGGACGACATGTCGCGGCTCAAGGAGTGCGACTGGGTCATTGAAGTGGTCGTGGAAAACATGGATATCAAGAAACGCCTCTTTACCGACAAGGTTGTGCCTAATCTTAAGGATGGAGCCATCCTCTCCACCAACACCAGCGGCCTTTCCGCCAATGAGCTGGCACAGGTGCTCCCGGAGGCGATCAGACGCAATTTTCTGGTGACCCATTTCTTCAATCCGCCCCGTTATATGCGACTCATGGAAATGGCAGCCTGCACCGAGACCGACCCGGCAGTCATCAGCTTGATGGCTGAATTTCTCGGCAAGCGCCTCGGCAAGGGAATCGTCTATGCCAAGGACACACCCAACTTCATCGCCAACCGGATCGGTACCTACGCTGGAGCCGCAACCTTCAAGCACATGGCAGAGATGGGGCTCACCGTTGAGGAAGCTGACGTAGTCACCGGCCCGGCCATGGCACGCCCAAAGACCGGGACCTTCGCCCTATGGGACTTGGTCGGCATCGACACCGTGGTACGTGTGGTGGAAAACAGCTATCAATTGCTGACCGCTGACGATGAGCGTGAGGTGTTCCAAGTCCCCCAAAACATCAAAGACATGGTAGCAGCGGGACTTACCGGCAAGAAAGCGAAGGGGGGCTTCTACAAGCGGGAGACAGTGGACGGAGATAGCGTCAAGTTCTTCTACGATTACCAAAGCGGCAGCTACAAGCCCTGCGTCTACCCGAAGTTCGCCTCGGTAACAGCGACAAAGCAGATCGACGATCCCGGGCTGCGCGTAAAAGCTTTGCTGGATGGGACGGATAACGCGGCCAAATTCGCCTGGCTCACCCTGCGCGACACTCTGATTTATGCGGCAAAGAGGATCCCGGAGATCGCCGACGACGTAGTCAACATCGATAACGCCATGAAATGGGGCTACAACTGGGAATTAGGCCCGTTCGAGATCTTGGACGCCCTGGGCGTAGCCAGTTTCGTAGAGCGCGCGGAGCAGGACGGCGTCGCAGTGCCGGGGCTGCTCAAAGAGGTTGAGAGATTCTACAAGGTAGAAGCTGGTAAAAAACAGTACTACAGCATCAACGAGAGGGAGTTCAGAGAAGTCGAGCGGCCGGCAACCAGCATCTCGCTCACCCTTTTAAAAAGCGCCGGGGGAGTGGTAGAAAAGAACAGCGCCGCCTCAGTGATCGACCTGGGTGACGGCATCTTCTGCCTGGAATTCCATTCCAAGATGAATACCATGGGTGCCGAAACCCTCGCCATGATACAAAAGGGGGTGCATCGTGCCGAACAGGATGGCATCGGCCTGGTAATCGCCAACGAGGGAACCATGTTCTCGGCCGGTGCCAACCTGATGCTGATAGCAATGGGAATCGCGGAAGGGGCTTATGATGAGATCGCCCTGACGGTGAAGGCTTTTCAGAAGGCGATGATGGCGATCAAGTACTCGAAGATACCGGTGGTAGCCGCACCGCACAACCTGGTCATGGGCGGTGGCTGCGAGACCTGCCTGCACGCCGATGCCATCACCGCGCACGCCGAAACCTACATGGGACTGGTCGAGATTGGCGTGGGACTGCTGCCTGCCGGCGGCGGCACCAAAGAAATGGCGATTCGCGCCATCAAGCTTGCCGATGAGAACGGCTCCGACGTGACGGAGTTCATCTTCAAGGGGTTCCAGAATATCGGTATGGCGAAAGTGAGTAGCTCAGCGGCTGAATTATTCGGGATGGGGCTGATGCGTCAGGGTGACAGCATCAGCATGGACATCGACAGGCGCATCCACGACGCCAAACTGAAGGCGATAGCCTTGGCAGCCAATTACCGTCCGGGTCGGCCGCTCACCGGTCTCAAGGCACCTGGACGCGGGGTGGCTGCGAGCATCAAGGCCCAGCTCTGGAACCTGGAGCAGGGAGGCTTCATATCGAGCCACGACCGCTACCTCGCATCAGGTATCGCCGACGTCATCACAGGCGGCGACGTGCCGCAGGGGACGCTGATCACCGAGCAGTATCTGCTCGACCTGGAGCGCGAGACCTTCGTTCGATACTGCGGCCAAAAGAAGACCGCCGAGCGCATCCAGCACATGCTGAAAAAAGGGAAGCCGCTAAGGAACTAAGGCCTATACATAGTGCAAGCAGCTGTTGTAGGAGCGGCATTCCTGCCGCGATAACGCGCTACCATCGCGGCAGGAATGCCGCTCCTACAGAAAGGCAGCAGCAGAGATTTGAAACCGCAAGATTTTTGGGGTTCACCATGAATCCTTTACCCCAATATACAGTTGATAATGCCGAATCAGCAGGTTGAGACTTCACTTTTCACCTTTCACCTTTCACGAGGTTCACCATGGCAAACGCATACATTCTCGCCGCTTACCGCACCGCCGGCACAAAAGCGAAAAAAGGAAAATTCAAAGACGTCCGCCCCGACGATCTCGCCGCAGCTGCCATCAAGGGACTCCTGGAGCGAACCGGCGTGGACCCGCGCGAGCTTGACGACATCATAATCGGCTGTGCCTTTCCGGAGGCAGAGCAGGGGATGAACATGGCAAGGGTGGCAGCTTTCAAGGCCGGCATCCCGTACCAGGTCCCAGCTCAGACCGTCAATCGTTTCTGTTCCTCCGGGCTTCAAACCATCGCCTCGGCTGCAGAGCGGATCATGGCAGGCTTTGCGGACTGCATCATAGCCGGTGGAGCCGAAAGTATGACCATGATACCCATGGGCGGTAACAAATTCAGCGCCAATCCTTCACTGGTCGGCTCCTGGCCCGAGACCTTCGCCTCCATGGGGATCACTGCGGAACTGGTCGGTAACAAATACACCGTGTCGCGCGAGGACCAGGACGCCTTTGCCGCGGCGAGCCATCAGAAGGCGGCGGAGGCCATCCGGCTCGGGAAGTTTGCCGAGGAAATTATCCCGGTAGAAGCCGAGTTTTGCACGCTGGTAAACGGCAAGATGAACCGCTCAAAAGAGCTGGTGGCAGCCGATGACGGCGTCCGCGGCGACACCTCCGTGGCAGCACTGAGTAAACTGAAGCCTGCCTTTCGGGTTAACGGAACGGTCACCGCCGGAAACTCTTCCCAGATGACCGACGGCGCCGCTGCAGTGCTGGTGGTATCCGAGGCATTTTTGAAGAGAACCGGATTGAAGCCGATGGCACGTTTTCTCGGTTTCGCCGTCAAGGGTGTGCCTCCGGAGATCATGGGCATTGCTCCGATAGAGGCAGTTCCCGCCGCCTTGAAACTGGCCGGGCTAAGTATTAGCGACATCGGCCTATTTGAGCTGAACGAGGCTTTTGCCGTACAGTCGCTGGCCTGCATCAGGGAACTCGGGCTCGATCAGGAGCTGGTCAACGTGAACGGCGGCGCCATAGCCCTGGGGCACCCGCTAGGCTGCACCGGCTCCAAGCTGACGGCGACACTGCTGCACGAGATGCAGCGCCGGGACGTGCGCTACGGATGCGTGACCATGTGCATCGGCGGCGGCATGGGCGCTGCTGGAATCTTCGAGAAGATGTAGTTAGCGCTAATCTTCCGCTAGGGAATCTCAAGAGTCCCCTCTCCCTCCGGGAGAGGGTTAGGGTGAGGGCGGCGCCATAGCGACGAATCCGGCGAACAGCTTCAAAACCCCGAGAAAAACTTGTATGCCGCCTTGGTATCACATCAGCGCCGACTCCCTCACCCCGACCCTCTCCCGGAGGGAGAGGGAGAGCTTGTAGGGGCTGGCGGAAGATCAGTGCTAATCAGGTAACTTAATGGCAGTGGGGGCTGGAGGAGGGTGGCGAGCCGCCCGATTCGATCAGCATGCTCGCATCAACATAAGACAGCAACCTAAGGCATCAATAGAATCTATATCTATCGCGACAATGGCAGCGCGAAAAACCCGAGAGGTGCTTTTATGGCAGCAAGAATCTTCAAAGGCGCAGAATACCTGATTACGGAAAGCTCTAAGGACGATGTTTTCACTCCGGAGGACTTCACCGACGAGCAGAGGCAGATCGGACAGACCACCGAGCAGTTCGTGCTGAACGAGGTACTGCCACTTCGCGAGGAAATAGAACACCAGCATTTCGAGCATGTGGTGAGCTTGATGAAAAGGTGCGGTGAGCTCGGCCTTCTGATGATCGATGCTCCCGAGGAGTACGGCGGGCTGGAACTCGATAAGGCGACCAGCATGCTGGCAGCTGAAAAGATCTCAACCTCCGGCTCCTTCTCCGTTGCCTACTCGGCCCACACCGGTATCGGTACGCTCCCACTTGTTTATTACGGCACCAAGGAGCAGAAAGAAAAATATCTTGGCAAACTGATCAGCGGCGAGTGGATAGCCGCCTACTGCCTCACTGAACCCGATTCCGGTAGTGACGCGCTCGGCGCCAAGGCGTCCGCCACACTCTCGGAAGACGGCCGCTACTACCTGTTAAACGGCACCAAACAGTTCACCACCAACGGCTCCATCGCCGATCTCTATACCCTCTTTGCCAAGGTCGACAAAGAGCATTTCACCGCCTTTTTGGTAGAACGCAGCACCGAAGGGCTCAGTGTGGGCCCGGAGGAAAAGAAGCTCGGCATCAAGGGTTCTTCCACCACCCAGGTCATCCTGCAAAACGCGCGTGTGCCGGTGGAAAACGTACTTGGCGAGATCGGCAAGGGGCACAAGATCGCCTTCAACGTGCTCAATGTCGGCCGTTTCAAACTGGGCGCAGCAGTGACAGGTGCAGCAAAGCACGCGCTAGGGGAGGGGATCAGGTACGCCAACATGCGCAAACAGTTCGGTCGCCCCATCGCATCCTTTGGCGCGATCAAAGAGAAGATAGCGGATCTGACAGCAAAGATTTTTGCTGCCGAATCGCTCATCTACCGGCTGGCCGGGCTGATAGACGACCGGCTCGCCACCATTCCCAAGAAAACTGCCAACTACTACGACGCCTACCAGCGCGGCATTGAAGAGTACGCCATCGAATGCGCCATCGCCAAGGTGTTCTGCAGCGAGGTATTGGCAGACGTTGTTGACGAGGTGGTGCAAATCCACGGGGGCTACGGCTTTGTGCAGGAATATCCGGCCGAGCGCTACTACCGCGACGAGAGGATCAACCGGATTTTCGAGGGAACCAACGAGATCAACAGGCTGCTCATCCCCGGCATCCTTCTCACGCGCGCCATGAAGGGGGAGATCCCGCTGCAACGCGAAGCCCTGAAAGCATTCGAGTCACTGATGACACCCTCCTTTGAGGAACTCGACGAGAGCGTGCCGTTTGCTGCTGAGAAGGCGCTGATCGCCAACCTGAAGCAGGCATTTTTAGTCGTGGCAGGGACCGGCGCTCAAAAGTTCAGGGAAAAAATCAAGGATGAGCAGGAAGTACTGCTGGCGATTGCCGACGTGGCGATTAACATCTTCGCCATCGAGAGTTGCGTGCTGCGCGCCGAAAAGATGCTCCCGACCTTGAGTGATGCGAAAAAGATTGCCGTTACCGCGGCGGTCAAGACTTTCAGCTACACGGCCACAGAAAATACCGCTGTTGCTGCCCGTAAGGCGGCATTCTACATCGAGGAGGGTGACACGCTTACCATGATGCTGGGCGGAATAAGGCGTTTTACCAAGTACGACGCTACCGGGCTGCTGCAAACAAAACGCGCTCTGGCTGAGGCTGCCATTGAGGCGGAGAAGTACATATTCTAGCGGCTTGCGTATGATGTGATCCTGCTTGCTTCTAGCACAATTCATTCGTTGTAAAATGTGGCCGGAATGTTTCGCTTGTATCTGGCGCTACTGTCAAATGTATGGCAAACTGTGTCCGGATCCAGGAATAAGAGTTTGAGGGGGGCTGCTATAACATGGAGGAGTTTGAGATGGACCAAAAGCCATGCTTACCAAAGACCTCAACGGTAGATAGTGCAAGTCACGCCGATCTGCTTGAGTCGTACCGGCAGTTGGAAGCTGAGCTATTGGAACGAAAGCTGGTAGAGACGGAGTTACGTCAACTAGCCGTTACGCTGGAACTCGGGCTGAAACAGTCGAGAAAGGAACTTGCCGAGGTAAAAGATCAACTGAGCCGGGAGCAGCGCAGCCGTAGTGATCAACAGAAGCAGGTTTCCAATCCGGATCGCAGTACGGATCAGCAAACAAACGCTCTTAAGGTTCTGGCCGACGAGCTGGAATCATTAACCTATTGCATTTCCCACGATCTCCGCGCCCCACTGAGGCACGTCATCGGCTTCAGCAGTGTGCTGATGGAGGATTACCGCGATAATCTCGATGCCACTGCCCAAAGCTATCTGGACTGCCTGGTGAGAGCAGGGCGCAAAATGGATTCGCAGGTCGAGGCCCTACTGAAACTGTCACGCTTAAACAGGCAGGCGCTGACTCCCACCAACATCGACCTGAGCAAAATTGCGCGTGAACACGCTGCATCGCTCGAGGGTGCGGCTCCTGAGCGCAGCGTCATTTTCAGCATCGAAGACAACCTCGCAGCATGTGCGGATGAAGCCCTGCTTAAGGCCGTCATAACCAACCTTTTGGATAACGCATGGAAGTTTACCGGAAATAAAGAAACGGCGACGATAGAGTTCGGCCGGAAACCCGATGCTGACCCGGGCATTTTTTACCTGCGCGACAACGGTGCGGGATTCGATATGCGGTATGCAGGCAGGCTTTTCGGTCCTTTTCAGCGCATGCATAGGGATGACGAATTCGGGGGTATGGGAATGGGCCTTGCTTTTGTGCAGCGGATTATCCATCGCCATAGCGGAAAAATCTGGGCCGACGCAGCGGTGGATGGTGGAGCTACTTTCTTTTTCACACTTTCTGAGGAATGATCCCTATGTCGCGGGTGATGGTTTCCCGTGTCTCGAATTGCCTCCTGATAAATTTCTGCTTCACACACTTTCCAGGCGCCAGTTGTCCTGACTGGCGCTTAAACTCCTCCAGCCTCATTTTCATGGCAGCCCGGGTCACATCCTCCGCATGAGCTGCGTTCCCCGTATTGGCAGCTTGCAGCAACTCCCTATAATAAGAGCGTGCCTGAGCACGGTGCTCTTCCTTGGCGAAGAAGCATCCCTTGAATCTTAGAAATAAGGTGGAAAAACTGTTCATGATCAACGGGTAGATCTTGTTGCCGGATAAAACCGCCATGGTCAGATGCAGTTCCCAATCGAACTTTACCATCTCGGTGAGGCTGTTTCTGAGCTTGTTGACCCGGTTTAGGCATTCCGTCAGCTGCGTTGCGCCATTTTCAACGGCTCTTCTGGCATAGTCGGGAGCCAGCTGAACCCTCAGTTCCAGCAGGTGCGATGCCAGATCGGGAGGAAAGGGCTCTGTGTTGCGCGAAATAGAAGAGAGCAACTCCAAGTTGCCCCGGGACCAGAAGTCGTTGACGGTGGTGGCATGGCGCTGTTCCACGGAGATCCAACCCGAATTCTGCAGTTTCAGCAACGCTTCCCTGACCGTGGTCCTGCTTACCGCAAAACGAGCCGCCAGGTCACGCTCGCTCTGCAGTGGGCACCCCGGCTGGGGATCGCCCTTCAGCAGTCCGTCTACCAGTGCCCTTTCCACCATTTGATACGTCTTCTTCATCGAAGTTCCCCTCTTAGATGGCATTCAAGCAATGAATCCTGTTCTGATCAGGGATGGGCTCAGTCCCCCCATCCCTTGACTGTCATAAGTAAGCGGACTCTTTAGGGGCGAACCTTGTGTTCGCCCAGATTTGTTGCTCCGCCGTTTCCATCGGAATCACGCTGGACCCGGGCGAACACGAGGTTCGCCCCTACGTTGGAAGGAAGAGTTATTAAAAAACGCGCTAAAGAGCTGTCTGATATTGAGAAGGCTCCCGAGACATCGCGTCGCTTGCTTCATTATAAAACATAGGTTTGCATATTGGTAGGATTATTTTAAATATGCGAAGTTATTATTGCAAAAAGTTATTCCCTGAGATCAGCCCAATGTCGAATGTTAATTCAGCTGCTTAGGTGCCAGGGCAAAGGGAAGTTGCCATCTGCGATGTAAAGGCGCGCGACATTTATTTTTACGAGTGTTAGTCGAGCACAAGAGCAGACTGAATTTTACTTAACGCAGTTATATTTTAGCAGGGGGAGCAGGGGGAGCAGGGGGAGCAGGGGGAGCAGGGGGAGCAGGGGGAGCAGGGGGAGGGGACATGCAGTGCTGCAGGTATACGAATTTAATCAAGTGGTGGGCGAAAGACTGAGGATTGCGAGATGCGTGGACACCCGGCACCAGCGCTAGGAGGTGCCGGACAGTCTGAAATAGAAGGTTGCGCCCTCGTTTTCCTTTCCTTTGGCCCAGACGCTACCTCCGTGACGCTCTATAATCCTCTTCACCGTGGCAAGCCCGATGCCGGTACCTTCGAATTCGGCACCGTGCAGGCGTTGGAACGGCTGGAACATATTGTCAGCATACGCCATGTCAAAGCCAACTCCGTCGTCACGGACGAAGAACACGGCCTTGCCCTCCTCGTTTAGCTGGCCAAATTCTATCTCCGCCTCGTGCTGGCGACCGGTGTACTTCATGGAATTACCCAGAAGATTTTCCAGCACCAGACGGACCAAAATGCTGTCGCCGTGAGCAGTTAACCCTTCCTGAATGACAAATTTCGCTCTGCTTTGAGGCTCTGCCTCTCGCAGCATCTGAGCAACCTGTTCTGCAATATTGCTGATGTCAAAAACTTCTCGCTTCATGTTGGTTCTGCCAACTCTGGTAAGTGTCAGCAGGTCGTCAATCAGGTTGCCCATCCTGTTGCTTGCGCTGCAGATGCGATTGAGGTAATCGCGAGCTTCGAAGGATAGGAAGCTACTGTGATCCTCGAGCAGGATTGCGCTGTAGCTGTTAATGTGCCGCAAGGGCGCGCGCAGGTCATGTGAAACGGAGTAGCTGAAGGACTCAATCTCTTTTTTTGCCGCAGCCAGTTGCGAGGTGCGTTCGATGACCCGGCGATCCAGTTCCTCGTTCAGGTTGCGTATGGCTTCTTCAGCGGCCTTTCTCTCGGTGATATCTTGAATGGTCCCGATCATACGAGTGGGGGAGCCTGCCGCATCACGGCTCACTTCGCAGCATTCGGCGACCCAGCGCGGTTCGCCGTCGTTAAAACGTCGCACCAGATATTCCATCTCGAACTGCCCTGACCTGGTTATAGAGGACAGATAACTCGTCATGAACTGTTGCCGGTAATCAGGATGAACGATATCGAAGTGCCCGCGTAGATTGAGGGGATAGCTTTCGTCGATGCCAAGAATTTCCAGGAGTCTGCCGGAGCAGGTCCATTTGTCATCGGTCAGGGTCAAGACATAGCTTCCCAACTGGGCAATACGCTGGGTTTCACGTAACAGTCGATCGCTATCGGCCAGGACCTGTTCATGCTGTTTCCGCTCGGTGACATCTTCCAGTATCACCACCCGCCCAGCGACCTCCCCGGTGCTATCCAGAAAGGGCGCGGCATGTATGGAAAGCAGCGCAAGCTGCCCGTCAGGACGCCTTACCGCGAAATCGGTGTTATTCAACGTATGACCACTCTCCAGCACCTCACGTAGCGGTAGTTCTTCTTCGGCAGAGAGGCCACTGTGTGTGGTAATAAACCAAACCGGTGACTGGTAGCCGCACCGCATTATCTCTTCCCTCGGTAGACCCAGTATCTGTTCGGCGCGCGGATTGGCGAAGGCAACTTGGCCGTCCCCCCCAATGAATATGATACCTACCGGGCTGGTGCTGGTGATCAGGTCCAGAAGGTCATGTTCCATGCGCCGCATCTGCTGGATCATCTTGGTCTGGCTGATGTCCTCCACCGTACCGACTATCCTGCGGGCCCTGCCGCAGGCGTCTCTGTACACGGACTTGCCTTTGCAAAGCAGCCACCTCCACTTACCTTCGCGTGATCGGACGCGGAACTCGACCTGAAACTTCTGCACCGTGCCGTCGATGCATTCTCGTTTAGTGCTGCGTACGCTCTCCAGGTCGTCCAGGTGGATCAGGTTAAACCAATCGTCCAGATGAGTGCGCCGCTCAGTAAATTCGATTCCGAACATTTCAAATGAGTTAGGGCTGAAGTAACATTTACCGGTCTGCACATCCAAGTCCCAAATACCACTGTCCGCGGCCTCCAACGCAAGCCGGTAGCGGTCCTCGCTCTCAACTACTGCAGCGTGTGCTAAAACCGAGTGGTTCAGTTCGACCTCCAGCGGAACCCTGAGGTTATCGCCCTGCAGCCATATTGGATCAAGTTTAGCCTTAGCCTGGTTGGCATCATTGAATGACGGTCGATTCATTTCAGCTCTCCGAAATGGTACTGACCCTGGTGAACCAGCAACTGATTCACCAGACAACTGAGACCTGCTTATCAAACAGACGGCGCCCGCTGACAATACATCTGTCAGGAGACCTTGAAGTGAATAGTTAGAATATTATAAATAGACGATGTTAATATAAACACAACTAAAGGAAGATGCAACCAAAATAAAAGCGACTCACTGGTTGTAGACGCGGCGACTTTTACTGGCAAAGCTGAGGGCGAGATCAAGCCTGATACTGTGGATAACCCCGCAGAGTGGAATTTATGACTAGGATGCAACTTATGATTCTGCACCGCTTCCGGTTCTACACCACTTGATATTCCTGCAGGTTATGATTAACCTATCTGGAGCCTTGAACGGGCAGTTGAAGACTCAGTTGCGCCACCATTTACAACGTTGACTAACGCTGTGGTGATGAGGTAGTAAAGATAGAAGGTCTGTCATCCTAAAGACGAGGTAATTAATGGAATCCACGGCGACTTGTACTTGCGGGAGAAAACACACCGGACACATTTGCATGCTGAAGAGCCAGGGGTTGACGCAGGAAATCGCGCACATCACCGACAAACCTGCCGTCGTCTGCTTCACCTGCGGCGCAGAGGCAAATTCTGCCGATAATGTCTGTGCACCGATGCCGATTGAAGAGCCCTAAGACCCGATGCAATCATATAACCAATTGAGGAGCAACTGATGCCTGAATTACCTGAGGTCGAGGTCACTCGTCTCGGCATCTCCCGACACCTGATCGGCAACCAGGTGGCCGGAGTTTCCATCCATAGTGCCAAACTTCGCTCACTGGTACCTCCTGAACTTGCCGCTCTGCTCGCAGGACAGAAAATTCAATCGGTCGAGCGGCGCGGCAAATATCTGATACTGAGCTGCCCGGCAGGCTCTCTTTTGCTGCATCTCGGCATGACCGGGCATCTGCGCATACTCCCCGGAGAGCGATCACCCGGACCGCACGACCATTTCGACATTATTTTCAATTCCGGCATCATCCTAAGACTAAACGACGTGCGCCGTTTCGGCTCCATACATTGGACCTCATCGAATCCGCTACAGCATAAGCTATTGGCAGGAATCGGCCCGGAGCCCCTGACCGGAGCCTTTACCGGAGAGTACCTGTACCATAGAAGCAGAGCTAGAAAGGTCGCCGTGCAGCGCTTCATTATGGATAGCGCAGTCGTGGCAGGTGTGGGAAACATCTACGCTGCCGAGTCGCTGTTTCGCTCCCGTCTCTTGCCGACCACCCTTGCCGTCAGCCTTTCCCCGCAACAGTGTCTGGCCGTTGCAGACGCCATAAAGGAAACCTTGTCGACATCCATCGCCACCGGCAGATCCAACATGGACTTTTGCCGCGAGAGCGACAAACTCGCCTACTTCGCTCAGACGCTCTTTGTCTATGACCGAGAGGGTGAGCCGTGCCGGGAGTGCGGCACCACGATCAAACGCGGACGGCTCGGCAACCGCTCCACATTTTTCTGTCCTAGCTGCCAACACTAACCAAACTTCCTGTAGAAGCGGCCTTTGCCGCCGGGCCTATCCCTTCCAAGGGTTACGCTTCTATAGCGGTTTGACACACCCGGCCGAGCGGATAATTCGTTGTTGCGACCGGGATTATTGGAGGGTTTCCATGAGCCACCTGTTCAAGCCGCTAACTTTTCGCGAATTGACCATCAGAAACCGCATCTTTGTCTCGCCCATGTGCCAGTATTCCAGCCGGGAGGGGATGCCGAACGACTGGCACATGGTCCACTTGGGGAGCCGTGCCGTCGGAGGCGCCGGACTCGTGATGGTGGAGGCGAGTGCCGTCGCCGCTCAGGGTCGGATCAGCCCCAGTGACACCGGCATCTGGAACAGCGACCAGGCCGAAGCCTTCGCACCGATTGCGAAGTTCATACGTGAGCAGGGGGCGGTACCGGCGATCCAACTTGCCCACGCAGGACGCAAGGCATCGACAGCGCTTCCCTGGAAAGGGAGTCTCCCGATCGACGCGAAGCATGGCGGCTGGCAGACCATTGCACCTAGCGCGATACCGTTTGCCAGCGAGCATCCTACGCCGCGTGCAGCTACTGCGCAGGAGCTGGAGACCATCCTCGGGCAGTTTGCATCGGCTGCCCGCCGCAGTGCAGAGGCCGGTTTCGAGGTGGTTGAGATCCACATGGCGCATGGCTATCTGCTGCACGAGTTTCTCTCGCCGCTTACCAACCAGCGCAGCGACGAATTCGGCGGCTCACTTGAGAACCGGCTCCGCTTCCCGCTTCGGGTAGCGAAAGTGGTGCGCGAAATCTGGCCGGAACAGCTCCCGGTATTTGTGCGCGTCTCAGCCTCGGACTGGGTGGAGGGAGGCTGGGACCTAAGCCAGACTTTGGAGCTGGTCAGGGGGTTGCAGGCGATCGGCATAGACCTCATCGACTGCTCGAGTGGCGGGTTGGTGCCAGAGTCGGCTCCCCCTTTTGGCCCCGGCTTTCAGACCCCGTTTGCCAGTACCATCCGGCAGGAACTAGGCATTGCCACCGGCGCAGTCGGCTTCATCACCGATCCGGCCCAGGCAGAACAGATTGTCGCCACAGGTCTGGCCGATGCCGTGTTCCTCGCCCGGGCAATGCTGAGAGACCCTTACTGGCCGCTTCATGCCGCCAAAGCTTTGGGCGTCGACATTTCCTGGCCGGCACAGTATGAGCGCGCAAAGCAGTGAGTTGATGTATGACAGAAGGTTGATATCGGGGATGGAAGAAGCTCCCTCCCCTTCAAGGGGAGGGTTGGAGTGGGGATGTGACCTCCCCCCTTGAAGGGGGAGGAAGGTGAATAGGGGATGGTTGACGCAAGCTGGACCTTAATTAGCGTGGATTGCGATGAGGGCCGCCGCAGCGCCAGCCCACCAGATCCAGCGGTACCCGCCGAAGTGGACATCGACGAATTCCCCGAAGCTGAGCCCTTCGTGGGTCTTCTTCGGACGTTCCGCTTCCGTGATCGGATTGCTCTGCACGTCGTTTGCCGCCACAACGATCGGCGCATTGCTATCTACCGAAGGCATCAGTTTAAGCTCGCGAAGCTCTGCACGCTCTGCCGGACGATCCAGCGCCGGTTGTGAGTTGGCTAGCAGCGCCAGATCCTGGGCACCTGCGGCTGCGGGACAAAGAGATACGAGACAGACTAAAACGGTAAGCTTACGGAACATGGTATTTCCTCCTGTTTGGTTTGCGACCACTGACAGCATCTCAAAGGGCCTGATTGTGCGTGAAATTCACACGCAGCATAAAGCATCAATAAATTGCAGGAGCAGTATGAACCAAAGTCATACTGCCCAAACGCGCTGTACATTGTACCAGTTTTGCTTGTATAATAAACTCCGAATTGCTCATAGATTTAATTTTTTTTTGCCACTGACAGGTCTAGTATCATCCAGCACAAGAATCGCTTATTTCACAGTGACTTAAAACAAACTCTCTGCCAGTGGAGGTGAAACTATGACTGGCAGAGATAACACAAGGACAGCACGATGGCAAAGTTGATCAAAGGAGTTTCGATGGAAAGGTATCAAACAGAGTACACAACGATAGCAGCGCCGCGAAGTGACGTGATGAGGGGAGTCTATGGCTGGATGGGAGGGGGCCTGGCGCTGACCGCGCTGGTGTCTCTGCTGACGGTATCTTCGCCGGCGCTGCTTCAGGCGATCCTCGGTAACCGGATCCTGTTCTACGCACTTTTATTCGCCGAACTTGGCCTGGTAGTCGGCATAAGCGGCGCCATCAACAGGATCAGCGCCTCGACGGCAAGCCTGCTATTTCTGGCCTACGCGGCGTTGAACGGTGTCACCATGTCGACGATCTTCGTCGCATACACCTCGTCCTCGATCGCTTCAACCTTCATGATCACCGCCGGCATGTTTGGAGCCATGAGCATTTACGGCTACCTGACCAAGAGCGACCTTACCTCGTGGGGGAGCTTCCTGTTCATGGGATTGGTCGGGGTGGTGATTGCCTCGCTAGTCAACATCTTCCTCCAGAGTTCCATGATCTACTGGATCGTGAGTTTCTGCGGCATCATAGTGTTCACCGGACTCACCGCCTACGACACGCAGAAGATCAAGAATATGGGCAATACCGGGCGCAAGGGCGCCATACTCGGTGCCCTGACGCTCTATCTCGACTTCATCAATATGTTCCTGATTATGCTGAGAGTGTTCGGCAACCGCAGGTAAGCCGGATAGATGCTTCTCTCGCCCCGGATCGACGGCCTGGGGCGAGAGAAGGTACTAGAAAATTGCTGGGAAAGTAGGAATTAGACCAACGTGCTCCGGAAAGGATTCCGCCCCATGGACAGTTATAACTACCAACCGACCGATACCTTCAGCGCGAAACTGGAAAAGATAGGGCAGCGCGATCCTGAGGGGCATAATCGAATCTTACAGGTGATCGACAGGCTTTTGATCTCTCCTGAATACTCCGACGGCACCATGCATGGCATCTATCACGGACGCCTCAAGAAATACGTCGGCCGCACCGAGTACCGGCTGATCTACAATTGGTGCAAGCAGTGCAGAAAAGCCAGAAAGCTGCGAGAGCATTGCGGCAGTTGCCAAGAGGTAACCGACAATAGCGTCATATTCTTCGACGTCTATCATAAAAACGAGCAGGACGCCCACCTGCGACACGTAGGCCGCAGTTAAGACCCGCCGCATCCCTCGATCTTGGTTCCTAAGTCCTAACTCCAGCGCCCCGTTCCAGCTAATCAACACCATCTCGCCTTTGTCAACATCCCTCGCCCTCCGGGAGAGGGGCAGGGGTGAGGGCACTGCCATTAGTCAGCGGATATCTCTGTAGGGGCGAACCTCGTGTTCGCCCTGATTTGTTGCTCGCCATTTCTTAAGTAAAAACCCAGCCCATCGCTTTTCCGCAGTATCCCATAAACCGCGAGTTCCCTCACCCCGACCCTCTCCCGGAGGGCGAGGGGGAGCTTATAGAGGTGTAAGGGGAGCTAGTAGAGGTAAGGGAGCTTGTAGAGGTAAGGGAGCTTGTAGAGGTAAGAGGTGTAAGGGAGCTTAGAGGTGTAGGGGAGCTTATCGAGGCGTACCTGGACCCAAAGTCCCCTCTCCCCTTGTGGGAGAGGGTTAGGGAGAGGGGGGATTTTGAATTTAAACAGTTATGAGATGGAGCGATTATAGAAACCTGAAAAGCGGGGCAGGGGAGGTGGGTTCAGCGCAGCTTTACCCCATCCCTGGTGATCTCAATGACCCCTTCCTTATAAAGGTTGCCGATCACCGTCTTGAAGCTCTTTTTACTCATCCTGAACATTTCCGAGATTATTGCCGGCGAGGTCTTGTCGCCGACGGGAAGGAAACCGCCCCTTTCACTAAGCACTCTCAAGAAGCTCTCTTTGCCGCCAACGATATCCTGCACGCCGCCCTTTCTCAGGGTCACGTCAATCTTGCCATCTTCGCGGATCTTTTTGACATACCCGCTCACGGTCGCGCCCACTTCGTAGTTGCCGAATAGCTCGCTTTTGAAGAGCAGTCCGGCATAACGCCCGTTGACGATTACCTTGGCGCCCAGATCGCCGAATTCGTAAAAGGTGAGTTGCACCTCTTCTCCCGCCTTCAGGTCGATCCTGCCGGTCTCCAGGAATTTGCCGATCTTTGCCGATGCTGCGATGCGGTCTGAGCGGTCCAGATAGACCCGCACCAGGTACTTTTCCCCTTTTTGCATGGAACGCGGCTGCTCGCTGAAGGGAACCAGAAGATCCTTTTCCAGCCCCCAATCGAGGAAGGCTCCAACGCTCCCGGTGTCTTTCACCTCCATTACGGCAAAATCGCCTACCTGCGCCTTAGGCGTCAGTGTGGTGGCGATGAGTCTGTCTTCGGAATCGAGGTAGATGAACACTTTGACGTGCTGACCGTGCGTCAGACCCTCGGGGACATATTTTGTCGGCATCAGAATGTCGCCCAATTCCGAGACCAGATACGCGCCAATTGCACTAAGTTTTTTCACTTCCAGCCGATTGTACTTTCCTATTTCGAGCATTTCTTCCGTCTCTCCGTTCGCGTGTGTCCCAGTAAAACACTTCTTCCTGCTTCATCCTGGGTCCTGCGGCTTGATTGTTATCAACGATGGTCTATAAACTTACTTCCTCACTATAACAGATAGCTTTTAGTTACGCTAAATCTTTATCCGTATCCACCGATAAGAGGATAACAACTGTGAAAATACCGGGAAGCCGGCACAGATTCAGTCAATTAAAACATTCACATACTAAACGTGAATTTATTAAGTCAATTACCTGCAGAATGTTATGACGTTTTTTTTGATAGCATAGTGCTTACATAATAGGTATCTTGATATGTTTATGACTTTGGTAGGAACACCCGGTTCTGCAGGGAAGAGTACATACAGCAAAGAAATAAAGACCCACATGTCTCCACCGCAAACTAAGACAGGTGGAACATTTTTGGAGGCAGCGTGACAGCTTTGAGCCTGAAAACCAAGATGACGGTAGCGGTATCCCTGCTGACCGCTGTTTTGCTGTCGATACTTGCCTTTTTAGCCCAGGCGTATTTCACTAACCAGATAAAAGCACTGGTCTCGAGCCAACAGTTCACCCTGGTCTCGGCTATCGCCGATCAGCTCGACGACAAGCTGCTGGCGTCCCAGACGGAGTTGGTCGCTACCGCCAGCACGCTAAGCAAGTCCTCGCTGAACCACACCAGAGTGGATGAGTTTTTTGCCGAGAGACCTGACACTCTGGCCATGTTCGATAACGGCCTCTTTCTCTTCTCACCGCAGGGTAATCTCATCTCCGGCAATCCTCTCGAACCGGAGTTGCTCGCCAACAACTATGCGCACCGCGACTATCTTAAAAAAACCCTGGCGACCCGCACCCCCCAAATCTCCGAACCGTTCATCTCTAGCCAGACCCACCGACGCCCGATTATCATGTTCACGGCACCGATTTTTGATCGTCAAGGCCGCATCGTAGCCATTCTCGGCGGAAGCCTCGACCTTACCAAGAACAATTTCCTCGCCAAAATCGCATCTATCCGGCTGGGAAAAAATGGATATCTATACCTGTACAACGATTCCAGGGTAATGATCGTGCACAAGGATCGCGACCGCATCATGAAGCAAGACGTGCCTCCCGGTGTCAACGTGCTTTACGACAAGGCAATAGCAGGCTTTGAGGGGACCGGCGAGACCACGACCTCCAGAAAGCTTTCCGCCATCAGTTCTTTCAAGCGCCTTAAATCGACCGGATGGATCCTCGCCTGCAACTTCCCTAAATCGGAGGCCTATGCTCCGGTATACGGTGCCCAGCGCTACCTGTTTTTGGCGCTAATGATAGTCTTCACCGCATCCATCCTGGTGTCCTGGCTCAGCATGAAGTACCTCACTGCGCCGCTGCTCTCCTTTACCCGGCAGATCAGAGCGCTCACCAACCGGGAATCGGGACCGACACGAATCACGATCGAAACCAAGGATGAGATCGGCATGCTGGGAGAGGCGTTCAATCTCCTGCTGGAGGAACTGGAGGACCAGGAGCGGGAACTTAAAAAGCAGCTAGATTTTTCCCAGATACTTATCGACACCACCCCGATCCCTATCTTTTACAAAGATGCCGAGGGTAAATACCTAGGCTGCAACAAGGCGTTCGAGGAATTCAATGGCTTCTCCCGAGATTACCTGATCGGTAAATCGGTCTTTGACATCGCCCCTCCTCACCTGGCCAGCATCTATCACCGGGCCGATATGGATCTTTTAAACAACCGTGAGGTCCAGGTTTATGAAACCTCTGTCGCCGATGCAGACAGCACCAAACATGATGTCATCTTCTTCAAGACCATCTTCCCCGGGGCGAGCGGCGGGGTAGGTGGCTTAATCGGTGTGATACTTGACATAACTGAGCGCAAGCGGGCGGAGTCCGAGCTGCAGGCCCAGAAGGAATTCGCCGAAAGCCTGGTGCAAAATTACACAGTTCCCACTTTTGTTCTCGATTGCGGGCACCGCGTCATAATCTGGAACCATGCCTGCGAGGCGCTTACCGGGGTCAAAGCCGCTGAGGTAATGGGCTCTAGCGAGCTTTGGAGAATTTTCTACGACCACCGGCGTCCGCTGCTTGCCGATCTGATCCTGGATGGGGATCCTGCTGCGGTGTCGCAGCATTACCAGAACCACGCAAAATCGACGCTGATTCCCGAAGGAATCCAGGCCGAGAGCTGGTATCGGGACCAGAGAGGAAACGGGCACTTCCTCGCCGTCAATGCCGCACCGATTCGTAACGCCAGCGGGGGACTAGTCGGCGTCATCCAGACCATCGAGGACATCACGGAGCGAAAACAGGCGCAGGATGCGCATGAAAAGACCAGGCGCCAACTCCAGCTCATTCTCGATGCAGCAGGGGAGGGGATCAACGGCGTTGACCTGGAGGGGAGGGTGACCTTTGTAAATCCCGCCGCTGCAAAAATGGTCGGCTGGACGCAGGAGGAACTGCTCGGCAAACATCAGCATACCCTGATGCATCACACCAGAATCGACGGCTCTGCCTACCCTGAGGAAGAGTGCCCCATCTATGCGACGTTTCGCGACGGCCAGTCACACCAGAGCAAGAACGATATTTTCTGGCGCAAAGACGGTACCAGCTTCCCAGTGGAGTACATCAGCACGCCGCTGCGGGAAAACGGGGAATTGGTCGGAGCGGTAGTGATTTACCGGGATACCACCGAGCGCAATGTCGCCGAGGAACAGCTGCTGAAACTGTCGCAGGCAGTGATGCAAAGCCCTGTTTCCATAGTGATAACTGACACCTCTGGGAATGTTGAATTCGTGAATCCCAAGTTCACCCAGATCAGCGGTTACCGGGCAGAGGAGATGATCGGACAGAATCCTCGCCTGCTGAATGCCGGCAAAACGCCGCCCGAGGTGTACAAGAACCTCTGGAGCACCATCACCTCCGGACGCGTCTGGACCGGTGAGATCTACAACCGGCAAAAAAATGGCGACTCCTACTGGGTGCATGCTACTATCTCGCCGATCACAAACAGCGCGGGGGTCATCTGTCATTACATGGCCTTTATGGAAAGCATGACTGAGCGGAAGAGGCTTGAGGAGCAATTGCGCCAGGCACAAAAGATGGAGGCAATAGGGCAGCTGGCAGGAGGGGTGGCACACGATTTCAACAATATACTCACAGTGATCATGGGATTTGGACAGATACTGCAGCTTTCGCTGGCTCAGGACGATCCCAAACGCGGCCACATGGATCAGATCCTGGACGCAGCCGACAGGGCGACACATCTCACCAAAAGCCTTCTTGCCTTCAGTCGCAAACAGGTGATGCTGCTGATGCAATTAGACCTGAATGAACTGGCACGAAAACACACCAGGTTCCTGGTGAGGATCATCGGCGAAGATATCACGCTGAAGACGGCACTCACCGACGAACCTCTGCTGGTCTTGGCTGATGGCGGCCAGATCGAACAAGTACTGATGAACCTGGCGACCAATGCCAGAGACGCCATGCCCGGTGGTGGAGAGCTCTGCATCACGACCGAATCGATCCTGCTCGGCAAGGAGTTTTATCAGCGGCACGGCTATGGCGCGCCCGGCCGGTATGCCCTGATCACGGTAACGGATACCGGCTCAGGTATGGAGGCCGAGACCAGAGATAAGATCTTCGAACCGTTTTTCACCACCAAAGCGCCCGGTCAAGGGACCGGGCTCGGCTTGTCCATCGTGTACGGGATCGTAAAGCAGCACGGAGGCTACATCACCATTGACAGCCAACGCGGCCTTGGGACCGTTTTCGGTATTTATCTGCCGCTGGTTGCGGAGAAAAGGGAGATGGTAGAGCAGGCGCCGACACTGGTTCCAAAGGGCGGCAATGAAACCATTCTGGTAGTCGAGGACGATCCCGCCGTGCGAAACCTGGTTCACTCAGTGCTGAAAAGATACGGCTATAGCGTGATATTGGCAGAAAGCGGTGATGAAGCTATTGAACTGTTCCAGACAAACTGGCAGAATGTCGACCTGGCTCTTCTCGATGTAATTATGCCTAAGATGAACGGAAAACAGCTCTGCGAAATGCTGCGACAGCGATCACCTCGCCTAAAAGTGCTGTTTTTGAGTGGCTACACCGCCGATCTGATCCAGGACAAGGGTATCCCCGTCGAAGGGATCGACATCATCATGAAGCCCGCGAAGCCAATGGAACTGGCGAGAAAAGTCAGGGAGATGCTGGACGCCGGCTAGGTGAAGCCATGACGGCTCCGCCTGGGAATTCCAAGAGTCCCTCTTATTCGTAGGTCGGGTTAGTGGCCTCATCGCGTAACCCGATGGCTGTTGGGTTCAGAATAGAGCAGCTGTTGGGGGTCAACGTAGAGCCGTTCCCCCCAGCCTACACGTGCCGAACGTGCCTAGGCCTCCTGCAGGAGCGGCATTCTTGCCGCGCTCAACACGCATAAGTAGCGCAATTTCAACAACTTGCAATGACTGGAGGTTGGCATGCTTATCGAAAACATGACCATGACCGAGTTTGAAGCGGGACTTGTTACCTGCCGAACCGTATACATTCCCTTTGGCTCCGTCGAGGAGCATGGCAGCCATCTGCCGCTCTCAACAGACACCATTGAAGCCTACGAGGTAGGCAAAAGAGCTGCCGAGAGAACACCTCTTTTTGTAGCGCCTCCGGTGCATTATGGTTCCTGCCGATCGACAGCACGTCATCCCGGAACCATCTCCATCAGCACCGGCACACTGAAGGCGATCCTCAAGGACATCGTGCGCTCGCTGCACAGCCATGGAGTGAGAAACTTCATAGCGCTGACCGGACATGCCGGCGGCTCCCACAAGATGGCGCTGCAAGATGCCGCTGAGGAACTGGTTGCAGAAATCCCCGGGCTCAACATGGCAGTTGTCACCGAATATGATCTGGCCAAAGAGGCAGGCGCGCATCTGATCGAGACACGCGGCGACGCGCACGCAGGCGAGATCGAGACCTCACGGATCATGCATTCGCATCCGCACCTGGTAAAGGGGATCGGCGAGCCCGAGTATCCGAGTTTCCCCACCGGAATCATAGTTAGAGACAAGCGCAGTTTCTGGCCCGGTGGAGTCTGGGGAGATCCGACCAAGGCAAGCGCAGAAAAAGGCCGGCTCATTGAATCGTTGGTAGCCGACAAGGTGGTCGAGTTGGTAAAGGCACTAGAAAGCCGACTATGGTAAAAGTGCCCAAAAAAGCGGCTTCCAAATTTGCCCTGTAGCGGGACTTTAGCATTGAGTGCAGGGGTAGGCCTGCACCTATTTTTGGCAAAGAGACCGCAGAGACGAAAATGCAGAAAACTGTGACATTTTGATTAGTAATTAGTGGCATAAACGACAGATCTTGAGACTTCGGGCCAGTCGAAAGCATGTTGGAAACAGGAAGCCGCAAACCAAGTAACGCAGTTGCCAATCTCGTCCAGCACCGAAAGCTTATATAGATAATGTCCCTCGCAGGCGACTTAATAACCTTCAGTTCAGTAATCACCTCATCTGTTCAAGCCAAAAGGCGATCCCCACGATTACCTCGTAACACTGCATATCGTACTTTACATAATATCTCTTATGGGACGTAAACTGTCAGGGCCTGTGCCTCTCCAACGGGGCCGCTGCCGTCCGGCTATGCCGGATGGTTGTGGTACCGCGACAAGCAAAGCGCGTCAGGGCTTCAAGACCCCCATCGTATAACATGGGGGTGATTATCACCTTCTCAACGTCAATACTAACGCAACTTCAACTACTTACGCCGAACGTTGGCACGGCTCTTGCGAAAATGGAAATTCCCGGGGGCATTTCAGCTACTTACGCGATTTTTGTCGTTTTTGACCTTTTCCATCCAAACGGTTTTCCACAGGTTATGAACAGCTTTTCCACAGGGTCATTATGAACATGCACAGAAAAATCAGCCTCCGCCTCGATGCCGACCTTGCCGACCGCCTGCAAAGCCGCGCAGACAGTGAACGTGTGCCAATGTCGCAAATCCTCCGCCATCTCGTGCTCCGTCTACTGGGGGAACCTCAAGCGCCTGTAAACGCCCCTGCCCCTTCATGGCGAAAGGAACCTGCCCAGATCCTGAAATCTCGGACTGAGCAACTGCAAGAGGAATTTCGAATGGCGGTATGCTCCACGTATGACGCCCTGATAAAGCAGGGACACGACTCAAAAGAGGCCACCAAGCGCACAAATACGGCTCTCAAAGCAAAAAACCACCCTTGGGCAACCCATGAGGTCATCGCCGGAGTCCTAAGGAAAACAGGCAGGTTTAGGAAGCTCAAGAAGGTCTAGGCTTGACACCTGTCGGACAAAAGCCGCACTATGCCGGACAAATTCGGCGGTCATTAGTGGGAAAGGGGAAGCTATGCACTGTAAGTGCTTGATATCACTAGACAGTCTATCTCTTATGGGACGTAACTAGTAACTACAAGGGGAGGGTTTTATGGCAAAGAAAATGTGTTTCCAAGTATCGAGGGGTGGCTCCTGCGAGCTGCCCTCCTGCGACCACAAGCGGGTTGAACTGCAGATCATCGACTGGACCGGCTGTGATGGTAACGGTCGCGAAGAGTCTTTCGATGTTTCCACCTGGACGCCCGAGCAGTTCCAGTCCCTTCGTACCTTTGTCGCTGCCGGCGCTTCGGTTGTTCCCCTTGAGGATCTGCGGCGAATCGAAAAGCCGTACCTGCGGCTCTTTCATCTGGTGCACATGGCCTTCGGCCCCGACCTCATCACACACTTCTACGCCAAAGACACCATTCGGGATTACAAGCGCATGTTGCGCAAAGAGGGTTTCGGCTATCCCCGCTATCGCCGTTACCGTTCCGAGGTCGTGGCCAAGGACGTCCTTCTTAGGGGAAAATCAGCGGTGGCGTCCCCGCTCTGTGGGGGCGCCACCGGACCGGCTGTTACCGCGTAGCGTGCGATATTAGTAATACCGCACTTTAGTCTCATGGGTGAGACTTTCACCCTTTTCGGAGGGTATCGAACGGAGGGTTTCAGATGGTCATTTACGACAGAAAAATTAGCGCCAAAATCGACGGCGAACGCCTTGAAGCGTTGCAGGGATATGCAAGGAAAGAAGGCGTTACTGTATCCACCTTGCTCCGGCATCTGGTTTGCCGGTTCCTTGAGAGTCAACAACGGTTTTCACCATCGATGCAACAAGGGGTGAAGGATGGCCTCTAATCTATCTCGCATCAAGAAATCTGTAGTTGGCGCCCCTACCCTCGCGCCTCAATCAATGACTGTTGACATTGATCGGGCGCTTTCGCAGTTAAACACTGCGTTTAACCCGCTGCATCAAGATTTCGTCTTGGACTTTCACGTCTCAAGCGCAGACAACGGCTATGTTTACCTGTCTATTGCTCTGCCGGAAGGAATGACGCGTTTCTTCGTCCAGTTGCTTGAGTCGATGCACGGCTTTTTCCGCTTCATGGACATCAAGGCCAGAAGCGCAGTTGCATCGAGAAAAGCCGTTGACCCTTCCACTATCGCCGAGGCCAAGGATCGGCAAACTGCTTTCAAGGAAAAGGTCTGTTCCATTTTCGACGCGTTTAGAGGTCAGGGAGTGGAGCTAAAAGAGGCCATCAGCCGAACGAATGACACCCTTAAGGCCGAAAAAAGCCCTTGGGCCTCATACGAGATCGTTGTAGGGGTTCTAAGGTCGTCAGGACGCTTTCGTAAGGCTTCACGGATGAAGGTGCCGAGCAATCCCCAAGGAGGTGAGATTAGCCGGGCCGAGTCGGTATCCCCCAAGACCAAGGGAGGCCCGGCTAGCTCCTTGGGGGTTGGTCAGGGTGAGGCCGGTTAGCAGGGTTGAGTGCACATAAGTAATACTGCACTCTAGTCCGTTCTACCGGAATTTTACCCTTCATTGAATCTGCTATTAAAGATTCAACTAAGATAGTTCTAATCGAAACAGCTTGACAAAAGGTGAGACAAAGGCGTAAAAAGTCCGACCTTATAGGGGGACACTTTACGGGATGGGGATGCTGCATTGCTGTAAGTATTTGAAACTTCTGAGAATATCTCTTATGGGACGTAACTAGTACGGCCTGTGCTCCCTCCAACTGGGCCGCTGCTGCCGTCCGGCTCTGCCGGACACTACTACACTCATGTCCCTCTCTCTCTTGACGCCATTTATGGAATTTGTTAATGTTCACTGTCGCTTCACCGCAATTCCCTGCCGGCCTTGTCCCGACGGGATTCTAGCCACAAACGAATAAAAGGAGGCATCCACGCATGAATTGGGAACAGCATGCGCAGAACGCGCTCCAACTCCTCGCTTCTGCGGAAACTCCGTCCAGTAACGAGATCATATCCTTGATCAAATCGGTCAATCCCACCAGCCTGATGCTGTCTCAGTCGGACCGGGAGCGCGCCTACGACCTGAAAAACCGCCTTCAAAATGCGTTGCTGGAAAACTACGGTGCGTGCTTCACCCTCACCCGCCATCCCATCTCCCAGGATATCGTGCTCATCAAACACCTTTTCCTCCCCTCCGTCGACGCCTGCCACGCCGACCTCAGGAGGCTGTCGCTCGAAGCACTGGATGCGGTTTCATCCCCGCAGCTCCCGGCCGCCGCAGCCGGCCCACGCGCTAAAGCCCATAGCTCCCCCTCAGGCGGCGTCCTCGACGCGAAAACCGCGCTCCTCAAGGCCGACCAGCACCTCGCGAGCTACGAGTATGCCGAAGCCGCGCAAATACTGTCAGATATTCGGACCAAAGACCGTAAGGAAATTCACGACTTGGTGAAGGCGGCCCGGATGCTTTCCGGCGACATGGGACTTTTCGGCCCGGCCATTGAGCTGCTGACTTGCCAGCCCAGGCAGTTTCTCAAGGAGAAACCGGTTCGGGAACTGCTGGCCTGCACCTATTACAGAAACGGCGACCTGGCCGAGGCACGGGCCCTCTTCGATTCCATGCATCCCGAAGAGGTGGGCAAGGAAGCCCTGTACGACTGGGCTGGCCTCGCCTTCAAGGACGGCAACCTTTCCTGCGCCCTTCATCTGCTCAAACTGGCGGAGCGCAGTGAGGGGTTCGTGACCGCTTTTACCACGCTGCGCGCCGATATCGAGGCAGCCCTGCTGGCCGAGGCCCGGCCCCTCCTGCAACGCGCCGTCGCCGCCATGGAGGTTGGTGATGTCGCCTCCGCGGAGTCACTTGCCAACCTGGCCCTGCAGCACTGCCCGAAGTTTCGCGAGGCAAGCGAGCTTGTGGCGCGGATCGAAAGCATGAAACTGCGCAGCCGTCTCGATTCACATTGGAGGGACCTCGAGCAGGCCCTGGACAGTGTCGAGCGCCTCCGCGTACTCGCGCAACTACTGGAAATGGACAAGGGAAACAGGGAGCAGATCAGCACCCTGATCGCCGCCGAAAAGAAGCGTCAAAAGAGCGACCAGACGAGAAGCCGGGTGGAGGAACTGCACGACCGCCTCAACCAGGCTGACTGGCCCGGATGCTTCGAGATCCTGAGGTCGCTTTCCGGTGGCAAAGGTCTCTCCCCGGACTTGGAAGGGGTCTACTCGCTGTCGCCGTATTTCACGGTTCTGCACCGCAACGAGCGCCTTGACCGCCTCTCCCACCGCGAGGCGAAGCTGCGCTGGCTGGAGTTCGTAAAGGTCAAGGAAGATCTTGATGCCGGCAGCAGGAATGGCTGTTTCCGGATCATGGATGACCTTAAGGAGTGCTTCGAGAAATACGCCGCCTTCGATGTCGCGTTCCGGGAACTGCAACTTTATGAACAGGGAAAGGCGCGGGAGGAAATCCGCCAGATTCTGGGCCGGGAGGAATCGTGCTACGCCGACGCCGCCAGGACCTTCGGACAGATAAGGAACATGCTGAATATCCTCCCCTCCGCAGAGCGCGCCGTTTACTCCAGCGAAATGGAAGATCGGCTCAATCGGCTGAAGCCGGTCGGCGTAGCCGAGATCCCCATACCGCAATACCGCGAGGCGTTACTCCTTGGCAGCGGCGAAAAAGCCGCCCGGTTGCGGGAAAAGATCGGCGACTACCGGGTCACTGCCGAGATTGACGCGGAGGTGCAGGCGCTGTTTCGGATCGATGCGCACCCGCTAACCCTTGTGTTGTCGGAGGATCTCCCTCTCGATCTTACCGGGGACAAGGGGGCGTTGACCGTGATGGGGACCAACACCCGCCAGGTCCTACTGCGGGAGAATGCGGAGAGCATAATTCTGATCGATTTCGGCAAGATGTCAGCCGTGAAATTCCATTCCATCCTCTTCAGGGACTTGGAGCTTTGCGACTCCCTCCCCGACTCGGACAGCTTCCTGTTCATCGACCCGCGCAGCGAGGACCTCATGATACGGGCGGGGCTTTCGGGTACCGACAGCCACTTCACGGCCATGTTCCCCGCGCTTGAGACCTTTATGCTGCACGCAAATGATCAGGTACTCGGCGCCTTCATGTCCAGCACCAAGGATTGCGAGTACTATCTTTTCGTCAGTGACATCTTCCAATTGCGCGCTGCCAAATGCATCAAACTTGGGCTCGACCAAAACTGCCGCACCACAAAATCAAGGAGTGAATTTATCTCCAGCGTCCAAAGGTTCCGGTCCCATCCGGATCGGTTCCTGCTGGAGACCGGCTACGGGGAAGCCATTTTCAACCACAATCTTGCCTACCTGCGCTGTCTCAGGGATGAGGAGGCGGAGGTCCTGGCCACAAACGCGGTCGATGGTCTGATTTACGCGTCAGTCAGAGACGCGGTATGCGCCTACGACCAAAAGATGAAATTTCAGGAACTGTTGGGGGAACACTATTGCAACCGCTTGCTGCATGCCAGTAATGTCCTCGGGTTTGCTCCTCAATCAGGTTGGGTCCTTGTGAAGGATCATGATGGCAAAGGCAAATTCCAAAAAATAAACGAGGGCAGACGGACCAAAGCTTTCAGTCTTGGCAGGATGATCTGGACCTCAACCCCCAGCACATGGTACTACTGCGAATACGGCAGCGGCTCAGACACCCTCCATCTAAGGATGATAACGCCGGATCTCGAAGGCCATTTCGAGTGGTTCGAGATGTTTTCGCCAGACCGTTATCCGCCTAAGGACCCCGATTAATTTCTCCGTCGTGTCTGGACGCCCCGGTGAGCGGCGGAGCGGCAAGGAGAGGCTCAACGTCCTGTGAGCGCTACCGCATTCGCCCACAGAAAGCGTGCGAGAACTTCTGGAGCGAGTGAGGTTATCTCTAAAAAAGTTGATCTCATCTCCTTAGGCGTCTTGCTCTCAGATCATGGCTGGACAGGAATCAATTAACTGCCGGCATGCCGGGCAAGGCCATACTTGAACAAATGCTTCGACTTTCGGCCTATCTTATGTCGCTTATTTTCTTCCAATTTACTGCTTGTCGCTCCTTTGGTTCCAACGTTTTCGAAGTAAATGTGCAGAAAGTAAAACCGCTGCTTTGTAATTTCAGAGACATTTTGTAATTTCAGAGACATACGAAGTATCAATGCCCCTCTTTTATTTCCCCCGAGTACACACCAACCACACAACAAAGAAACGTGTTTTCCATGTACCAATGGGTGGCTCCTGCTGTGATTCGCGCTTGGTTTGCAGTGATTCTCACTCCGTTTGGCAGTGAAGCGTTTCACAAAAACAGGCGGATCTCCCAGGATTGAAGCCCTGTTTAATCCGCCTTAAATACGCAGCCTTCATGCCGCATCTACATGCTTCTACTTTGCTGCCGCACCCCCCTCACCCAAAAGGGACTCTCTCACCAGATCTAAACCTGCCTTTTCAGCCCGCTCCCGTTGCCTTACCCTCCCTGACTGCATGAGCATTGACATGGACTCCCGCTCTAGCAAGAATCACGACACGTGAGGCCCCCTCCCCCCTGCGTGCCCCCTCTCCCTCATTGCCTGCGCGCCCGGGCGCTACGGCGCTGCAAGCGGAGAGGGGCGCCGTCTCTAGCTGCTAAAAGTTCCAGAATTCGTCGATCTCTTCGTCGCTGAAGTCCCAGACCGCGTTGTGCGGTGCTAACGGTTCGGTCTTGAAGAACTCCGGCAACCGGTCGTGCGCGCTGTTGAGGCCAGCTGCGATGTTGAACTGGCGCTCCAGCTTCAGGATGTGCTTGCCGAGGTTTGTGACGTCATCGCCGGTGAGGGCGATGCCGAAGCGGGCGTTGATCATGTCAATCAGGGCCGGCAGGCACTCCGGGATATCCAGGGCCGGGAAGGCAACGAAGATGCACATACCGGTCGAGTCAACAGCGGCAGTAGCGATCTGCAGGTTGCGGGAAAGCTCGACCTGGCCTTCTTTCTTTAGCGGGTCCACGTAGCCGCCGACGTTCAGGATATTGGTGGCGATGGTGTAGCCCGAGGTGTGGTCGGCGCCCATGGTGCTGGTCGCGTAGGTGATGCCGATCCCCTTGACGGAGCGCGGGTCGTAAGCCGGGATGCCCTGGTTCTTCACGACCGGGACGCGGGTCACGCCATAGGCCCTGCCCACGGAACCGGCGCCTCCCCCGAG